>Ga0182014_10005362_pt1 | contig 14260 bp, 15 predicted proteins | sample 612S2DmetaG_FD_120489 | JGI IMG/M metagenome (GOLD analysis project Ga0182014, IMG submission 120489) | Permafrost microbial communities from Stordalen Mire, Sweden - 612S2D metaG | ecosystem: Environmental > Terrestrial > Soil > Wetlands > Permafrost | place: Sweden: Stordalen | collected... | reverse complement strand
CCTACAACCTCGACGCCATGTCCGGCTACCACGCGCAAGAATTCACCGACACGCGCACCCTGCTCAGCTCCGTGGAGGTCATCCAAGCCGTAGCGGTGTTTCACGACGTGCCCGCGGCTCAAGCAGAACTGGCGAAGGTGCTGACCGGATGGCACCAATGTGGCGGCGCTACGGTCAACGTGACCATTCCCAGTGGGCAAACCATCCCGTTTGAGTTAAGCGCTCCCGCCGACGCCGGCAACGGCGTCACCGCCATGGATGTGACGCACAAGGGGATACAGGTGCATTCCGTTCGCGCGACCGCGGCCAAAGCCAACGTCTTCATCGACCTTTACCTGTCCTACAGCGGTAAGAGCGACAGCGAACGCCCTCGGCAAGCCGCCGTTGGCATCGCGAACTACATTCTCGCCAAGATCCCCGGCTGATGTCTCAGTAGGCTCTCCGTATGAGGTATCTCGACGTCGACGGAATCGGCAAGGTCAGCAGGATTGGTCTGGGCACTTGGCAGTTTGGCTCACGGGAGTGGGGCTATGGGGACGGTTACGCCGCCGGCGCTGCCCATGACATCGTGCAGCGCGCCCGAGCCCTGGGGGTCAACCTGTTCGACACCGCCGAGATCTATGGGTTCGGCAGAAGCGAGCGGATTCTGGGCGAGGCGCTAGGAGACGAACGCGCCGACGTCGTGGTGGCCAGCAAGGTCATGCCCGTCGCCCCATTTCCCGCGATCGTCAAGCAGCGGGAGCGCGCCAGCGCGCGGCGGCTGGGGCTGGACCGCATCCCGCTGTATCAGGTCCACCAGCCCAACCCGGTGGTCCCCGACTCGGTGATCATGCCCGGGATGCGCGACCTTCTCGATAGCGGCGCCATCGGTGCGGCCGGTGTCTCGAACTACTCGCTCGCGCGGTGGCAGAAGGCCGACGCCGCGCTCGGGCGGCCAGTCATCAGCAACCAGGTGCATTTCTCGCTCGCCCATCCCCAGGCGCTCAAAGATCTGGTCCCATTCGCCGAGCGGGAGAATCGCATCATCATCGCCTATAGCCCGTTGGCGCAGGGTCTGCTGGGCGGCAAATACGGCGTGGACAACCGTCCCGGTGGCATTCGTGCGTTGAATCTGCTGTTCAGCACCGAAAACCTGCGGCGCATCGAGCCGCTGTTGCAGACGCTGCGCGATGTCGCGGCCGAGGTCGACGCCAAGCCGGCTCAGGTGGCGCTGGCCTGGCTGATCAACCTTCCCGGCGTGGTCGCCATCCCCGGCGCGTCCAGCGTCGAGCAACTCGAATTCAACGTCGCCGCGGCCGATATCGAACTCCCCGTAGGTTCGCACGAAGCGCTGACCGAGGCGGCTCGTGCGTTCCGTCCGACTTCGCCCGCGCGCTTCCTCGCCGACACGGCCCGCGAGAGATTAGGGCTTCACTGAACCGGGGCTAGCGCCGGGGCGGCGGCCGGCGCGCCCCTGGCGACCACGAGCGGCATCGAGGTCGATGAATTTGTGCTCAGGATCGTGTGCACCACGCCGACCAGGTCCTCGACGGGCATCAGCTTGCCTGGCATGCAGCCGCGTGACACCCACAACGGGTAGGCCTGCATGGCGAGGTCCATATCCCAGCCGGCGTTCATGCCCGTCGCGGCATCGCCCTCACCACCCGCGCACTCCCCCACGATGAGGTTGGTGAAGCCGACGTCGGGGTGCTCGGCTCGCCAGGCCTCCACGAGTCTTTCCAGGGCCGCCTTGCTGACGCCGTAGGCGCCGAGGCCCGGCCACGCGGGCCCGTACGGGCCCGCGTCAGACGACAGGTACACCACCTTGCCAGCGGAGGCCGTCAGATGCGGCATCGCCGCCGCCGTCACGAGCGACGCCCCGATCACGTTGGTGTCGAAGACCCGGCGCCATATGTCGGCATCGGTGTCGACCATGCGGACGAGCGGGCTGATGGCGGGCGTGTACACCACGTTGTCGACGCCGCCGAGCGCGTCGGCGACTGTGTCGATGGCCGACCGGCACGACGCCTGGTCGGTGATGTCGCACTCGACGGCGACTGCGCCGGACCCGGCCTCCTGCGCGGCCGCTTCGATGCGCTCGCGGCGCCGGGCCAAGAGCGCGATCTGGTCGCCGCGCTGCGCCAGGCCGATCGCAATGCATCGCCCGAGGCCGCTCGACGCGCCAACCACCACTGTCCTCGACATAACCGTCCTTTACTAAGTGGAATGCCCTTTACCAAATGAACGCGTTCTGTAAACGTCGTCGCCGACGAACATAACCCTTTCGGTCACCGCGCACTAGCGGATTGCCACTCCGATGAAGTAGCAGCTCAGCAGAACCGCGCCGATGAGCACGACCCAGGCGTCGGTCAACCGGCACAGCAGAACGGGGGCCTGGCGAACCTCCATGAACTCGCGGAAGATGATGCGCACCTTTACCAGTGCGATCACGATCACGCTCGACGTGATCAGCGCCCTGGATCGCAGCGACCCGTTGGCCGTGTGGTCTATCCACAAATATGCCAACGTCAACGACGCCAGGATCACCCAGACGACCAGCAGCCTCTTGTTGAATTTCACTTCTCACCTCACCACGTAGAGCAGCGCGAAGATGAGCACCCAGAGAAAGTCGACGGTGTGCCAATAGGTTGCGCAGGTTTCGACCAGTTTCTGGTCTCGCATCTTCGGTCCACGGAGCTGGTAGACGAGGACGCCGAGGACGACGAAGCCGATCAGCAAGTGGACGAAGTGGATCCCGGTGAGAAAGAAGTAGTAGGTGAAGAAGTCATTGCTGTCGAACCCATTTCCCTCGTGGCTCAGCCGGGCCCACTCGAACATCTTGACGCCGAGGAACACCACAGCGAACAGGGCGGTGAGGAACGCGTCCCGGAGGGCCGGTCCATACGCACCGGCGCGGGCGGACTGAACGCAACGGGCCACTGACCACGAACTCAGCAGCAATACCAGGGTGTTGACCACGCCGATACGCAGGTCCAGCTGCGCCTGAGCGTGCAGGAAAAGCTCCGGGCTTCGAGCGCGAGAAAACAGGTAGAAGCCGAAATAGGCTGTGAAGACGAGCGTCTCGAACAACACGAAAGCCCACATGTCCGGCTGACCGGGCACAGACCTGCCACGCTTGGTCGTCTCGGCAAGATCGCTCATTACGCGGCTGCCTCGGCGTTGGACCGGCCCGCTTTCGGCTTCCGCTCAAGGTCCGGCTTGAGTTCTGGGAGGGGCCCGGTACCGAAATCTTCGCGCAGGATCATGCTCCGGAGCATGTAAATGAAAGCGCCTGTGTAGACGCCGAAGACGACCATGTCCAGCCACCAAGCGATCTGGCCGTTCCAGGCGAGGACGCCTCGCCGGAAGATCCAGCAGGGTGCCACGACGACCTCGGTGAGTCCGTTGCAGAGGTTGAGGTAGCCGAACCACTTGGGGAACACCCGATTTTTGTCGAGCAGAATCGCGAGCATCCAAATCAGCGAGCCGATCAGGAAGACTCCCATGGTTCCATCAAAGGACAAGAAGGCGAAGTCGTAGAGCCAACTGATCGCTTCGGGGTCTCGCTCGGGTCGCAGCGTCCCGACAATCAACGCGATGCAGAGCAGCAACAGCCCGGGAATCGCACTGAGCGAGTACATGATCAGGTATGAATACGCGAACGCGGGGCTGACTGACATTCGCCGCATCGAATACGCAATGAGGGCGTTGTTTGTCGCGATCATGCCGCCAATACAGAAGATGACCGCAAAGCCGACCGGTATCCCGAGGTGGCGCACGTGGAAGAAGTGGACCTGGGCCGCGAGGTCCGCGGTGGGCCGCGGAGGGGGCTGAACACGCGTGATGACGAAGAACATCAGCCAGAAGAGGCTGTAGAACACGACGAGCGCCCACCAGGCCAACCACAGCTCGCGCTTGGGGTTATGTCGCCAATGCCAGGCGATCCGTTGATGCAGCGGTCCCGACGGCGGCGCGGCCGGGGAAGCCGCCGGCGTGATCACTTCGCTCATGCGCTGACCAGTTCGTCGCCGGGCTCGCGGTTCTCGGCGCGCTCACGATAAATGGCCTGGCCGACGGCGACTCCCATAACGACGATCCACACGGCGATGGCGATGTTCTTCAGCCAGAACGACAGCACGCCGTCCCAAGCCAAAGGGCCGGACAGAGACACGCCTACGAACGCCGCGGGGGCCAGCGCGGCGGCCACGAGAAGGTTGAAATAGGCCACCCAACGGCCGAATACCGGTCGCGGCTGATCGTCCAAATAGATTGCCAGGGCAAGAATTACGCTTTGTCCGATCAGAAAGGGAACCAGAATGGTGAAGGTTATCCAGCCGAAATCGTTGAACAGCTGAGTCAGCTCCGGGCTTCTTTCCGGGCGGAAGGCGGCCAGCAGCCAACACACGTTGGCGACGAGGAACAGGGCGGGACTGCCGGCCGCGCAGCCCAGCAGGGCGTAGGAGAAGATCGGCGTGCGATGAGCCATCCTGCGGACCTGCAGCACGATCAGGGCAAGAATCGGGATGAGGCTGACGCCGAACCAGTTGAACACGATCATGCTGTAACGGATCTCCGGGACATGCGCCGGATCGCGATAGAACGCGGCGACCTGCTCCGCTGACATCGTGGGTGACATCGGCGGGTTGAAGCCCGGAAACAGGAGAAAGCTGGCAATCCAGATGATCACCGTCACCGGCAAAGTCCACAACAGGATGACCTCACCATCGGTGCGTCGTTGCGCCATCATCGACTCCTTCCGCCTCCTTCCGCCGGGCGGCGCGGGGCTAAACACTCGACTAGTCTGCGAAGCTAGCCGATCGGCTAGCTTAGGTCAATCTCCTTCGCTACTCTCATCGAGTGGGATCAGCAGAACCGCCGCGCGCCGACCGGGATTTGCGGTTCGTCCAGCACAGCGCCGCGCGCACCCGGGTGCTCGATGCCGCGTTGGATCTATTCGCTCAGCACGGCGTCAGTGGAACCTCGTTGAAGATGATCGCCGACGCCGTCGGGATCACGAAAGCGGCTATCTACCATCAGTTCCGGACCAAAAGCAATATCGTATTGGCGGTCACAGAACGCGAACTCGGCCGGCTGGCGCCGGCACTGGAGGAAGCCGAGGCTCACGGCGACCAGCTGCAAGCCCGAGATGAACTGCTGGTGCGGGTCATCGACATGGCGGTTCGTGACCGCAGGCTGGTACGCACCTTGCAGTTCGATCCCGTCGTCGTCCGGTTGCTGGCCGAACACGAACCATTTCAACGACTCATGGAGCGTCTGTACCGGGTGCTACTTGGTGACACGGGTGACGACGGGCGGATCGAAGGCGCGATGCTGTCGGGGGCCATCAGCAGTGCGGTGATGCATCCACTGGTCGGCGATATCGATGACGACACGCTGCGTACCAAGCTGACCGATATGAGCCGTCGATTGCTCGATCTGCGCCTGGACGGAAGTGGCTGACCGGACCGCCACACCTCGCTACTCCGACGTGAAAGGGACGTCATCCGGTTCGGCCGACAACCCATACTGTTGGGTTATTCCGTTCAACAACAAGGTTATCCGTTGATCAAATGACTCTTCGCCGAACGGGTCGTAGCGCGACGCGGCGATCGCGCGCAGTGTCGGATAATCCGTCGGTGAGCGGCGTGCGGTCATTGCGAAGATCCGTGCCAGCCAGGGTCGGCCTTGCTCGGCCTGGATCCGTTCGCGATGAGCTTCGGTAACACTGCCCATCGACAGCGCGGTGACGGCAGCCCATACGGCGACCGCGTGGTCGGGCTCGAGCCCCTGGGCGTGCAGCGCCTCAAGCGCATCACCGATGTACTCCATCTGCCCATCGCCTTCGAACCCTCCGCTGAGGAACTTCTCAAGCAGGGCGGGTTCCGCGGACAACGCGGTGCGGATATACGAAGCGTAGGTGCGTAGCCACTGTGCCCAGTGCTGACCTTCGTAGCGGGGAGGCGGCGCGCTCACGAGTGCGTGTTGGGCAGCCAGGCGCAGCAGCTCATCCTTGTTCTTGACGTGGTGGTAGAGGCCAGGAAGGCTCACCCCGAGCCGCGCCGCGACGCTTCGCATGGTGGCATTCGCGGTGCCGATCTCGAGCACCGCCTGGGCGATGGCATCGCGGTCGATATTCGGCGGGCGGCCCCGTCGGGGTGCGGTATCGGCCCGTTTCATGTGGCGCGGACCTGGCAGGGCACCCCGTTGACGACGTGGGTGTTGCTGGGTACATCGATCACGTCGATGGGATTGAGCAGGTTGCTGTTGACCCCGGGGTGCACGTTGGCCGTGCTGAGTTGAGTCCCGTCGAGGCCGTGCCCCCACCCGTGCGGCAGCGACACCACCCCGGGCATCACCTCGTCGCTGACCTCAGCCAGGACTGTGAGCGCGCCTTCGGAGGTGCTGACCTGCGCCGGCCGGCCGTCGGTGATGCCGGCACGCGCCGCATCGTCGGGGTGGATCAGCAGCGTGCAGCGATCCCGGCCGCGCATCAGCGTCGGCACGTTGTGCAGCCACGAGTTATTCGACCGCAGATGACGTCGGCTGATCAGCACCAGCTCTGGGTTAGGACGAGCCAGCCGCGTCGCGAGCCGGGGAACGTCATCGGCGAAACGGGACTGGAACAGCTCGACCTTGCCCGACGGGGTGGAGACCATCTCGTCGAGCCGGCCGCCCTCCAGCTCGGCCAAGCGCAGGCCATCAGGGTGCCGGCGCACCTCGGCCAATGTCAGCCCGCCCGGGCGCTGCCCGAACCGATCACCCCATGGACCGACGCGAATCCCCAAGTCTGCCAACCGTTCCGATCCGCGGCCGTCCAGTGCGCGCAGCACCGCTTCGGCGTCGCAACCGGTCAGTGGGTTGCCGGGCAGCCCGGACATCGTCGCGATCATGCCGCCCACATACAGGTCGTCGAGTGCGGCCACGTCGACATCGGGGACTGGCGTGCCAAACATCGCGCCGCCCAAGCGCAGCAGCAGCTCCCACTCACTGGGACGCCCGGGTTCAGGCTCGAAGACCGCATCCGACCACTTCACGCATGACGCCAGCGAGTACATCCAGTACAGGTCGTCGATGTGGGGCCGCTCCAGCGGCGACAGGCCCGGCAGGATCACGTGCGCGTGCCGGGTGGTCTCGTTGAGCCAGTTGTCGATGGCGATCATCGCGTCGAGCTTTCCCAGCGCCGACGACAAACGTCCGGCGCCGGGCGCAGATACCGCCGGGTTGCCGGCGACCGTGATCAGCGCCCGAACCCGACCCTCCCCCGGGGTGTCGATCTCCTCAGCCAGGCAGCCAATTGGATATTGCCCCAACACTTCTGGCGCACCACGCACGCGGCTGTGGAAGCGACCGAAACGCCACCCCTCGCCGTCCTGGTCGGGTGGCTTGGCGAACATCGGCGACCACACTGGGGCCTTGGGGAACACCGCTCCGCCCGCCCGGTCGAGTGTCCCCAACGCGGTGTTGATGACGAACACCAGCCAGGTTGCCAGCGTGCCGAACTCCTGCGTGCAGGCGCCGATCCGGCTGTACAGCACCGGGCTGTCCGCGTGCGCGAGCTCCTCGGTGAGCCGGCGGATCGTCGCCGCCGCGATCCCCGTGACCGCCTCGACACGCTCCGGGGTGAACGGCTCGGCCAGCGCGATGACCTCGTCGAGGCCCACTACGCGGTCGCGCAGGTGGTCCGGACGCTGGACCCAGCCGTTCTCCTTCAGCGTGCGCAGGATCGCAAACAGCAGCAACGCGTCGGTGCCGGGTTGAATCGGCACCCATTCACTGGCTCGCCGGGCGGTCTGGGTGCGGCGCGGGTCCACGACCACCACCCGCCCGCGCCTGGCTATGCCGGCCAGCAGCCCCATGATGTCGGGCGCCGAGAGCATCGAACCCTGCGACGCGGCCGGGTTGGCGCCCAGGATCATCAAATAATCCGTGCGCGGCAGGTCGGGGACCGGCGCATTCCACATCGCTCCGAACAGCAGCGTCCCCACCACGTTCAAAGGCCACTGATCAACGGTGCCCGGCGAGTAATACGCCTGCATGCCCGCCGCCTGCGCGAACCCGATCAATGCGCCAATATGGGTGTTCAAAGCGTGATTGTGCGCCACCGGGTTGCCGACATAGACCGTAAGCGCTTGGGCGCCGTCAGTGTCGAGCACGGGGCGCAGCACGCGTTCGGCCTCGGCAAACGCGTCGTCCCAGGACACCGCCACGTGCCTGCCGTCGGGCCGGCGCACCAGCGGTCCCCGCAGCCGGTCAGGATCGTCATGGACGTGGCCCAGGGAGGCGCCCTTCGGGCACAAGTGGCCGCGCGACCACACGTCATCGGTGTTGCCCCGGATGCTGTCTACATGACCCTCGCTGACATGCACGCGAAGGCCGCACATCGCCTCGCACAGAGGGCACGTCATTTTGCGCTCGACCATCGCCACTCCTGCGGCGCACGCCACTTATACGAGAAAAGTTTTGATAATTGTTATGAAAAACGCGCGTCCTGTCAACGACCGGACCGGGCGCACTTTTTCAGAATTTGAACCGCCCAGCGAACCCCCGCAGGGGGACGTCTGCACTTGTCAATAGCCCGGCCGGGGCCTTGACGACGGCCGAGATCGCGCTGAGGGCCGGCATACCGGTGACGGTCATGCCGATGGAGGCGAAGTTGTCCGGGTTGGACAGGTCCACGCCGGCCTTCGGGAAAATCATGTGCTTGTTGTAGACACAGGGATCACCCTTGATCTGAGTGATGTAGCAGCCCTTGATATCCCAGCTCGGGTCGGTGTGCGGGGTCATCTGCCACTCCAGGTGCGTCTCGACGCGCGGCACCCCGTCCACCATCCCCTGGTACTTGAGGTAATTACCGCCCAGCGACCCCTTGGGCATCTGGTACCAGCCCAGGTCGACGTCCTTGGTACACGCGCCGAGCTCGTAGCTGAACTTCACCTCGTCCAGCTCGAGCCCGAAGCAGTCGGCCATCATCAACACACTGTCGGCGAAGACGCGAGTGTATTTCTCCAGCTTGCCGGGGATGCTCGGGTCGTCGACCGGCTGCCCATAGCCGACCTCGATCCACGTGTCCTTGGAGTGATGGCACGACACGTCAACCGATTCGATAGTGGTGATGTTCTCGATCTCGGCGACGTCGGCCGAGCACGCGACCCCGAGGATCTGGTTCAGACCCGGGTTCATCCCGGTGCCGTAGAACGTCGAACCGCCCTTCTGGCAAGCCTCGGCCAGCAATTGCGTGACCAGCTTGCCTGACGGGTGCGGGTGGTTGGTGTCGCGGTGCCACCCGGTGATCCAGTCGGCGGTGGTGACGACGTTGATGCCCGCCTCGAGGACCTTGACGTACAGATCCTCATCGGGGAAGACACCATGAAAGGTCATGACATCAGGTTTGGCGTCAATGATTTCCTCGACGGTGCCGGTGGCCTGCACACCTAGCGGGGGCAAACCGACGATGTCGCCGGCGTCGCGACCGATCTTGTCCGCTGAATAGCAATGCAAGCCAATGAGTTCAAGGTCGGGACGATGACCGATCCTCTTGATCATCTCCGAGCCGACGTTGCCGGTGGCCACCTGGAATACCCGGATGGGCTTGGTAGATGCACTCATAGGTCCTGCTTCTTTCTACTACGGCGGTGGTTGATGGACAAAGAGGTGTCGATCCCAGTTCATTGTTAAAAATAGATGCTTTCGTACCAGGGGATATGCCCATAGGCACAAGGGATCATGTCGCTACGCCGTCGGATCAAAACGCCGGAATTCCGTCGCGTTTGGGATGCAGCGAACCTATCGCCGACGTCAGGGGCAGGTGCAACGCGTCGACGATGCCGGGCTGGGCGGCAACTACCCACGGGATCGCATTGACCGCCCGCATCCCTGTTGCGAGCAAGCCGTGCTCACTGGAGTCCTCTCCGGGGTTTATGCCGGTCTCGAACTCGCCATCGAAGCTGGGTTCTCCGTCGATGATGACGCGCCAGGTTCCGTCGGTGCCGCCGGAACGGCTCTTGGGCCAGTCCGGGGCCAGGTCGTCGGCCATCCGGTCGACGTGTTCGATGGTGATCACTTCGACGCCGTCGACGACGCCGACGCAGCGCGCCCATGTTGCGCCTACCGTGCCAGGCTCGATAACGCCCGAGGCGGTCTCCAGCCGGCGCGGCGTGGGCAGAAACTCGCACGACTCTCGGATCTCGTCGAGCTCTACCCCGAGTGCGTCAGCGACCATCGTGACCGCCGCCCCCCAGCCAAACGTCAACACTCCTGGTGCTTTAAGGCCCCCCTGGTAGTCGAGCGGTTGGCCGAAGCCGAACAGTTCATGCATGTCCCACACGACCGGGTAGCGCGAGTAGTTGGTGATCTCGATGCCGCGGACCGAATACACCTTGTGTGACATCGTCATCAGCGCGATGGGAAAAAGGTCGCAGCCAAAGCCTGGTTCGACGCCGGAGGAGAAGATCGAGCTTTTCCCCTGCTGCGTGGCCTCCCGGATGCGGTTGAGATAGCGCTCCGAGACCGAGCCGCGTTCGTAGACCAGCCCGGGTTCGGCGGTGGTCACGATGTTCTTGCCAGCGGCCAGGATTCGACAGAAATCGTTCAGCGCCTCTTTGGGGCGCGATCCCGCCGGAGCCGCATACATGACGCAATCCACATCGCCGTCGAGAATCCTCTCCTCGTCACGGCTGGCCAGCACTCCGATGGGGTCGATGCCGGCGAGCGTTCCCAGATCTTGGCCGTCCTTCTGCGGGGAATGCACCCACCCTCCGACCAGTTCCATGTTCGGTCGGTCGACGATTGTCCGGATTGCATAGCGGCCAACACCGCCGGTCGCCCAGACGGCGACCTTGAGGATCTCCTTGTCTACTCCGCGTGAGTTGGTCACGATGATCGACTCCTCTGATCTACCGGCCGTCGTTGGCCTGTGTCGCCGCCCACTATGACACGAATTAGACTTAGCGTCTAGTTTCTGTTGGGCTGGTTTACTGGCAGTCGACGAGGAGGTGAGCGCGATAGCCCAACCAAGCTCCGAACACGTGGGAGACGGGGCGGAAATGCCGCCATGGCAGCAGGCGCGCCGTCAGCGGATCGTCAAAGCCGCTACTGCCGCATTGCGTCGAAACGAATACGACGACATTCAAATCAGCGACATCGCCCGGGGCGCCAAGGTTGCACGCGGAACCATCTACCGTTACTTCGGCTCGAAGGATGAACTGTACGCGGCGGTCCTGCTGGACTGGTCGGCACCGGCGCTGAGCACGGCGACGCCACCCGAAAAGCGCTCGACTGTGGACAGTTTGCACGCCAAGATGGCCGCCATCATCTCGGTCTTTGAGCGCTGGCCGCAGTTCTTCAAAGTCTTTGTCAGCTTGCGCGCGAGCACCGACCAGAACGCCGTTCGGCTTATCAGTGCGTTCTCCGACAGGTCCATCGCCAATCTCGCCGCCGACTTCGCCGAGCTGGGGGACCGGGCCGAAGACGTGTCAACGATGCTGTGGTCGATCATGGCGACGATGCTCACTGCCGCCATCTACGACGAGCGGCCCATGGCGGATGTCTATCGACTCACCCACGAATTCATCGATCTATTGGCGCCACAACTCGATCGGCGCCGACCCGCCAAGCCGGTCAGGGCGAAACCTCGCCGAGCGCCTGCGGAGTCACCAGAAACTTCTCCCCGGTCGCTCGCTTGACGTAGCTATTGAACGCATCGGGCTTGAGCATGCCGGCGAGCGAAACTTCCCGGGTGTAGGTACTCGCGAACGTCGTGGTGAGTTCCGCGGCCACCCGGGCGCGGAGTCGACCAATGGTCTCGGCGCCAGCGTTCTGTAGGAATGGGGTGAGCAGCCATCCTCCAATGCCCCACGCCATGCCGAAGTTCCTGGTGAGGATCGTCGGACCCATGTCGAGTCCGCCGTAGATGTACACCTGCTTGTGCACGGTGGATCCGTAGCGCGAGTACTCCGCCGCGGTCGAGCTGGCCGCTTCCTCCATGCCGTTGAGGATCTGACTTGCCAGCGTTCCTCCACCGGTGGCGTCGAACGCCAGCGTCGCGGACGTCGCCTTGAGGGCTTCGGTGAGATCTGTCGTGAAGGACGGCGATGCCGAGTTGCACACGTGCACCGCACCGAGCGAAAACAGCAGCTCCTCCTGGTCGGCCTTGCGGACGATGTTGACGAGCGGCACCCCGTCCCGGCTGCACAGCTTGACGAGCATCTGGCCCAGATTCGATGCCGCGGCCGTGTGCACCAGACCGGAATGACCCTCGCGGCGCATGGTTTCCAGCATCCCCAGAGCCGTCAACGGATTGACGAACGACGACGCCCCATCCTTAGCTGTTGTCCCCTCAGGCAAGACGAGACACGCGGAAACATCAACCGCTCGGTACTGCGTGTACATGCCGCCGCCGGCGACCCCGACCGTTTTCCCGAGCAGTGCCTGGGCCGCTGCGGACGACCCCGCGGCCACGACAGTGCCCGCGCCCTCATTACCCACGGGAAGCGGTTTGTCGAGTCGTGCCGAAAGCCCTCCCAGCGCCCCCGCTCCCAACGATGCGGTGACCGCGGGGCGCTCCGGTGTACCCGCCACCGTCGCCGTACTCATGTCCGCTCCGGCGATTAGAACGCCCAAGTCTGACGGGTTGATTGGCGAGGCTTCCACGCGCACCAACACCTCATTAGCGGCGGGGACTGGAACGGGGACGTCGTGCAGGGACAACTCGAGCATGCCCTGCGACGTCACCAACGAACGCAGCTCCAGCGCATTGTCAGGCAAATCTGCGGTCATGGATGGTGCCTCGTTCCTGTTGTGGATGTGCTTTGAACGTATGAACTTGCAACGCGGGCACATATCTTCCCGTGTTCAGCAGTGGCGTCGGAGCGCCGAGGTGGTGCTGGAAGTCCGAACTGAAGAGGACGGGCATCTGAGGTAGCGTTTTGAGGAGTCTTCGATAGTGGGCAAAAGGACTGGAAAATGAGTGTGCTCTACTGGGGTTATCTGACAATAGCCGCCTTGTCGCTGGCATTGGTGTTGGCTTTTATCGGCTTTCTGTTCGTAAAACGACTGGAGAAGCGATCTACTCTTCCGATAAGCGAAGAAATTGGCAGTGCCAACACAGTTATAAAAAAATTACGCAAACGCGAACCAATGTCACGGGACGAGTTGGATTACGCAAAGCAAATCGTTGCTGACCGTGGTTCCTTGATGGCGTACGCCATCCCCGGTGCTCTATTCTGCCTGGGATGCTTTTATGTGTTCGGCAGTCTTGAGCACCTGCACGGAGCGATGCCCTCCGAGCGAACATTCCTCGGGCTGATCCCGATGATTACCTCCACGAACCTCGCCTTTCGGCTCCTGAGGAGCGCACGGCTGAAAGGGCGCCTGAAGAGTGTATCTTGAAGCAGCACAAGGTATGTGGCGCGACCACGGACCGTTGATCGCGCCCATCAAATCCTTCGTGTTAGCGTTTCGACAGGGGCTGCTATTCTCTTAACCGTCGTATGTCAACCTAATTGATATATGACCAAGTTGTGTCTGCCCTGCACGAAGATGGACACGAAGCGGGAACGCGAGGCCTGGAACGGATTTCGAGAGGTGATCGGGTGAGCCCTCGTTCAGTCGGCAGGACTGTGCTGGCGCGAATCTGGATGCCGTTGGTTGCTGTCGTCGCGGTCGGTGTGGGCTTGGTGTGCATGTGGAAGGTGCATCAATTCTCCGAGCCGGCGCCCGTCATCACCGTCAATGGTCCCCAGGCACCTGAGGAGTTCAATCCCAAACGGATTACCTACGAGGTGTTCGGCTCCGTCGGGAACGGCGGGAAGCTCGTGTACGTCGACATCGACGGGCACCCGCATCAGGTTGACGTCACAACTCTGCCGTGGTCCCACACGGAGACCACCACGCTCACGGTCGCGTCCGGCAGCATCTCGGTGCACGTTCAGGGCGGCCAGGTGGGCTGCCGAATGCTGGTGGATGGCGTTGTCCGCGACGAACAGTCGGGTAGCCACGAGGACGCGGACGTCGAGTGCAGGGTGAAGTCGGCATGAGCGAGCACCAGGCGAGTGAGCAACGGGCCAAACGTCCTTTCTTCCCCCGAATGGTCCGCGCATGTGCGATACCGATCATCTTCTTTTGGGCGCTTCTCGCAGTGACGACGAATACCTTTATGCCCCAAGTGGAAAGGGTCGCGGAAGAACTCGCCGGACCCATGGTTCCGCACTACGCACCGTCACAGCGCGCGATGCTGGCCATCGGCGAGAAGTTCCACGAGTCCACGTCCACCAGCTTGACCATG
>Ga0182014_10005361_pt1 | contig 14261 bp, 16 predicted proteins | sample 612S2DmetaG_FD_120489 | JGI IMG/M metagenome (GOLD analysis project Ga0182014, IMG submission 120489) | Permafrost microbial communities from Stordalen Mire, Sweden - 612S2D metaG | ecosystem: Environmental > Terrestrial > Soil > Wetlands > Permafrost | place: Sweden: Stordalen | collected... | reverse complement strand
TTTTGATGAAGTAACAAAACAATATGGTGGGAGATTCCATCTTAAAAAAAATCAATTCATATCAAGTATTTTAATAGAAGCACGCCAAATAGGATTAGATATAATAGAAGATTTAAATAATTATAATTCAAAATTACCAGATGTAAATATTAATTTCATTGATAATAACTTATTCAATGCATATTCATTCAAAAATAATGATTCATATTATATTGGCATTAATAAGGGAACAATTATTAACTTATATACATTTTTTAACTATATTTTATCATTTCCAAACATATTGAATTTATTTGGCAATAATGAACATGAAATAACACCGGATTATAATCCTAAATATTTAAATGAAATAATAAAACCTAAAGACAAACAAAGAGAAATTTATGCACAAGGACTATTTTATTATTCTACAATATTTTTAACATTACATGAATATGCACATATAATAAATGGCCATCTAGATTTTATAAATCAAAAAAGGAATTTCATATTTAAAATTATAAATTCACTACAGAAAAATAATAAGTTAAATGCCCAAACATTAGAATTTGATGCTGATTGTTATGCAGCTAATATTGGTATTAAAACTATAATTAGTCGATACCAAGATAATATAAATTTACAGGAAGATAAACAACCTTATTTTAAATCATTAGAAGAAGCATTTTTTTTATGGACATTTGCAACATATACTGTCTTCAGATTTTTAGGGAAAAATGAGTATAACCTTGAAAAATTAGATAAATATCCACACCCCTCCCCCGGTTTCAGACAATATTACACTTCAGCATTAATACCGAAAATCATTCAGAATTCAGAATATTCCATCTTAAATGAATGTATTCTTAAAAAAACCTCGACAGCAATGACAGAATTTGAAGACTCATTAAAAATTATTAAAAAAAATCTAATTTTACATGACTTCATAATTCCAATTAATCCTATTCCAATAAACCATTATACAATAAAAGAATTACATCAAATAAGTAAAATTCAAAATAATTGGCGTAAAATGAGACCACAATTAAAACCTTATAGTAAGATAAATCTTGCTCCAAATATAGGATAAGTAACGTGAAAGAAGTTAAATCTGATTGTTTATTTCTTAAAAAAATGGTTTTATGTCATTTAAATTAATCTATAAGGATATGATGGTGATTAAACTTGTTTTATGAAGAGAAACTTAAGATTATGAATGTGAATGAACTTCTTGAGGAATTTGATAATTTTGTAGGTAACCCCTTCAATCATTCTAATCAATGTCTGCTTTGTAGTTTCCTTGAATCCAAAAATATTGAAAGTAAGAATTATGAAGCTATCGCTAAAGCTAAATTATTATTATTATATGTCACTAAAGAAATGGAAAAATCCAAATCTTCATACTACAAACTTTTAACTCCCGCTAAAATGCTTCAAATGAATATTATAGCATCATATGATAATAAAAATGATATTGAAGATTGGATTCGTAATTGGAAATATGAAAACGGAGCTAAACCTCTCGGACATTAAAAATTATTTTTTAGATACCCAAAATAGCTGAAAGATCAAACAAAGAATATAAAAAATAATTTGATTTAAAAATAAATAATAATGATAATATTATGTAAATAGAATTCTATATGGGGGAAATAAACTTTGGGTGTGGATGAAAACTGTGAAACAAAACCTTATGTTAAATCTCCCAAGAGTTGTACGTGTAAAACAAGTGAAGGTCCCGGACCCTTCAGAACACAAGCAACTTATAAAAATCCTGAAGGACGCACTTTAACCTGGAATTCCCGTTATTACCGGAAACATAAATCTAATCTTGACACAAACATTGGTTCAATATGGTGGGCACCCAGTGCAGTAAGCTGGTGGATAGGAATCCTATTCGCCATAGGAGCCACATGCTTTGCACTAGGATCATTTCCAATATATATTAAAATGGTAAGCACTATTGCTGATTATGAAACCTACTTCATAGGTTCAATATTCTTCACAACAGCCGCTTACTTACAATACCTAGAAACAATCAATGCACCAATACACTTATGCAAACACATCATACAAGAATTACGCTTCCTAACATGGGAACCCCACCGTATAGACTGGTGGTCAACATTAATACAATTCAGTGGAACACTATTCTTTAACATCAGCACCTTAGCAGCATTAGCAAGCTTCCTTTTAATTAGTAAAATTAATTATCTGGTTTGGAGTCCAGATGTTTATGGTTCTATATGCTTCCTCACAGCAAGTTACCTAGCATGGATTGAAGTAGGTAATGGTTTCTGGACCCTAAAACCCTCCAATATATCATGGAGAATAGTCGCACTCAACTTAATCGGATCAACCTCATTCGGAGTATCAGCAATTGCCTCCTATGTTTCACCAAGTACAGGCTTACCTATAAGTTTAACTTTAACTAATCTTGGAACATTTATCGGAGCAGCTTGCTTCTTCCTAGGAGCAGTATTATTACTACCAGAACGTATGATGAAAAATATCAATTAAAACATAAAAAATAGGTTAAAAACATATAACGGACACATATTTTAAGAAAATTAATCCTGAAATTAATTAATGATTCATCGAATCGAATATGAAAATATTATAAAATATCTATGGACAACAAATTCCAACTTACACTAAAAGTTTCATCTTCATTAAATCATTAAATAAGGATATTCTCGACATCTATAAACCTAATCACAAATAATAGAGTATAAAAATATTTAATCAAAAAACAATGATAAAATATTGTATAAAATGATTAAAGAAACATTTAAAAAAAAACCTATTAGTTTATGGTCCGCTGTTGCCATTGGCATAGGTGGCATGATCGGTGCTGGTATTTTTTCTCTGTTAGGTATTGCAACCACTATAACCGGTAATTTAATATACATCTCTTTTATAATTGGAGGAGGAATTGCACTACTCAGTACATACTCCTATGCTAAATTAGGGACTAAATATCCATCTGCAGGAGGACCAGTCAAATTTTTACTAATGGGATTTGGTGATGGAATCCTAAGTGGAGGATTCACATTTCTATTATGGATCGGATACATCTTCGCCTTAAGTGTATATGCAGAGGCTTTTGGAAGCTACGCCGCCATTCTACTCCCCATAAATCATTCAGGACTCTCCGTTACTATACTAGCAGTTCTCATTATTCTAATATTCACATCCATCAATTTTTTAGGACCCAAAATTGTAGGAAGATCAGAATTACTAATTGTAGGAATAAAAGTAGGTATATTACTTGTTTTTGCAGTAGTCGGATTATTTTTTATAAAACCTACCCTATTAATAATTACACACTTTCCACCAGTCACTAACATATTAACCGCATCTGCATTATTATTTTTAGGATATGAAGGCTTTGGATTAATAACTAACACTGCGGAGGATATACAAAACCCTGAAAAAAACATATCCCGAGCATTATACCTAGCAGTAGCACTAGTGATTATAATCTATGTGCTGGTTTCTGTGGTATTAGTGGGAAATTTGGCAATCCCTGAAATTGCTAAAACCGCAGATTATGCTCTAGCAGTTGCAGTAGAACCATTTGCAGGGGCATTAGGGTTTACTATAATAGCAATAGCAGCTATAATCTCAACTTCATCTGCAATTAATGCCACACTCTATGGGGGAGCTAATGTCAGTTATCTAATGGCAAAAAAAGGAGAACTACCTAAAATTTTTAATAGAACAGCCTGGAGAGACGGTAAAGAAGGTTTAATAATCACCAGCACCATTGTCATCCTCTTCACCATATTTCTCAACTTAAGCAGCGTAGCTTTAATGGGCAGTGCCTTATTCCTAATAATATACGCAGGAGTGAACTTCTCACATCTTAAATTATATAAAAAAACCAGAGCTAACAAATACATAATATGGTTAGCAATAATAGGTTGTCTTTCCGCATTAACAGTACTAATTTATTACCAAATTTATAATTCACCCTTAACCATAGAATTATTAATCACTGTATTAATACTGGCGTTTTTAATTGAATTTATCTATCGTAGATTCACCAGACGAGCATTAAAGAAAAGAATTCGTTAAAATAATAAATATTTAAATTTTTGAGATTTCCTTATTTTACATAATAATTAGGATAATGAATAAACCAATAATGAGGATTACAGACACCCACATAAAATCTTTCATATCTATAAAATCCAATATAACATTCCTCAATATATTCTTTAATTATAAATTAATAAATTTTACTTATTTAAATAATTTTAATTAAATAAATTAAATTTAAAATTGATTTTTTTTGGGGAATTTATGATAAATTAGTTTATATAAGAATTAAAGTTACATTTAAAAAAAAAGTAAAATAGAAATTGATATTTGTTCTGAATTTAATCTGGATGAGTGCGTTCTGGTAGTAATAATATAGCACCAAATAGGAAGCATACGCCTCCAGAAAATGTTCCCAGATTCACTATAGTGATATTAAGGGGTTGGCCAGTTAATGGTAGAATAAATGCAGCAATTGCTGAGAAACCAAATGCTATTGACCCTAAAAGATTTAATAAAGCTATTTGCCATGAAAGACTTCCAGTTTTCCATGAGAATATGGAATGTCCAACTTCCATCCATACCAGTCCGCTTGCAATTAAGAAACAAGTAGACCCGTATACATCAGGTACCCACACATGGTGATTCATCTGATGAATAGTTAAAGTACTATTCAAAGCGAAGAAAGTGCTTATGTTAAAAAAAATTGTTCCAATAAACTGTACAACACTCGAAAGCCAATCTATTCTTCTTGGTTCCCAAGTTAAAAAGCGTAATTTCTCCTTTAATAATAAACTTTTAGGTGTTTGCTGAGTGTTTACAGTTTCAAAGTATTGAGATAAAGCTGCTGATGTAAAGAAAATTGAACCAACGAAAAATGTAATTCCATCTAATTCATTACCCACCCAATTAACATAACCAGGCGCAGCACCAGCAGCAAAGCATATAGAACCAATCGCAAAAAGTATACCTATCCACCATCCAATTGCACCAGGAGCCCACCATGTAGAATCAGTTCCACTATCCAGAAGATTATGATGTTTACGATGATGACGAGAACTCCAAATTACAGTGTGACCTTCAGGATTTTTAAAAGTTGCATTGGTTACGAAGGGACCAGGACCTTCACTTTTTTTACATACCCATCCTTCCGGGGTTTTTACATATGGTCTATTAGTACATTCATCCTCCATGTAAAAAAATCACCCCCAGAATTCATCCATTACTTTCCTAATTTTTTCTCATAAATTTCAATATAAATCTTCTACTAAAAACCTTATGTCACATTTGAATTACATTTTTATTTTAAGAACGTCTTAATCGTTAATATATTAATGGATGGGTTTTCATTTACTTTATACATTTCTTTTATCTCTTCTGATTTCCAAGTTATTATGGGGATGACCATCTCTAATTACTGAGATATTATGCTGCAGTTTAGGGGAAGCAGGTTATGCAAGTATTATCTAAACTTTCAACAGACATTCCATATAATTATGGGTTGGAATTCTCCAAATTTAAAGTTTCACCCCCAAATTTTATTTAAACGAATAATTATAAAACATTCAAAAAATAAATTCCTAAATATTCAATTTATAACTATTTTAAAATATTATACAGGTGTTAATGTGGGTTATCTAATTTGTAATAAATGTAAAAGTTACTATAAATTGCAATCAGGTGAATCAGCAAAAGATTTCGTTGATAAATGTGATTGCGGTGGTAAAATAAGATATATTCAAAATTTAGATATCATAGATCCTCAATGGAAACCATTCACAATAAAAAGAAAACCATCAAAAAAAGAAATATTACAAGATAAAATGCAATCCATATTCACGTTTCGAAAAATAAACCTAAAAAACCATTTACAACAATTCTATTATAATAATATCGGAAAACATATCCAAAATAATCGAAATCAATATACAATCCACAATAATTCATATGGTATGCAATCAGGTTTCATGAATTCCATAAGAAATGAACTAAATTTCCATAATATTCAATGGATCCTAGTTATACCCGCAACAATACTAATAACACTAATATTAGGATTTGGACATGGCCTTATAACACTCTTAACATTCATATTATTAATAATAGTTGGCTATTTATCTAAAAATATAATAACCGGAACTAAAAATGCATTAATTATAGGTGCAGTCTCTTACTTTATAGGAACCCTTCTAATAGGTGCCTATCTCTACTTAATAATATATATCCTACTAGGAATTGTCAATGGATTGATATGTGGGTTCCTAGGTGCATACCTCAAAATAATAATACAACAATCAAAATATAAAAATACTTTCTAAAAAAATAATAATAAATGTTTCCATTTTTAGAGTATTTCACAAAAACCATATTTTAAAGATTAACTATTTTTTTTTATTAAAATTTTCAAATTCATCCTTAAATGTAGTTAATTCCAAATCTTAGGACTCAGTTATCAATGGTACAGTGAAAAACAGACTTTGAAGAAACTAAATATTACCATACATTCAGAATCCACTCCTTATTCTTTTTATATTCCATATCCGTAAACAATACATTCGCCATCTCCTCAGCAAGCCAAATCGCACCAGCATACCCCACAACCGGATGTCTATAATAACCCGCCCTATCATAAACTGGGAAACCCACACGAAGCATCGGTATATCATAATCGATAGATATAAAACGACCCTTAGAATGACCCATAATCAGATCAAGTTCAACCTCCTTATTTTTTACTCTACTTTCCAAATCCCACAAATCCGCATTACGGATAATCTGCATATCATATTCAACTTTCTCCTGAAGCTCTTTAATACGGGGATCTTTCAAATAATTCGGATTTTCATCACCCAGCAGAAGCAACACCGGCTTCATCTCCAGATCAAGACAAAACTCAGCAAGACCAATCACAAGATCAGGATTACCATAAATAGCCACCTTCTTATCAGCAAAAAACATGTGAACCAGGTCAGTCAATGCATCAATAGCAACACCTCTCTCCCGCACTAGAGAATAAGGAATAGGTTTACCAGACATTTTTCTAATATTCTCTAAAAAAGCATCAGTATTGCGAATACCAATCGGAGTCGGTCCAATCACCGCAGGAACCCCAAATTTTTTTTCCAGATACAATGCAGCTTCACCACCTTCATACCTGTTAAGTGCGATAGTCCCCATCGCATTAGCAGTACCTTTCAAATCCTCAATCGTCGTACTTCCCTCAGAAACCGCATCACCCTTAGGCATTAAAGGTGAATCAAAGCTCTCAATTTCAAACAAAACCGTAGCATCCACATTCATTTCTGATAAAAGATGCTTAAGAGCCGTTACATCTCCAGGATTCACCCACCTGTAATTAAATTAATTTTCCCATTTGAATCATCTTTTTCTGCAAAAGCAGTTACAAAATCCTTAACAGCAACATCATACCCTGTTACCATACTTCCCTTAAAACTCGGTGTTTTTATCGAAATCAGATGAACTTCACGATCAGCATATTTTTCTTTCAAAAGACCTTCATTAAGTTTCCTAATAACCCCATCAACATCTTCCCCAATGATTTCAGTTGAACAAGTTGAGATTATAGGAATAACTTTTACATCAGGATATCGCATTAAAAGCACGTCAACAGCCTCTTCAACACGATGAGCAGCACCGAAAACCGCCGCATCCTCATGCAAAGATGAAGACGCTACTAGGAAATTATCCTTAAAATGCTGCGCAAACAACAAGCGCACAAACATAACGCAACCCTGACCACCATGAACGATGCCAATACAATCTTCAATTCCTATACTAGCATATTGAGCACCGGCAGGCTGACAAGTAAATATTGGATTAATAACACCAGCACGGTCTTTTTCATTCAATTCACAAGACATAAAATTAATTCACCTCTTCTAATAAACTGGGTTAGTCAGCTCCTTATTAAGCGACCCAGTGATTGTCAAATAATCTATTTGCTCTTTGAGACCTTTCATAAGTATTTTAATCTCATTTTTTTCCATTTTAGAAAGCCAGGGATAATTGTCTTTGAAGTCTCTAGCCAATATTACAGCTTCCACCCAATAACACTTATCCGAGGGAGTCTCACGTTCAACAGGTTCATCGCATAAAATCTGCATGGTTTTCATAAGAATCCCTTCATTTTGATCTTCCCGATCCCATGCTCGGGAGTTAAACTGCCATAGACACCATTTCATTATATAATCAACTAATTGTTCAACCTGTTCTTGTATAATGTCATCCAATACTTTAACCCCCTTTATTCTATACTTAAAGACTGTTTTTCTATTTTAGGATATTTTTTATCACGTAGTTTTGATACGCAGTCATAATCACCAGTATACTGTCTTTCCCCGCTTACAATGGCTGCTTCTTTATCAATTTTAACATCGGAAATCATTTGCCTCGTCATAAATCCTTTATCTGTGTCTATTTCATCTTTACTGATATCCAATCCAGATAACTGGTGAATCGGTGAATAAACCGCATTGTAAATATCACGGGCAAACCTGACCCATCCTTCAAATCCTTTATATGGTCCGTTATGATACGCATGTGCATTAATATATTGAACCCGAAGCTTTTTAGCAACTTCACCAGGACGAACACCAGTAAAGATGACATCAGGTTTTAATTTTTTCATCGCCTCAATACCCTCAAGTTCATTGGGATCATCAATAGCCAACGCACCTGCCTCACACCGTGCTATACCCTTTTCCATATCCCCTTGATGACCGAATTTTGTATATAATGAAACTACATCAACACCCATTTCTTCATGGATTACATGCGCCCAGTGCCAGAGCTTCGAGCCGCCAGGCCACAAGCAAACTTTGACTCCTTTCAGCCGTCGAGCATACCAATCAAGTTCTGGTTTCCATCTCGCTGTTTCCTCGTCAATAATAGCCTGCGCTTCCTTTTCAAGACCAAAAAATAACCCAACCTTCAGGAGTGATTCTGAAAGAGGTTTGAATCCGAATCCATCTATATCCAATCGTGGTGTTCCATATCTTTTCCTAAGCTCGTTGCAGATGTACTCAGCTGAACGTGCGCATTCAAGCACATTAAGCTGCGCCAAGTGCATGCCCCTAAGTTCGTCGTATGAACCGTTCCCAGTAAAAGTGGAAAGCACCTGAATGCCCATTCGTTTAAAGTAATCCACCATCACTTCCTGGTCACCCTGTATGTTATATTCTCCCACATAATTAATTACGTAGTCACTCGTTATCTTTGGTTCGAATGTACCGACTTTTTGATTAATCCATGCAATATTGATTAAATGATGCCCACCCGATTGACTCGGACCTGCAAATCCTGGTGAATTACAGACGAAGATATCTACATCAGGCATCGTATCCATCACTTCTTTCGCGACAGCATCAATATCATCCCCAATCAATGCAGGGGCACAGGTTTGATATATAGTCATACGTTTGATTTCTGGAAAAGCTTTAAAAGCCTCAATTATATTTTGCTTTAAAAGATTTTCAGCTCCGAAAACGATATGTTTTTCTTTCATGTCAGAGGCAAAGGTATATTTAAACTGGAAGTTGTCATTATCGCTGATATACCTTTTTGTTTGCCAAGTATCGTAAGTACATCCGACTGGACCATGACACAAGTGGATGACATCTTTCATTGGGGTTCCAATTACATGTTTAGCACCGCAGAAGGCGCATCCACGTTCTGAAATCGTTCCTGGAATGGTTTTAAGGTAGCCGAGAGGAAGACATGATGTTAAATCCTCATCTTCACCTTTTACAACAACATGTTTTTTTCTTTCAGGAATGCATTCGCTGCATTTAAATGTATGATATGGCATGGACTTTTCCTCCTTTTTTTATAATAATTAGATATTTAAAAATAAATACGATGTATAATAATCAAATTATCGTATTTGCGAATATTTTAGGTAAAATCCAATGGATACTGCATTATAATTGTTGTTAATTCTTTTTTTAATTTCCATTTTTCATTTGTCTTCACTATTTTTTTTATAATTCCGTTATGGACTCAAATTTATGTTTAATTATTTTATCAATATGATTCTTTATTCATATCGATAGGAATAAGGAAGCATACTTCCGATAGTCTAGTATTTGATACCATTATTATATAAACATTACGGAACTCAAAATCAACCAATAAATAAAATAATATTATAAAATTTTTACCACTATATAAATTAAACTTCAAAAAAATTTTTACTATCTTAATCAGAAGCTACAATCATATAAATACCTAAAATAATCGCTAATATTCCTACAAAAATTCCAAGACCATGCCTTAAAACAGCATCTAAAATAAATAATATACCCATAACAAGCACAATAATACCTGCAACAGACCTATTAAATGTTATATTCATATTATAACATCCCACCCAATTTTTTTTAAAAAAAAATATAAACTCCATTAGTTTATCTTATTATTATATGGAGTATTCTATAAATTAAATTTTACCTAAAATTTTCATATTATATATCCATTTAATCGTTTTATAAACACAATTTTTTTTTTATAACAAATTATGGAACTAATAATTTAGAATTAGAAAAATTATTATTCATAAAAATATAAAATAATATTCAAACTGTTAAAAAAATTTTATATGGGATTTCTTTTTAGGAGAATTAAATATCCCATGCAGCTGGAAAATCAATCAAAGATTAAATATCCTAATCTTAAGAATATGAGTAACATATTAGATTACTTACCATATTTCAGTAATCCTGATAATAAATTCTATGAAAATATAAATAATCCATCACAAAGAACCTACAAAAAATATTCTGAAGATGTTCACCAATTCTGCCTGACACTTAATCATGAAAACATGATTCTAACATTCCCATGGAAAAAATGGACTAAAAAAGCACGAGAATATTATAATAACCCCATATTAATAGCTGAAGCTGACCTACCCACAATACAAAAATTATTCACAATACCTTTTCGAGCAGAAAAATTCTGTCAAGGACAATTAGGAGATATGATTGACAATGAAATATTCTTAAAACTATTACTTAGACTTAAAACATTAAAAATGGAAGTAACAGACCGGTTCAAGGTAGTATAACAGGATTAGCAGTAGGAGATGCCCTCGGAGTAACCTTAGAATTTCAAGTACCCGGCACATTTGAACCAGTGACCACTATGAATGGTGGTGGATTATTCAATCTTAAACCCGGAGAATGGACTGACGATACTTCAACTGCATTATGTCTCATCGAAAGCCTAATAGAAAAAGAAGGCTTTGATCCAGTAGATCAAATGGAAAGATATGTTAAATGGTACAAGGAAGGCTATTTAAGTGTTAATGAATACTGCTTTGATATAGGAAACACCACCCGTGAAGCCCTCAACTCTTTTATACAAACAGGTGACCCCTACTGCGGTCCGGATTATGAACATTCTGCGGGTAATGGATCAATTATGCGTTTAGCCCCAGTACCCTTATACTATTATTCCAATCCCCAAATAGCCATTAATAGATCCGCTGATAGTAGTCGCACTACACATCAACATCCATTAGTAATAGATGCATGCAGGTACATGGCCGGTATAATAATCGGAGCTTTAATCGGGCAAACCAAATATGAAATACTATCCAAAAGGTACAGTCCCATACCTGGATAGTGGGAGGATAATAAATTACATAAAAAAGTTGATGAAATAGCTTGCGGATCCTTTAAACATAAAAAACCACCCGAAATCAAAGGAAGTGGATATGTAATTAAATCATTAGAAGCAGCCCTATGGGCATTCCATCAAAGCATGAATTTCGAGGAAGGATGCTTACTAGCAGTTAACCTGGGAGATGACGCTGACTCTACTGGGGCAGTTTATGGTCAAATAGCAGGAGCATATTACGGAGAAACTGGAATTCCCACCAAATGGATTAAAAAACTAGTTAAATATGACTTAATAACCGACCTTACAAATAAACTAATAGATGCTTCCAATCAACAATCAATATAAAATATTTCTTTTTTATATGTGATTATAATATAAAATAAATGGGAGAATATAAAATAATGAATTTAGAGGATGCAAGTCAATATATTAACGCTTTATATGAAAATAGAGGCGTTAATAAAAAAAAATATGTAGAATCCACTGATTTAAAAAAATTTGGGTCAATAATTGATGAAGATGTATCCCGAATGCTCCAACTCATAATACAATTAACTCATCCAGAGAATATTTTAGAAATCGGAACAAGCATAGGATACTCCACAGTATCCATGGCCCACGCTATTAAAGATTATAATGGTAAAATTACCACTATTGAATCCGATGAAGTAGTAGCACGGCAAGCTATAAAAAATTTTCAGGAAAGGGGATTAGCAGAGTTTATCCAAGTGAAAATAGGAGATGCAGAAGAAATAATTCCACAAATACAAGAGAAATTTGATATAATATTTCAAGATGTCGGAGATAAAAAATTATACCCCATATTATTAGATGACTGTCTACGTATTCTGAAACCTGGTGGTTTACTACTAGCAGAAGATACATTATTCCCAGTCATGTTCAAATCCAAAGAACATGAAGAAGATTTCATTAAACCCATCCACAAATTTAATGAAAATATTGCAAATAACCCCAACTTAGAAAGCACAATACTATCCATAGGAGATGGATTAACCATAGCTTACAAAAAAGAAAGGTAAATAAAGAATTAACTGATTAATAATCTGCAACTTGTATGCTAAACATGAAATAATAATTTTTATGATATATAGTATAATTCTAATAAAATGAACTAAAAATAATTTAAAAAAATGATAAATCATTAGTTCATCGATGAAATTCAAAAATTACGATTAAAATTCATCATATCACAGTTTAAAGAAAATAGAATTATCATCAAAAATATTAATAATTAATCACAAAAATTAATATTTAATAAGCTTGAAAAAAAAATAAAAAAAATTGGAATAAATAAAATTAAAGAGATTTGAGGTCGATTTTATATGTCAACAAGAGATCTAATGCAAAGTTATTACTACAGTCTTAAAAATAAAAATGACAAATGGCAAGAACTTTATTCTGAAGATGCGAATTTTGCCGATGCTTCTCAAACTTTAAATGCAAAAGGTAAAACTGAGGTCATTAAATCATTCACACCTTTTTTAAAAGGAGTAGAAAGTGTAAAAGTAAAACAAATGATCATAGAAGACGATTATGCCTGTGCCGTGGTCAATTATAATTATATAAATCATAAAGGAGAAAAAATGAATCAGTATGTAGCTGAAGTATGGGAAGTTAAGGATGAAAAACTAGCTAAACTTACAATCTACTTTGATCTAACTGCTTACAGAAACTTCATGAGAGGTTAAAAAAAGAATTCAAACCTTGAATTATCTTTTTTTTATTTAATATTTTGAATAGTTTTTACTTATATAAACATTTTAGGTTTATTTACTATTTTGATTACTGATTTGTGAACCGACTAAAGTTTTTGTTATTATATTCCATTATAGGGTGTTGAATTTTTTTTTCTATTCAAATATTTTGGAAGCATCTAATAATTTCTAAAGCACCGATTTCGTTATTTTCATCTATATCCAAGATTATATTATCAGTAATTTCAATAGATTCCTTATATTTATAATCATTAATATCATTTATAAACATAAAGTCCCTGTCGAAGTCGTATTCACATTCAATATTACTCTCTTTTAATAATTATCCCTAAAATTTTTAACATTATGATTTTCACTTTTAGATTTATGATCATATGCAATATCAATTATAATCACGAACCTAATCACTGATCAAATAAGTATATAATGAACACTTCTACCCTCACCTTCCCTCTTTATAACATCAAGATTCATCAATTTCCTTATTTCATCCCATGCAGCATTATCAGAAATTCCAAACATATTCCTAATATCGCGATTAGTGATTTTCCCTTCATTAACTATCCATTCAACAATTTTCATCTGCCTGTCATTCAATGCAATTTGTCCTCTTTCTTTAAGAATTTTAACATCTTTACTCAATCCTAAAACTTTTTCTTTAACAGCTTTTATACTAGTAGCAACACCATCAGTGAAATATTCCAACATTCAGTAACATCCAAAATTTCAGAGTCAACAGTCTGAAGTGCCGCATAATAAGCTTGTCTATCATGATCATAATAATCATCTAAAGCAAAAAATCTCTTTAAATCAAAACCACTCCTAAAAAGCACCAAAGTAGCCATAATACGAGCAGTTCTA
>Ga0182014_10005360_pt1 | contig 14261 bp, 14 predicted proteins | sample 612S2DmetaG_FD_120489 | JGI IMG/M metagenome (GOLD analysis project Ga0182014, IMG submission 120489) | Permafrost microbial communities from Stordalen Mire, Sweden - 612S2D metaG | ecosystem: Environmental > Terrestrial > Soil > Wetlands > Permafrost | place: Sweden: Stordalen | collected... | reverse complement strand
CTGCTCTGGCCAAGGCATTGCGGGAAAACTGGATTGCGGGCGCCGCTCTCGACGTTTATGAGCAGGAACCTTTGCCCGCGGACTCGCCGCTGCGCGATCCCGCGATTGAAGATCGTTGCCGGCTGTATCCGCACTTCGCCAGCGCCGCCCGCATCACCCGGCTGTCGACTGATCCGAGTAAAGGCATGGCCGGACGCTGCGCGCAAGGGTTGATCGATGTGTTGGAGGGAAATTACGGCGGCGATATTACCAAGATGCCTTATGTCGTGAATAAGGAAGCATTCGCTAAGGCCTAGCTTTGAATTAATGAAGGACGCCCGTCTCGCCCGTCGAGACCGAGCAAAGCTCCGCAGATCCAAGATCACTCGGAGATGGTATGTTCCTCGCTGCTCTGGGCGCGAAGCAGCCGATCCACCGAGTACGGCGCGCGGCGAGTGGGTTCGTGGTAGTGGCGCACTTGCATTTCGCCCAAAAGTCCAACTGCCAGCAGGTTCAATCCGGCGAGCAGCAGCACGGCAGCGAAAATCATGAGTGGGCCATGCTGGGTCATGACTTCAGCATGGTGCAGGAACTTCTCAACTAGCAGCCAGACTGCTACCCCGCTCCCACCCAGGATGCTCAGCATTCCGAAGGTGCCGAAAAAATGCAGCGGACGCGCCAGGTATCGCAGCAAAAACCGAATCGTGATCAGGTCGAAGAAGACGCGGAAAGTACGCGAGATTCCGTAATGCGAAGCTCCGCGCTCGCGATTGACGTTACGAATTGGGACTTCAACGATCGAGGCTCCGTACCACGATGCCAGCGCCGGAATGAAGCGGTGCAATTCACCATAGAGCGGCACCTGCTCCAGCACTTCGCGACGATACGCCTTAAAAGTGGTTCCGAAGTCGTGAATATCCACGCCGCTCAGCTTGGCCATCAACCAGTTGGCGCAGCGCGATGGAATGCGGCGCAGCCACAGGTTGTCAATGCGCCGCTTGCGCCATCCGCTGACGATGTCGTAGCCCTCGGCAATCTTCTCCAGGAACAGCGGAATATCCGCGGGGTCGTGTTGCAGATCGCCATCCATGGCGATAATGTATTCTCCGCGGGAATGGTCGAAACCCGCGGCCAAAGCCGACGTCTGGCCAAAGTTACGGCGTAGCTTCACTACCGTCACCCGGCTGTCGACCGCCGCAATCTCGCGCAACAGGTCGAAGGTTCGATCCCGGGAACCATCGTCCACCAGAACAATCTCGAAGCTCTCGCCGTGCATTTCCATGACAGCTTTCAGGCGGTCGTAGAGATCGGTGACATTCTCCTGCTCGTTGTGCAGAGGGACCACGATGGAGTATCTGGGCATGAAAAACTATTATACCGTGCGGCCGGGCGATTTTGGCCCACCCGGCAACCGCTTGCTTCGCGAAACTAGAATGGTAACAGCAAACGTGAGCATTTTAGTGTATCTTTCCGGGTGTGTACTTCCGGGTAGCGGAATAACATGCAGGCCTTTGCAGCGCACTGGCGGGAAAGGGAGCCCGCGCCAATGGACATGAAAGTGATTATCATGATGGGCTGCGTTATCTGTACGACTACCGCACTCTGTTTCATGGAACTTCGGCGGATCCGTAAGAAGATGGAAGCGAAGTAGCGGACGCACTACTCCATATTGGACAAAACTTAAGACGCGGCTCTTCGCACGCAAGCACCTGCGTCAGCATTTCGTTCTGTGGCTGCGTTTTCGATCGTCTCGTTCCTCGAAACCGTCGCAATTTTCGTTGCAATCCGTGCGCTGCCGCAAAGGCAATCTCGTCCCCTCACCTTGTGCCCCACCCCAGCGGTTGACAAACCTGTTTGACCAATGACCTATAATTTGGCTTTCGCAAATCGCAAAATTACGGAACCGGAGACAGCAGCTTGCACAAGAACAAAGCTACGGTCATCGATTGTGATTCTCCTCCGCGCCGGCATTTTTTGCAGGCCAGTGCTTTCGCCGTCGTTAGCGCCGCCGTATTGCCAGCTTTTGCCGGCGCCCGTGCCGGCGCGTCTTCCGCCTCGGAACGGGAGGTCAGGTCATTCGAGTTCGATGAGATCACCATCGCCGACCTGCAAGCCGGCATGGCTTCCGGAAAATTTAGCGCACGCTCCATCAGCGAGAAATATCTGGCACGCATCGAGGAGATCGATAAGCAAGGCCCCGCGCTCAACAGCGTGATCGAAATCAACCCCGAAGCTTTAGCCCTCGCCGAAGCCCTCGACCAAGAACATAACCGCGTGCGCGGACCCTTGCACGGTATCCCGGTTCTGATCAAAGACAATATCGATACCGCCGATCGCATGCGGACCACCGCCGGATCGCTGGCTTTGCTCGGCTCGAAGCCAGCCAGAGATTCGTTTGTTGCCCAGAAGCTGCGCGAGTCCGGAGCCGTGATTCTCGGCAAGACCAATCTGAGCGAGTGGGCGAACATTCGCTCCAGCCATTCCAGCAGCGGATGGAGCGGGCGCGGCGGCCAGACCCTCAACCCTTATGCGCTCGACCGCAATCCCTGCGGATCGAGTTCGGGTTCGGGCGCGGCCACCGCAGCCAGTCTCTGCGCGGTCGCGGTGGGCACGGAAACCGACGGCTCCATCGTCTGTCCAGCTTCGGCAAACGGACTGGTCGGAATCAAGCCGACACTCGGTCTCATCAGCCGCTCCGGTATCATTCCCATTGCCCACAGTCAGGACACGGCAGGCCCCATGGCGCGCACTGTGCGTGACGCGGCGATCCTGCTGGGGGTGCTGGCCGGCGTCGATCCACACGATAGCGCAACTTCGGCAAGCGCGGGCAAAGCGCCGGCGGACTATACCAGGTTCCTCGATCCCCAGGGACTTCGCGGAGCGCGAATCGGCGTGGCCCGCAAGTATTTCGGCTCCAACGACGCCCAGGATCAATTGATGAACAACCTGATCGACGCCATGAAACGGCAAGGCGCCGATATCGTTGATCCCGCCGATTTGCCCACCCACGGAAAATTCGATGACACCGAATTTCTGGTCCTGCTCTACGAGTTGAAGGCCGACCTCGACGCCTACCTCGCGGCTCGCCCCGGAGCGCCCGCTTCCTTGCAGGAACTCATCGAATTCAACGACCGCAACCGCGACAAAGAGATGCCCTGGTTCGGCCAGGATATTTTCCTCAAAGCGCAAGCCAAGGGCCCGCTCACCAGCAAGGAATACACCGACGCCCTCGACGCCAATCGCCGTCTCTCCCGCCAGGAAGGCATCGACGCCGTGATGGACCAATTTCATCTCGACGCGATCATGGCCCCCACCGCCGGCCCCGCATGGCTCATCGATTTTGCCAACGGAGACCACGCCGTCGGTGGCAGCTCCAACGCCGCCGCGGTAGCCGGTTATCCCGATATCACCGTGCCTGCGGGATTCGTTTTTGGCTTGCCCGTCGGAATATCGTTTTTCGGCCGTGCTTGGAGCGAACCGGCTCTGCTGAAAATCGCCTATGGCTTCGAGCAGACGATCCAGGCACGAAGGCCCCCGCGCTTTCTGCCCACCCAGAAGCTGTGATCGGAGTCGATCGAATATCCCAAACGCCAAACCAATGCTCCTCCGCCTGCGCCGCGCCGGCGAATATTTCGGAAACCACTCACGGTGTTGCCTACAATGGTCCGCCAGAGCCACAAGCGGCTTCGCTCGCCTCGAAGTTCTGCTTAAAGGAATCCTGATTAAACCAGGGTTTGCGCAACGGTTAGCCTCTCGCAGTTCTCAGCCGTTGCAGTTTTAAGGAAAACATTTGCACCATTCCCAAGGCGCTCGATTTTACTTATAATCGCCTCCTTACCGCAGATGCCTCCCCCGCATCGCGAAGGGAACCAAAATGCATTGGCTTTATATGTTCTTGTTAGTGTGGCTTTCGCTCGGTATCGTCATAACAGCTTTTTTGTTCTGGCTGTGTCAGCGAACTGACGCGACCCTCAATCGTCCCGCGAAGCCCGCCTTGTCTTCCCCGCAACCGGCGGAACTTGGCGCAACCAATCTGTCCCGGGTGCTGCGTTCGGCCTGATTTCGATCCCACCTCCCCTGTTCGGGCCTGGGCGCGGCGGCTTTGGTGACGTCGAGGTAGTCGTGTACCTCCCTGTGTGCGCGGGATTGATCACACGCGATGAGTCTGGGGATTTTTGCGCCTGCCTGGGTGTCCGCTGAGGCTTCATTCACTTGCGGTTTTACCCCGCTACGTTCAGAGCGCTTTAGGCGGATGATCTTAAGGGTGGGCCACGCTGATCTCCCGCTTCGCCGCTATTGCGACCGCCATTCCCGTGGCCTGGAATCTGCCGCTTGTGGAGGCCCCGGGCGGAGTCGAACCGCCGACCAACGGTTTAGGAAACCGCTGCTCTATCCAACTGAGCTACGGGGCCACTGCCATGGAACCCATTATCTCAGTTTTCGCGCCCCGAAGGTGTCCTGAAGCAAGGATCGAAGTACACCGCCTCTTTGGCTGAACCGTCTTACAAGTTTCGCTTCACCTGGCGCCGACGAAAACCGTCGTCGGCCGTTCGTCGTCGGTCGTTGGCGTTTTGCATTAGCAGGCTGCGGAAAAAGTGTGATTCAGGCAGGTTTTGGGGAGGGCCCGACTTCAGTCGGGCCGCTAAGCCGTCGAAAATGTGTAGGCGCTTTAGCGCCTGAGGTAAGCTCCTTTGCGTCCTCGACGTGTTTTTCCGCACCCTACTGGACTCTTTCGCCAACGACCGACGACGAACGACCAACGACTGCGCTATCGGGGCATCTCCCGCTGCGTGAATTTTCCGTTAAATTCGCCTCCTCCGATTGACACCGCGACCCGGTCGCATTAACCTGCCGTGGTTATGAGCCCAGCGGATATTGATCAATTGCGCCTTGCCTACAAAAAAGCTACCGATGAATGGGTCGACAGCATTCGCGCCGAAGAAGCCTTAGCCACTTCCGACAACTCCATGATCGCCATGGAGCACTGGGATGCCGCTCATTTCAGGGAGCAGGACGCCCACGCCAAAGCCACGGAAGCGCGCGAAGCCTACAAAGATGCCCTTCGTGGCGTGAACTATGGCATTTAGCCTGCCGTCCCAAAAATCCCCGGATTAGGGCGGACGCCTTCGTCAGAACCACTCGCCTCGAAGGGATTTGACCAGCAATATTGCCTGCAATATCATTGCCTTGTGGCTGCGTCCTTCGTTGTCGACACCGACGTAATGGTTGCGGCGTTGCGTAGTGAGCGGGGCGCTTCCCGCCAGCTTTTGCTGGCAGCTTTGAACCGGCAATTTGAATTGCTGCTCTCCGTTCCGCTGATACTTGAGTACGAGACAGTGCTGAGTCGACCGGAACATCTGGCTGCTTGTAGGCTGAGCTCTGCCGAGGTCGGGCGTGTTCTCGATGATTTGGCAGCGGTGGCGAGACCGGTTCGCCTTGCTTTCCGCTGGCGGCCAAGGCTGTCCGATCCGAATGACGACATGGTTTTGGAGACGGCAATCAACGGGAGCGCCAGCGCAATTGTGACTTTCAATCGCCGCGATTTTGTGGCTGGAACAAACGCCTTTCGGTGCGCGGTGATTTCACCCGCAGTGGCGCTACAAGAAATCAGGAGTTCAAACCCATGAGACGAAGTAATTTCGCGTTGCGGCTCCAGCCTTCTTTGCTCGACGAGTTGCGCAAGGCCGCCGAAGCGGAGGGCGTAGCTCTCAACCAGCTCATCAACGTTGCGGTGGCGGAAAAGGTTTCGGCCTTGCGCACCGAAGATTATTTCCGGGAAAGAGGCCGTCGCGCCGATCGAGCCGCCACCCTGCGGATCCTTGAACGCGCGGGAAAGGGAAATCCTCCGATGAAAGGCGATGAACTGCCAGCTGATCGGCAAACGAAGCCAGGCCGGCAAGCTGCCAGCGGGAGTGATTCGGTCAGCAAGCGAGGGCAAAAAAAGAAGACGGCGGCCAAGTAGCGTGCTCTTTCAAAGCCCCATCAATTAATCGACGAACTTTAGACTCAGGACACTAGTGTGGTGTCCCGCAAGTTCGCGTCATAAGTCCGCGCTGTCGTCCTGAGCAAAGCGAAGGATCTATGTACTTTGCTCGCGGCACCGACGCATTACGCGTCGCGTCGAACAAACGTGCGGACTTATGCCGCGTATTTCTGGGACACTCCACCAGCGATGCTTTTCAAAAATACTGGCATTCAATTTCCTATAGTCATTTCGAGCGTAGCAGAATCATCCACAAACGCTGACGATTCCGCGGAGTCGAGAAACCTGCTTTTCCGCTCGCGCTGAACAAAAACGTCACAACGAGAATAACAGGGCAGCGGACGGCGCAGCATCCCCTATCCTGACGATTGCCCATGGGGAATATTTTCCCAGTCTTGGTTATCCGTCACAGACTCGCCTGAGAGCGAGTGTTATATTTATTTTGCTCGCAGATTTAGGAACGTGGACCGCGCCTCCCCCCGGTCCACCCGATGCGCGCATGTTGGCTCAGGAGTGGCGCATGTCAGGAGTGAGCGCCAAGGCTCCGCGTTTGGTTTGTATCGCACTGCTGTGCGTATTCCGGGCAAACCTTGTCCCTGCGCAGCAGATCCGGCCTCCCGAAACCGTTCCATCCACCTTCACTGCGGATGCCTTGTTCGCTGCCCGGGTTCGCTCCCTGTTGCTGCCTTGCTCCGAGCCGGCAACCGGCCAGTATGCGGTTGGCAAGGAAGTCATGGAGAAGCTGCTGCAGCAAATCCCAGCCGCGAGCGCGAGCTTCTTCTGGGACCTGCGCATCGCAAAGGATGCAGGCAACGTGTTCTCGTCCCCGGACGGAACCATTTATGTCGACGAGGCACTCGCTCAGGCTCTGGGATCGAAGGCCGGTCTCTGGGCCGCGGTCCTGGCCCATGAAATCTCCCACATTGTTCGCCGTGATTGGGCACGGCGGTATTTGTTCCAGAAGTCCCTGGAGGAAGCCGGAGCTTGGCAAATCACGCTCGGCGATGCGGGCGCTTTGTCCGGTTCTTGGGTGGACGCCAGCGGCGCCTCAAGCCAGTTCGCAAGTTTCTGTCAAACCATGGAACTGGAAGCCGATGCCGAGGGTCTCAAGTTAATGACCCGCGCCGGATTTCATCCCGACTTCGTACCCGCACTGCACCACCTGCTCGAAGCCCAACCCCGGCAGGCCGACGGCAAGATTCTCGATTCCTTGCACCCACGATGGCACGAGCGCGACCAAACCCTGCAAAAACTCTACGCCCCGGCAGGCAACGAGTATGATCGCCTTTGGCCGGAGCGCTATGCCTCCCCAGGAGGCAATCCACCGATCGTGGTCTACGCCGGCTCGCCCAGCGCAAAACACTCCGCCTCCGGAGAAGTGGAATTGCTGATCCCGCTGCACTGCCAAAACCTCAGTGGCTCGGTGGAAGTGGTCTTGCGTCTAACCGGAGCGAACTCCGATCTCCCCGAACAACGACAGTTCACCGGCTGCACCTCGAACCGCACCTTGATTACATTCTCTCTACCCAACCGCGACCTTGAGCGAACCAACTCCCGCATTCAAGCCGAGATCTCGGTGCTGGACGACAGCGGCGCACTCCTGACTCGCACTCTTGCTGAAATACCCGTCCGCTGAATCAATCACGGCCAGAACCTGACCTAGCACTATGTCGAGCTATAAGGGTGGCGGGTAGTGGCTCAACTTCATTGTCATCCCGAGCAAGCGTTCTTTGCGCAGCGAGGGATCTGGGCGAGCCGCGCAAAGGAGCCTGCCCTGAGCGCAGCCGAAGGGTCGCGCACTTTGCGACGCAATCATCGCGCGTTTGGCTCGCTTCCTTATCGAATTGAGCCACTACCGCCTGGCGCATCCGGCGCATCCGTGTTCGCGTTGACGCCTCAAAAACCGCGGAGAGGAAAACTAAGCCGGCTCCAGCTTTTGGCAGAATTCTTGCAGCATCTCGCTCTGCTCGGGAAGCGCGCCGATGAACTCAAATCCGTGCAGGAAACCCATGCGGTGTCGGACCACGGCGCGCATCACAAAGGGCTCGGCCACGTTTGGAATCGAAAATTCCAGAGTCACCATTTCTCCCGCCCCCAGTTCGCTGGTGATGACCGCCCCCAGTCCAGCCTCGGCAATCTCAAAGCAACGGCCGTGAATGCGGACATATCCCTCCCTGCCCAGCATCTTCACGATCAGCGGCACCTCCGTGCGATATCGGGCGTAACGTCGGGTAGAAGACTTGCGCATGCCTCGAGCCTTAAGAACCGGAATCCAGAACTCTCCGGAGAATCCTGGTCGGGTTCCGCGTAAGTAGCATAATCGATTGCTGACAACTCCGACAGTAACTTGGAAGACCACTGCCGCAACCTGAGCCTGAATTGCCCAGCAGGATTGCCTGGAATCCTCTCTCGCGTGAAAGATCAGTTGTCACTTGTATTTTTCCAGAGCCGGGAGCACACTAGGCTCACCGATTCAGAAGGGAGATGGGGATGAATATCGAGAACCTCCGCAAATTGTGGCTCAACGAAGAAGCCCAGGACATCGCCGAGTACGCCGTCATGCTCGCGGTGATCCTGGTGCTGGTGGTGGGCACGATTCGATTGATTGGAGGCAGTTCCAACAACGTATTCTCTCAAGTAGCCAGTTCGATTCAGTAGCTGCCGCTCTGCCGCTTGATTGGCCCGCAGGGCCAGACCGCTCAGGTCTGGCTGTCTTTTTGGAATGCCGGTGGGCTGGTTTGAGCATGCTCCCATCCGCCCTTGAAGAATCTCCTGCCTGTGGCGGCCCTTCCTCTGGTATGATCTTGCAACGGCTTTTCTGGCCAGAGAGCCTGGCTGCCATGTTCACACCGCATCTCAATCTCAGCGACGAAGTCAACGGCAACATCATCCGTTCGGAAATCGAGGGCGGCGTTTCGCTGGGAGACTTGCCCCCATCGACCGTCCTGGAGATTCAAACCCAGCATCATCGCTACACCGCGGTGTTCCTCGGCGAAAGCCAGGCGCTGATTTCCGGACATCCCGAATACTGCCCGGAACCCGTGCTGGTAGCCATTGCCGGCTCGACTTGGGGAGGCTCGATGCTCAAACTGCGCTACATCGGCCGCGGCATGCACCTGGAGTTTTGTCATCCCGAGTATCGCACTCCGATTGTCACCTCGCGCATTCAGGAAGTCCGCGAGCGCATCCATCTCGCTTTCGAAGAATCCTCCAGCGCCAACAATAGTCCGCTGAGTTCTGCCCCGCCGCTGCCCGAGGAACCCGCGCCCGCGCTCAGCGTCCTGAAGCGGGGAACTTTCATCAAACCCTCGTAAAAAGACAGAAACCTGCCTCCGAGCCAAATCTTGTCAAGCCCCCTGGCTTTAACTTTTCGCCGTAACCGGCTCATTCCACGGACAAAATAAATTTAGAAAACGTGTCATAGTTACTCTATTCAACCTGCTATTCTGGATATATAGACAAATTTTGAGGCGCGGGCTCATCCCCGCGCCTTTTTGTTTGTGAGCAATGTGCGCGAAGGGGTTCGCAGGTTTGGGACCCGTCACTCGCACCCGGAAACCTGAACCCAATCTAAATCTCAAGGAGAAAAGATCAGGCGCAGCCTAACCGCTGACGCCTTTTCTTATTTGTGCCATGAAAAAATCTGCAGTCCGTTTCGAGCGAGACACGGCATCGCGCAAGGGCGAGAGGCTTATGGGTTATCGCGGCCACACCAAACGCAAAGGTGAACTCTCTGAGTTGGCGTTCGTGTACAAGGCGGTGAGCATGGGCTTCGGCGTCGCCAAGCCCTATGGAGACAGTGAGCGCTTCGACTTCATCCTTAGTTCAGGACGCCGGTTGTGGCGAATCCAGGTGAAATCCGCGTACAAGGCCAGCTATCGCGGCTACGCCATACGGGCTTGCGGCAACAGGAATCGCGGCGAGGAAATGTACACCGCGGGTGAGATCGATGTGATTGTGGTCTATCTGGTTCCCGAGGACGCCTGGTACATAATCCCAATCCGGGCCCTCGGCAAGCGCTACTGCCTCTATTTCCATCCCAATGGGAGACGGAGGGAAATGTATCAGTACGAGCAGTACCGGGAAGCATGGTGGCTGATGAAAGCGAAGAATAGAATTGGTCGCGCCAAGAGCCCGCGCTAGGCGCGTGGGGAGAGCCGCCTCGTTTGTCCACGGCGCCCCCCCAACAATACATTGTCGTCCCGAGCGGAGCGTGACCGTCCGAAGGACGGTCACGCGGAGTCGAGGGACCCTGTGTCTGCTGTCACCCGGCAAGGAGATCGAGAGGAGTTCTCTGCACGAACCTCGTCGGGAAGAGTACGTGGTGAGAATACCTGTCGGCGGCAAGAGCAGACGCCGGGGGCCTCGGGGTCTTTCGACTCCAGGAACGGACTCGCGCCGCGAGTCCGTTCCCTCCGCTCAAGATGACAGGACCATGAGTAAGGCCGGATAAAACGCCAGCCCCAGCACCCTCCCTACTCTGTCATCCCGAGCGCAGCGTGATCGTCCGAAGGAGGGTCACGCGCAGTCGAGGGACCTTGTGTCTGCGGCGTCTAGCGGAACGAGGTTACTTCGGTGACGTGGTCTCACCCGGCCTTGCCGGGTAGGTTACACTATAGATGAGCAACAAGGACGCACGTTCCAAGAAAGGTTCAGCCATGGCGACATCTGCCGAGAAGCCAAAATCCGCGATGGCGGCTCTTGCAGAGAGCTTCGAGGATCTGGTTGAATCCCAGCGCAAGAAGCTCAGCAAAGAAGAATTCAAGAAGGCCGAAGAAAATTTCGAATGGATTGTCAGTAAAGCCCGCGCTTCTCGCGCACGGCGGCGCGAAACCGCATAGCCCGCTCCTGCAGCTTCCTCTTTTGCGACGTCTGGTTTGTAGCCCTTAACTGCCGATGCGAAATCGTCCCCCCCGAGATGTTCCGCGATAAACGGAAGACTGGCCCGCGCTGAGCATCTTGGCCGTAGAAAAAAGCCCAGTTGGCGTTGGCTACGTCCAAGCGTTACCGTGTTCGCCTTTTCTTCCCCACGAAGACTGTGGCAGACTGGTATGAGTGGCTAAGAGTAATCCACAGCAGCGCACCCTTTTTGCTAACGATTCACAGTTGCGATGCGGTGCAACGGGAGTGTACAAGGAAGTACCGATGGCAACTGCTCTTCATCCGCTTCCACGTTCGCTGAGGGCAAAGGCGGACATTGACAGGATCTCCGAATATTCCCCTTTGGCATCTGTGTGGCTTGGCGAAGACGCCGCGCTCTTGGAGCAGATGTTGGACTTCTACCCGCGCAGGAAGCCACGCAAAATCCTGGACGCGACTGTGAATGGCGGTCGCTTTTGGAAAGATAGCAGGCGCCCTGTAGTTGGATTGGACATCGATTCTCGACACCATCCAACGCTCGTTGCCGATAACACACAAATGCCCTTTCGCGATGACCATTTTGACGTAGTGGTGTATGACCCGCCGCACATTCCCAATCAAGGCAAGGACAACAAGAAGGACTTCGGCACACGCTTCGGGCTGGTGGTCCGTTCGTCCAAGGAGAATCACTACACGTTCTCACACACGTTCCCGCCGTTTGTGAAAGAGGCTTATCGCGTCCTGAAGACGGAGGGCATCCTGCTTTGCAAGATAACGGACTATGTACACCATCATCGCTATCAGTGGGCGCATATAGACTTCATAAACGCCGCGCGCGAGGCCGGATTCATGCCTTGCGACTGCATCGTCAAGATACGAAAAGGGCCAATTATTGACCCCAAGTGGAAGACTGCCCACCACACCAGAAGGCAGCACTGTTTCTGGCTGGTGTTTCGCAAGTCGAAAAAGTGCGAGTGAACGTCGACTCAGCTATTGTGAAGAAACCAACAAAAGTAGCCGCGAAGGCTGCGTTCCGCCCGCCTGGCGCAGCTCGTCAGGTGCAGTTTCACCAACTTCTTGTCGTTGCACGAAAGCAATGGTTCATCGACGCGCTGTCGGACGCCCTGGCGGAGTTAGATCAGAAAACAGTCAAGGATCAACTTGCGCAATATGTTCCGGCTGACGCCCAGAAGATCCTCGCGGCTGCTGGGGTCAGAGACGAACACGTATTCCCAGTCCCTGCCGTCATCGGAAGAAAACCCTCCCTGGTTGGCTACTATCGCCTGCTGTTAGGCGCTCCTCAGAAAGGATTCTACGCACAGTCAACCGGCATGGGTCGGTTCAAGAGCATGGAAGAAAAGGGTACGATGGATAAGAACCAATCGGCACTCGTACCTGACTTCTGCCGCGCCATGGCAGAACCATTAGCAGAATTAGTGCGCCAGATACCAGACATCAGCCAACGAGATCTTCAGGAACTGCAACTGCTCACATTGGGTTCTAAGTTTCAGGGTGCCAACAATACAGTGATAGGAAAAACGGCGATGCAGGGTGTTTTTGTTGCAATTACAGCGATTGTCGAAAAATACACGATTGACAAGGGGGACAAGAAACTCACTTTGAAAAACGCATCGGGCCGCATTGTGCTTATCACATTGGCCCACGACCCGGATGTCTGCGTGAGAGAGTCGATGGCCAACGGTAAACCCAACAACACGGTCGCCATCGAAGTCAAAGGTGGCACGGATGCGAGCAATGCTCAAAACCGCGCCGGCGAAGCTGAGAAATCACATCGGAAAGCCAAGCAGCAGGGGTTCAAGGATTTTTGGACGTTGATCTCTAAGAAGGGTGTAGAGCTGTCTAAACTTCAAAGGGGGTCGCCGACCACGAACGAGTGGTTTGATGTGACCGAGCTCCTCACACAGAAGGGGCAGGACTGGGAGAACTTCAGGCAGAAGCTATCACTGGCGGTGGGCATACCCGTGGCTGAAGTCAAGGAGTAAGCAACCTTCGGTATGTAGAACCCCTTCCAGACAGGCGTTTTCGCGCTTTCTTATTGAGACAGCCCGGGGTCATCTCGCCTTGGAGAAATCTTCTACTGCGAAGAGCTGGCCGTTGCGGGTGGCTATGGCGATGCCGGCGGAGTCCATGTCGGGGTCGAGGATGTTGGCGCGGTGCTGGGGAGACTTCATGAAGCTCTGGTGAATGGCGGTGGGGTTGGGTCCCTGGTCCACGTTTTCGGCGAGCCAGGTGAAGTGGGCTCCGGCGGCTCGGGCGCGGGCGAGGAGATTGGGCTCGCCGGGAAGTTGATGCGAGAGGGTTCCCTGCTCGGCCATGCGCTGGGCATGGGCGCGGGCGGCGGCGGCCAGGGCTTCGTCGGGTTTCAGGGAGGGCAATCCCTGCGCCTTGCGTTCGCGATTCACGGCGTCGAACAGTTGGCGCTCGGCGTCGGAAGTTTTCTGCTGGGGCTGGGCGCTGGCTGAAAACAAGATGAGGCAAGCTATCAGACTTGCAAGTGACTTGGTGCGATGCATTCGTTATATTTCAACCCGGATGATTGCTCTTCCACTCGGAAGAGTGCGTATTCGTTGTGTACTGTCCTTTGTGATTGATGAAGTGCAAATGCATTAACCACGAAGGACACTAAGGTACACAAAGGAAATCGTCTGGCAAAGTCCCCCCCGCGGCGCTCGGACGCTCTGATAAATCCCAGGCTCTCGAACGGCGTCACTCCAGTCCTAACTCTTTCCATTTCTTGTCGACTAGCGCTTTGGTCTTTTCGTCCATCAGAATTTCGTCGGGCCAGGGACGAGTGAATCCTTCGCTCGACCATTTGCGGGTGGCGTCGATGCCCATCTTCGATCCGTAGTCGGGCAGGCGGGAGGCGTGATCGAGCGAATCGACGGGGCCCAGCATGAACTGGATATCGCGCTCGGGGTCGATGTGATTGAGCACCTTGAGCGTGACCTCGGCGAGGTCCTGCACGTTGACGTCTTCGTCGACCACGAGAATGCACTTGGTGAACATCGCCTGGCCCAGCGACCAGATGGCGTTCATCACTTTGCGCGCTTGGCCGGGATACGACTTCTTGATGGAAACGATCATCAGGTTGTGAAAGACGCCCTCGACGGGAAGATTGATGTCGACGATCTCAGGAATGGTGAGTTTCATGAGCGGAAGAAAAATGCGTTCGACGGCTTTGCCCATCCATCCGTCTTCCATCGGCGGTTTGCCGACGATCGTCGCGGAGTAGATCGGATCTTTGCGATGCGTGATGCAACTGAGATGGAAAACGGGATAGAGATCCTCCAGCGAGTAGTAGCCGGTATGATCTCCGAAGGGGCCTTCGGGGCGTAGCTCGTCCAGGTTTACGTGGCCTTCGAGGATGATTTCGGCGGTGGCGGGGACTTCGAGGTCGACCGTCTCGCACTTTACCAGT
>Ga0182014_10005359_pt1 | contig 14265 bp, 11 predicted proteins | sample 612S2DmetaG_FD_120489 | JGI IMG/M metagenome (GOLD analysis project Ga0182014, IMG submission 120489) | Permafrost microbial communities from Stordalen Mire, Sweden - 612S2D metaG | ecosystem: Environmental > Terrestrial > Soil > Wetlands > Permafrost | place: Sweden: Stordalen | collected... | reverse complement strand
GCCGGCCGCTCAGCCGCACCATGATCGTGGAGCACGTCTGGGACATGGACTACGACGGTCTGACCAACATCGTCGACGTCTACATCCGCCATCTGCGCAGCAAGATCGACGACCGCTTCGCGCAGAAGCTCATCCAGACCGTGCGCGGAATCGGCTACATGATCGAAGCGCCCGATAAGCCGGCCGAGCGCCCGGCGGACGCGGCCGCGCAGGTGTGACATGGCGGGGAAGAAGCGCGATCTGCGCCGTCTGGTTCGCGGGCTTCGTTTCCGCCTCACCGCCGTCTACTCTCTGTTCTTCGCGCTGCTGCTGATCGCCGTGGCGGGTTACTTTCGCGCCCGGCTGGCAACCACCCTTTCCGACGGCGTGAAAGACGGTCTCAACGACGAATGGGCCGCCGTGAAGGGCGGGTTCCTGCGGATCTGGCTGGACCCTCTCAATGGCAAATACCACGCCGATTGGTATTACGACAAAGACGACCCGGACGAAACCACGGTGGTGCTCGATATCAAGAAGATCTATCTCATCGCCGACCAGTTCGGCCACGTGATTCCCGATATCATGGCCCAGGGTCCTTCCGTCTCGACCGGATATGAGGATATCGGCATCGACAAGCCCGAAGAGATTCAGGAGCGCATGGAGAGAATGCTGGCGTTCGCCAGGGCCCACCCGAATGCTCCCATCACGCCCACCTGGGACGTTCGCCGGAACTCGGACGGCAAACCTTTCCTGATCCGTTCGGCGATGGTTTGGGACCAGAACCACAAGGAGCCCTTCTACGTGGCGCTGGGCGATTCCTTTCAGGAAAGCGACCGGACGTTGCGCGACACCACCTGGAAGTTGGCGGCGGTGATTCCCGTGGCCATCATTTTAGGCTCGCTGCTGGGCTGGGTGATGGCCGGCCGGGCGCTGTCGCCGGTGCACGATGTGGCCCGGGCCGCCCAGCGCATCTCCAGCTCCAACCTGAGCCTGCGAATTCCTGCGCGTAATTCCGGCGACGAGCTCGACTATCTCATCCTGACCTTCAACCGCATGATCGAGCGCCTGGAAGCCTCCTTCCGCCAGATGAAACAGTTCTCCACCGACGTTTCCCACGAGCTGCGCACTCCCATCACGGCCATCCGGGGCCAGATCGAAGTGGCGCTGTTCACGGCCAAAACCACCGATCAATACCGCGAAGCCATGTTCAACGCCATGCAGGATATCGACCGGCTTTCGCAGATCGTGCGCGCTCTGCTGCTGCTCTCGCAGGCCGAATCCGGACAGTTGACGCTGCAACGGTCGCCGCTGAATCTTTGCGCGGTGGTGGAGGAGGCCACCGAACAATTCCAGATTCCGGCCGAGGCCGCGGGAATCACGCTGACCGCCGAACTGCCGGAGAGTTGCATGCTGGCAGCCGACCGCGTGCAGATCGAGCGCATGATTACCAACCTGCTCTCGAACGCCATCAAGTTCACCCCCGCGGGCGGCCGCGTGCGCGTGGCGGTCGAGCAATTGGAAGGCTCGGTGGAACTTGTAGTCGAGGATACCGGCTGCGGCATTGCACCGGAGTTCCTGCCGCATATTTTCGACCGCTTCTACCGCGTGCCGGGAACGGGGACGGCGCCGGCGCCCGAACAGGGGCTGGGCCTGGGGCTGAGCTTCGTCGCCTGGATCGCCAAGGCGCACAACGGCGTGGTGAACGTGGACAGCGCGCCCGGAAAAGGCACCCGCTTCCGCATCCGGTTTCCGGACGCCGGCGCGGCCTCCCATCCGCTCGACACAGCCCACGCCGATCACGCCGTTTCGTAGCGAGGCCTCGAAGCTGTCAGCGTTCCAGCCGTCAGCCACACCGGAGCGGACGATTGCCGACAGCCTGCCGGACAGTGCCCCCGCGCCGGCTTGAATCTGATAAGATCGGCAATCCATGTTGATACTGGCTGCTATCCTAGGCATCCTGGTGTACGGCATCGTCGCCGCCACCTGGGGTACCCTGAATCCCACCTTGGGATTCAATGACGCGCAGAGCGGCTCGATCGCGCTGGCGCAAGCTTTGGGGCTGGTCGTAGCCTCCATTTCGGTCGGCCCGCTGATCGATCTGAAAGGGAAGAAGGTGGCCCTGGTGGGTGGATTGGCGCTCATCGCCGGTTCGCTCTTCTGGCTGCCCGCCGCCGGCCGCGATTACACCACGATTCTGATCTGCCTGGCCGTGCTCGGTCTGGGCGGCGGCATCGTGGTCACCGGCGCCAACGCGCTGGTTTCCGATGTGACCGAATCGCGCCGCGGCACCGCTCTCAACCTGCTCAACATATTTTTCGGTCTGGGTGGGCTGCTGACACCGTTTGTTACCGCCAACCTGCTGAGCGGCAATGCGATTCGCATGTGCTACCTGGCTGCTAGCCTGGCTGCCGCGGCGCTCGTCGTGAACGCCATCGCACCCATGCCTCAGCCGACCGGCCAGCGCGGCTTCAAGGCCTCCGAGCTCAGCGCGCTATTTGGACGCCCGGCGCTCTACCTGCTCTCGCTGTTCCTGTTCCTTTACGTTGCCTGCGAAGTGGGTGTATGGAACTGGCTGGCGAAGTATTTGAGCGACGAGCGCGGGTTGGATAAGGCTTCCGCGCTCAACATTCTGTCGCTGGGATTCGCTTTGGGCCTGCTGGTGGGCCGCGTGGTGGTATCGCGCATTCTGGTCAAAGGATCCGCGCTGACGGTGACGTTGATCGCCTCCTGCGCCATGGCCGCCACCACCTACGGAATGCTGGAAGCGGCCACCACCACTGGGGCCTGGATCGCGGTTTTCTGCGCCGGCCTCGCCATGGCGCCCATATTCCCCACCACGCTGGCGATGGTGGGCGATGCGTTCCCCCGTATGAGCGCGACCGCCATGGGCGTCGTCATCACCTCCGGTTGGGTTGGCCTTGCCGTCAGTTCCCCGATCATCGGCAACGTGGCGCATGCATCCGGATTGCGCACCGCCCTGCTTCTGCTGCCGATTTTCTCGGTGGCGATGGTGCTGGTGAATGTAATCCTGCGGCCGTTGCTAAGGCAGAAGTAGCGATTCGGCACTGCCATTTTAACGACTCAATGCGCAGCCCCGACCCGCGTAGACTGGCTAATCGCTGAACGCTGAGAGTTTGCCTCTTACGCCGCGGCCGAGGATCCCGTCTCTTCTTCGCGCTGTGGCGCCACGCCTTTGAATTCCTTCAGGAACACCAGTCGCGCCTCGTCCACATCGGCATGTACCAGCACCTGGTCCCCTTCCCTTACCTGCGCGGTGGCAATCAGGTTCGACATGGGATGGACCAGCATGCGTTCGATGGCGCGCTTCAAATGGCGAGCGCCGTAGCGCGGATCGCTGCCTTCGCGCAGCAGCAGATCGCGCGCCCCGTCACTGAGCTTGAGCGTGAGAGAACCGGTTCCGGTGGCCTGGCGCAGGCGCTCGCGCACGGCATCGATTTCCAGGTCGAGGATGCTGCGCAACTCGCTTTCGCCCAGCGCCCGAAACACCACCACCTTGTCGATGCGGTTCATGAATTCCGGGGTGAAGCGGCGCCGCGCCGATTCCATGCCGGCGCGCTCCATCTTCCGCGCCACCGAAGCGCCCACCGCCGCCACCATTGCCGCCGGTTGGCTCACCGCCTGAAAACCCATACCCGGTTGCAGGATCGCTTCCATTTCCGCCGACCCCAGATTGCTGGTCATGAAAATGATCGCGCGAGAGAAATCCACCCGCCGATTATCGCCCAGCGTCAGGGTCGCCTTGTCCAGAATCCCCAGCAGCAGGTTCCACAGCGCGTCGCTGGCTTTTTCGATCTCGTCGAATAGCACGAAGCTCAGCTTCACCGTCTCGGTCTGGTGCTGATTCAGCGCTTCCTGACTGAGCAGCGGATGGGTTTCCCGGTGGCCCAGGTATCCCGGAGGCGAGCCCACCAGTTTGGCAATCTCGTGACTGTGCTGGAACTCGGCGCAATCGATCTTCACCACTGCCCGCGGGTCGCCGACCAGGCTCTCCGCCACCGCTTCCACGGTGCGCGTCTTCCCCGTGCCGGTCGGCCCCAGGAATAGCAAGTTTCCGATCGGGCGTCCGCTGCTGGCCATCCCCGCCAAGAACGTCTGATACAAATCGACGGTCTGCCGGATGGCGTCATCCTGGCCGACTACCCGCTTGCGGAGGCTCTCCTCCAGCGTTTCAGCTTCCCGTCCCAACCTGGTGGGATCCAACATCACCTTTAAAGCGGCCATGTCCAACGCCCTCCTTTCAACGCTTTGGACGCGCGGAACTCACCTGGGACTCACGGTTTGTGTAAGCATTCACAATGCTTGCGTAAATAAAATCCCGACGACTCCGGAGTTCACAGCGGCCCGGTCGCGCCCCAAAAAATCTACCGACAAGCATCTCATCGGCTACGGCTGCCGAAGTTTGGAGGAAAAAGAGCCGGAAGGAAAAAGAAAGCTGGGAAGCACCCGCCAATGAAGAAACCGTCAGCCATCAGCCGCGGCGGGAAAGCCGGCGGCCGATAACTGGCGGCTGAAAGCTCGATTCTAGTGGCCCTCGTGCCCTTCTTTGGGAGGGGCGTGCTGCTGCTGGTGTTGCGGAGCCGCGTTGTGCTGCGGGGCCGCGTTGTGTTGCGACTCGGCGTGCGGCGCGACAGCGTTATGTGGCGCCTCGGAATGCTGCTGTGGAGCGGGGTGGCTTACCTGAGCGCCCTGATTCCCAGCGGGATGGCTGGGCGCCGCCCCATTGCCATGTTGGGCGCTCATCGGCCGGTCGTTGCCGCCGGGGCGCGACATGGTTTGCGACATAGGCCTTGACATGGGCCGCGACACCGCCGCCATCGCCGGCCGGCCATGGTTGACCGACGCGAAATTGTTGCGGTCCATCGACGCGGCATGCTCGTGCGCCGCCTGTTCCCCGGTGGCGGCAATATGCTGCTCCCGCCCGTAGGCCGTCTCCTGCGCCGAAGGACGCGCCCCGATGCCGTTCGGCCCATTGAAGCTGGCACGGTTGACCCCGCCGCCGCCGATCACGGTCCGGTCCACATAGGTGTTGCGAACAATGTCGATATTCACGTTGCTGACGGCCGTGTTGTAGCGGAACACACCGCCCGCCCACATGCCGCCGGCGTAGCCCATACCGCCATATCCGAAACCGTAGTTCACGCCGCCGTAGAAGCCCACGTGCGGTCCCCAATACCCCACGTTCCATAGGTACACGCCGCCGCTCCAACCCCAGTATCCCGGCGTCCACAGGTAACCCGGCTGCGGCGCCATCACCCACGTGCCCGGAACCCAGTAATAGTCATCCGGCCCATAAGCCCAATATCCCGGCGTCCAGATGTATCCCGGCGCGGGACAAACCGGCTGCACATAAACCGGCAGCACCGGCGGCGCAATCGAAACGGAGATAAACACTCCGGCAAACATCTGCGCCGGCAACAAAAGCAGAGCGGCCAGCAGTAGAGCGTTACGCAAGTTTTTGTTGGTCGTCATGGAACTCTCTCCCCCGGCGCGGCCCTCCGCGCGGGAACCATCGACATTGGGCAACTCTCGTGCCATTCACAACTATAGGGCAAAACCCAACCGGCGGGAAGAGGTTGCGCGGATTAATCAAACCCTAATCTGGTGGGACATCGTTTCTTGTCGTCTGTCAGGTCGTTGTGGCCTGATGGGGGCCTGACGGACCACGAAAGACGATGGTCTGTCCCACCGGCCGCGGCTATTCTTCCACCGTCCCGCGGCCGATCCATTTGGCCCCGAGAAAGTCCCGGTTCATCCGCGCGATGACTTCGATCTTGATCCCTTTCGGGCAGACCGCCTCGCACTCGGCCATGTTGGTGCAGCTTCCAAACAACTCGGCATTGGCCTGCGCCGCCATGGCAACCACACGCTGGTCGCGCTCCGCCTCGCCTTGCGGCAACAGCCCCAGATGCGAGATTTTGGCCCCCATGAACAGCGACGCCGATGCATTCGGACACATGGCTACACATGCGCCGCAGCCGATACACGCAGCCGCGTCCATCGACCGGTCGGCCTTTTCCTTGGGAACCAGGATGGCATTGCCGTCCGCGGCGCTTCCCGTGGACACGCCGATGAACCCGCCGGCCGCGATCAGCCGGTCGAACGCGCTGCGGTCCACCACCAGGTCCTTCACTACCGGAAAGGCTCGCGCCCGCCAGGGCTCCAGGTACAGCGTGTCGCCATCGTGGAAATGCCGCATGTGCAACTGGCACAGGGTGGTTGCCGCGATTGGCCCATGCGCCACGCCATTCACCATCGTCCCGCACATGCCGCAAATGCCCTCGCGGCAATCGTGATCGAACGCCACCGGATCCTCGCCCTTGGCGATCAGTTCCTCGTTCAGCACGTCCAGCATTTCGAGAAACGACATGTGCTCGCTCACGTTGGGAAGTTCGTAGCGCACCATGCGGCCCTTGGCGGCCGCGTTCTCCTGGCGCCAGATATGGAGAGTGATTCGCATTACTTGTAGCTCCGCTGGGTGGGGTGAACGTACTCGAATGTCAGGTCTTCCTTATGCAGTTCCGGCGAATGGCCCACGCCGCGGAACCCCCACGCCGCCACATAACTGAAATGTTCGTCGTCGCGTGCCGCCTCGCCTTCCGGCGTCTGGTATTCCTCCCGGAAATGGCCTCCGCACGATTCGTTGCGCTCCAGCGCGTCGAGGCACATCAACTCGGCCAGCTCGAAGAAATCCGCCACTCTGCCGGCCTTCTCCAGCGACTGGTTCAACCCCTCGTCCGTCCCCAGTACCTTCACCTCGCGCCAGTACTGCTCGCGCAGTTCGCCGATGCTTCCCAAGGCCAGTTTCAGACCCTCGGCAGTCCGTGACATGCCGCAGTGCTCCCACATCAGCTTGCCCAATTCGCGATGGAAGCTGTCGACCGAGCGCGTGCCCTTGGTATCCACCAGTTTCCTGGTCACCGCCTGGACCGAAGCCTCGGCCTCGCGCACTGCCGCGTGGCTGCCATCCACCTTCTCCAGCTTGGAAGAAGCGATGTAGTCGTTGATGGTGTTGGGCAGGACGAAATAGCCGTCCGCCAACCCCTGCATCAGGGCGCTCGCCCCCAAACGGTTGGCGCCGTGATCGGAAAAATTGGCTTCGCCGATGGCATACAACCCGGGGATGGTGGTCATCAGGTTGTAGTCCACCCACAGGCCGCCCATGGTGTAGTGAATCGCCGGATAGATGCGCATCGGCGTCTGGTAGGGGTCCTCGCCGGTAATGCGCTCGTACATCTCGATCAGGTTGCCGTAGCGTTCCTCGATCACGTGGCGGCCCAGCCGCTCGATGGCATCGCGCAAATCCAGATAGACCGCCAGGCCGGTCACGCCCACGCCCCGGCCTTCGTCGCAGACCACCTTGGAGTTGCGCGACGCCACGTCGCGCGGCACCAGGTTGCCGAAACTCGGGTAGCGGCGCTCCAGGTAATAGTCGCGCTCCGCCTCCGGTATCTGGCTGGGCGGGCGCGTATCGCCCTTCTTGAGCGGCACCCACACCCGCCCGTCGTTGCGCAACGATTCGCTCATCAGCGTCAGTTTGGATTGATAGTCGCCCGAAACCGGAATGCAGGTGGGGTGAATCTGGGTGAAGCAAGGGTTGGCAAACAGCGCGCCCCGCTTGTAGGCCCGCCAGATTGCGGTCGCGTTCGAGCCTTTGGCGTTGGTGGACAGGTAGTATACGTTGCCGTAGCCGCCCGTGCCGAGCACCACCGCGTCGGCCAGGTGCGAAGAGATTTCACCGGTGATCAGATGGCGCGTCACGATGCCGCGCGCGCGCCCGTCGATCACGATCAGGTCCAGCATTTCCGTGCGCGGAAACATGGCCACCTGGCCGTGCCCGATCTGCCGTTCCAGAGCCTGGTACGCTCCCAGAAGCAATTGCTGGCCCGTCTGTCCACGCGCATAAAAGGTGCGCGAAACCTGCGCGCCGCCGAAACTCCGGTTGTCCAGATAGCCCGAGTATTCCCGCGCGAACGGTACGCCCTGGGCCACGCACTGGTCGATGATATTCAGGCTGACCTCGGCCAGCCGGTAGACGTTCGATTCGCGCGCCCGGAAATCCCCGCCCTTGACCGTGTCGTAAAACAGGCGGTACACGCTGTCGCCGTCGTTGTGATAGTTCTTGGCGGCGTTGATGCCTCCCTGCGCCGCAATCGAGTGCGCGCGCCGCGGCGAATCCTGAAAGCAGAAGCACTTCACGTTGTAGCCCAGCTCCGCCAGCGTAGCCGCCGCCGATCCGCCCGCCAGACCCGTGCCTACCACGATAATCGTGTGTTTCCGCTTGTTGGCCGGGTTCACCAGCTTCAGGCCGAAGCGGTGACGGTCCCATCGGGTCTCGATCGGACCCTGCGGACATTTGGAATCGAGTTGCATGTGTTCCTCTTAATACGTCAACCAACCGCTCGCGACCGCGATCGGAATCGAGCAGTTGCCCACCGCCACCAGAATCGCCAGAATCGCCGAAGCTTTCTGAATCCACGGCGTGTAACGCGGGTGGTTGACGCCCAACGACTGGAACAGGCTCCAGATCCCGTGGTACAAGTGCATGCACAACAGGATCATGGCGAAGATGTAGAAACCCGACACGGCGGGATTCTGAAACCCCGCGATCACGTTCCAGCGCACGTCCGGAGCGTTCGGCCCGATGTCGCGCACCGGCAGCACCGAACCCACCGTCAGGTGCAGAATGTGGAACACCACGAACGCCGCCACGATCGGTCCGCTCCACACCATGGTGCGCGCCGCGTACGACGCGGGGACGTCTTTCTTTTTCACGTAGCCCTGCGGCCGCGCAGCCCGGTTTTGCAGCCAGAGCTGCGTGGCCGCCACAATGTGCAGAACCACGGCCGCCAGCAACGCCGAGCGCGCCGTCCACAACGCCGCCGCGTTGGCCGGATTGTGCAGAAACGCCGCGTAGCGGTTGATCTGTTGCGGATCGGACGAATAAATTTGCAGATTTCCGAGCAGGTGGGCGATTACGTAGCCGACCAGAATCACTCCGGTGGCCGCCATCACGGCTTTCTTGCCGATCGGGGCTTCGTAAAAGCGCACAGCCCGATGAATAGGTTGAACTACGACAGTGCTCATGCGAGGAACACTGATTGTAGCGAAAAGCAGAGGGTCCGTCTGTTTGGCGTCAAATGCCGGGTAGCGGGGACCGGTGAATCCGGTCTTAGCCCGCTGCGGGCACGGCTTTTCCAGCCTTTACCCCAACGATCACCGAGATGTAGCTGACTTCGGGAGCGGTGGTCTGGTGAGCGTCGAAGGCGTCCATCATAGTAGCTTCCTGCGGCACCAGGAAGCCATCGAGGATCTTCACTTTATTCATATAAGGCTTGAGGGCGTCGGCATGCGATTTGGGAATCACGATGTAGCTGCCGGTGCGGAGGCGCAGCGCTTCCGGAGCCTGCGAGATGCTGTCAGCCGTGGCCACCACGTCCAGCGGCGGGCTTTGCATGAGCCATGCCTGATCGCCGCCATGGGCCTGCAGATTGGCCACCAGGCCGCGAACGGCGCCGAGCGTGGCGGTGCCCACCACGGGCAGGTTGAGCAGGGGAATGAAGGCGGCTCCGGCTCCGGCCAACTGCTCGAACGCGGACAGAAAAGTTCCGAACGCGGACAGTTTGCGATCCTTGACGAAAGCCAGGAAAGCGGTTTTGCCCTTGCCCGCGGGCAAAGCCAGGGACTGCGCCTGGCTGGCGTTCTGCAGCGGGATCGCCTGCGCGCCGGAAGACGATGGAGCAGCCGCCACCATGGCCGTCTTGCCCGATGCGGAGGGCGGACCCTTGGCCGCGGCGGACTTGCCGCCTGCCTTGCCGCCCCTGCCGCCGCCGGCGGCTGGCGGCTGGATGGCGCTGAACGCCGAGGTTGCCAGCGATTGGAGCGTGCCGAAGAAACCTTGCGGCTGCGTGAACGGATGCTGTTGCATATCCACGTAGATACCGCCCGAAGTATAGCTGTGAAACATCTTGGTGTCGTCGGGATTGAGGCGCATGCGGCTGAGCTGGAGCTGCACCTGGGTATCGCCCGAAGGCATCAGTCTCGCGTTGGGGATCTGGTCGGAGGTGATCAGCGTCTTTTCATCCGCGTCGTATTGAAGGAAAAGAGGCTCGCGGGCGTAATCGATAGCCGTGGCGCTTGGCCCTTGACTTGTCTTCCGGCCGCGGGTGGCGGCTCCGCCCAGCAGAGAATCGGGCGAAATCCCCATGGCATCCGCCCAGAAATCGACGACTCCGGGAGCGAATTTCGGAGCATCGGTTCCGGTCTGGGCCATGGCGAGTTCCAGAAACTGTTCAAAACCAAACAGACCGGTCGCACTGGCGGCCAGGAAACGGCGGCGGTCGCTTTGCATCTTGTCTCTCCTCCGGATTCGCGTGCGCGGCAAATTCCAGTTGGGAAACATCATACCACTAGGGTAAAGCCCGGAGGACGTCTGGATGGACGCTAGCGCCGCTAGCCCGTGGCGCAGGCAAGCCTGCGGATGTTTCCCTTCGCTACGGCGAGTTTTCAGCAACCAGTGGCCGGCAGACCCGGTCTGGCTTAAAGCTGACCGCTGACTGCTGAGAGCTTCTCAAATCAGTCCCGATCGCGCCAGCAGCGCGCGCGGGTCCGGGTCCCGGCCCATGAACCTGCGATACAGGTCGGCCGGATCTTCGCTGTCGCCCTTGGATAGAATCGCGGCGCGAAACTCCGCTCCCACTCTCGCGCTGAAAATTCCCTCCGCCAGGAAGCGCGAAAAAGCGTCGGCGTCCAGCACCTCGGCCCACTTATACGAGTAATAGCCGGCGCCATAACCTACCGGGCTCGAGAATAAATGGGTGAAGCTGGCGGCCATGGCGTGGTCTGGCGGCAATGGCGCGGGGCTGAACCCGGCCAGAATGTTGCGGGCATACGCTATCGGGTCGCCATCCCGCGCCGGGTCGAAACGGGTGTGCAGCAGCAGGTCGATGAAGCCGAATCCGAGCTGCCGCATTTGGGTGTTGGCCGCGCGAAACGTCCGCGCCCGTTTCATCTTGGCGAACAGTTCCTCCGGCAGCGGCTCGCCGGTTTCATAGTGGCGGGCGACGAGGTCCAGCGATCTCCGCTCCCAGCACCAGTTCTCCATGATCTGCGAGGGCAGCTCCACGAAATCCCACGCCACGCTGGTTCCCGCCAGCGAGCGCACTCCCACCTGGCTCAACAGGTGGTGCAGCAAGTGGCCGAACTCGTGGAAAATAGTTTCCACCTCGCGGTGCGTCAGCAACGCCGGCCGGCCCTCGAGCGGAGGCGTCAGGTTGCCGCAAATCAAGCCCAGGTGCGGCCGGAACCCCGCGCTGGCCGGGCCGCCGGTGATGAACGCGTCCATCCACGCCCCGCCGCGCTTGTTCTCGCGCGGATGCCAATCGGCGTAGAACGCGCCCAGGAACGTCCGGTCGGCGTCGTGCACGTTGTAGTAGCGCACCGCCCGGTCCCAGGCCGGCACGTCCGGCTCGGGCGTCACGCGAATGCCGTAGAGCCGGTTCACCAGCTCGAACAGACCCTCCACCACCCGCTCCATGGGAAAGTAGGGGCGAAGCGCTTCTTCGTCGAAGTCGTACAACCGGGCGCGCTGTTTCTCGGCGAAGTAGGCCACGTCCCAGGCCGCCACCGGCGGCGCGTCCGGCCCTTCGAGCGATTTGCGGTATCGGTCCAGCTCCTCGTTCTCCTGGCGGAAGCGGACCTCGGTTTTGCGTTTCAGGTCCTCCAGAAATTCCATGGCGCGGGCTCCCGTATGCGCCATCCGTTCTTCCAGCACCAGGTCGGCGAAATTGGCGAAGCCCAGCAGCCGCGCTCTTTCCGCGCGCAGCTCCAGTATGCGGGCCACCAGCGGCCGGTTATCCCGCTCCGCTTCAGTGGAACGAACGGCAAACGCGTGATAGACCCTTTGGCGCACGCCGGCGTCGTCCAGGTAGGTCATCAGCGCGACATAGTCCGGCCCTTGCAGGGTGAAGCGCCAGCCCTCGCGCTGCTTGCGCGCGGCGCTCTCGCGCGCCGCCGCCCGCGCCGAGGGCGGCAATCCGGCCAGCCCTTCTTCATTGTCGATATAAAGCTCGAAAGCGTTAGTCGAATCCAGCACGTTTTCGGAAAACTTGGTGGTCGCGCGGGCCAACTCCACGTCGATCGCTTCCAGCTTCTTCTTGCCTTCGCCGTCCAGGTCCGCGCCGTGCCGCCGGAACGAGTCCATGGTTTTCGCCAGGAAGCGCCGCCGCTCTCCGGCCAGGGTTGCGGCTTCGGAAGTTGCGGCGTAAGTCTTGAGCGCGCGCCATAGCCCTGCGTCCAGCGGAATCCCCGAATAGAAAGCGCTCACCTCGGGTTCCACCGCGTTATGCGCAGTGCGCAGCTCGGGGTAGGTGGCTACAGCCTCCAGGTGCCGCACCACGCTCATGGCCAGGTCGAGCGGTTCGGTGAGGGTATCGAGCGCGTCCAGCGTATTGTCGTAGGTGCGCTCGCCGTTTCCGGAGGCCAGCGCCGCGCGGCGCGCCCGCGCCTCCTCCAGCAGCCGCGTCACCGCCGGTTGTACGTGCCCGGCGCGGATCCGGTCGAAAGGAATACGAAAGGGAATCGCCCGCAGGGGGTTGTCGTCGTTGGTGGGAGCCATCTCTATAGAGGTTAGCAATGCTGCCAGGGTTGGCGGCGCGTACAATAGACCTTACGATCAAGCCCATGCTGCGAGCCACTCTGGTTCTTCTGATCGGCGCATGCGCCCTTTCCGCGCAGCCGCCGCTCGAACGCATTTTGTTTCTGCTCGGCAACTGGGCCTCCGACACCGACACCGAGCTCGGCCACGCCACCGCCCTGTCTACCTTTGCGCAGGAGCTTGATCGCCGGATCCTGACCCGCCGCGGATCCACCAAGTACACCTCCGGCAAGAATGCCGGGCAACAGCACGACGACCTGCTCATTGTCTATCCCGAGGGCCCGGACGGTGGGATGAAGGCGATCTATTTCGATGCCGAAGGCCACGTAATCCACTACACCGTGACCATACCCGAGCCCAACACCGCGGTCTTCGACTCGGACCCCGCCCAGCCCGGCCCGCGCTATCGCCTGACGCACAAAGTGACCGGCCGCCAGATGGAAACCAAGTTCGAGGTCGCCGCGCCCGGCCAGGCTAATTACCAGACGTACGTCAGCGGCGTTTCCAGCAGGAAGTAGCGCGGAATCTCCGACAGTCCGCGCCTCGTCGAGCAGGCGATTCGCCTGCTCTTGCACAGGCTAAAGTCCGTGCCACCATGGCTGGCAAGCTGCCAATAAAAGGTGGCGCAGGCTTTAGCCGGCTCTTGCCCCTTGAGCGCCGGAATTCCGAACTCCCGACGCCGTGGAATTTGGGTTGGGCCGCGTTTCAGGGAGTCTCAGGCAGCCAGTCCGAGCAGCCTTGCGGCCACGGGGAACTCCCTTTTGGCTTCGACGAGGCTCAGTTGGTGGGCTGCCAGGCGGACGATTCCGGATTTTGAAAAATCAAATTGCGGGGGCAGGGCTGCGCGTGGGAGGTCGCGCTCCGGGTGGTACGTTTCTCCTTTGCTTTCCGCGAGTTGCATCAGAAGCGCGGTCTCTTCGACGGCTTGTTTGAGGGCGGCTTTGCGCTCCTGCTGCATTTCGCGGAGCATCTTGAGGTTATTTTCCACGCGGCGCTGGATGCGGTGCGCGTAGAGACCGAGGAGTTGCAGCTTATGGCCGTCGGCGAGCCAGACGCGGGCCTGGGCGAAGGCGACGTCGACTTCGGGAGCGCCCGAGGTGTGTTCGCCGGGCTGGCCGACGCCGAGGGCGAAGATGTCGTCTTCGATGGCGGCGGCGCGGTTGAGCTGCCAGCGGCCGTCGGCGATGGCCTGGACAAGGTCGGCTTCCACGGCGCCGACAGGGGCGAGGGATTCGTGATAACCACGGCAGTGTTTGTCGTAGGCCGCCTGATCGGCCGGCGTCGAGATGTGGACCTGGCCGGTCAATCCGTGTCGAAAGGCATTGAGGGCTCTCGGGTCTGCCGGTTTACGCGCCGGCGCGGCTGCGGTTTGTTCGTATAACATGGTTGTCTCCCGGTTCCACTGTACGATGCGGACTGACCGTGGCCGAGGGGGAGTGCTTGTAAGTGGTTGCAGGGATTAGGAGGATTTTTTTGTAGGGGCTGTGACTGGGAAATTGGGGGGGGGGGGGGAGTTCTCGGGGGTTGTCCCACGTTTCCCCACGTTTCCCCACTTTTCCTTCCCACGTTTCTCGCGGGGTGCGCTATTGCACCGAAATTGTCACGCCGCTTTG
>Ga0182014_10005358_pt1 | contig 14265 bp, 14 predicted proteins | sample 612S2DmetaG_FD_120489 | JGI IMG/M metagenome (GOLD analysis project Ga0182014, IMG submission 120489) | Permafrost microbial communities from Stordalen Mire, Sweden - 612S2D metaG | ecosystem: Environmental > Terrestrial > Soil > Wetlands > Permafrost | place: Sweden: Stordalen | collected... | reverse complement strand
CGCGAAATGGCCGAAGACCTCTTTCAGGAGGTCTGGATGAGGGTGCTGGTGCGCGGGTCTCAGTTTAACGGGCAGGCGCGGTTTGATACCTGGCTCTTTACCATTGCTCGCAATCTGGTGATCGATCTACGCCGCAAGCGGACCATGGCAAGCCTGGACGAGCTCTTCGAGGGTTCGCGCGACGACGATCGGCCGATGAGTTTTGAGGTCGCCGACGACGAACCGACTCCTTTCGACCACTTAGCGAGCCTTGAGGATCGGGAACAGATTGCGACGGCGCTGTTGCAATTGGATACGATTCATCGCGAGGTGCTGGTGCTTCGTTTCCACGAAGAGTTGTCGCTCGATGAGATTGCCAAGGTCACGCGCACTCCTCTTTCTACAGTTAAATCAAGACTTTACAGAGGCATTGCAGCCATCAAGCCCAAGCTGGAAAACGCTATTCCGCGCTTGCAGGGGGCAGTGTGACCACCTGCGGTGGGGCTGGCGATGGCGACCGCAGCGAGACAATTGGCACCTACGGCAAAGCTGGGGCGGCTTCGAGTACCAGCGTTGACCGCGATCTGATCTCAGCTTGTGCCGGGAAAGAGGCTGACCGGGAATGTGACGTGGCCCACCGCACCTGCCGCGTGGTCAACGCTTCACAGGGTGTGATGCAGGAGCAAAAAGCCGGCCGCAAGCGAGTTCGGTCCCTGGCCCTGGCAGCCACGTTGGTGATCTTTCTTCTTCTCGGTCCCCTGGTCTGGTGGATTGCAGACACCTTGATCGAGGAGGAGCATATGACCAGTCCCATGAGCGAACTGAGTGTGTGGATTATCTTCCTCAGTACAGCTTTGCTGGCCTCGGCACTGCTGGCCGGCTGGCTGCGGCGTAAACCCTGACGCCCAACTCTTGTAAAGCTTTACTCCCGCACTAAATGCATGCAACTTCCCGGTGCTGCTTCCCGTCGATCTAAATACAGGTTAAGCTGTGTGAGACCTCTGTTAGGTCCCCTCTGGGAGGGATTGATTGATGCACGACCCGCAAACCATCACCGCCAACGAAGACGCGCGCCTGATTCCAATCTGGTCCATCGTAGCTGCCACCGTTGCATTTTTGGTGGTGGAGTATTACTTCTGGATCATTCTGCCCACGCAGCAGCATCATTTGACGCCCATCGGCCTGCGCGTTTATCTGAACCTCTCCTGGGGTCTGCTGGCTGCGATTTACTTCCTGATGGTCGGTTTTGTCAGCAAGGACGCTCCGCGGCGCGCAATGAGTTCGCGCTTCTGGATGGTGATCTGCTTCGTAATGCCGGGCGGCATCGGCGCGGTGCTTTATTTCCTGCTGCGCCAGCCTGAGGTTTCCCGCTGCCCCGCATGCACTTCGCATGTGCAGAGCAACTTTCACTTCTGCCCCCAGTGCAACTACCGTCTGGCGGCCAGTTGCGGCACTTGTTTCCGCACCGTGCGCGCCACCGATCAGTACTGCACCCAGTGTGGCCATGAGCTGGCCCGGGATCGAATGCCGGCGCGGTTGCGCGCATTGAGAGATTGAAGCCGGGCATGTTATAGAAAAGACACGGCTTTAATGGGTGCGAAATTGCGCCATAAGTGTCAGGGCATGACTTTAGTCGTGCCGATCGTCGCTCAATTTAGAAGTTGGGCTTCAGCCCCTGAGGGTGCATTGTTTCAGCGCTATGGATTCCCCAGCGGCTAAAGCCGGAGTCTTTTTTCCTTTCTGCGTCACGACTGAAGTCGTGACCTGACACTTCTTGGCACCCACAATGAGCATTTACGCAACCTGTAAAGACACCGATCCGGCCCACCTCGCAATTGACCGAGGCGGGTTCACTTCCTACAATCGAAGTTCGATTGGCATGAACATCTCCGCGCTCATCATCGACGACGAACAACTGGCCCGCGACGAGCTTAGCTATCTTCTGGCCGAGATGGGCGGGGTGGATGTGGTGGCGCAGGGAACGAACGGCATTGAGGCCGTTGACCTGATCGAGGAGCACCATCCCGACCTGGTTTTTCTGGATGTGCAGATGCCAGGCATGGACGGTTTTGGCGTGATCGAGCGGCTGTTGGCGCGGAGCGCATTGGCGAAGCGTAAGAACGCGCTGCAAGCGCAACTGGCCACACCGCAGGCGGCGCTGCCGCAGATCGTCTTTGCCACGGCCTATGACCAATATGCCGTGCGCGCCTTTGATGTGAATGCCGTCGATTATCTGCTGAAGCCTTTTGACCGCTCTCGAGTCCAGCAGGCCGTGGAGCGGGTCCGCAGCCGCATTGCCGGGCGAGCTGCGACAGCCGCCGGCAGTGACCCGCTGCCTGAAACTCCCATCGAGTCTCAGCTTGACGAGCTTTTGCGGCTGCTCAATCGTCCGCAAGGCGCCTCCCGCAGCCCCCAGCCAACCCGGATCATTGTGCAGGCGCAGAGCCGCTTGCTGCTGGTGGACCAGGCCGATATTTGCTATGCGGCGATCGATGAAGGCGTGATTCGCGTGGCCACGCAGACTTTTGAGGGCAGCTCAAAGTGCCGTACGCTCGAAGAGCTGCTGGAGTTGCTTGACCCCGCGCTTTTCTGGCGCGCCCATCGCGGCTTTGTGGTCAACATCAATCACATCCGCGAGGTAATGCCGTGGTTCAAGTCAAGCTATCAGTTGCGGATGAACGATAAGCGCCAGACTGAGATCCCGGTAAGCCGCGCACAAACCAAGCGGCTGCGCGAACTGTTCAATCTGTAGGCACGTTCGGCTTTATCGGAATCCCGCCAGCTATTTCCCCTTTTTGGAAAACAGCGTCCGGCCGAGGGAGAGAGATACCGCGGCCGCAGCCACGCAGAGCCAGCCGGGTATGTTGCCGATGCGCGTGTAAAGAGTCGGCACCTGGGCCGCTATCACGACCTTCGCCAGCAGAGAACGGCCGGGCATCGGGCTGCTGGGGACCTCCGCGAGAATTCGCCCATAGGCATCGCTGGCGGTCAGCAGGCCCTCACGCGATGCGCGAATGACGCTATAGCCGTTCTCAACTCCGCGCATCGAGGTCGTGCGCGCTTCGATCCAGCCGTCAAGATAATTGAAGTCCCATGCGGGCACCAGCATCACGGCTGCGTGACGCTGGCCGTAGGCGCGGCCGAGCGAGGCGAAGTGCATGTCCTTGCAGATGGCCAGGCCGTAGCTTTGCCCGCCAATGGTTTCGAGGGAGTAGTCCGTGCCGGAGGCGTAGTGCGCGCTCCTCTCCGGCGGAGCCATGTGATGCTTTTCATAGCTGGCGGCGAGCGAGCCGTCGGGCGCGAAGAGCCACTCCCAATTCGTGGGGTGATCGCCGCCGACGATTCCCATGCCAACTTCGAGCCAGACACGATTTTGCCCAGCCAGAGCGCTAAAGTGCTGTTGCCGCTCCGCAACCATTGCCGGGGTGACGAAGGCGATTTTCTCCGGCAATACCACCACCTGCGCGCCCTGGGCGGCAAGCTCCGCGACTCGCCGGTCGTACTCGCCGAAAATCTTGGTAGCGTAGGATGACGAGGCTCTCACTCCGATCGGGTCATCGATGGAGACAAGCCCGAATGCGGTTTCGACGCCGCTGATGGGCTGCTGCAGCCGGAGATAACCGTAGAGGAGCGATGAGCCGAGCAGAAGCGCCGTGATTGCATAGGCGACAAAGCCATGACGGAGAGAGCGCCCGTAGGCGATTGCCACCGCCAGGGTGGAGGGTACCAGGCTGACGAGGAACAGCAGTCCAGCGGTGCCAAAAAGAGAGGCGATCTGCAGAATGGGCAACTGATCGCTTTGCGAATAGGCGAGGCTGCCCCAGTTGCCGTCAGGCAGCAGCGCGGCAGTCAAGGTATCGACGGCCACGCACAGAACGGGATAAACAAATACTGTCCACCAGTCCTGGTAGCGCACAATGATGCGCCGGGAGGCGAAGAACAGGAATCCCCAAAGCAGGGATTGGGCGGCGATGACTGCGATAACTGCGGGCAGAGGCATCACCAGCCGGAAATAATGGAAGTTGCAACTGGTCCCGATGACTGCCGCAAGAAGGACCATCCAGCGCGCATCGCGGGGGCGGAATCGAATCGCAATCAGAAGCAGCGGAACTGGAGCGAGCCAGACCAGCCACCAGACAGGCCGCAGTCCTGCGGCAAATCGCAGCAACACGCCGGCAGCCACAGCCGCCGCAATTTTGATGAGGATGCTTCCCAGTCGTGAGTTCATTGAAAAGTGCTAGTCGTAACGCTCGAAGACAATCTGTTTTTTGTGCCATCCAAAACCGGCCAGTAGCTCGCGTACGCCGGAGACCATGAAGTTGAGGCCGCAGATGTAGGTATAAATGTCGAAGTTCAGCTCGGCAGGCGGCGTTGCAGGATCGATTGCAGGCTGCGGAAGCGGCAGGCCCAGCCGCGCGGCACGCTCCTCTATTAGCCGGGTTATGTGAACCTGCACGTGGCCTCGCAGTCCGTCCCAGCTATCCGCCGCACGGCTCAACGTAGGCAGATAGTGGAAGTTCGGCTTGCGCGCTGCGAGCGCCTCGAAGTAGTCCTTGTAATAGATGTCCGTCTCGTAGCGGGTGCCGTAGACCAGCCAAATCTCCTTGCCTTCGCTGCGGTCGGGACCATCTTCTGGAAAGAGCCACTGCGCATAGGCGCGCATGGGGGCGACGCCGGTACCGGTGCATACCAGGATCGAGTCGGTAATCGGCTCGTGCAGCACAAAGTGCCCATGCGGCCCGTGAATCTGGATCTTGGAGCCGACGGGCAGATCGGGAAGGTCGGCCAGGTGATTGGAGAAAAAACCTTCTTCGACCCGGTTCACGCACAGCTCAAAGCGGTTGCCCACGGGTGCCGAAGCGATAGAGTAAGCGCGGGTTTGCATCTTGCCCTTCGCGTCCTCAGCCACGGCGGAGACAAACTGGCCGGGAGCATAGGGAAAGCTCTCCAACTCGTCAATGATAAAGACGAAGTGGTAGCACTGTGCGACTTCAGAGATGCAGACTTTGCTTTCGAGACGCGCGGTATAAAGTTCACGTGCCAAGGTTTTCTCGCTGGGGAAGAGATGGGGGCCCAAAAAACGGACTATAGGGAGTATCGCCAGCGGAGGGTCATGTTGGCAAGTAGAGGTTCGACGTTGAATGGTATCATGAGGCGCGAAATCCCTCCGGAGTATTGAGAGTGAACGAACTCAAGGCAAGACTGACTAGGCTGCGCTTGTTTCAGTTAGCGATGATCGTGTCGATACCGTTGTTTGGACGTGTGGCGGAGATTGGCGGTGATCCCGGCAGCAACAGTTGGACTATGTGGCATTGGCTGGTCGTTGGTGTGGTTCTCTGGGCAATTTTCGGAGTGTCTAGTATTCGTAGCCGGATACTGACCCGCTCTCAACAGGCACTGGCAAAGGACGCGTCTGATCTTAAGGCTCTCAAGCAATGGGATGTGGGGCATATTATTGGAATGGCATTTGCCGAGAACATTGCCATGTGGGGACTTGTTGTGCGCATGGTCCTTGGTGGCGCTCTTTGGCAAGCCCTCTTGTTTTATATTGCAAGTTTGATCCTGTTGCTAATTTGGACGCCACGATTGCCGAAAGACTTCGCGTCGAATTGAGCTGTACGGATTCTATCCGTCCCTATAAATTTTTAATGCGTATTATGACAAACGAATTCCCACGGCACGGGGTGCGGTGTGTGCGCGCCCCCTATAATTGATGGGGAGCCGGATGGGATTTTCGGTTTCCTATTACTGTTTTTTTGAGGAATCCATGGCCGCACTGATCGATGCCATCAGCGTCAAACGCAAAATGTACTTCGAGTTTGAAAACACCCCCTACTACTGCCTGGATGTGGAGGTTTCAACTCCCACGGCTCGCGGCGGCCAGACCCTGGTGCGGCTGAAGATGCGCAACCTGCTCACTCGCGCCGTCTTCGACAAGACTTTCAAGGCCAGCGACAAGTTTAAGGAGCCGGACCTGGAGACGGTCGAGGCTTCCTATCTTTATTCCGATGGCGACGGCTCGTACTTTCTTGACCAGGTGACCTTCGATACCCTGCAACTGACCGGCGAGATGATCGGCGGCGCGCTGGATTTCCTCGTCGAGGGCGCCATTGTGAAGCTGGACAAGTTCAACGGGAACCCGATTGGCCTGGAGCTGCCCGACAAGGTGGAGCTCGAAGTGACCTACACCGAAGCCGGAGCGCAGGGCGACACCAGCGGCAAAGTAACGAAGCTGGCGCGGCTGGAGACGGGCCTTGAGATCAAGGCGCCGCTTTATATCGGGGTTGGCGAAAAGGTGAAGGTCTACACCGAAACAAGGGAGTTTGCGGGGCGAGCGTAGACCAAGCGGTTGTTCCGGACGGCAGAGTTGCTTATTGGGATGAGCTAATCACTCATCCCTTTTTCGTTTGCGACAGAATCTTCTATTCCACCGGCTCCAGGTGCGTCGTAAAGTGCCGCAGGAACGGCGCCTCATAGGTCAGGCGGAGTCCTTTGATTTGCGCGCGGCGCTCCCACACACTGAGGATGATTTCGACGACGTAGTCGATGTGGCTCTGCGTGTAGACGCGCCGCGGAATGGCCAGCCGCACCAGTTCCATTTTGGCGGCGGCGGCGAACATCAGGCTGCCGATCTCGACCGAGCGGATGCCGCCTTCGAGATAAAGTTCGGCGGCGAGGGCGACGCCGGGGAACTGCTCGAGGGGGATGTGCGGCAGGAAGGCTTTGGCGTCGATATAGATGGCGTGGCCGCCGGGGGGCTGGACGATGGGCACGCCGCGCTCGGCGATCTTGTTGCCGAGGTAGGCGGTAGATGCGATTCGGTAGTGGAGATAGTCCTCCTGGAGCGACTCCTGCAGGCCGACGGCGATGGCTTCAAGGTCGCGGCCGGCGAGGCCGCCGTAGGTGGGATAGCCTTCCGTGAGAATGAGCAGATCCTGCTCCTGGCGGGCGAGGATGTCGTTGTTGGTGCAGAGAAAGCCGCCGATGTTGGCCATGCCGTCTTTTTTGGCAGACATGGTGCAGCCGTCGCCGAGCGAAAACATCTCCCGGGCAATTTCTTTCGGGGTCTTTGAGGAAAATTCCGGTTCGCGCTCGCGGATAAACCAGGCGTTCTCAGCAAAGCGGCAGGCATCGAAGTAAAGAGGAATCTCAAAGCGGTGACACACTTCGGAAACAGCCCGTGCATTTTCCATCGACACAGGCTGTCCCCCGCCGGAGTTGTTAGTGACCGTCAGCATGACTAGCGGAACGTGTTCCTTTCCCACACGCAGAATCAACTCTTCGAGTGCTGCGACATCCATGTTGCCCTTGAAGGGAAACCGCGTCTCGGGTTGGCGTCCCACGGGGATAAGCAGATCGATCGCCTCTGCCCCGACAGACTCCACGTTGGCCCGCGTGGTATCAAAATGAGTATTGTTGGGGACCACGTCGCCTTTTTTGCACATCACGTTGAAGAGGATGCGCTCGGCGGCACGGCCCTGATGGGTGGGGATGACGTGGGTGTAGCCGAAGATCTCCTGGACGGAGCCCTTGAAGCGATCGAAGCTGGGGCTGCCGGCATAACTCTCATCGCCCTCCATCATCGCCGCCCATTGGTGCGTGGACATTGCGCCGGTACCCGAATCCGTGAGCAGGTCGATCAGAACATCGTCGGCCTTGAGCAGGAAAAGGTTGTAGTGCGCGACGCGCAGCAGATTCTCGCGCTGCTCGCGGGTTGTCCAGCGAAGTGGTTCAACGCTCTTGATGCGAAAGGGCTCGATGATGGTCCTGATAGCCATTCTTATAGGCTACCGCTGAACCCCTACTCCACCGTCACCGACTTGGCCAAATTCCTCGGCTGATCCACGTCGCAGCCGCGGTGGACTGCAACGTAGTAGGCCAGCAGTTGCAGCGGCACAATCTCAATCAGCGGCGAAAGCAGCTCAATGGCCGGCGGGATGTGAATGACATGCTCCACCAGCGTTCCGATGGTTGAATCGCCCTCCGTGGCAACGGCGATCACGCGGCCCGAGCGCGCGGTTACCTCCTGGATATTTGACAGCGTCTTCTCGTAGCGCAGCTTTGAGGCGGGGTCCTCTGGGTCGCGCGTGGCCAGCACCACCACTGGTAGCTTCTCATCGATCAAAGCATTGGGTCCGTGCTTCATTTCCCCTGCCGGATAGCCCTCGGCATGGATGTAGGAGATTTCCTTCAGCTTCAGCGCTCCTTCAAGAGCAATGGGGAAGTGGATGCCGCGGCCCAGGTAAAGAAAATCGCGCGCATTCGCGAATTCGTTGGCCAGTTGTTCGCACTGGGCGGTGCGGCCGCGCAGAACCTCCTCGATCTTGACCGGGATACGGGTCAGCTCCTCAATCAGCACCACCGACTGGGCCGTGTCGAGCTTGCCGCGCAGTTGGCCCAGCTTGAGCGCGAGCAGAAAAAGAGCGGTCAGCTGCGAGGTGAAGGCCTTGGTTGAGGCGACGCCGATCTCCGGACCGGCATGCGTATAGACCGCTCCGTGGGCCTCGCGGGCCACCATGGCGCCCACTACGTTGCAGATGGCAACGGTCTTCGAGCCCAGCGCTTTCATCTCGCGCTGCGCGGCCAGCGTGTCGGCAGTTTCGCCGGACTGGGTGATCAGCAGGCCCAGCGCGTTGGGATAGGGGATTGGGTTGCGATAGCGATACTCGCTGGCGTAATCCACGTCCACCGGAAGCCGCGCCAGACGCTCAATCATGTATTTGCCGGTGAGCGCGGCGTGCCAACTGGTGCCGCAGGCGGCGATGTTGATGCTGGAGGCGCGAGCGAGCTCGTCGTCGGCGATCTCCATTTCGCCCAGAAAGACTTTGCCCGAGTCCAGCGAAACCCGGCCCAGCGTGGTGTCGGTAATGGCCCGCGGCTGCTCCCATATCTCCTTGAGCATGAAGTGCTTGTAGCCGCCCTTTTCCGCTTGAATCGGATCCCACAGAATCCGCGTAATCGCGCGCTCGATGGGATTGCCGTCGAAATCCGTCAGTTCTACCCCTGCCATGGTCAGAATGGCCATATCGCCGTCGGCCAGGAAGTAGATGTTGCGCGTATGGTGCAGAATGCCGGGAACATCGGAGGCGACAAACGAATCGCCTTCGCCCACGCCGATGACCACCGGCGGTCCGAATCGCGCAACCACAATTTTGTCCGGTTCGGCAGCCGACAAAACGCCCAACGCAAAGGCTCCGGTAAGACGCTTGACCGCGCTGCGGACGGCCGCTTCAAGCGAAATCGGCTTACCGGCTGCTTGCGCGTTCAGCTGGCCCTGCTCGATGAGGTGGGCAATGATCTCGGTGTCGGTCTCGGTGACGAATTTGTGGCCCTGTGCGATGAGTTCATGCTTCAGATCGAGATAATTCTCGACAATGCCGTTGTGGACCACGACGATGCTGCCGGTGCAGTCGCGATGGGGGTGGGCATTCTCTTCCGTGGGGCGGCCGTGCGTGGCCCAGCGGGTGTGGCCTATGCCGAAGGTGCCCTCTATCGGATTCGCGCGAAGAACCTCTTCAAGGTTGGTGAGCTTGCCTGAGGCTCGACGCACCTCAAGCGTGGCGTTGGAAGGACTGCCCACAGCGATGCCTGCCGAGTCATAGCCGCGGTACTCGAGGCGCCGCAGCCCCTCGATGATGACCGGAACTACTTTCTTTTTGCCTACATAGCCTACAATGCCGCACATGCAGCGATTCTAAGCGAGCTTTCGAACTCTGTCTCGCTTATTTTCATTGCCGCGCCTCGCATTCTTGAGCGGACGATGCGTGGCAAAGTACTCAAGAGACTGGCCTTGCAACCGAAACTCTTAAGTGAGGGGTAAAGAATTGCGTATATTTTGTGAGCAAAATGATACACTAGCCTCAGCGTTGGGGCCGAACCGGGCGTAAGCAGCACTCGCCCAAACGTGCAAGATTCTGCTATGATCGCTCCGATTCATCCGGCGCAATTCAATCCAGGAAACACGAACGAAATGGAACAAGGTACTGTGAAGTGGTTTAATGACGCGAAGGGCTTCGGCTTCATCTCGCGTCAGAACGGCGAAGATGTCTTCGTGCATTACTCTGCAATCAACTCAAACGGTTTCAAGAGTTTGCAGGAAGGTCAAGCCGTGCAATTCAACGTAGTAAAGGGCCCCAAGGGATGGCAAGCTGCTGACGTACAGCCGCTGTAACCTTACGACCGGGTACGGCAGAATTTAGCTACGCAAATGAGGGCGGGGAGCACTCCCTGCCTTCGTTCGTCTTGCGGAACATGGCTGCGGTCTGTCGATAAACTAAAAAATGGACGCTCAGCCGGGCGCTCCAACCCCGAGCAGAGCAAACGCTACAATTGTCTCGCTCTTCGTCCCAGTCTCCTCAAGCAACTCTGCCTCGAGCTCGTGTGGGATTGTCATCTCGCATGCGGCGACCTGGCTCTGGCTCGCTCCCGCAAAACACAATTCGCAATGACCCAGCGCAACGCTTGGTTCCGTTCCTGCTTCCATGCGGACAGGCGGACCGAAGACGCGGCAGGTCATCGGCCTCCATGCATAAACGTCGCACTGGCCGGTTGCCGGATCGAGCGCCGGACAGGCGGCATCGTTCGCAAACTCCTCAAAACGCTTGCGCTCCGCATCCGAGTTGCCAAGCAGGCCCGTCTTCGGGTCGCCGGGAAACTCCGCACCAAATTCGGCAATCCATGCCCGAGCCCGCCGCTCGAGTTCCGCTGCTAACGCCGGCTCCGCGCCTCGCAGTGCTGTCATGCCGGCGTTGAGGCGCAGAGCGTCAAGCGAGTTGATCGCAAACGCCCCGTAACAGCACTGCGTACACCCCAGCCGGCAGACCAGCCACTCGCCCGCCCAGCGGGCGGCCTCAGCCAGCGAAGCATCCACGATCTGCACCAATTCCTGATCCCTGGCCGGCAAGCGCATATCGGCAAGAATACCCGATCGCGGCAACCGCTTTCCGATTGCGCCCGGGTGCGATCTTGCGCTACTCTGCCCGCGGAGGCTTCCCCATGCCTGAATTCCACAGCACAGTGATCCCTGGCCATCGCTATCGCAACGCCCCCGCAGCCATCGACTGGCTTTGCAAGGTCTTCGGCTTTGAGCGCCACGCCGTTTATGAAGGCGAAAACGGAACTATCGCTCACGCCGAGCTCACCCTGGGCCGCGGAATGATTATGCTCGGCTCTGGCAAGGATGACGAGTACGGCAAGAGCTTCAAATCTCCGAGCGAACTGGGCGGGGTTGAAACCCGCAGCGTCTACCTTGTGGTTCCCGATGCCGACGCGGCCCACGCCCGTGCCGTTGCCGCCGGAGCAACCATCATTCGCCCATTGCAGGACACCCCTTACGGCAGCCGCGAGTTCGCCGTGAAAGATCCTGAAGGTCACTCGTGGAGTGCGGGGACCTATGATCCGTGGAAGAAGCAGCCGTAGAATCGTGTCGGCTGGGATATAGTCTTTTCGTTGTCTACGGAGGATTTGATGAATCTGAGTCGATTGGCCGTTTCACTTGTTCTGTTTTCGCTGACAGTCTCCGCCGGGTTTGCGCAGCAGGATCGTTTGCTTGTGACCCAAAAGGGAACCAGGAGTCTGGCGATCGTCGATCCGGTTGCCGGAACAGTGATTGCCTCCGTGCAGGAAGGAGGAATCACGGGCCACGAGGTGGTTGCATCGGCCGACGGTCGCCTCGCCTATGTGCCTATCTATGGAAGCTCCGGCGTGGGTATGCCGGGAACCGACGGGCAAAATCTTGTGGTCATCGACATTGCCGCGCAGAAGGTGATGGGCAGCGTCGATTTTGGCCGCGGAGTGAGACCGCATATGCCCCTCCTCGGGCCCAAAGACCACCTGCTCTACGTGACGACTGAGCTTGATAATGCGGTCACTCTCATCGATCCCAAGACGCTGAGGATCGTGGGAACCATCCCCACCGGCGCGGCCCAGAGCCACATGCTCGCACTCTCCCACGACGGCCTCCGCGGCTACACCTCGAACGTTGTGCCGGGTTCGGTCTCCGTGCTCGACATTGCGGCGCGCAAGACGATTGCCGTCATCCCCGTCTCGCCCAACTCGCAGCGCATCTCCATCTCCAACGACGACCATTGGGTGTTCACCTCTGACGAGACCAAGCCCCGCCTGGCCGTCATCGATACAACAACCAACAAGTTAAAGAGCTGGATTCCGCTGGAAGGCACCGGTTACGGAAGCGCACCCACTCCGGATGGCCGCTGGCTGCTCCTCGCCATTCCAGGTAAAGACAACGTGGCTGTCATCGACCTGGATACCATGCAGGTGGCGCGCTCGGTTGCCGTTGGCAAGTCCCCACAAGAGGTTCTGGTTCGACTCGACGGCAAAGTCGCCTACGTCTCATGCATCGGCAGCGACCAGGTCGCGGAGATCGATCTGGCATCGTGGGAGGTTACGCGGTTTATTGCCACCGGAAAAGGCACGGATGGGCTGGCCTGGGCCGCTGCTCATTGAAATGTTTGTTGAGCTGGATTCAGTCTCAAGTGCGCCCTGAGGCGTTACCCAATCTTCTTGTCCCACCCCTCAAGCGTTTTCTTCAGATCTAGCATGAAGCGGCAGGCGTCGGCGCCGTCGATGGTGCGGTGGTCGAAGCCTAATGTGAAGTGCTGCATGGAGCGGATCGCAATCGTATCGTTGCCCTCTGCGTCGGTCAGCACTACGGCTTCCTTTTTGAGGCCGCTGATGGCCAGGATGGCTGACTCCGGCTGGTTGATGATGGGGGTGCTGAACTCGTCGCCGAAGACGCCGGAGTTGGTGAGCGTGAAGGTGGACCCGGAGGCCTCTTCGGGCTTCAGCTTCTTGGCGCGCGCGCGCTCGGCCAGGTCGGCGATGGTGCGCGCCAGGCCCAGAAAGCTGAGCGCCTCAGCCCCTTTGACCACCGGCACAATCAGTCCCCATTCCAAAGCCACTGCAATGCCCAGATTGATGTTCTGGTGATAGTGGACTGCGCCGTCTGCCAGCGATGCGTTGACGACGGGATGCTTGCGCAGAGCCTCCACTACCGCGGCGGCTATAAATGGCATAAAGGTGAGCTTGACGCCGTTCGTCCGCTCGAAACCTGCCTTCTCGCGCTCGCGAATCTTTACGATGCGCGTCATATCCACCTTGTAGACGGTGTGAACATGGGGGCTGACGCGCATGCTCTCAACCATGCGCTCGGCGATAATCGCACGCATTCTGCTGAGCGGGACCACCTGCGGAGGGGCCAGCGGCGCCTGCGGCGCGGACAATGGGACTGCCACGCCACCGCCTCCGTACTCGCTCAGGTGCCGCAGGATATCTTCCTTGCAGATGCGGCCGTCTGCGCCTGTTCCCGCAACCTGGCTCAGGTCAAGATTGTTCTCCTTGGCAATCTTCCGCACCAGTGGCGAGGAGCGGGTGCGCTCGCCTTCCACCTGCGCCTTCGGCGCCACCTGCGGTGGGGCCGATTGCGCCTGCGACGCGTGCGTGGCTACTTTGGGCGACGAAGTCCCGCTGGGCGCAGAAGTGGAGTGCGTTGCCTGCGCCGGCTCAGCTTTTTTCGCCGCTTCAGCAACCGCTTCGCCGTGCTCGGTCACCACGGCAACCACCGTATTGACCTCGACCGTTTCGCCTTCAGCCACCTTGATCTCGCTCAGCACGCCCGCCACCGGCGAAGGAATCTCCGCATCCACTTTATCGGTGGAGATCTCAAAGAGCGGCTCGTCCTTTTCCACCCGGTCGCCGGCCTTCTTGAGCCACTTGGTCAGAGTGCCTTCAAAGATCGACTCGCCCATTTGCGGCATGATTACGTCGGTTGGCATCGATTCCTCTCCCCGCCTTGCGGAACGCCGTAGCTCCCGGTTCCTGCCGGATTATAAATCGCTTGCCTGCTTATGCCCGAATCGGATGGCCCGCTTTGCGCATGAGCCGCTCCACCTCGGCCGGAACCTGCATCGGGGTGTCTTCCGCAGGAAATTCCAGTCTGGCTGCGGCAGTTGCCTCGGCTTGAGTTCGCAGCGCCTCGAGACTCTCCACCGCCAGCACCTGTTCGCCAAAAACCAGTCCGAACTGCCGCGCCGCCTCGTGCGCCACAGTTTCAAGTGAAGGCGAATCCTCCGCACGCTCCATCTCACGCTCCAGACTGGTCACCGCATGATCGGGAATGCCGCAGGGAACGATCAACTGAAAAGCCTTGAGGTCGGTGGTCACGTTGAATGCGAATCCGTGCGATGTAATCCCCCGAGCTACATGAATGCCTATCGCGCCGATCTTCCGCTCTAACCCGTCGGACACACTGTTAGTCCCTGGTCCCTT
>Ga0182014_10005356_pt1 | contig 14269 bp, 13 predicted proteins | sample 612S2DmetaG_FD_120489 | JGI IMG/M metagenome (GOLD analysis project Ga0182014, IMG submission 120489) | Permafrost microbial communities from Stordalen Mire, Sweden - 612S2D metaG | ecosystem: Environmental > Terrestrial > Soil > Wetlands > Permafrost | place: Sweden: Stordalen | collected... | reverse complement strand
CTCACCCGTGCGCCACTTTACTCATGGTATTGCTACCACTTTCTCGTTCGACTTGCATGTGTTAGGCACGCCGCCAGCGTTGATTCTGAGCCAGGATCAAACTCTCGTTTGAAACTGTTGTCTTGCCACCCAGACGGAGGTCTGGAATGGTTCGACTGTACCCGCGCTTGGAAGCGGCGGGTACTCTTACCTTGTGAGAATGATCAAGCCAAACCTGATCCCTTCTCACGACTGGCACGTTCAACCAATTTGTCAAAGATCCTTGCGAGTGACCGCCTGAGCGGGCTCGTTGGATCGAGGCCCAGACTCTCGTCGGGGTGTCCTCGAACTTGTTGCGCACGCAAATCTATGCACTCTTCCGCATGTACCGGCGTTTTTGCGCGAACCTTTCAAACATATCGAACTTCGTTCTCCCTGTCAAGGTGAAATCACTCGGCGAAAGAGTAAGAGTCCGGAAGGACCGCGCTGCGCAGAATATCAAAGAGCGGCCAGTAAACATTGCTCGAACAGCAATATTCACCCGAACCAGTAGGGTTCGCAGGAGATAAACTCCTGGGTCATGCAATGGCTTGTTCTCTCTAGGGATTCCCTACAGGGGTTCAGGGGCACTTGCCTCACCTGACCCAACGAACTAGTTCCATTACCAGGCTTCCCACTTCCCTCAATCGGGGCAGGCCCAACGGCCACCGGGAGGCTTCACTGCTCAATCGTTACAACTCTCAAAGAGTAGCACACACCACTCTCGTTTGCAAGCAACACAGACACGCTTCGTACCGGCATCGCTGCAACTTTTCGAGAATAGCAACCCTTGGGAAGGAATGCAAGCCCTGTACGTGTGGAAAGTCCTCTGGATCTGTGGGAAACAGCGGACGGTGAGGGTTGTTTTCTTGGGCTTTGACGCTCTAAAGAAGTGTGCGGGCGAGGACGCCCACACGACAGCCGGCCTGGAGGCCGGCGCTACTCTCTTGTTTCTATGGCTTTGCGATCAAGCCCAGGTCCGTCAGGCCGTTGATGAAGAGCTGCATGGCCAGAGCAACCAGGAGCAAGCCCATGATGCGCACCAGGATTCGAATGCCGGTTTCGCCCATTACCTGGCGGACGCGGCCGGCGCCGGCAAGAACCCAATAGCTGACCAGCGCGGTAATGGCGATGGAGCCAAGAATGGCGCCCATCTGCCAGTGCCAGAGCGAGGGCGCCTGCCCTACCAGAACCATGACCGAAGAGATCGCACCGGGCCCGGCGAGCATGGGCACGCCAAGTGGAACGATGCCCGCGTCTTCCTTGGCGGCGGCCTCCTCGGCATCGCCCGTGGTCTCCTGTGTCTGGGAGCGGCGGGCCTGGAGCATGTCGAGGCCAATCAACAAGAGAATCAGCCCCCCGGCGATCTCAAAGGCGGGAAGTGTAATGCCGAAGAGCCGAAAGATGAGCTGGCCGGCGATGGCAAAACTGGTGAGGACGATGAAGGCAGTGAGCGCTCCCTTGCGGGCCATGCGCTTGCGGCGAGCGTGGTCGGCGTTGGCGGTGATGGCAAGAAACGACGGAATGGCGGCGAAAGGATCGACCAGAAAAAAGATGGAGCTCAACGCCAGCAATGAGAAGCGCACGATGGGCGCGCGGGTGAACTCGGTGAGTGCGATCTCGGCTGGGTTGGTGAAGAGCATCTCTTGAGGCTAGAACAACTGCGCTCAACTCGCCAAGGGAAGCGGAGATTCGGTGCAGCGTTGACTCCTCATGAACAAGCACCAGGACGCACCAAATGAATAGGTTGTAGGAGCGGGTTTCGCGCCGCCCCTCCGGGGCTCCGGGGTATTCTTTATGGTCTCTTACCCCGGGTTGCGTCCGCTGCGGCGGACTCCACCCGGGGCTATTATCGACCGACCCCTCCGGGGTCTTACTCTGTCGCGGAAACCGAGTTCATCCCTGCCGTAACTCGACGCGGCGAGTCGGGCTGCTCCTGAGGGGCATTGATAATGCGGCTACTCCTCTCGCAGCAGAATCAGCGGGTCCACACTCAGCGCACGACGCGCCGGAATCCACGCCGCCGCCAAGCCCAGGATAAGCATGGTCAGAGTGACCCCGACCAGAACCAGCGGATCCTTTGGCGTGGCCTGATAGACGATGAACGACAAGACGCGCGTCGCCAGGACGCCGAGCGCCACTCCGGCAACCGAGCCGATGGCGAGCAGGCGAAACGCACGCCCCAGCGAGGCTTTCAGGATCTGCCGTTGCGATGCGCCCAAGGCGACGCGAATGCCCAGTTCGCGCAGCCGCTTGCTGACCACGTACGAGGCCATGCCGAAGATGCCGGTGACGGCGAGCAGCGCGCCCAGCAATCCGAGGATACCGAGAGCTACCGTGGCCACGCGGGCGGCGAAGAGGGCGGAGCCCATCTCTTCATTCCAGGTCCTTATGGTGAACGGGAGACTGGAGTCGAGGCTGTGCATTGTGGTTTCGAGAGCCGCTGCAATTTCCTGAGGACTGCGCCGGGAACGAACGACGAGGTTGGTCTCGCTGGTTGGATACTGGGCGAAGGAGAAGAACATGGCGGGCATCTGATCTTCAGTGAGGGTGCGGTATTTGCCGTCTTCGACGACGCCAACCACCTCTGCACGTTCTTTGCCCCAGAATTTGAAATGACCGCCGATGGCCTTGTCGACGGAACCGAAGACCTTGACGGCGAAGCGGCGATTGACGAGCGCCGCTTTAGGGGCTGTCTTGTTGTCGCTCGACGTGAGGTCGCGACCGGCGAGCAGGGTGGTTTGCGCCGCCTGGAGGTAGCCGGGAGATATGCGGTAGTTCATGGCGTCGGCGGCGAAGTTGGTGGGGCGGAAGTCAGTGGTCGAGTCGGTGTAGACGTAGGAGTCGCCGCCGGCCAGGCTTAGAGGAATTTCGCTGATGGCACCCACAGCATCGATGCCGGGAATGGCCGCGGCCGCATCGATCATGCGCTGCTGCATCTGCGGAGTGTGGTCTTCAGAGTAGCCGGCCATGTGCAGGTCGGTTCCGACAAGCAAAGCGCTTTGCGGCTGGAATCCGAAGTTGCTGCCGAGCGAACGGACGAGTCCGCGAACGGCGACCAGCGAGGAGGTGATGAGCACGGCGCAAATCGCTATCTGGGTTACGAGCAGCACATCGCGAAGGGTGAAGCGGCGCGTGCTGGCAGAGCCGCTCATGCCGGTGCGAATCACTTGCCATGGATCCGAGCGCATGACCTGGCGCACGGGCATCAGGCCGAAGAAGAGCCCGCTGAGCAGAGCGAGCAAAAGCGCCACGGCGTAAGTGCGGATGTCGGGGTTGACGGGGACGTTGATGGGGACATCGGGAATGGGCTGCCAGGCGCTGAGCAGATGGAGGATGAGGACGCCTCCGGCCAGGCCGATCGCGCCTCCGGCCAGGGAAACCAGGACGGCTTCTGTGACGAGTCTGCGCAAAATGAGCGCGCGCCTCGAACCCAGCGCCAGGCGAAGCGCGATGTCCTTGGCTCGATCGGCGGCTCGGGCGGCGAAGAGGCTGCCGAGATTGGCGCAGGCAGCGAGCAGGATGAGGCCGGCAAGAAGCATGAGGCCGCTCATGAACGCGCGCGCCGGGCCCCCGAGCATGTCGCCGACCAGGCCGGGATGCGCCAGGGTGAAATTCAATCCTTCATCGTCCGAGGGGTAGGTTTTGGCCAGCGATGCGGCGATGGAGTCCAGATCGGCGGTCGCCTGGGTGACGGTTACTCCCGGCTTGAGATGGCCGATGGCCCAGAGGGAGTGACTGCCGCGATATTGAAGCTGGTTGCTGCCCGACACAGTGGGCTGTTCGACAATCGGAATCCAGAACGCGGGAGCGAAGAACAGCTCCGTGCCGCGGAACTCGGGCTGCGCCACGCCGAGGATGGTGAAACCGTGCTTGTTGATTTCGACGTTACGGCCGACGACATTGGCGTCGCCGTGAAAATAGGTGTGCCAGAAGGCGTAGCTGAGGACGACATAGGGAGCGCTGTCGACGCCCTTCTCGTCGACGGCATGGTAAAAGCGGCCCAGGTAGGGCTCAACGCCCAAGGTGTCGAAGTAGTTTCCGCTGGCCAGTGTGGGCCAGACGGTGGTCGGATTTCCGCCGGAATTGACTCCCACCGGGCCAATGATCTGGACCGCCGCGAGGCTTTCGAAGGTCCGATTACGGTCGCGCAGATCCAGATAGTCGGGGTAGGACTGCGAGGGAATAGCTGGGGACCGCTGCACCATGTAGAGATTCTGCGAATTTGGCAAGTTGACGGGGCGCAACACCAGTGCATTCAATACGCTGAACACGACGGCGTTGGCGCCGATACCCAAGGCCAGGGTCACAATCGCCGTGAGGGCAAAACTGGGCGACTTCAACAGTTGTCGGAAGGCGAGTTTCAGGTCGGTCAACATGGTTGGGTTCTGGTACGAAAGTTTCGGGCCGGGAGTTCCCTGAAAGGTTCGGAAGGGCGGTATTAAGCACCAGTGGAGAGTGTTCATCCGGCGCATTTCATCTGCTGGCGGCTGAGACGGATTCGTCCTCGATTGGCTATTGAAATCAGGCGATCTCTGGATCCGCCACCACCAGTCAGAACGACCTTGACCTGTTAGGATGTGTGCGTCCAACCATAAGATGTGTACGTCCAACCACCAGTGGTTCCGCAGATTCCGAAGCGGGTTCAGGGAGAAGTGAATGCAATTGCGGCTTTCTAATTTCACATCACTGGTGTGTTCCGTGTGCCTGGCAGCGCCCCTGGCGGCGCAAACACCCGCGGGCGACCAGAGCCAGGTCCCGGTCATAAAGGCAAACGCGCGCACAGTGGTGGTAGACGTGGTGGTCACCAGGGGCAATGACGACCCGGTTCCGGGACTGCACCAGCAGGACTTCCAGGTGTTGGAAGACGGCAAGCCACAGGCCATCGATTTCTTCGAGGAGCATGAAGCCAAGACCCTACCGAACGATGCAATCAAGCCTCCGCTCGAGCTGCCGGCCAACGTCTACAGCAACATTCCGCCGGCCCCGCAGAGCGATTCGGTCAACGTATTGCTGCTCGATACGCTCAACACGGAAAAGGCGGACCAGCCTGTCGTTCGCGATCAGATAAGAACATTCCTCAAAGGCATGGACCCCGGAACCCGGGTGGCCATTTTCACACTCGGATCCGAGTTCCGCTTTGTGCAGGGATTCACCTCGGATGCATCGCTGCTGCTGGCGGCGCTCAACAACAAGAAGAACGGCGCCGAGACGGCAAAGGACCCTTCCTTTCACTCCCGCTCCGATGAAGCCGACGATGTCGAGGAACGCAGGGCAATGGCGGCCGTCGCGGCGATGGTCGGCGGGAATGCTGGCGAGATGCTTGTCGGCGGTCTTCAGGCTGCGCAGACAGAGGCTTCGAGCTATGGTTACGCAAAGCGCGTCTCGATGACCCTCGATGCGCTGGAATCCATCGCCCGCTATCTGGCCGGCGTTCCGGGCCGGAAGAACCTCATCTGGTTTGCCGGCTCCTTTCCGATCGCCGTCTTCCCTACCACTTCACAACAACAGCAGATGGCCCAAATTCACGGGAACCTGGACCGGGTGAAGAAAACCGCCAACCTGCTGACCACAGCCAAGGTCGCGGTGTATCCGGTGAATGGCGGGGGTCTATCGATCAATCATCCGATGGAAGCGGACAACACGGAGGCATCGGCATTCGGCGGCGCGCCGGCGCAGAATTTCGCGGCCGAAGGCGGTTCGCGGATCGACACCATAGCCGCCATGGAGCAGCTTGCCACCGACACCGGCGGCAAGGCCTATTACAACACCAACGATCTGCATGGAGCCATCCAGCATGCCGTCGCGGACGGCTCCCACTTCTACACCGTCGCCTACACGCCTGCCAACAGCCACATGGACGGTAAATTCCGCAAGATCGAGGTCAGACTCGCAACTGGACGATACACCCTCGCTTACCGGCACGGCTACAACGCGGACGACACCCACCCCGTCGAAGCCAAACAGCAGGACGACCCCTTGCACCCCCTGCTGGGGCGCGGCATGCCCGCCGCCACCGAGCTTACCTACTATGTGCGTGTCATCCCTGTCTCGCCGCAGCCTGCGCCCAGCGCGGCCCGCGCCGGCCAGAACAGCAAGCTGACCGGTCCCCTCACGCGCTACAAGGCCGACTTCCGCATCTCCGCTGCCGATATTGCCTTTAAGCCCGCAAATGGCGGTAATCGCAGCGGCAATATTCACGCCGGCATGATCGCGTACGATCGCGACGGCAACAGCGTCAACTGGGTGGGCATCGTCCAGAATATGGACGTGAACCCCGCGCAGTTCGACGCGATTCAGAAGAATGGCGTCCCGGTGCACATGGAAATCGATCTGCCCGACAAGGACCTCTATCTCGAAACCGGCGTCTACGACTGGAACACCGGCAAGGCGGGCACTATGGAGATTCCGCTTCATCCGGCCAGCGCCGCGCCAGCCGCGGTGACAGGCCGGTAATCGGCGCCCAAAGCCGAAGTTTTTCCGGAGCCTGTAGAACTGAGTTCGATCGGTTGTGTTCCTGTGCAGGGTGAAGCCGGTTCTTCTCAATGAAGCCTGCATTCTTCAAAACTGCTCCGCTGCCGGCTCTACAATGAGTCCTTGCTGACCGAAGGCCAACGCGACCGCTTCGACGTAGTGCTTGTCTCGCCGCGGAACCCGCTCAATATCGGAGCGGCGGCGCGGGCCATGGCCAACTTCGGGTTTGCGCGGCTGGCGGTGGTGGCTCCGCATGAGCCGCACTGGCAGGAGGCCCGGTCGGCGGTGGGAGCCGAGGAACTGCTGGCGACGGCCAGGGAGACGGCGACACTGGCCGAGGCGGTGGCCGGATGCACGCTGGTGGCGGGGACGGGAACGCTTACCTATCGCAAGCCGGAGCAAAGGGTGGTGCGGCTGCCCGAGTTCGCTCCGCTGGCGCGGCTGGAGATGGAGCGGGGTGGACGCGTGGGGCTGGTCTTCGGTCCGGAGAAACATGGGCTCACGCGCGAGGACCTGTCCTATTGCCATCTGCTGGTCGAGATTCCGACCGATGCGCGCCAGCCTTCCATGAACCTGGGCCACGCGGTGGCGGTTTGCCTGTACGAGCTGTCTGTGCGGGATTTGGCCACCAGCGACGGCGCGCGTGAACCAGCGACAAAGGCGGTGGGGCGCGCCGCGGATTCTGCCAGGCTGGAGTTGCTGGCCGGAGTGGTGGAGCGGGCGATGGTGGCGTCTGAGTATTCGCCCGCTGCGATGCGAGAGGCGAACCGGCACGATCTGCGGCTGCTGCTGCGCAGGCTTGCGCCCTCGGAACGGGATGCGCGGCGGATTCTTGGGCTGTTCCGCCGGATTCTTTGGCGGCTGGAACGGTGAGGCGGTTGCGCGTCCCAGTCATAAAAAAGACAAGGTTGTAAGTTCTACAAGAGAAGACATGATCATGGATTCCTTTCGACTCCCACCCATCGGACAAAAACAAAGACGTCCGATGGATGGGGCACAGTTTCATCCCCCTGTGGGCCGGCAACGCCGTGGACGACTATCCACAGATGCAAAGACGTGGCGAGGATGGGACAGCCAGTCGCTCGTTCTTTGTTCGAGACCAGGTTACGAAGGTGGGATGAGGGCAAGAATCCCTTCGACTTGGGGCTTGGACTGCTGTTAGAGTGACGCTCAAAGGCGCCCTCATGACTGACTCTTTCTTTCATATGCTATTCATGTGTTTCGCCACCGGCAGAAAGCGGTTGGTGGCTTTTGCCTTGCCTGGATCGCTTGGTTTGATGTTCGGGTTGACCGGTCTCGCGCAACAGGCGATTCCCGGGAATCCGGCTCAGCCGCCTGCCCGGCCGGGCACAGCGCAGGAGGCCACGCCGCCGGCGGCGGCGCCCAGCTCGCCAGCTATCCAGCAACCGGCAAGCGCTGCTCCCGAGGCTCCGGCGTCCGGCAGGTCCGAAGCGGAAACGCCATTGGCCGCACCCGCTGCGGCGCTCTCCGCGAATGCGACGGAGGGCATCAGCGAGGAGCAACTCAAGAAGCTTTTGGTGGGCAGGGACCTCTATCTGCGAGGCGGATACCTGGGCGATTTCATCGGCTTCAACGAGCACGGCAAGCTGAATGGCCACGCGCCAACGGGGTCATACACGCTATGCGCGGTGCGGATCGACAGGATTCACCTCTCCAAGCACAAGGTGGAGCTGGTGGGGGCGCGGTACGGACTTCACTTTCTTGGGGAGCTACCCTATGCGGACCCAACCAAGGCGATGGACCGGGTGATGATTACGCCGAAGAAGAAGGAGCTGAGACTCGCCATCGACCGGGAGGTGGTGGTGAAGCCGAAGAAGGCGAAAGCTGCCAAAGCGGAGAAGGGGAAATCGAAAGGAGCCGGCGCGGCAGCCAAGACAGGGGCGGACGAGCCTACCGAGCCGGCGGAGATGAGCGACGCGGACCAGTTGAAGGCGGAGATTGCCGCAACGCCCGAAGCAGACCGGCCGGGCGATGCAGCCAGCGTAACCACAACGACGTCTCCGGCGCACGCGACCAAGGTGCTGATGGAGGCCTTGAACAATGTGTTTGCCACCGGGCTCGACGAGCAGATGCTGGCCGGGATGCCCAAGTTCTGGAGGCTCTACTACCAGGCCGCAGCGGCCAAGTCCGACTACAGGCCCGCGGATCCAGAGGTTCAGCGCCAGAACATGGTTGACCAGAAGGCGAAGTTGCTGACGAATTTTGAGCCGGCCTCGAATGAGTATGCGCAGGCCAACGGCGTGGCGGGAATGGCGCTCTATCACGTGGTGATTGGGGCAGACGGCAAGCCGGGTGAGATCGCTGTGGCGCGGCCCATCGGTTTTGGGCTGGACGAGAATGCGGTGGATGCGATTCAGAAGACGGGCTTTTCCGCGGCGGTGAAGGAGGGCAAGCCGGTGCCTGTGCTTCTGGACCTGGTGGTACAGTTCCGGATTTATTCGAAGCGGACGTCGGCGGCGGGGGTTCCGGAGCCTGCGGACAAAGCGGCTGCGCCGGCATTGCCGGGGCCTTACAGCTTGGCACGTCCGTAGGTCGGGGCCACGGAACGTAATACGCTCGGCTTGCGTTCGCGTTACCTTGGTCTCGCCTGCGGCTTACGTTTGTGAGACAGAACCGGAGGCAGCGTATGACTCCGTCTTACGCAGTGTCTTACGGTCTTACGCGCTGTCTTACGGGAAGAGACCTTCGCGCGCGCCGACGCCGCATTCACGCTGTTGCAAGGGGCTGCCAGAGCTCGATCCGGTTGCCTTCCGGGTCCCAGATCCAGGCGAAATGGCCGTAGTCGTAGCTTTCCCGTTTCGGGTCGATTCGGACGCCAGCCTGGGTCAACTGGTCGAGAAGCTGGGCGAGGTCGTCGACGCGGAAGTTGACCATGAAGCTCTGTGGGCCGTCGCCGAAGTATTTTGTTTCATTGGGAAAGTGGGCGAAGACGGTCATCCCGGCGGATGCGGGGCCGTCGAAGGCTAGCGAGCCTCCGTCCTGGGTGGGAATGCCGAGGTGGGTTGCGTACCAGGCGCTGAGGGCCTCCGGATCGCGGGCCTTGAGGAAGACGCCTCCAACTCCGACTGCTTTAGCCATCTCCAATCCTCCTGTTAGTCGATTCTAACTTTCCTGGCGTTACTCTTCCTGGCGAAGAATCTCTTCGAGTTTGGGTTTGTGCTTGGCGGCGCGGCCGGTGCGGGGTTCGGTGGAGAGCACGCGCGCGGGTTTGGGCTGTCCGACGCGGTCGCGCGCGTTGGCTTTGACTGCCTTGGTGGCGGAAAACGGGGTTGGCTTGCGTTTCGTCACGGCAAAGACGAGTATGGAGTAGATTGAGCCGAATTGGAAGAGCGCGGCTCACGGACAATTATGGAAGAGCGCGATTTTTTCAACGAAACGACGGAGCAGCGGAAGCACACGTTGATCTGCCCCAAGTGTGGGCAGTCAGCGGAGTACCAGGTGACCTGGGTGGTTCGGCGGAAGCGGCCGCAGTTGCCGCGCGGGGCCGATGAGCGGGACCGGGCGCGGTTCGCGAAGGCGCAGTCCTACATGGTAAGACGCGACGACAAATTGTCGTGCGCAAATATCCGCTGCCGGAAGCCGTTCGAGATTACGCAACTGCAATCGCTGGCGTTTCTGAGCGAGTAGCGGCCTTCTTTTTTCCCATCCTTTTCGAAAAAAGCGCGAAAAGGATGGGACACCCAGACGCTCCTCTTCAATCTCTTCCCCTTGATTCGCACACCCTCGGAGGCGGGCGTGCTCAGCCCCGATTCTTCGAGGAGAAGCCATGCACATTCCATTTCGTCTTCATCGCCTGGGTGTTCTGCCGGTCATTGCCGGACTGTTGTTGGCTGCAAGTGCGGTTGGCCAGCAGGCAGCGATCCAGTTGCCCAAGCCGCGGATCGCAGGCGGCATGCCGTTGATGGAGGCGCTTGCCAAACGCCAGACCACGCGCGCCTTCACGGACAAGCCGCTTCCGCAGCAAACCCTCTCGAACCTGCTGTGGGCGGCGTTTGGCGTGAACCGGCCGCAGGAGGTAAAGGACGGGCTGGGACGCACAGCGCCCTCGGCGATGAATAAGCAGGAGGTCGAGCTCGACGTCGTTCTGGCGGACGGAGTGTACGTCTACGAAGCGGAGCAGAACCGGCTGCGTCCGGTGGTGGCCGGGGACGTGCGAGGCAAGATCGGGACCGGGGCGGCTGCGCACGCTGCAGTGACGATTGTTTATGTGGCCGACGCCAAGCTGGATTACGCGCAGGTGGATACGGGATTCATCGGGCAGAATGTGTATCTGTTTGCGGCCTCCGAAGGGCTGAACGCATGGTTCTATGCCTTTCATACGCCGGATGTGGCGGCCACGCTGAAGCTGCCGGAAGGGCGAAAGCCGCTCTACGGGCAATCGGCCGGCTATCCGGCCAAGTAGCGCGTTGCAAACCGATTCGCCGCGGTCCCTGGCTCCGCGGATGAGCGCGGGGCCGATGCGTGCGGAAGCGGAATTCCGGCGCCGCGTTCGACTGGCGCGGTGGGCGCGGTATGTGATTGAATCGAGGATGAGAGCAGGCGGGCCTGGAGGCCGATCGTGAGGCCTGCCGCATGAACTGGAGAGAACGACGATGGCAAATCCCCTTCTTCCCCCCGAAGAGCGCAACCTGACCCCCGACCAGGTGGAGGCGCTGGACAAGCGGCGCGACCTGGGGCATACGTTCCTGGTGATTGCCGGACAGTTTGCGGTGATTGCCACCGTGCTGCTGCTTTGGGTGGGGCAGGACCTGAGCTATTCGCCAGGCTGGGCGCACCCGATGGCGTATTACTTCCTTGTTGCCGTGGCGATCATTGTTGTCTTCGGGATCGCGGGGATGGCGCTGCGCAAGGGAACGCCGCGGATCGACTGAGGACTCCACGCTCACCTGGCTCCACTTTTCTTCGCTGCGCACAAGCTCACGAAACGATATAGCCTAGTGGATGTCGATGGCTGCCACTTCCCTACCCGGTTTTACGACTGCGGCTCCCGAGCCAAGGCTGACCGACAGCCACGGGCGGGTGATCCACGATCTGCGCGTCTCCATCACCGACCGCTGCAACTATAAATGCGTCTACTGCCGCACCGGCGAAGTGGGGGCGCAGTATCCCGAGCTGGGGATCGACGAGTATCTGCGGCTGATCGGTCTGTTTGTGGGACTCGGCATTACCAAGGTCCGGCTCACCGGCGGCGAACCTCTGCTGCGGCGGGGGCTGGTGGATCTCGTAAAGGAACTGGCGGGGATGCGAACGCTGTGGGGCGAGCCGTTGGATCTGGCGCTGACCACCAACGGACATTTTTTGGACGAGCTGGCTGGACCCCTGAAGGCGGCCGGCCTGCAGCGCGTGACAGTGAGCATGGACGCCGTGGACGCGGCAACCTTTGAGCGGATCACGCGCATCCCAGGGAGCTTCGAGACCGTGCTCAAGGGCGTGCGAGCTGCCCTGGCCGCCGGACTGACGCCGCTGAAGATCAACTGCGTGTTGCTGCGCGGCTTCAACGACGACCAGATCGAGGGCTTTGCGCGGTTTGCGCGCGAAGAGGGCGTGGTGGTGCGGTTCATCGAGTTCATGCCACTGGAAGAGGGACGGCTGTGGACGCCGGAGATCGTGGTAACGCTTCGAGAAATTGTCGAACGGATCGGGTGGGTGCTGCCACTGGTCGAGATACCGGCGCGGGAGGTGAGCGAGACGGCGCGGCGCTACACATTTGCGGATGGGAGAGGCGAGATTGGCATTATTGCGCCGGTGAGCCAGGCCTTCTGCGGGGCGTGCAGCCGGGTGCGGATGACCTCGGATGGCAAGATCAGGACCTGTCTGTTCTCGCAGGTGGAGCACGATCTTTATGGGAGACTGCGGGCGGGAGCGGACGACCAGGAACTGCGCGACTACATTGTGCGTACCATCGAGGGGAAGGAAGCGCGGCATCACATCGGAGAGCCGGGATTTCTGAAGCCTTCGCGGTCCATGGTGCATATCGGCGGTTGACCGCGGGGGCGGCCAAGAACGCGGATTGCGCGGTCAGTGACTGAACCGCTCCTGGAATGGCCAAGACGGATTAGCCAAGACGGATTGACCTAGACGAAATCCCGATTGCCGGCTAATGTGACAGAATTGTTCCGACGATTTCCCTTCCGGGATCACTTATGTCAAATGAGACTGAGGAGCGCATACCGCTCGCAGACCTGCTCGTGTTCCACCAACTGGCGCGCTCACTCACATCGAGCTTCGACCTGGACACCATTCTGCGCACCATCCTGGAACATATGGAGCGGCTGATGGAGGCGGAGCTTTGGACGCTGCTGATGCTGGACGAGGCCAGCCAGGAGCTCTATTACGCCATTGCCGCGGGCGGTGAGCAGGAGACGCTGAAGGATCTGCGCGTGAAGGTTGGCGAAGGAGTGGCCGGCTGGGTGGTGGAACACGGCGAGACGCTGATTGTTCCGGAGGCCGTTCACGATCCGCGGGTGGAGAACGACCTGGGCGCGAAGCCGCGCAATGTGCGGTCGGTGATTGCGCTGCCGCTGCGGGGCCGCAAGGGTACGCAGGGCGTGATCGAAGTCTTCAACCCGCGCGCCGACCAGATGACCGATTACACGATTGCGTTTCTGCACATTCTGGCCGACCATGCCGCGATCGCAATCGAGAACGCCAACGATGTGGCCCGCATCCAGCAGTTGACCATTACAGACGATACGACCGGGCTGTACAACGTGCGCCATCTCTACAAGGTTCTGGGCCAGGAACTGAGCCGGAGCCGCCGATCGAAGCAGCCGCTGAGCCTGGCATTTCTCGATCTGGATCGGTTCAAACAGGTGAACGATGTCCATGGCCACCTGGTGGGCAGCGAGCTTCTGGCAAGCACTGGACAGCGGCTACAGGAGCTGTGCCGCAAGCAGGACTGGTGCTTCCGGTACGGAGGCGACGAATTTGTGATCCTGATGCCGGAGACCAATGCAAAGGTCGCGCTGACCAAGGCCACCGATCTGCTTCACGCCCTGATGGAAACCGAACTTCGGATGAAGAACGGGCTGAAACTCACGGTGCGCGCAAGTGTGGGGCTGGCGACAGCTCCTAAGGATGGCGCAACCGTACATGGGATCATCGGCGTCGCCGACGCGCGTATGTACTTGGTTAAGAACTCTGGGCGCGGGAAGGTCTGGGAGGCGTGAAAGCAGGGTTCAGTGATCGGTAAGGCTTCGCGGAACCGGGACTGAGTTCAATACCCCAGGTGCTTCTCGACGATGTTCTCCAGGGGCTGGCCGTTCGAGAAGCGTTCGTATTGCTGGAGAAAGAACTGCATCGCCCGATTGAGCCATTCCCTGGTCTGGTCGGCGCAGTGGGGCGAGATGAGGACATTCTCCAACTTGTAGATCGGGTCGCCGGGTGGAATCGGCTCTTGCTCGAAGACATCCAGGCCGGCGCCTTTGATCTTTCGCTGCGATAGCGCGCGCACCATGGCTTCCTGGTCGATGACCGGCCCGCGGCCGATGTTGACGATGACGGCATTGGGCTTCATGGCGGCGAAGGCGGCATCGCCGATCATGTGGTGCGTCTCGGGAGTGAGCGGCGCGGCAACCACTACGAAATCGCACTGGGCAAGCAGGGCATTGAGTTCTTCCGGTTTAAAGAACTGGGAGATGAATGGGTCGGGCGAAGAGGGAGCGTGGCGTTTGAGCGCGAGAACACGCATGCCCATCGCGTGGGCGCGGCTGGCGACGGCGCGTCCGATATCGCCATAGCCCACGATTCCAACGGT
>Ga0182014_10005355_pt1 | contig 14271 bp, 14 predicted proteins | sample 612S2DmetaG_FD_120489 | JGI IMG/M metagenome (GOLD analysis project Ga0182014, IMG submission 120489) | Permafrost microbial communities from Stordalen Mire, Sweden - 612S2D metaG | ecosystem: Environmental > Terrestrial > Soil > Wetlands > Permafrost | place: Sweden: Stordalen | collected... | reverse complement strand
GCGCACGTAGTGGTAGGTTTCGCCGCGTTTGACGAGGTGGGAAGCGAAGGGCATTTCGTCGTCCATGTACTGCAATATGTTATGCGGTCCGCAGGTCCGCAAGACCGCAGAGACGACTGAAAACCCTGACGTTTCTCGCCTATCCGAAGATCGCGGCTCGCCTAGTGGGGCGGGCCTCCGCGCCCGCGCGGCCGCGGAGGGCCGCGCCACTGCTCGCTTTGTGCCGCCGCCCTCGTCCTTCGACTCGCCTGCTTCGCAGGCGGCTCAGGAGGAGGTCGCGAAATCCATTTGCAACACTCTAGGATGATCAGTCTCGGAGAGACGACGTCGATGGTCAAAGTGCCGCCGCCGATCTGGACGCTGCTTTGCGTTCTTGCCGCCGCCGCGCTCAGCGCTCTCGCCGGCTGGCCGCGGTTCCCCGGCTTGCCCTTCGTTCCGCTCGGCGTCGTCCTGGTGACCGTCGGCGTTGCGCTTCCGCTTTGGGCGGCTGCGCTGTTCCGCCGCGCCGGCGCGACGTTCATACCGCAGGCGACCGACCACAAACGGCTGGTGGTCGACGGGCCCTACCGCTTCACCCGCAATCCGATGTATCTCGGGCTGACTCTCGTGACGCTTGGAATCGCTGTGTCCAACGGCGCTTGGCCGATGCTGCTGTCGCCGATCGCCGTCGTCGTCGCCTTCAACCTCGTCCACATCCCCTACGAGGAGGCGGCGATGCGGCGGGCGTTCGGCGCCGAATTCGACGACTACGCGCGCCGCGTCAGGCGATGGATCTAGAACGGCTCGCTCGCCCAGCGCCAGCCGAGAGGACGCCCAACGTTCCGGTCCGCTTTCTCACGGCTGACAACCGAATATTAACTCTGTTCTTACGGTTGCGCTTTAGCTTGCGGCGCAGTTGCCGTTGCGAGAGCCCATGTCCGTATTGACCGCCGCCAATCTCGTCCGACTTCAGCGCGAGGTCGACGGTCCGACGGCGGCGGCGGAGCCCGACGTCCCCACCAAGGCGCTGTTCGTCACTCCGGAATCCACCGACTTCCTCCAGGCGGGCGGTCTCGGCGAAGTTTCGGCGGCGCTGCCGCGGGCGCTGCGCCCCGGATGCGACGCCCGCGTGCTCATCCCCGCCTACCGCCCGGCGCTGCGCAACGTCGCGGCGATCGACATCGTGGCCCATCTGCCCGGCGCCGGCGCGATCCCGCCGTGCTCCATCGGCGCGCTGACCCTGCCCGACGGGCTCGTCGTCTACCTCGTCCTGTGCTCCGAGCTCTATGATCGCGACGGCTCGCCCTACGCCGACGCCGCCGGCAATGAATTCGCCGACAACGCGATCCGCTTCGCGCGATTGAGTCTCGCCGCCGCCGAGCTGGCGATGCGCGGGCTCAACGGCTGGCGACCCGACGTCCTTCATCTCAACGACTGGCCGACCGCTCTCGCCGCCGGCTATCTGCGCTGGCGCGGCGGCAAGACGCGGACGGTGGTGACAATTCACAACCTCGCCCACCAGGGCCAGTTCGACGCGTCGCAACTCGACGATCTCGCCATCCCCAAGTCCGCCTTCCGCCTCGACGGCGTCGAGTTCTATGGCCGCGTCTCCTTCCTCAAGGCGGGGATCGTCTACGCCGACCATGTCACCACCGTCTGCGCGACCTACGCCGAGGAGATCGCCCGCCCCGAGTTCGGCTGCGGCCTTAACGGGCTGCTCGCCAAGCGGGCGAACGAGGGCCGGCTGACCGGCATCCGCAACGGCGTCGACGCGAGCTGGGATCCGCGCGCCGACAAGCGCAACCCTTACCGCTTCGATGCGCACCGCTGGAAGGAGCGCTACGCCGACTATGTGCGCGGCGCCTTTGGCCTCAGCCTGTCCGCCGGGCCGCTGTTCGCTTTCGTCGCGCGTCTGGTCCACCAAAAGGGCTTCGACCTGGTGCTCGAAGCGAGCGAGACCATCGTCGCGCGCGGCGGGCAGATCGTCATCATCGGCCGCGGCGAGCCGGAATACGAGCGCGGCGCGGCCGAGCTGGCGCGTCGCTATCCGCACGCGGTCGGCGCGCGCATCGGCTTCGAGGCCGAAGAGGCGCGCGCCGTTTTCGCCGGTGCCGATTTCCTGCTGATGCCGTCGCGCTACGAGCCGTGCGGCCTCAGCCAAATGTATGCGCAACGCTTCGGCGCCTTGCCGATCGGCCGTCGCACCGGAGGCCTCGCCGAGACGGTCGAATCGGGTCGCACCGGCTTCCTGTTCGAACGACTCGACATCGCCGCGCTCGACGGCGCGATCAGCGACGCCTTCGCCGTGTTCGGCGTCCCGCTGGAATTCCAGGCGATGCGCCGCGCGGCGATGGCCAAGGACTTCGGTTGGGCGGACTCGGCGCTCGCCTACGGCGCCCTTTATCGCAAGCTCGGCGAAGCGCGCCGCGCCGAAGCCAAGCCGGAGGCGGCGACGCCGGCGCCCCGCGCGGCGAGAAAACGCGCCGCGCCGCGGATCGTCGACGAGGCCTTTACGGCCGCCGCGTCGCGCGCCGACGCACGCGCGCTGCAACGGCTCGCCGCCGCCGCCGCCCTATCGATCGGGCGGCGACCGACGCGCGGTTGAGCGAGCGTCGCCCCGTCCCGTAAGCTTGCCCGCGAGCGCCAAAGGGGCGCCACGGCGAACGGGGGCGAATTTGGCGACGGGCAAGCTGGCGAGGCTGCGGGCCGCGCCGCTCGGCATGCTGGCGCTGTTGGGGCTGGCCGCCGCGCTTTACATTGCGCTGCTCGTCACCAGCGCGGCGCCGCTCGCAGGCGGCGAAGCAGCCTATTCGCAGGCGTGGGGCGCGCTGCTGCTGACCTTCTGGCTGTGGGTGGTTCTCGCGCTGGCGCTGATCGTCGGCGCCGTCATGGGATCCATGCCGCGCGGAGCTGGTTTCGCCGCACTGCTGCTGCACCCGATCTCCGGCGTCGCAGCCGTCGTGGCGATCGACGCTGTTTCCCGCCATATCCAAGGTGCGCTCGTCGTCGTTGCGCTGCTGCCGCCGCTGATCGCGTTCTACGCCTTGTGGGCGCGCCTGCCGTCGCTTCGCTCACGCGCGCCGGCGGGGACCGTCGGCGCCGCGGTCTGGGTCGCCGTCGCGCTGCTCTCCGCCGGCGCCTTCGCCACCGGCCTGTGAGGCGCGAGGCGGCGAAGCGCCAGGGTTAGAGCGTTCTGCATTTTCGTGGAGCCAAGGTTGGTGTCATGCCCGCGAAAGCGGGCATCCATCTTTCCGCTGCGCCGCTCTACGACGCTGGATTCCCGCTTTCGCGGGAATGACACGCGGAGGATTTGATTCCATCACAAAGCAGAACGCGCTAGCCGTGGATCGCCTCAAGCTCCGGCAGCAAGACGACGCTCTCCTGCTCGTTGGGATCGGTGCGCGCGATGACGGCGACGCAGGTTTCGGTCGCGCTCATATTGTAGGGCAGATGCGGCACATTGGCGGCGATATAGACGAAGTCGCCGGCGCGGCAGACGAAATGCTTCTCGAGCCGCTCGCCGTACCAGGCGCCGGCTTCGCCGCTCAGCACGTAGATCGCCGTCTCGTGCGCCTCATGCTTGTGCGCCTTGGCCCGCGCGGCGGGCGGCATGGTGAGGATCTGCATGTGCAGCGCTTTGGCGCCGACGGACTCGGCGGAGATCGCCGCCGCATAGGTGAAACCTTGCTTGCCGACGAACGACTCGCCGGCGCGGACGACGGCGCAGTCGGGCGAAAAGGCGGATGCGGCTTGGGGTCTGTTCATCGCAGGCTCCGAGTTGCGGACCGAAGCCAGTCTAGAACGAGAACGGGCGCGAGGCGATGAGGACGCGTTGACCCCGCCGAAGCGCTCGGCCGCCTTCTCCCGCGGCCTAGCGAGCGAGAGCCCCTTCTCCCGAGGGCGGGAGAAGGGGACAGCCGCTTCACGCCCGGCGCCGCCCTAAGCGGCCAGACGCAGAACGGTCGCCACGCCCGCCCGGTCGAGCTTGACGAAATTGCCGACCGTGTGAGCGTCGCCGTCGGTGCACTTGCGGGCCATTTCGTCGATCCGATCGCCGCTGACGCCGAGACCGCCGAGCGTCGTGGCGAGGCCGAGCGACTGGTAGAACGCCTCCATCCGGGCGATGCCTTCGCGCGCCGTCGCCTCGCGATCGAAGATATCGAGTTCGACGTTCCACACGCGGACCGCCCATTGCACGAAGCGGTCGAGGTCGTGCTTGAGCACGTGCCGCATCCACGCCGGGAAGACGACGGCGAGGCCGGCGCCGTGCGCGACGTCGTAGATGCCGCTGATCTCGTGCTCGATCATATGCGAGGCCCAGTCGCCCACCCGGCCGGTGTTGAGCAAGCCGTTGTGAGCGATCGAGCCGGCCCACATGAACTCCGCCCACGCGTCGTAGTTCTTGGGGTTCTCCTTGATCTTCGGCGCCGTGGCGATGATCGTCTTCATCGTCGCCTCGATCATGCGGTCGGTGAAGGCGACGTGCGTCGTATTGGTGAAATAGCGCTCCATCAGATGCGACATGATGTCCATCGCGCCACACGCCATCTGGAACGTCGGCAGGCTGAAGCACAGCTCGGGATTCATGATCGAGAAGCACGGATAGATCGTCGCGTTGTCGACGTAGCGCTTCAGATCGCCTTCTTCATTGGTGATGACCGAACTGAAGCTCGTTTCGCTGCCCGCGGCGGGCAGCGTCAGCACGGTGCCGACCGGCAGCGTCGCGGTCGGCGCGCCACGGCCAACGTAGAAGTTCCAAACGTCGTGGTCGATGACCGCGCCCATCGCGATCGCCTTGGCCGAATCGATTGCGCTGCCGCCGCCGACCGCCAGAACGAGGCCGAGCTTCTCCTGCTTGCAGATCCGCACGCCTTCATGGACCAGGCTGAGGCGCGGATTCGGCTTGACCCCGCCGAGTTCGACCCACTCGACGCCGGCGGCGCGTAGCGACGTCTTGACGCGATCGAGCAGGCCGGAAGCGCGCACGCTGCCGCCGCCGAAGTGGATCAGAATTCGCTTGGCGTAGGCGGCGGCTTCGGCGCCGACGCGGTTCTCAGTCCCTCGGCCGAACACGACCTTGGTCGGATTGCGGAAATCAAAATTGTCCATCGTTTCCTCCTACTCGGATTGCGGGTTGACGATCTCAGGGTCGAGCGTGGTGCCGCGCAGGACGAGCTGCGGTTTCATCACGATCGTCTTCCAGCGCGGCGGCCGGCCGGCGATCAAGCGCAACAGCAACTCGGCGCTCGCGGCGCCCATTTCACGCGCCGGTTGGGCGACGGTCGACAACGGCGGGTCGAGCAGGCGGGCGAACGGGATGTCGTCGTAGCCGAGCACCTCGACCTCGCCGGGCACCGCCACGCCGGCCTGCCGCAACGCCTTGAGCGCCCCAAGCGCCGTCATGTCGTTGGCGGCGAACACCGCGTTGAACCGTGTCCGGCCGTCGCGCGCGCGCAGCAGCTCGCCGACCAGCCGACAGCCGCGCTCCAGCGTGAAGTCGCCGTCGAGCACCGTCAACCGCTCGCGGTCGAGTCCCCATTCGCGCGCCAGCGCCTCAACGCCCTCGCGCCGTTCGACCGACTGCGACACGTCGGGCGGCCCACTGATGAAGGCGAGCCGACGGTTCTTGCGGCGGAACAGGAAGGTCATCGCCTCGCGCACGCCGTAGCGATTGTCGAGGAACACCCCGAAGCGCCGTGTACGGCCGCCGACCACCGAATCGAGCAGCACGACCGGAACGCCCTCGCGTTCGAGCAGCCGAACTTGCGCTTCGGCGTCGAAGCCGACCGAGTCGAGGATGACGCCGTCGACCCGCTTGTCGATCAGGACGCGCACGTAGTCGCCCTGCTTGGCGGCGTCGCTGCCGGTGTTGCAGAGGAACAGACTGTAGCCGGCGGCGCTCAGCGCCTGTTCGGCGCCGCTGACCAGCAGCGGATGGAAGGGATTGGTGACGTCGGGGACGATCAGCCCGATCGAGCGGCTTTGGCCGGTCTTGAGCCCGCGCGCCATCGCCGAGGGCTGGAACCCTGTCGCGTCGAGGATCGCGCGGATGCGCGCGCGCGTCGGCGCGCCGACGCCTTCGGCGCGGTCATTGAGCACCCGCGACACCGTAGCTTTGGAAACCCCGGCGCGGGCGGCGATATCGGCGATCGTCAGCTTACCCATTGCCACGCTGCGACAAAGAAACCGGTTTACGAAACCGGTTTCTTAACCCTATACAATTGCATCCAGGCTCGCAAGCGCCGTCTTTGGGGGAGGTTTCGATGTCCAAGCGGGCGGATCCTTATCGCCACGTCGTTCTGTTCAAATTCAGGGACTCCGCTTCCGCCGAGACGGTCGTCGGAATCGAGACGGCGTTCCGCGCCTTCTGCGCCGGGCTGCCCTTCGTCAAAGGCTTTGATTGGGGCCGCAACTCCAGCCCCGAGGGGCTGAACGACGGCTTCACCCACTGCTTCATCGTCTCGTTTGCCGGGCCGGAGGGACGCGACCATTACCTGTCGCACCCCGACCACCTCGCGTTCTGCAAGCGCTGGCTCGACCCCAATCTCGAAAAGGTGTGCGTGGTCGATTTCGCCGCCAACGCCTGAAGCGTTGCGCGTTCGCCCGCGGTTTCAGGCGCTGGCGGTTCGCCGTCGCGTCACCCCAACGCGTCGCGCGCGACGCGCATCAGCACGCGCGCGGCGACGGGAACGAGATCGTCGGGAAAATCGTAGTCGGCGTTGTGCAGGCTCGGATGGCTCTCGCCGGCGCCGAGCAGGAACAAGGCCGACGGCGCCTCCGCCGAGAAGCGGCCGAAATCCTCGGAGGGGCGCATGGGCTGGCCGACGCTCCATTTCACGCCCTCGGCGCCGAGGGCGCTGACGACTTTCTCCACCGCCGCCGGCGCATTGACGGCGGAATCGAAGGCGTCGCGGTAGGCGATTTCGACTTCCAGCCCGTCGGCAAGCGATACGTCGCGAATGAGGGTCTCGGCGCGTTCGACCAGCGACGCCATCGCGGCGTCGGTGACCGTGCGCAGCGTCGCCCACAACTCGCCACGGCCCGGCGCGACGCCGAACGAATGTGCGCCCATTTCGACGTGCGTGATCGTCACCAGGCTGTAGCCTTCGTCGATCGGCCCGCCGCGACCGAGCGCCGTCAGCTCTGACATCAGCCGCGCCAGCGCGCGCGTTGGCGAGACGCCGGCTTCCGGCGAAGACGCATGCGCGGTTTTGCCATTGAAAATCGCCCGCAGGCCGCGCGAAGCGCAGGCGGCGGGTCCGTTGGCGATCGTCGCCTCGGCGCGCGGCATTCCCGGCATGTTGTGCCAGGCGAAAACGAAGTCGGGCTGGATCGAGGCGAAATTCGGGTCGACGATCACCGCCTCCGCGCCCGCGCCGGTCTCCTCCGCCGGCTGGAACAACAGGACGACGCGCCCCCGCTTCGGCCGGGCGCGCGACAGGCCAAGGGCGAGCGCGGCGAGCGTCGCCATATGGCCGTCGTGACCGCACAGATGGGCCTTGCCGAGCGTCCGAGAGCGATAGGGCGCGGCGGAGACTTCGTCGATCGGCAGCGCGTCGAGTTCGGCGCGGAACATCAGGCACGGCCCGGTCGACGCGCCTTCGTAAACCGCCGCCAGCCCGTGCCCGCCGAGATTGTCGACCATCCGATCCGGCCGCGTCCGCTGCAGGAACGCCCGCACCGCCTGCGCCGTTTCGCGCTCCTCGCCCGAAAGCTCCGGGCGCTCGTGCAGGCGGCGGCGAAAAGCGACAAGCTCGGCGGTGTCCGAGTCGGAAAGAAACATGGCGAAATCCTCGACGTCGCGCCCACACGAATGCGAGCGCCAAACCGGGCGCGGCGGCGACGCCGAGTGTAGGCCCCGGCGAGGCTCGCGCCTACGTCGCCCGTCGTCGCAGCCCCGTGTGGGCGCTATGGGCGCGGCGGGGCCGGCCGAAGCAACGACACCGACCTGACGACGCGGAGCGCGAACGTCAATTCCGATCCACGGCGAAGAGACTTCAAGGACTTGAGTGCGCTTTTCCGTCCCAAAAAATGCGGGCGGCGCCAGATCACCCCCGTCGATCGAAGGCGCTGCGCGCCTGCTCGACCGTCTCCATGTTTTGCAGCGTCCAGGCGTAGAGCGCCTTGAACGGGACCTGCAGCGTGCGGCCAAGCGGCGTGATCTGATATTCCACCGCGACCGGCGAGGAGGCGATCACGCGCCGCTCAACCAGCCCGTTGCGCTCCAGTCGCCGCAGGCATTGGGTCAGCGCCTTCTGGGTCACGCCCTCGAGCCGCCGCCGGATGGCGTTGAACCGCTGTGGGCCGCCGTCGAGGACCGTCAGAATCATCATCGACCACTTGTCGGCGATCTGGTCGAACAAGAGTCGGGTCGGACAATCAACAGCAAAACGCTGTTGATGAGAATCGGTCATCGCGGTTTCCTCAAAGATACCTAGTCGATCTCAAGTGCCCGATTGACACTAGATATACATGATATACCACTGCCGCTCCAAACAAAATGGAGCCGCAATCCCGTGACCGATGTCTCAGCCCTGTTCGAGCCCTTCCGCATCAAGTCGCTTTCGCTCAAGAACCGCATCGTGATGGCGCCGATGACGCGCTCCCGCGCGCCAGGCGGCGTGCCGGGAGAAGCCAACGCCGCCTACTACCGTCGCCGAGCCGAAAACGAAGTCGGGTTTATCCTTTCCGAAGGAACCGTGATCGACCGCCCGGCCGCGCGCAACGAAGCGGGCGTTCCGTTCTTCCACGGCGAGAAAGCGCTGGCCGGCTGGCGGCGCGTGGTCGAGGACGTCCACGCCGCCGGCGGCAAGATCGCGCCGCAACTCTGGCACGTCGGCTCGGCGCCCGGTCAGAGCGGCTGGACGCCAGCGGCGCCGGTCGAGAGCCCGTCTGGCCTTCTTGGCCCCGGCCAGCCCCGCGGCGTCGCGATGAGCGAGGAGGACATCGCCGACACGGTCGCGGCGTTCGGCCGGGCGGCCGCCGACGCCCGGAGAATCGGCTTCGACGCAGTCGAGTTGCACGGCGCGCACGGCTATCTGATCGACCAGTTCTTTTGGGACGGGACCAACGCGCGTGAGGACCGCTATGGCGGCGCGAGCGTGAAGGCGCGCGCCCGCTTCGCCGCTGAAGTGGTGGCGGCGGTCCGCGCGGCGGTCGGCCCGGACTTCCCCTTGAGCCTGCGCGTCAGTCAATGGAAGCAGCAGGATTACCACGCCCGTCTGGCGGCCACGCCCGAGGCGATGACCGATTGGCTGGCGCCGCTGGTCGAAGCCGGCGTCGATCTGCTGCACTGCTCGCAACGGCGCTTCTGGGAGCCCGAGTTCCCCGAAATCGACGGGACGGCGGGACTGAATTTCGCCGGTTGGGCCAAGAAGCTGACCGGCGCCGCGACGATCAGCGTCGGATCGGTCGGCCTGTCGGGCGACATGATCGGCGCGTTCAAGGGCGAGAGTTCCGAGCCGACCGACCTCGATCGGCTGGTCGCGCGGATGGAGCGCGGCGAGTTCGATCTCATCGCCGTCGGGCGCGCGCTGCTCGCCGATCCCGCCTGGGCCCGCAAGGTTCACAATGCAGACCTAGCCGCGCTCAAGGGCTTTCAATCGAGCGCCCTCGCCGAACTGGTCTAACGCTTTCGCCGCGAGACCGACGGTCTGCCGATAGAGGCGTCGGCTGAGGCCCAAACCCGGTCATGACCGGGGGGAAGCTTAGAGATCGAAGGTCGTCGACCGCGCCCCTCGCCGCCGCGCTCAGCGAACGCGGCGGCAAGCGCCTTGCGCGCGTTCGGCAGGGAGCGGTGTCGACCGCTTGGCTTCGGTAATTTCGGCGTCCATGAGGAAAGACGGCGCGGCGGGTCGGCGGGGGAAGTGCCAGAATGGCAGACGGGGACACAAGCCCCCCTTGCCGCGATCGCGTCGTCGAGCGCTCTCAAGGGAAGATCCGATGAAATCCTATCGCAAGGAATTGTGGTTCGAAACGGCGACGCGCCGCGCGTATCTCAACATCACACCGCAGGTCGAAGAGGCGCTAAAAGAGAGCGGCATCAGCGACGGCCTAGCGTTGGTCAACGCCATGCACATCACGGCCTCGGTCTTCATCAATGACGACGAGAGCGGGCTGCACGCCGATTACGACGCCTGGCTCGAACGACTCGCGCCGCACGAGCCGGTTTCCGGCTACCGCCACAACCGAACCGGCGAGGACAACGCCGACGCGCACATGAAGCGCCAGGTCATGGGGCGCGAGGTGGTGGTTGCGATCACCGCCGGCAAACTCGACTTCGGCCCGTGGGAGCAAATCTTCTACGGCGAGTTCGACGGCGGCCGCCGCAAGCGCGCGCTGATCAAGATCATCGGCGAATAGCGGCGCGCGGCCTCGCCGCGGCCTCCTTCTTGCTTCTCCGGCGGACCTGTGACGGGATCGCATCAGCCGCCGCTGCGATTCCGTCGCTGCGCCACGCACAGGCGGCGCGGCGTTTCGCGCCACGCCCCCTGAAGGAGACGAGAGACATGTCCGAGATCACGCGCTTTTCAGTCGAGCCGTTGTGGAAGTCGACGCGGCGACTCGCCGCCGTCGCGTCGGGTCGAGCCGAGCCCGATCTGGTGATTGGCGCAGCGCGCGCCCTTTCGACCTATTCCGAGCGCATCCTGCCCGATCGCGAAATCTGGATTTCCGGCGGCCGCATCGCCGCAATGAAGCCGGCAGGCGCCTACAAAGGCGCGGCGCGCCGCTACGACGCGCAAGGCGCCATCGTCGCGCCGGGCCTGGTCGACCCGCACATTCACATCGAATCCGCCATGATCACCGCCTGCGCCTACGCCGAGGCGGCGCTGCTCAGCGGCGTGACGACGATCTTCTGCGACAGCCACGAGATCGGCAACGTGATGGACGTCGCCGGCGTCGAAGCGATGCTGGAGGACGCCCGCCAGGCGCCGCTATCGATCTTCCTCACCGTGCCGAGCACGGTGCCGGCGACCTCGCCGCAACTCGAGACGGCCGGCGGCAATCTGACGGCGGAGAAGATCGCCGGCCTGTTCGACCGCTGGCCCGAGGTCGTAGCGCTGGGCGAGAAGATGGATTTCGTCCCGGTGGCGATGGGCGACGAGCGCAGCCATGCGATCCTCGCCGCTGCGCTCAAACGCGGCCGCCCGGTCAGCGGCCACGTCTACGGTCGTGAATTCGTCGCCGCCTACGCGGCCTCCGGCGTCACCGACACCCACGAGGCGATCGATCGCGACATCGCCGACGATCTGCTCGAGGCCGGGATCTGGCTGTTCTTGCGCGGCGGCCCGCCGACGACGCCGTGGCACAGCCTGCCGCACGCCATCAAGACGATCACCGAGCTCGGCGCCTCGCACAAGCGCATCGCCGTCTGCACCGACGACCGCGACGCCGACGATCTTCTCCCCTTCGGCCAGGATTGGGTGGTGCGCCAAGCGGTCAAAGCCGGCATGACGCGCGAACAGGCCTGGTCGATGGGCTCGCTCGCCGGCGCGACGCGCTTCGGCCAGGACGGCGAGATCGGCGGCCTCGGCGGCGGCCGCCGCGCCGATCTCGCGCTGCTCGACGACGACCTCAAGCCGATCAGCACCTGGTACGGCGGCGAACTGATGGTCGAGGACGGCAAGATCACCCCGGCGCTCGACGCCGCGCTGAGCCGCCGCTACCGCTATCCCGAGGCCGCCTATCACACGGTGAAGCTGCCGCCGACGCTGAAGCTGACGCCCGATCTGCCGACCGGCCCGGTCGACGCGCATACGATCCGCACCGAGCTGCCCGGCATCGTGCTGAAGCACGTCGTCGTGCGGCTCGAGCCGGCCAACGATTGGCAGACCCATTTCGAGCGCCACGACCTCTGCTTCGTCTCGGTCGTCGAGCGCCACGGCAAGTCGGCGGGCAATGTCGCGGTCGGCCTGCTCAACGGCTTCGGCCTTAAGCGCGGCGCCGTCGCCTCCTCGGTCGGCCACGACAGCCACAACATCATCGTCGCCGGAACGAACGAAGCGGACATGCAGGTCGCGCTGCGGGCGATCGAAGCGCATCAGGGCGGCGTCTGCGTCGTCGCCGACGGCGAGGTCAAGGCGATTGTCGCCCTGCCGATCGCCGGCCTGCTGTCCGACAAGCGCGTCGGCGCGGTGGCCGACGAAATGCGCGCGGTCAAAGCGGAGTGGGAGAAGGCCGGCTGCACGATCGCCTATATGGGCTTCAACCTGATCCCGCTGTCGGTGATCCCGGAGATCCGCATCACCGACAAGGGCCTGGTGCTGGTGCCGGAGATGACGATCGCGCCGCTGTTCGAGGCCGCCTGAAGCGGCAGGCCGGACGGTTCGGAACGAGGGCGCCACAATTCCGTTCGCCGGCAAAGCGACTTCTAGCGCTTGAGCGCCATTTTGCGCTCCAAACACGGCCGGCGGGCGGCTGTCGCGTGCGCGTCGCGTAGTCCCGTCGGCCCTAAGCGAAATTTCGCGGGCGGCGGCCTGACGGTTTGGGCCGCTCGCCAAGACGACGGCGCCCTGATGAGATTCGATTGCACAAGCAGGCGCTGGTGAGGCGCACGCCGCGCTATATTGCCGCAAGCATAGTTTAATTCGCCCAGAATTAATTATTCCGCATGGTTGTCTTGATTTGGCGAGCGCTGTAATCTGAAACTGTAAAGTGCTTCTCGGCTGAGCGGACCGACTCCACTAACCTTCGCACTTATCAGACAATTGTCTCTTGTCGGACAATTTGATGAAAACCTGAACTGAACCGAGATCAGGCGCCAGCTAAACCATAGGGAGGTCGTAATATGGCCGATGTCGGCGTTGAAGTTGCGAACGCGCTTCACTGGGATCTGGCGATCCCGCGCTACCGGGTCACCGCAGAGGTGGAATCCGGCGTGGTTACGCTGAACGGAATCGTTGAGCGGGCCTACTTGAGGTCGCACGCCGAATCGATCGTGCGCCGGGTGTCCGGCGTGACCGGCGTCAGGAATAAAATCGCCGTTCGGGGCGCCGAAGACCTCCGTCAGCCGAGCGAGCGTCATTAACGCCTGCAACCGCTCTGTCTTTCAATCCGCGAGCCGCGCAACGAGACGCGTTCTTGTAGACGCGGCCGTCGGCCGCGTCCGTCGCCGCTTCCTCTCCTTCCGTCCGCAGGCCGCATAGCGAGGCGCGATCGCCGATCACGCCGACAGCAGCGAACGCGTCCCTTGCGGCCGAGCACAACTGTCGCCCCGGCGAACGCGGCGGCCCAGAGGAAACGCGCGATCTCGCTCGCTTGCGCGGCGCCGCGGGGCGGCAGGTAGTGGATTGGCCCCGGAACGCCAGACGACAAAGATGCCTGCAACCGTATAACTACGTAGCCTGTTCGAGGAAAACGCCGCCGCCGTGAGTGTTTTCCGACCCTGACGGAACTTTGCCGCGTCCAATATGTTGTGGGGACAACGGACGGAGGCTCACAATGAGAAACTTTTTATTGGGCGGCGTCGCCATCGCAGGCGCATTGACCTTGATGATTCCGGTCGCGCCGGCGTTGGCGCAGGGCGGTTGCGGAAACGGAAACGGCCATCCTTGCGCCGGCAGAAGCTTCGCTGGCGCGGGCCCGGGCCAATTTCGCTATCAGCATCACGGCTACGCGCACGGTTACGGGCAAGGGAATGGGTTGGCGCTCGGCGTCGGCGCCTTGGCCGCCGGCGCGATCATCGGCGGCGCCATGCAACAGAACCAGGGCTACTATTACCCCGCCGAATCCTATCCCGTCTATTCAGATCAAGTTCCGACCTACGACGCCGGCCCGCAGGTGGTCGACGAGGGCGATTCCACGGCGTACTGCCAACAGACATACAGGTCGTACGACCCCGCCAGTGGGACGTATCTCGGCTATGACGGGTTGCGGCACCCCTGCCCTTAATGGGCTAGCGGGTCTGAGACCAGCAAAGCCAGCCGGATCGATCTCGCGAGGTTAGGTCCGGCTTCTGTCTGCCGTGCAAGGCGACGCCGGCGTTTCGGCGACTGCGCCCACCCGACGGATGAAGTCCGTTCGCGTTGGGCCCCAATGTCCCTCAAACCGTCATGACCGGACTTGTTCCGGTCATCCACGCGGTTCAACGGCGGCGCAGCGCGGGACTTTCGCATCGACGACTCGGCTGCGCGTCTCAACGCTATACCTCGCGAGAACATTTTCCTAGACGACGGCGTGGATGACCGGGACAAGCCCACGGCTGTCCGGTTCATGTGCAGCTCCAGTCGAATTGGAGTTGGCGGGAGTCGAAGGGGTTCGGCGGTGGGGCGCGTCTGAGTCGCGTGACGTCTT
>Ga0182014_10005354_pt1 | contig 14274 bp, 12 predicted proteins | sample 612S2DmetaG_FD_120489 | JGI IMG/M metagenome (GOLD analysis project Ga0182014, IMG submission 120489) | Permafrost microbial communities from Stordalen Mire, Sweden - 612S2D metaG | ecosystem: Environmental > Terrestrial > Soil > Wetlands > Permafrost | place: Sweden: Stordalen | collected... | reverse complement strand
CAGGGTCCACATCACGCTGTCGCTTGGTTTCGCCTCGAGCCAGGGCCTCGCAACATCAGAGTTTGTAATATTCTTTCGTCAGAGCATTGAGTTTGATTGTCTTCCTCTGGCCCTTTGCTTCGACATTCACGTCATAGAAAGGCACGTAGACCAACTCCAGTCTGTTAAGCGCTAGTTCGTGTTCCACAATTCTGCTCGGGCTTATGTCAGGCCTCCTTACTGCAACCTTCTTTGTCTTCTTGATGACCTCTTCCTTGTCATAGAGCACCGAAACGCAGTGCCGTCTTGCACTCTTCGACAGGGGGTCGAAACTAGAGACGTTCTCAAGTGCATGAAACATCTTCTTGTCTTCGGTACCCAGGTTCGCGTTGAAGCACAATCTTACACTCTGAGCAAACGAGGCCAATTCTTCGGCGTCCGATATGGTCAACTCAGCTTGACGGCCCATTTCCCGGTCCTTTGAACCGAGCACGTTCTGCACGCCAGACTTCATCGCACCTTCGAGGGCTGTAAGCGACACTCTAACGGGACCATACCCCACTCCAGACGAGGTCCCGACTGCGGCCACAAGGTCGCTGAGCCGTCTGCGCTGTCCCACAACCTGCTGGAGTTTGCCATACACCTTGACCTCCTCGACGTCTCTTGGGATCTTCAGGCGATATGAGCCTCTGCGAACATACCTGCATGCATATGTAGCCTGCACTCTCCAGAATGGGACATACTTCAAGTCCTTCTTGACAATCTCGACGTCTTCCGGCTTCGGGCCACCAACTGAGAAACGCCCCACTCGGACAGATGAGAAGTATCTGGCCACTCTCTCCTTGACAGCCTCCGTGGTCCTTCGGTCGAACTCCATGGTCAGAGGAACCTCGATCACTTTTTCCTTCAAGTCAGTTCGCTCTATGAGGGGAGCATCCGAACCTGAAAGCGACCATTCCTCTGCGTCCAAGGCAGATACATCAGCTTAGAGATATCTAAAAAAGATATCCTCGGCGTTTGCGCATGTGCTGACTCCGAAGGTCTGGGGAATTGCTTCGGACAGACGGCCATGGCGCGCGTGCCATAAGGGGCGTCCCTCCTCCTCCTCTGCTGTCAAAGAGAGCAGAGACCTGGCCTAGCCAGTCCTCTCGGCGGAGAGACCTTACACCAATTTTCCGTCAGTTTCGGGTAAGGTATGGCGGTCATTCAGATGGTTATGAAGATGGTTTGGTATTTATGCCCCACTCCCAATGTAGGGCATCTTTCTCGAGAAACTTTCAGTGGGGTACATCAAGGGAGAGCGCATATCCGTTCCAAGCGAGCTTTGAGCCCTCTCAGGTACGTTCGGACTCGTCGTCCGTTGAGCTTTATTTGATCCCTGAAAGGGACTTCTCAAAGGCTGCTGCTCGATTCCGGGTCTCCTGCCTAGCCTTCTTGTGAATCTCCAAGTCCTCCTTAACTGACTGTCTCATCTTTTCTTGTTGTCTACGCCTCCTCCATTCAACGAACAAACTTCCCCGGACCAAGTACACAGCCTCGAACATGTTCCCTGCTACCAAAACCGTCACGTCTTCGATTACTGTTGGATCTATCCAATCTTGCGCAAGCGCAAGGAATTCTGATATCTCTTCGTCGGTCGGATCCTTAGTTGACCGCAGGCCGTCCGCTTTCTTGTTGAGCTCGGTTATCCTTTGCTTTGTCAATGCGAGATTATATTCAAGTTGCATTGCAAACGGAGTGTCCGTCGCCTTGCGTTTCATTTCAGGCAGAGGGAGAGGAAATGCTTGTAATGCGTCATTCAAGATTGTTTGTAGCTCTACTCTGGTCTTAGGTGGATTCGCATTCCAGTTTCCTGCCTTAATGCGAGCTAGCTTGTCTTGGTTGTCTGACACGTGAAGCAAGATGTCCTCAAATCCCTGAAAGAGTTGAGCGCCAAACAGGACAACGGCCTCTATCGCTTGTTGATTTCTTGTCTGAACCGTAAAGTAATACGTCAATCCGACTCCCAATAGGGACGCCATTACACCAAACAGACCACCAGCCAAGAGATCTATGAGTGAATTGTCGACCACGACTCTCTCGAAGTCTACTGCGTTTCTCCCTTCTTAGAAATAGCTTGCGAAATCTATCCGGAGTCTCGTATCAAAGAAAGATAGGAAGAACTCTACTTTCGGCTGGCAATGGCAAAGTTCAAGACACCTTCACACATTGTCCCGGTTGCGACTGGAGCTTGAATCTTCATAAAGTGACCGGGCCCGATGGGGTCTAAACCCAAAATGGGTTCAAGTACAAAGCCGTAGGCGGTTAGTTTCCACCTCACACTATTCGGGTTCGGGTCTCTCTTGATTTGAACCTGACACAGCTCTTAGCTGCAAGCGAGAATAATAGGGGCCTAGAACTATCACGGACAAGTTTGACTGGGCCCTGGGGACCTCTGAAGCTCATCAGGATAGAGGATCTCCTACTGGTTAGGCTGGGTGGCCACCAGGGATACGACTACAAACTGATCCTGAAAAGGCCGGAGTGGCGACACCATTATACGGTCAGCATTGGCATACCACCAAGGTCTGAACTCTCAAGTCTTCCGGTGTACGTCCACCGTACAGAGGAAACAGAGCCAAAACAGTATACGACGCTGGCCGAGGGATTCTTTAATCTCGAAGCGTTTGTCAAGAGCATAATCCCAGATGCAATGCCCCAAGTGCAAGAAATCGACCTTACCAGTTCAGACTTGTCTAATCAAATGATTATCCCGTTCGACGCTGAACTGCTCGAACTCTTCTCTAGGAGGGAGATTCTCCTCAATAGGGAGATGCTCTACAAGTTCAAGGCAAAGCCAATCTCTGAATTCAATGCCGGTCACTTTGGAATCGGCATGCCCTACGACGAGAAGACCGACCCGAGGATGATAATCAAAGCAGGTGAACTCTCCTATTCAATCAAGTTTCCTGCATTCCAAACAATGGAAGGTAGGCTGGAGAAAGCCATGGGCATCGAATTCATAGAAGACATTGAAGAGGGAGGCCAAGATGAGCTAGAGGAGGGCTCCGAGGAGTGACCAAAGAATTGGCAGGAACTGAACCGGATATCGAGGACGAGGTTGAGCGTGATGAAGTTGACGAAAAGACGGGTGCCATTTGGCGCACATCTAACAAGCGGAAGGCGATGTTTGCCCCACTCGACGTACCTCCGCTCCTTGTGTACAGAGCCCTGAAAGGAAAGTATGGGCCGCCGAATTCCGGCTTTGATGAAACCAAGTCACAATGGTCCTACAAGATTACAGGTTTACGCTCAACAATAGATGTGTGGGACTACAAGATGTTCAGCTGGATAATGATCATAAGCCCAGATCCATCTGTGAAAAGAGAAGATCGAAGACGAGTTTTGGAGCAAGACTGGGCCGAATTTCTCTTGTGGCTTAGGGAAGCATGTCAGAAGCTCAAGATTTCCCGCGACAACTACAAGCACCTCTTCATTCTCAATGGGTTCAAACAGCTTTACTCTAACGGTGATTATTTCATGAAGTGCTGCAAGGAGTTGGATCCAGAGAATCTCGAAGGAAATCCAATGATTTGGGCGGCTGGTGTATCCTACCTGCTGAGCGCTGAGGCGCTTCTTAACCTAACCTTTGAAGTCTATCTTATGGATGAAGTTAGAAACAACAAGGACATGGTCACTCGCATAATGATGTTCTCAATGTTCGAGAAATGGGCCTTTGCTGCTTCGGTATGCGACTGTTTTGCGACACAGCTCGACAAGAGCTCAAAAGGGTACGAGGCGTTGCAACGATTAGTCACATTGCGCAATAATCTGGCTCACTCAAATATCTCCAGAGAAATCAAGACCTATGTAATTGAAGAAGACAAAATGGAGTTTGTGGTATCACCAGACTTTCAATTGTATCATGAAGTGATGGATCCGCATTCGATTACCCTAGCCGATGTTGAACAAATCAAGCGTGACGTAGACCTGGTCACCGAGAGCATAGTCAAAGCTATGAAACCGCGGTTCCGTAAACAATTCCCCAGACTGTTGCAAGGCGACCGCGTAGGCATTCACAAAGGAAAGCCCTCTGATTTGATGGATCGTTGGATAGATCAAAGGTAGACTGATGAAAGCGCTCACTCGGACTCAACTCACGCACGACGGCTCAACTCAGTAGTCACAGTTCTTGCGTCTGGTCAGTCAAGAAATGTAGCCCACATGGCATACGCGCTACTTCGGAGGAGAAATCATTATTATATTATCGCCCCGCACGAGAATGGTGCCGAGCGAGTTGGTCGTGGCATCCTCCGATAGCTCCACGGCGTCTTGTAGCGAGATGTTCATGTGCGGGTCGAACTCCAAGAGCTTTCCGCGTATCATCTTGGCTCCCTTCAGTTTGACGAGCACGATTTTCCCTACTTCCTGCTCAAGCTCTATCGCCAACATGTCTTCGGGCATTATGTCGTGCCGACGTGAGATGGGTCATAACCCTTTGGTCGAATACTATCTTCGATTGTCCTAAGATTGTCTTAAGTCGCTTTTCTTGCAAGTGAGCGAGAGGGAACGTCGCCTAGTCTGCCCTCTCGATCGAGAGACCTTACCCCATTTTTCCGTCGTTTTCGGGTAAGGTATGTCGGTCATTGTAACCGTTAGGCGGGGGCTCGGTATTCATGCCCCACGAAGGACTTGAACTCCCACTTTCCTGATTCAGGAGACGAAAGCGAACCAAGCAACCGCCAGAACTATCAGCACAATCAGCAGAGCGGCCATGATTGTGCTACCGCGAGGCTTTCGTTTGACGTCAACAACTTGGGACAAAGTGAATGACGATACTATGAGCGTAAAACCCAGCATGAGGTACGACAGCCAAATCTGAGTTATCGTGGACTGAGCAATCTCCCTCACACTCTCTGCCTCAAGGTAGCTCGAATAGGGTAGTACGTTTAACAATGTTTGATTCGTCTTCCCAATCTCGAAAACTCCATGGTTTGGAAGGACGAGAACCAGGAAAGTGTATTCGCCATCATCCGAAAGGCTGAAGTCGGCGGTTGCCCTTACTGGAGAAGCATTCAGCGAGCTGGGCGTATACTCCCTTATCACACTCGTGAGATTGAATCCGTTACCCACTGATAGCGAGAAAGCCACCAACTTCTGAATTACACCTGTCGAAGTGAACACTGATGTATTGAACGAAGTTGGAATCAGGAGGATGTACGCCTTCGATATGTCTTGACTATCGTTGAACTGGATATGCATCGTGAGATTGAACGTATTGAACGAAGCGAATACGTCTGAGGTCGAGGCTGTGATATTCACTTCGGCAACGTAAGGATAGTTCGGAATGACAAGGATTACGCCCTCGTGAATCGTCTTTGGACTTGTTTCAGGGTGTGGGGAATGCAGATAATAGAAGCCGTATCCTATCGATATCGCGCCCAACATAACTAGGATCCAGAATGCTAGGACAATCGAGATGTTCAGGTTACCTCTTGGCTCGAATTTCATGCTCTCAGAGCTTGTTTTCGAAGTTCGGCTTTCGCTTATTATCTCTCACGGCCTCGATTCGCTCCAATAGTTCATCTCGGTCGGCGGCCTTCAAGACGATGTCCATTAGTTTCCGTTGGAGGACGCTCGGGGTGCTCTTTTCGGACAACCGTATGAAACCTGACAGGTTGTCGAGAGCAAAACGTCTGAACAAATCCTGCTTCCCGTGGTTTTCTATGATTTCCGTCACGTATTGAGGAAGGGAATCCGAATCTGAAAGAAAGTCTGCCGAGAACCTTACAAGGTGAGCTGTGTTGTCAGCACCCTCACCCGTCAAGCCGCCCTTACGATATCGACGGTCGGAAACTCCAGCTACGTCGACTGCAAGCCTTCTAACGATGCAGCCATAGCACGACCCACAGTGAGGAGCGTTAGAGTCTGCGAAGCTGGTCGAGCGACATGAGTACGTTTCCTTCAGGAACTCTGGTTTTGGGCTGGCCACTGCAACTTCGGCCTTGGTCAGGTCCTCATTGGGCTTGATGACAGTGATGGATTGCCCCGTTACTGCTTCGGCGATCTTCTTTGCGCTTTGGAGGATGTGCGGCCTGGTTGTTATCGAGATTTCATCGAGCAGGGTGAAGGGTGGCTGAAACATCGTTGGGCCTATCTCAGGCACAATTATTCTCTTGTTTCCCAACAAAACAGCGTTCAGGACATAGAGAACTCCCCTAGTCATTCGAGTCATTGAGGAATGAGGGGGAGCACCTATCGTTCTCAGCTCAATTCCAGCTGGACTCAGTGCTACTTTACCTAGAATTTGAGCCCGAGAAGTGAGCGTGTGGAAATCCGAGTGGAGGGTGAAGGCACCCACTACTGGGAACAGTTCAGAGGCAGATAGAATTCCAGAGTAGCTGTCCATTCCACATGAAAAGAGGCACGTGTGATGGTCCGTCCACTGGACGTCGCTTTCCATTTCGAATAGGGGGCCTGTGTGCTCTCCAGCGGCAAACACTGGCGAATAACCGAATAGTCTGATGAACAAGCCTTCAAGCGAATTAGCTAAGTCAGAGGAAAGTCCGTTGCGCAGCGGTATCTCGACGCGCGAGATGGCCTTTCGCCCTGTCGCGTACCTCTCAGCAAGAAAAACGCTGTTGGCAAGCGAGTGTAGGTCGACTAGCGAATCATCGAAGCTCCTCCCAATCCTGGGTAACCTAGGAAGGCTTTCTTCCGAGCTCGACCCGTCACTTAGAACTACTGTTGTTTGGGCCAAGCCGCTTCAAGTACTCCTTGACGGTAGTCTCGAAGAGCGCTTGGAACTCCTCCTGGCTGGCCATCTCGCCCAATCCCAAGTATCCTCGCGACTTCAGAATCTTGATGAATTCGTCGATAACTTCAATCGACATCTTCTCCACGGTCCTGTCTATGGTCTTCGAGTCTCCGCGAGTCAGAAATCTCGCAGAGTATTCCCTTGTTCGAAGCAAGTTCTGGATTACGTATGTGGCTGTCTTTTGCATGACTCGCCGGGTGTATTCCTCCTGGTTGATCATGAAATCGCCTCGCTGATCGTCTCACTAACAGCGGTCTGGACGAATGTGGTTATGGTCTGATTCCCCGTGACCTTGGCTGAACTCATCGCTCCTCGTACGGCCGCGCCTGCTACAGCGTCCACCGTGAGATCTGTTACGGCCTTCCCCGTTTGCCGGATTGTCTCCGCTTTCATCTTCTCTACGGCTTGCTCCTTATCCCCTGATTTGGTGTACTCCTTGATTCCCTCCTTAGCGATGGGATACGTGTAGCTGGCTGCCTGATAGGCTGTGTACATGATTGCAACAGCCGGATTCGCCGTTGCGATTGCGGCAAATGCAGCAGTCGCGACAGCTTCGCTGGTTCCCTTCTCGAGTTTCCTGCCGATGGAACCTCCCCCGCCTCCGCCGCCACCCGAGCCGCCCCCGCCTGAGCCGAGAATTCTCTGGCGTGAGCCGCCCCGTCTCCCGCCCAAATCTCTTCGTCGTTCGTTACCTATGCACTATGATAAGCTTATGATTCAGGCCGCGTTTGTTGATCCAATCCGCCGGTCCGTGATCCGTTTGACAATGTGAAATATTCGCAACAATCCAGATTGAGGCAAGAGGGAGATTGTCTGTCCCGACTGTAATACTTTCACGTACGCCTCCCAATGCATTGATACAGATTCCGGGCTATCATTATCTGAGACGAACCCAAAATGAAGAGAATGGGAAGAACGGTACTGTCTTTCAGGATGGCGCTGGAAGGCGAGATAGCCAGCTGGAGGGAGTTCCGCAAATCCCTCAGGAGCACCGGCTCAAGGGAGGACCTCGACGGCATGTTCGACCAGGCCAGGACCAACTGCATGGCCGCTGGCAACGCCGTCCGCCCCGTCGTGTTCGAGGGGATGTTCATGGCGATAGCATTCTCGCATGAGAAACGTCTGGCCAACCTCACAAAGGGCATCGAGGAGCTGAGAATCGAGATGAATCCTCAGAAGGAACCATAGTGAACGTCTCAGCCGCCATCAAGCACCCAGCCGAGTCGAGTTGCGAGCGGTCTCCGCGATTCCGAGCGAGAACCAGCAGCAGATTAGTTCAATGAGTTGAACTTACGAGCTATGGGCATGCTTCCGTATGATGTCTTTGACATCAGAAGTCCTTCGGGAAACGGCCCAACTCCACTTCCCGAATCTGCCATCTGTGTTAATGGCTGTGACCCACTCGTCGAGGTATTGCCTTTTTGTCTTGTTCTGCTGGTCGTCCATTCCTTTGACTTCGAGAACGAGCATCTTTCGATTGGATAGACGGATTAGGAAGTCTGGATAGTACTTGTGGATGATACCCCGGAAAGCGTACTCTATGACGAAGCCCAAATGATCATTCTTAGCCCAAGCGAGGACATCAGAATTGCGGTCCAGTTCGAAGGCTTCCGAGGCCTCCCAGGTGCTGTCAAATACGACGTGGCTGATGTTGGACTTTTCTGTGATTTCGCATGGTTTCGTTGTGTACCAGGTCATCATGCCAGCCGTTGATTTCAGCGGGACTTCCTTGTTGAAGATGGGAACGAGCTTTTGTGTGTTCTCAAACCGGATAGCGTTGAAGATGTGGGTGACAATCTTGTTCATGTTGAGGAGAATCAACAGCCTCTTCTTGAGGTCATCCCGGTACTCGAGACTGTACACAGCTATCTTGTCAGAGTTGATGAAGTCCTCGACAATCTTCACTATCTGCATCAGAAGGAACTCCTTGTTCCCCGGCCAATTTGGCTGAACCTGTTCGTAGACGTCTCTCGATATCTCGAAAATCAACCTCTGTCGTCTTAACACGCTGAGCAGCTTCTCGACTTGTTCCGTCGCGAGATTGATCTCGACCAATTTGGTCGCATCAGGCTTACCTTCGATAAGCGGCGCGAGATCGGCTCTCAAAGGAGTCTCTTCCGGCCTAAGTTCTAACCGTCGAAGCTTGGAGACTTCCAACGTGAGTTTGGGAGTGTAGACATGGTCTATCCTGACTACGTTGGGCCATGTAATTTCGTATTGGCTCTTTGAATCGTCAACGTATACCCTAGTCTGAGGAAAAGGGGGAGGCGGAGGAATATCTTCGCCGCCTTCGTGGGGAAGGAAAGTGAAAGGGATTCCAAATATGTTGACATACTCCGGCGCGTATAGTCCTGTCTTGCTGTCGACTTCATAGGACGTCCGTCTTAATCCTCTTCCCACCACTTGCTCGCAAAGGAGCTGGCTTGAGAAGGCCCTCAAGCCCATGATGTGCGTGACAGTCTTTGCGTCCCACCCTTCAGAGAGCATACCAACGGAAATCACGTTCTGTATCTTCTCCCCCGGTTGACCGACCTTGCCGACGGTGTCGACCTTCTCCCGGAGCTCTTCCGCAAGGTCATTCTTGGTTAGCTTTGTCACCTGACCATGACCTTCGGGGTCTTCAATCTCTCCCGGAATCTCCTTCACTGTCCCCTCTTTGCCTTCTGCCTCCTTGAGAACCTTCGAATCAATTCGGAGAGTTCTCTCAGGGTCCGGTAACTCGTCGACCCTGATCTTCCCATGGTTGAAGGCGTACTCGATTCTCGCTGCCGTTTCAGTCCTGTTGCAGACAGTAATCATTACAGGTGGAGTCTCCACCCTTCCCTTCCATCGCTTCTTTGTCTCCAACCAGTCCAACCCGAGATAATAGTAAGCATTGGTGACAAGATCCGGAAGCGGTGTTTGAGGGTCAACCGCCCTATGTACGTCGGATTTGACCTCGGGATCCTCATAGATGTGATAGAACCTAGACTTCATCTTCTTGGTCAATCGACCATCATCCCTGATTACGACTCTGGGTGTCTTCACTAATCCTGATTCAATGGCGTCGTTGAGTCCGAAATCGCTAACAATCCACGTGAACAACTCCTCTTCCCCTACCTTCTTACCTGATGGGTAGAAGGGGGTCGCAGAGAAATCGTGGCACCTCAAGATGCCTCTCGTCTTGTGAATTCTGTCGAGACCCCCAACCCAAACAGTCGCCTCTTCCGCGCTGTCCTTCAGGTCCCTTTCTCGGACATATTTCCCAAGGGCTTCAGGATTTACCCGCCACGCATGATGTGCCTCATCATTGATCACGATTATGTTCTTGGCGTTCGACATTTCTGCGAGTGCTTCCCTAGTGTAGGCTTCGTCACTCTTGACCCCTCTCTTATCTACGCTGTGTTTCTTGTCAACTTGCTCCTGACTCTCCCAAGAAAGGACGTGCCAGTTGGCCACCTTGATCTGAACTTGTCTGAGTTTATCGAACATGTCCGTGGGAACCAAATCAAACGACTGATAGTAGTTGGTCGAGTCTGAGGGATACAAGACCTTCAGTCTGTTCTTGACAGTGAGGCCGGGTGCGACAACGAGTACGTATTTGGAGAACCGAGGATCTTTGGGGTAAGTTACTTTGTTGATTACCTGCCAGGCGATGAGCATCGCCATAACGATGGTCTTTCCGCTTCCCGTCGCCATTTTGGAGCACAATCGCTGAAAAGGGCTTCCATCCCCGACTATTTTGAGACCCTGTCTTTCGTTCTCTGGTCCCTCCACGAGCCAGATTAGGGTCTCGATTGCTTCAATCTGGCAGAAGAAGAGTTTAGTTTGCCCGGTCTCTCGTTGAGGGTCTCTCCAGTGCTCCAAGAGTTGTCGAGTTATGGTCGTTGTCCCTGGGTAGCCAGAATCCCTCCAGGCATCCACCTTCCCACGGATTATGTTTACCGCGCTTAATGGGATGAAGATTCCAGGGTCGTCAAAGCTGGCCGAGGCTTCTGACGCGACGATGTATCCAGCTGGCCGTCTCCCCTCGACAAGCTCAAACTTTCGAATCTCCCGCACATATCTGAGGTGTTGCTTGGGCTTCTCGTAGGGACTGTTGATAATCAGTTTGTCGGTTGTGGCGGTCAATCTCTAACCTTTATGACTCTTAGAGATTCGATGCCTCTGTCATCTATAATTTTCACTGCGATCTGTTTGTTATCTCCAATCAAGAACGGGAGAGACTTGTTTCCTTTGTAGCTCTCCATGAGTTCCTCGTCGATGAATGTTCTGAGCGTCCTAGTTATCTTGTCCCAGCCAGACTTGGAACCCGCCAATGGGAAGAACACTTGCCTAGGATAGAGACTCCTTCCATCATAATCGGTATCCAGCTCCCACATCGCAATCCTCGAGGTGTCACCTGACTCTATCTTCCCGGTCCGAGTATTGTAGTAGTCGAATCCATTGACTAGGACTTCGTACTTTCCGTTCACTTTCTTAAGTTCGATATCAGGTTGTCCTATCAACCAGAATGGCTCGCTACTCGATCCATGCTTCTTGAGATCAGAAGTGAATAGGTCAGTGTTCATCTGAACCTTCAGGACATCCACGCCTGGCCACTTCAGCGCATCAATATCCTTCGCCGCTTCGGGGTCGAATTGAAATGCGGCGAATAGGACCAGTCTGGGTTTGGGTACCATTTCCTGTGCTTCTTCAATAGCTAGCTCAATCTGCCGCCGCTCAAGCGGAGCATATTCTGGACCGAATGAGATCGCTGCCTTTCGTCCGTCATCAGTTTCACCTTCAGCTTGAATCCATCTGGTACCAGCCATCAATTCAACTCTTGCGAACCCTAATTTCTGGCCACCCGTACCTCGGACGCCTGCCGCGAGAAGCTCATCAATCCACATGTTCAAATTGGATGTCTGACCCTCTCGAACTATGCTATTGTCTGCGTGGCCCGGAGCTAGCGCATCCTCTTCAAGACTTCTCACTCCAATCGAGGGGACTGCCTCCAGAGTAAAGGGACCTGTGACACGTCTCTTGACGGGGTCAACTCGCGGTCTATCGTAAAGAATCTCTTGGTCCGGAGGTTGAGTATTCGCTATAGAACGTAACATGACGTGAGGCGTCAATGTGTACTTGAACCCTCCAGACACCCCCTGTGCCGAATGGGCGAGTTCGTAATACTCGAATAATGATGTCATCAGTCTTTGCTTAGTCAGTGCAATCGCCACCCTTGATGTATCGCAGGTAATCCATCGTCTTCCCAACTGTTCCGCGGCATATGCTGTAGTACCTGAACCACAGGTCGGGTCGAAGACAATGTCGCCTGGGTCAGTTGTCATTAAGATACATCTCAACAAGACCGTTGGGGAGGTCTGAACAACGTAGGTCTTGGGTTCACCAAAACCGCTTTGGCGAGTATCATCCCAAATGTTGTTTACTGGTTTGTACGGAAAGTCGTCGAGGTATCTTACGTAACATAACGTGTTTCCCAGAGCCATGAGTCGATTTGCCTTCCTAAGATTATCCATTCCGGCTAGATTGGTCTTCCAGCCGCTAGACCCTGGTGAGAATCTTCTTCCATTGAACTCATACTCGAATGTAGTTGACTCTGAAGGCGTCTGAGAAGTAAGCGGGTTAGGTCGAAAAACCCTAGCTCCGTGCGAGACTGCCTTCTCAATTTCTTGAACGGTGCTTAAACGCTCTCGTTTCAAGTCGGGCCATTCAACCCATCTCAAGTTGTAATCATCCGAGAAGGATCTTGGGACGAACACGCGGTTGAATTTGGGGTTATCTTTGGAATACCATAAGAGATAATCCGCTGTTACATCGAGCAATGCACTTGCTTTGCCAGTCGTCTTTCTGAAGATAATCAGGCATCTGAAGTTCTGAGACCCGAACACTTCGTCAAGTAGCTCCTTCACATGGTGCAAGTTCTCATCGCTTATCTGAACGAAAATGCTTCCTGAGTCTGTAAGCAGTTCTCGGGCCAGCGCTAATCGATCTCTAAGGTATGAAAGATAGCTGTGAATGCCAAGCTCCCACGTGTCACGGAAGGCCTTTATCATTTCTGGTTCTTGCGTTAGATCTTGATCTTTCCCATCTTGGACCTCCCTTTTGTCGACGAAAGGTTGGAAGTTGGAGCTATACTTGATTCCATATGGTGGGTCAAAGTAAATCATTTGTATCTTACCCGCCATAGATTCCTTTTCCAAGAGGGAGTTCATTACTAGAAGCGAATCCCCTGCAATCAGTCTGTTCGACCATCCTTCAGCGTGTTTGTAGAACTCGATTGCTTCTTGTATTGGGGGGTTATTCTCGTCACTTTCGAAGTAACCAATAAGGCTACGCTGCTCCCTGAGTTCCTTCCGTTTTACTGACTGGATGATTGTCAATGGATCTATCCGTTCATGGACATGGAGAGACACGGTGTCAACCTCAAAGCTCGCACCTTCAGTCTTGCCAGCCCACTGGAGCTGTGGGTCAAGGTGGGGATCGAACTGGTACAGTTTTCGGCCGTTTAGGTGATCTGTCTCCGCGGTGACGAGGCCCACAGGGGGGTTGTTGAGCCGTTTCTCCTCGTCGTGAGTGTACTGTTTGACTTCCTCCCGTTTTGATTTACGAGGCATGGGTACAACACGAACTGTTCCGAGTTAGCGCGTCGTTCTGGCTCCCAAATCGACCAGTCATCAACCTCAAAGGATACAAAGTCTCCATCTAAAGCAGTTTGTATCACAGGCAGCTATGGCCCGAAGGTGCCAAGAAGGAACATCGAGGAACGGCGTGTTAGAAGGAAAGAGGATGCGCTCCGAAGGGAACGCTTTGCCTGCTCATGACTTCGGCATTGCGTTTCCTTAGGAATTCGATGAAGTCTTTTGCGCTTCGTCCAGTTCTTGACAGGATAATCAAGGGCTCGATGTCCTCTGAAGTCAGCACCAAAATCGCTTTTTCGTCTGCATATCCCCTTTGGCTTGGAGTTAGTGAGGCTGATTCCGCTTTTGTAAACACGAGGGGAATAACTCTGAACCTAGAGGTCAAATCAGGCAACTTTGTCTTCAACTCCCGAACTGTGGACTCCAGCTTCTCCAAGTCATCCTTCACCATTCCGGATGTCACACCCACAACTAGCAATCTCGATCCCACAGGAGAAAGGCAGATTAGGTCGACTCCTGGTTTTCCCGCCTTTCTCCCCTTGTCAACGTGAAGAGTTAGGATGTTGAAGCTGTTCAGGAGCCTCTCAACTAGCTCCTCGAAGCTATTCACACTGACTTGCCTGAGGGTTGACCCAAGCCCGGTCTTCTCTCTCCACAGGCTCTGCGGAGAACTGTTGGGGTAGAAGAAATCGATGAGCTGCACCATGGGCGGTGGTTCGAAGACGGCCGATATCTCGTCAATTGACACGCCCATTTCATCCAAGCAAGTCATCGCGAAGGAATACTGGTCTGACCCGGCGCTCTTCAGCAGGTCGAAGAGCAGAGGTTGGACGGGTTTCCCCGCCTTGACAGCCGCTTTCCTCATGCTGTAGGCAGAAT
>Ga0182014_10005352_pt1 | contig 14282 bp, 5 predicted proteins | sample 612S2DmetaG_FD_120489 | JGI IMG/M metagenome (GOLD analysis project Ga0182014, IMG submission 120489) | Permafrost microbial communities from Stordalen Mire, Sweden - 612S2D metaG | ecosystem: Environmental > Terrestrial > Soil > Wetlands > Permafrost | place: Sweden: Stordalen | collected... | reverse complement strand
TAGCTCGCCGATTTGCAGCTCAGACATCAGGTCGATCCTTGCAGTCCATCGGCGGCCGGCTTGTCGAGAATGGCGGCCATGCGCTTTGGCTCCCGTGCCCCCACCTGGAAATCGCGTGTCCCTCAGTCTATCCCCCAAAGCGCAAGCGTCAATCGCTGTGCGGCAAGTTCCTCGAACGTGTTTTTTGAAATTGTCCCCTCTCCCTGATCGTGTTTTTGAAATTGACCCCTCTCCCTTTGGGAGAGGGGCCGGGGGTGAGGGCGACGATGCCAGAGGCGACGAAAACTGTGGTGTTCTGACGCAACTGGCCCTCACCCTAGCCCTCTCCCAAAGGGAGAGGGGACCAAACCATCGCTATTTCAAAACACGTTCTTGGAAATTCCGGTCGCGGGAAGGGGAAAGGTCCATGTTTTCGGCCCACCGTCTATTCGCAAAACACGTCCCTACGCCGAAAAATGGACCAGTCCCCGGCCAGGGTGTGAACGGTTATGTCCCTTTCCGTTACTGACGTCATATACTAGAATGTAGTGGTTCACGGCCCATGGTGACACGGCATCCTGCCGCGCTGGTCGGGGGTGGCGATCATCTCGCATACCTGCAGGAAGCAGCAGAAAACGGCAAGATGCCGCGTAACCATTCACGGGGCCACCGTCATCCGGGGGCCGCCGTCATCCTGAGCGCAGCGAAGGATCTCGCATTGACGTGCGGTCCACGAGATCCTTCGCTGCGCTCAGGATGACGGGCACTTTACTGGAGTGTGAACTGTTACGATGCCGCTTCTACGGTTTCCCAGCGGTGAACGGTTGCCTATAAGTTTAGCTGCGGGCGAAGCAGCCGACATTTTTGACAAGAACCCTACGGTATGAAACATATTCGGAACTTTTGCATTATTGCCCATATTGATCATGGGAAATCGACTCTGGCCGATCGACTGATCCAGGCCTGTGGTGGCGTTACGCAACGCGAGTTTCGCGATCAGTTGCTCGACGCGATGGATATCGAGCGTGAGCGGGGCATTACGATCAAGAGTAATTCGATCACGCTCTCCTACCGCGCCTCGGACGGCCAAGACTATCTGCTCAATCTCATCGACACCCCAGGGCATGTCGATTTTTCGCACGAAGTACGGCGTTCACTCATGGCCTGCGAAGGTGCGTTGCTGGTGGTAGACGCTTCTCAGGGGGTTGAGGCGCAGACGGTCGCCAACCTCTATCTGGCCCTGGACAATAATCTGGCGATTCTGCCGGTGATCAATAAGATCGATCTGCCGGCCGCCGACGTCGAGCGGGTGCGTGAGGAGATTGACGCGGACTTGGGGCTCGATCCGTTCGAGGCGATCCCCGTTTCCGCAAAGACCGGCCTCGGCGTTGAAGACGTGCTCGCTGGAATCGTCCAGAAGCTGCCTTGCCCCAAGGGCGACCCCGACGCGCCGCTCAAGGTGTTGGTCTTCGACGCCCATTTCGATCGGTATCGAGGGGTGATTCTCCAGTGTCGCATCATGGAAGGCACGCTAAAGCCACGCGACGCAATCCATTTCATGCACAGGGGGTGCGATTATGCGGTGGAGGAGTTGGGCTACAATCAGTTGAGGCTCATTCCAAAAGAGCAACTCAGCGCCGGGGAGGTCGGGTATATCATCGCCGGAATCAAGAGCGTACGGGATATCGAGATCGGCGATACGATCACCCATTTCGAGCGCCAAGCGACAGAACCGGTTCCCGGCTATAAGAAAGCGAAACAGGTCGTCTTTTCCTCGATCTATCCGATGAACGCCGACGAGTACAAGGATCTCAGCAAGGCGATGGACAAGCTGGCGATCAACGATGCGGCGCTCACCTATGAAAAAGACAGTTCGGCGGCCCTGGGTTTCGGATATCGTTGCGGCTTTCTTGGCCTTCTGCACCTGGACGTGATTCAGGAGCGTTTGCAGCGGGAATTCGACATCGGACTGGTCATCTCAGCCCCCTCGGTAAAGTACAAGGTGACCTTGAAGGAGGGCAAGATCATCGACGTGGATAACCCCAGCTACTGGCCCGATCCGATGAAGATCGACTCGGTGGCCGAGCCCTACATCAAGGCATCTATTCTTACCCCCGAAGAATACGTCGGTCCCGTCATGGAACTGTGCCGTGAACATCGCTCGGAGAGTCAGGCGATGAATTATCTCTCCGTGGGCCGGGTCGAAGTGATTAGCGAGATGCCGCTCGGAGAGGTGCTCTTCGATTTCTACGGCAAGCTCAAGACCATCACGCGCGGCTACGGATCGTTCGACTACGTCCCGATCGAATATCGAGATACCGACGTCGTGAAGGTCGATATTCTGGTCAACGGCGAGCCGGTCGACACGCTTTCCTACCTCGTCCATCGCGACAAAGCGCGCCATCGGGCGATCCACTACTGTGAACAACTTGCCGCCGCGATTCCCCGCCACCAGTTCAAGATCCCCATCCAGGGCGCCATTGGCGGCACCATCATCGCGCGATCGACGATCCAGCCCTACCGAAAGGACGTGACTGCAAAGTGCTATGGCGGCGACGTTACCCGCAAGAACAAGCTCCTCGACAAACAGAAGAAGGGCAAGGCGAAAATGAAGCAGATCGGCCAGGTCCAGATACCCCAGAAAGCCTTCATCTCGGTCCTTTGTGCCGACCGGGACTAGTGCGCCACCATGCTTAAAATTGTGTTTGTCGTGTAGCGGGGCCGCTTGCGGCCCGTGTAGTTCTCGCTTTGCGACAGATTCGAAAACACGGGCGGCAAGCCGCCCCGCTTCACAATTTTAGAGCGGGCCATGTATTAGTGCGTGCGTCCGACTTGCGGATGCGCCGCCGGCCCATCCGGACCGCCCTGAGGGGTGAGAGAATGAACGGGGCGTGTTGCAACTCACATGCCTGACAACGGCGACAAGGGCGTCTGCTGCCGGGAGCGCGGCCGGGCAGGTGACAAAGAGGAATTGTCAGGGTAGAATAGCGGCCGGAACAAGCGTCCCGTCGTTCGCTCCATTTCCACGGGTACACACGATGACGCAACTTGCGAGACTTTCGGTCGTTGCACTTCTCACCCTTGCTAGTAGTACCCAAGCGCAAATCCGCATCGCCTTTGTCGATCCCGCGCTGCCGCAGGCCTTGGCGCGCCACAACGGCGCGGCGCTGGCGTTTGCCAAGAGCGTGGGCACGCCCTACCGCTTGCGGCCGACGGACGTCGGCGCCTGGCAGGATACCGACGGCCGACTCCATGCCTGCGAAGAATTCGACGTGATCTGGTACCACCAGGGCGACGATGCCAGCGCCGCGATCGGCGAACCCGCCGACCACGATCTGCTGGCTTATCTCGAAGGCGGGGGAACGCTGCTGCTGTCGGGAGCAGCCGGACGGCTGCTCGACGATCTGGGCATCGAGTCATCGTCACTCCGCCTGCTGGCTCCGACCAGCGTGCCGTTTCCGAGCGGAATCCGCGTGAGCGAAAAACACCGCTCCCATCCGGCTTTTGCCGGCTTCGACACGACCCGGCCGATTCTGCTGACCACGGTGGGCGGCAATGCCTTGGCCGATTTCTACGGCACCGGCGGTCCGCATGGGCAGTTGCTGGCGGAAGGCACCGCGGGACAGGGCGAGCGGCCGTTGGTCGAATACATGGTCGGGGCCGGCCGCGTGATCTTCGTCGGCTGGCGGCTGGCCGACTTCACCACCACCGCAGATCCGCACCGCGCCAACCTCGAACGGCTATTCGGCAACATCCTGCACTATTTGGCCCGATCGAACGGGAACCGTGGCCGCTTGATCGCGCCGCCGGGCAAGAGCCATTACGTCCGCGTGCTGGGTGTGCCGATGCTGCGGGCAGACAAGCCATTTATGCAAGACTATCCACGCGTTGGCGGCGATCAGTGCATCGTCGTGCTCGCACGCCAGCCCGCCGCGGGGTGCTTTCCCGCGGACGACGGCTATTTGTGGGAATATTGGGGGCAGAAGTCGCCGGACGCGAAGCCGTTTCCCGTTGAGGCCCTGGCCGTCACCATCTCCACTCGGCCGCGGCCCGTTTCGCACTACGTAGCCCTGCGCAAAGCCGAGCAAACGGCCTCCGATCAACACGATGCGCAATTAACCGCCAGATTGCGGATCGTCAAGCCGTCGGTCCAATGGCTGGCGGCCCCGTTGAAACCCCTAGAAATGCCGCAGGCCGATCAGAGCGTGCTGCTGGGACGGTCGGCGTTCATGGCGCCGAACGACGGCCGGGGCGACGCCAAGCCTGGCTACGAACCGGTCGAAGACGGCGGCTTTCGCATCACCGGCGGCACACGCCGGTTCAATCGGCCCATCGTCCACGGCCAAAATCGTATCTGGACGGGCGACGTGCCGATTTTCCGCATGGACACGGCCCTGGGGCTGGGCAGCTACGCCGGTGCGGAGCGGGTGTTCCCGCTGTGGCCGCGGCCCAAGGCCGAGGTCGGCGACGTGGCCCCATCGATGGGAACGCTGCGCCTTGGCGTGAAGACGGCCGATGGCCGGACGCAATGGATGGACGAACTGAGCGACGTGACCGCCACCATCCGCCCCGGCTACACGCAATATCGACTGGGCGACGCCAAGACCGGCTGGAAGGCTTCGGTAACCATCGCTCCGGCCATGGACTTTCACGGTTTTGTGTGCCGCGTCGAGTTCGACCGGGAAATGCCGCTGATTTGGCAGTACGGCGGTATCTTCTGGCTGGGCAGCGAAGCCAATGCCAACCGGGTGGAGATTCGCGGTCCCCAGGCGCAGATTACCGAGCCCAATTTGCCCAAGGGGCTTGTGCTGGCGGGTTGGGACGGAGCGGGCCAAGGGCGCGTGATCGCCGGCCCCACGGGCCAACAGGCCGAGTTCGTCGCGGCCAAGACCGGCCGGCTCTATCACGTCGTGGCCGCGTGGGGCGTAACCCAATACGATCAGCAGTGGGCCGCCAAAACCTTAGCACGGCTCGATACGCCGGCCGACGCCGCCTGGCCCGAGTGGCGCGATCGGTTGAAGCAAATGTGGTTCGACTGCTACATCCAACGAGCCCTGACGCCCGCGGAGAACTTCGGCAAACTCCTGGCATCGCCCGGCGAGCAACTCAGCCGGACCTGCCAGTGGTGGGACCGCCGCCGCGGAGAGTTTCGCATCCGCACGCCCGACCCGCATTTGAATGCCCTGCTGAATTGGTCGCGGTGTACGACCGAGTATCACCGGCAGGGGCCCGGGCTGGTGCTGGGTGGCCAGATCTGGCAGATGTATTCGCACATCTCCACCGGATGGTACGGCAAGGAGTGGGCCGGCGACCATGCGGCGATGGGGCAATGCTTGCGATTTTACGGGGCCATGCAGGGCAACGACGGATTTGTCCGCTGGATCTCGCCTTCGCTGGTGGCCTTTGCGGCCGAGAACAATACGCCCTATTGGGTCGACCAGGTGTGGCGCCACTATACGTGGACCAGCGACCGGCAGTTTGTCCGCGATCTGTGGCCCTTGGTGCGCAAGGCCGTGGCTTGGGAGCAAAGGGTCAACGATCCCGACGGCGACGGCTTGTTCCGCGACTCGTACGAATACTGGAATTGCGACTCCAACGGCAAGGGGCCCAAGGCTGCCACGCCGAGCGCCATGGCCTGGGCCATGCTCGATCGGGCTGCTCGACTGGCCGGCGTGGTCGGCGACCGAGAGGCGGAAAAGACCTATCGGGCCCAGGCCGATCGAACGCGGCAGAAGGTCTTCGAGCAGTTATGGCGCGAAGATGAGGGACGCCTCGGCTCGATCGGCCAGGACGGCATCTGGCGGGGACATCCGCAGACGTGGGAAGAGTACCTGGCCATCAACGCCGGGCTCTTGAGCCCCGCGCAGGGCCGCCGCGCCATGCGCTGGGTCGCCGCGCATTATGGTTTTCGGCCCCAGCCGGGCGTGCAACTCCTCGCGTGCAGCGATTGGTGGCCCGTGCGATGGAGCGTGCAGTGGGTGCCCACCGGCGACACGTGCCTGGCCGCGCTGGCCGGTATGAAGTCGGGCGACGTCGATCTTTGGTGGCCGTTCCTGCAAACGGCCGCCCGCTCCGCGTTCCATACCGACAACCCGGGCATCAACATGGGGATTGCCAATTCCGGGGCCGGTGGTGGCGACGTGGAAGACGTCGACTCGGTCGACCCGTATGCGCATGTGGTCGTTCGCGGCCTGTTCGGCATCGAACCGGCGCTGCAAGAAGGCCGGCTCGACCTCTGCCCCGCCTTTCCCTCCGCGTGGCGCGAGGCCAGCATCCGAACGCCGGATGTCAGCTACAGCTATCGCCGGGAAGGAAATTTGGCGACCATGACGATCAGCACGCCGCGGGACGTGATCAAACGCGTTCGGGCGAACCTGACCGGACCGGAGATCGTCACGCCGGCCGAGAAGGAGTCGGTGGTGACGTTGCCGCTTGGCCCGCCGCCACCCGCCCCCGAGCCGGCCAAGGTTGCGACCGTGCTGGTCGATCCGGGAAAGAATCCGCCGGCGCCGCCGGCGGCGCGGAAAATTGCCCGGGAGCAGCAGGTGTTGTTCGATTTGTCCGCGGCCTGCAACGTGACGGTTGAGGAGTTTACCGCCACCAGCTTCACTTTCGACTATGCCGACGGCCCGCAGCCGCTATCAAGCTGGTGGGGCAATCCGCCGTTGCGCATGTCGCCGTCGCCGCGGGTCGTGGAAACGGGAGGTGGCCTGCGGTTTCTCACGTCCGGTCGGCCGCGTCCGGGCACGGGCAAGACGCCGAAAAACCTGCTGGCCATGGCAAGCTGGAAACCTTACCCTCTGCCCGGCGGAGCCGTAGTGCCCGTGGGGTTCCGTTGCGGCCAAGTGTGGTTCTTCTTGCAGAGCTACGTCCATCCGATGAAGAATTACATCCCCAACGGTGAGATCGTGCTTCACTACGCGGGAGGCCGGAGAGTGGTCCATTCGCTCGTGCCGCCCTACAACCTCGACTGCTACTTCCAACACTTCAGCCAGCAGGGGCTGCCCGTGGCTTTGGGCCGTCTCAACGCGCAATCCACCGGTTGGACGCCCATTCACCAGGGCATGTCGTTGGCGCATGCCGACGCCTTGGAGATCCCGTGCGAAGGGTCAAGCGTGTTGGAGTCAATCGAGTTCCGGGCCACGTGCAGTGAAGGCATTCTGGGTGTCGCCGGCATGACCGCCGTGACCGTCCCATAGCAGCCTGTTGCAAAAGAGTGCCACAATGGGACACCGATCCAACAGGCGCCCGTTCCATGAGCCGAAAACCACGCAAGTATCTGGCACTGGCCGTTTGCAGTGTTTTGCTGCTGGCGGTCGGGCTGGTCTTCGGTCAGACGGTCCGCCACGAGTTCGTCAACTTCGATGACGACAGATACGTATACGATAATCCCCAGGTTTTCCACGGGCTGACGGCCGAGGGAAGCGCTTGGGCGTTTACCCACAGTCATGGCTTCACGTGGCATCCGATCACCTGGCTCTCGCTGATGCTCGACGGCCAAGTCTACGGCCTGAACGCCGGGGGATACCATCTGACCAACGTCCTGCTGCACGCCGCCACGGCAATCCTGTTGTTTCTGGTCCTCTGGCGGATGACCGACGGCTTCTGGGCCAGTGCCCTGGTGGCGGCGCTGTTCGCGGTCCATCCCTTGCGGGCGGAGTCGGTGGCTTGGGTGAGCGAGCGGAAGGACATTTTGAGCGGGCTGTTCTTCACGCTGACGCTCGGGGCATACGTGGGCTACGTGCGGCGCCGCTTCGCGCCGGTCCGATACCTGGCGGTGATGGTCTTCTTTGCCCTGGGACTGATGTCCAAGCCCATGCTGGTAACGCTGCCGTTCGTGTTGCTGCTGTTGGACTACTGGCCGCTGGGTCGCATGGACATCGCGGCCATGAAGGGTAAACGTTCACAGGACAACCGTCATCCTGAGCGCAGCGAAGGATCTCGCAACGAGCTGCGGCCCAGAAGATCCTTCGCTGCGCTCAGGATGACAAGCTCTTTACCGGGGTGTGAACGGTTACCCACGAAGGACGCTCCCATTTTCGACAACCGGCGCCAAAATCGTTTTTCGCTTTTTCTGCGTCTTGTTTTCGAGAAAGTCCCGCTGCTGTTGCTGGTGGTCGTTTCCTGCGTGCTCACGATCTGGTCCCAGGGCAAGGCCTTGGTGCCCATCGAGCGCCTTCCCTTGTGGTGGCGGATAGGCAATGCCCTGACTTCCTACGTGGTCTATTTGGGCCAGCTTTTCTATCCGCTGAGCCTGGCGGTCTTGTATCCCCGTCCGGGCCTCGACTTGCCGCTGTGGAAGATACTGGGGTCCTTCCTGGTTCTGGCAGCCATCACGGCGGCAGCTTTCTTTGGGAGGCGGAGGTATCCGTACTTGCTGGTGGGCTGGCTTTGGTATCTGGGAATGCTGGCGCCGGTGATCGGGCTCGTGCAGGTTGGAGCCGGGGCAGCGGCCGACCGCTTCACCTACTTGCCGCAGATCGGGTTGTGCCTTGCCCTGGTATGGGCAGCGGCAGACGCCTGCCGGTCTTGGCCGTATCATCGCTGGGTGTGCGGCGTTGCGTCGGTGTTGGTGTTGGCGGTGCTAATGGGTTGCGCGTGGCGTCAGACATCTTTTTGGCGCGACGGCGAGACTCTCTGGACCCACGCGCTGGCTTGTACCTCGCGGAATGCTGTAGCCCACAATAATGTGGCCTACGCTCTGCAACAGCGGGGAAAGATCGACGAGGCGGCAGCGCATTGTCGGCAGGCCCTGGAAATCAACCCCGATTATGCCGAGGCCCATAATAATCTGGGCGCCGCCTTGGCCGACCTGGGCCGATCCGACGAGGCCATACCGCACTATCGGAAGGCCGTGGACCTTAAGCCCGACTACGCCGGGGCCCACGCCAATCTTGGCATCGCCTTGGCCCGCGGGGGCCGGTTCGATGAGGCGATGGCGCAGTATCGAAAGGCCTTGGAAATCGACCCCGGCGACGCCAAGGTACACTGCAACCTGGGTGTCCTCTTAGCCGACCGAGGGCGGTTTGACGAGGCGCTTGCACATTATCGCCACGCCCTCGAAATCAATCCAGGCGTCGCCGAACCACACAACAACCTGGCCTGGTTGCTGGCGACTTGCCCGGCGGTTGCGCTGCGAAATGGTGCTGAGGCAATCGCGCATGCCCAGCGGGCGAACCAGCTCTGCGGGGGCAAGCGGGCGGACCTGCTCGATACGCTGGCCGCTGCCTACGCCGAAGCGGGGCGATTCTCCGAAGCCCTGGCAACCGCCCGCCAAGCCCTGGAATCGGCCACACAACAGCCAGGCCAGCCCTTGGCGGACGAATTGCGGAGTCGGATCAGGCTGTACCAGGCCGGCAAGCCCTATCGTCAGACGCTCTCCGCTCCCGCCCCCGCCGCCCTGCTGCCGCCAAGACCTTAGGACCGGCGAATCAATAAGTGTCGGATTTGGAATGTACTCCTCACGCTCCGCGTGAGGTTGTGGCGGCCCGCCCTCACGCGGAGCGTGAGGAGTACGACAATAATTGATTCACCGATCCTTAACTCACGTCTCGGGGGCAAGTCATGCCCTGCGGCACCTTCACGAACCGCCGGCGGATGTCGCCAACCTTACCCGCCGAAAAGTTGCTTCAGCATCTGTGGACCATTCTCCCAGAAGACCAGGATGACACCCATCAGCGAGCCGCCGGCAACAACGCCCGACGCCACGGGAAAGGTGTACTCCTCGGCTTTCTTCGGCGAAATTCTGGCATAGCCCTCGCCAAGAATGGCGCCGAGGAAGAACAGCAGGCTGTAGTACCAGTGGAAAGTCCACGACAGGCCAATGCCGGCGGCCGACGGAATCCATTTCTCGTAGCGGGGAAACGCCTTCGATAACAAGGGCAGGATGACGCCGACGAGCCCGCCGATAACGATCGACCAAATCTTCACCGGGCCGAGCGATTCAAGTCCGTTGCTCAAGGCGATGGCGACCGCCCGCCACGTTTGCGCGGCGGGCGCGGGAAAGCGGTCGGAACCGAGCACGGAGGCGTCGGGTACCATGATGCCGAAGCACAGGACCGTGACGATCGTGCCCACAAAAATACCGGCGAACTGGGCAATGAACTGTTTGCGGGGATTGGCGCCGAGCAGGTAGCCGCTCTTGAGATCGGTGAGCAAGTCGGCGGCCGACGTGGCAGCGCCGGCCGTGATATTCGCGCTCATGAGGTTGACGTTCATGTTGCCTGGGCTGAGGACACCGAAGGTTAGCTGGGTGACCTTGCCCATGGCACCGACGGGCGTGGTATCCGTTTCGCCCGTCACGCGGCACGCCACCAGGGCCAGAAAGAAGGATAGCACGACGGCCACCACGCTCTGCCAAATCGGCATGTCGAACGTCGCGTGGGCCAGCCAGGCGAGCGCGACCAGGGAGACGAGTTGTCCGGCAATGAACCAGGAAGTCGGCGCTTCGAGGGCGTCGACCTCGGTCATCGCCTTGCCTCCGCCACGCGAAAACATCTTTCCCAGATTGCGGAACGACCGGAACACGCTCCGCCATTGCAGCGCGAAAGAGAGCAGGCCGGAAGTGACCATGCAGGCCACGCCGCCCCAAAGGGTCCACTGGACGACGTCGCGAAAGCCCGATTGGGTGATGACGCCCTGGTGCTCCATGATGGGAACGAACACCGCCCAGCAGAGCGTTCCGCCGACCATCATGCTGGCGGAGACGCGCAGCCCGGTCAGCGCTCCGGCCGCGAGAAAGATGGGGTCCCAGGTAAGCATCACGGTGCGGCCCATCCACAGCTTGCCAAAGGCCGTTTGGTTGAACCGCTCCACCAGCGCGCTGATCGAATAGGGCTCCAGCGTGGAACTGACGAGCCTGAGCCCCTCGGCCCAGAATTGACTGACGGCGGCCAGGACGCCGGCGGCGGCCAGCGCCTTGGCGGCACGCACCCCTTTTTCGCCGTGCGAATGCAATGCCCGCAGCGTTTCAGCCGCGGCAATGCCGCTGGGGAAGCGGAGTTGCTCGATATTGATCATTTGCCGCTTCATGGGGATGGCCATGGTCACGCCGAGGACTGCCAAAAAGAACACCCACCCCAGCATCAGGGGAATCGGCAAGGGGTGGCCGTTTAGGAGGATGTAGGCGGCAAAGGCCGATACGAGCGTGCCGCCGGTGGAGTAGCCGGCCGAGCTGGCGGTAGACTGCATGCAGTTGTTTTCCAGGATGGTCATCTTGGTCTTGGTCAGGCCAAGCCGGTAGAGTCCCGTCCAACTGGCGTAGGAAAGAATGCAGGCGGTGATGGCCACGCCGAAACCCCAGCCGGCCTTGAGCCCGATGTACAGATTCGTCAACGACAAGACGCCGCCCAGGAGCGAGCCCATCAGCACGGCCCGCCACGTCAGTTGCAGCATGCTGTCGCCCCGGCCCTTGTAGACCTGCTCGAACCATTGTCGCTCGATCTCTTCGGCGGTTCCCTGAAAACCGGCTACAGGCAGATCAGCATCCTCTTCCAATAGGCGGGGCTCGTCGGGCATGGTCTGGATTCTCTACCTTCCGTGAGTGGCGGTTTCCAGTATTTGTGGGGTGCGCCAGGGTGCGATCCGATTCCGTAACCGTTCACACCCCGGTAAAGTCCCTGTCATCCTGAGCGCAGCGAAGGATCTCGTGGATCGCGCTTTGTTGCGAGATCCTTCGCTGCGCTCAGGATGACGGCCACCCCGTGAACGGTTACTCCGATTCCCACAAACGCTCGGAATCATCATAATCGCCGACAAAGTTATCTGCCAGCGGGGCAGGTCGGGAACCCGCGCCGACCACGTCTTGTGGTGCGGCCGTCCCGGCTGCACGGGCAGGCGAGACGCCTGGCCTCGAACTCCGCTGCCGCCGAACGCAGAATGATAGCGTTTCCCAAGCACCGAGGGCGACGACGGTTGCCGGCGGCTCGATTCGCGGGTCATACCCACCTCGCGGGGATGAAACCGCCTCCCAAACCCGCCCAAGACCCGGGTTTTCGGGCGGTTTCTGGAAAATCTGCGGTTTTCTTGCAGCGGTGATTTGCTTTCTTTCAAGGGCCAGTACAATCACGTTTATGCCGCTTATTTCACTTCGACAGAAGAATCGATCACCGTGACTGGAGGACCTTGTATGACCCACATTGAACCCTTGCCGCCCTTGATCCTTTCCGTAACCGGCGCTTCGGCTGGCCACCATGCCCGCAAACCGCACGAACCGGCCGAAGTCCGACGCCGTGAGGCGAAGGCTGCCGTCGGCCGAGCGCTACTGCTTTCGGCATTGCTGGTGGCGATTTTTTGCGCACCCTGTTTGGCATTGGAACCGCAGGCGCCGGCGGTCGCGGACGGCCTGACCCTGTTGCCGGCAGGCAGCGTGCAATGGACCGGCCCGATCGGCGCGGCCATCCAGACGAGCATCGACGGACGCATACGCCACGCGGATCTCTCCATGTTGCTCGGCCCCTTCCAATCGCGGCCGGAAGCCGGACTGTGGCAATGTGAGTTCTGGGGCAAATGGTTCACCTCCGCCGCGTTGGCCTATCGCTACCAGCCGACGCCCGAACTGCGAACGGTCCTCGACAACGCCATCACCGGGCTGTTGGCCACGCAGACGCCCGACGGCTACCTCGGCACCTACAAACGATCGGCCGAATTGACCGGCTGGGACGTCTGGGGACGGAAATACGTGTTGCTGGGCCTGTTGGCTTACTACGACGTGACCGGCGAGCGAAAGGCGCTCGACGCGGCCGCTCGGGCGGCCGACTACACCATCGGCCAGATCGGGCCCGGCAAGGCCGACATCGTCAAGTCGGGCGAATGGAAAGGACTGGCGCCGTGCAGCATTCTCGAACCCATCGTCTTGCTCTATCGGCGGACGGGCGAGAAGCGGTATCTCGATTTTGCCCAGTACATTGTCACCCGCTGGGGCCAGCCCGGCGGTCCCAACCTGATCCGCAAGGCGGTCGACGGCGTTCCCGTCTTCCACATGTTCCCCGGTCCAGCCGCCGTGATCAAGGATTACGGCGACAACGGACAATCGAAGGCCTACGAGATGATGTCGTGCTACGAGGGCCTGACCGAGCTGTATCGCGCTACCGGCAAGCCCGAATATCGCGCGGCCGTCGAGCGCGTGTACCACGACATCGACACCACGGAAATGACGATTCTCGGCACCGGCTCCGATTGGGAGCGTTGGTGCAACGGACACGTGCGTCAGACCGAAACCATGCATGAATGGATGGAGACCTGCGTCACGGCCACGTGGATCAAGTTCTCCGCGCAACTCTTGCGTTTGACCGGCGATTCCGCCTATGCCGACCGGATCGAACGCTCGGCCTACAATTCGTTGCTGGGTGCGCAGCGCGGCGACGGCGCCTGGTGGAGTCACATCAGCCCTTTGAACGGCACGCGACTGCCGGCGCCGGAACAATGCGGCATCCACGCCAATTGCTGCGTGGCCAGCGGTCCACGGGCGTTGATGCTCCTGCCGGCCCTGGCCGTGATGAAGGACAGCGCTGGACCGGTCGTGCAATTCTACGAGGCGGGAACGATCCGCGTGCCCTTGGCCTCCGGAAAACAGGTGCAGCTAAAGTTGAGCGGCGATTATCCGCGTCACAAGGACGTTGACATCCTGGTTCAGCCCGAAGCCGCGGAAGCGTTCACGCTGAGCCTCCGCATCCCGGAGTGGAGCTGGCAGACGAAGGTCGAAGTCAACGGGCAGCCGGTGGCGGGCATCGAGCCGGGCCGCTACGCCCGCCTGGCGCGCGAGTGGAAGCCCGGCGACAGGGTTCGCGTCACCTTCGATCTAACGACCCACGTCGTCCGCGAGCCCGGCGGATCGTCGCAAGTGGCGATCATGCGCGGGCCGATCGTGTTGGCAATCGACAAACGCATCACCCCTCTGCACCCCGGAATCACGAAGGCCGTCGTCAAGGCCGATCCGCAAGCCGTGGTGCATGCCGTCGAGGTTTGTGAGGGTCTGCCCAAGGGCATTCGCTTGGCGATGGACGTTCCCTTCGTGGCGGCCGATGGCCAGACGGTTTTGGTGCGGATGTGCGACTACGCCTCGGCGGGACGCACGTGGTCGGAGGAATCGGCGTTGCGAGTATGGCTGCCGCAGCCGCTGAATTTGGAAAAACCCTTTAGCCCGTAGGCCCTGCGGAAAAACTGTTCGGCTGTGTCTGCTTGGGTGCCACTCTACGCCGTTAACCCTTTTTTTGTTCACGCTTAACTTGTATCGCTTGCTGGACTTGGGCGCGGGTCGCTTTGCGAAGGATTGGTGAACCGGCCGCCTGCTCCTGCTTCTTGCG
>Ga0182014_10005349_pt1 | contig 14286 bp, 13 predicted proteins | sample 612S2DmetaG_FD_120489 | JGI IMG/M metagenome (GOLD analysis project Ga0182014, IMG submission 120489) | Permafrost microbial communities from Stordalen Mire, Sweden - 612S2D metaG | ecosystem: Environmental > Terrestrial > Soil > Wetlands > Permafrost | place: Sweden: Stordalen | collected... | reverse complement strand
GGGGGAATTCCGCTTACCCGGCGTTGGCTCATACCGCAGGCGCTTCGTCCCAAGCTGTATTGGGAGCATCCGGTGATGTCCGGCGAAGAAATCCGTTCGCGAACGCAAGGTGTCTGGGATAGCTTCTACAGTTGGGGCCCCATTTGGAAGCGTTCCCGCTTCATCAAGTCGAAGCGGGGCCGGTTGGCATTTATGCTGATCTCCAGAATTTACCGGATGATGTATGCGGACACTGGAATCGCCACGGATAGCGCGCGCGTTTCCTGGTCCGGACGCTGGACCCGGTGGATGGCGAAGCCTTGCCGGCATCTCTTCGCGGGCAGTCCGATGCCGGATCTTGAAGTGCCGGAAGCGCAGCAGTCCGATCTCGATTCGCCGTCGTTGTTTCCGCAGCTATCCTGAGCCAATAGCGGACGGGCTCGGACAGCCTTTCCTGTCATAAGAATTCCCACTGCGCCGCTGATACAATCCCTGCAGGAATCTCCTGCGGTCCCTCCTATGTCCGCATACGCCAAAACTATCTTTCACGTCGACATGGACGCGTTCTTTGTCTCCGTGGAAGAGCTGTTTGATCCTGGGCTCAAGGGCAAAGCTGTGGTTGTGGGAGGCCAGCGTGACGAGCGCGGCGTAGTCTCGGCGGCATCCTATGAAGCGCGCAAATTCGGCGTGCACTCGGCCATGCCGTTGCGCACCGCAGCCAAGCTCTGTCCGCACGCCATCTTTGTGAATGGACATCCCGAGCGTTATCGCGAGTGTTCCGAGAAAGTCTATCGCGTACTGACGTCTTTCTCGCCGCTGGTCGAGATGGCTTCGATTGACGAAGCCTATCTCGACATGACCGGAACTTCTCGCCTTCATGGCCCACCCTTGGGTGCTGCCCATGGGCTCCATCAAAAGATCAAGTCAGAGACACATCTGAATTGTTCGATTGGCATTGGCACGTCGCGTTTGATCGCCAAAGTTTCCTCGGCAAAAGCCAAGCCGCACGGAATTCTCTGGGTCATTCCCGGGCAGGAGGCAAAGTTTCTCGCTCCTCTCGACGTGCGCGATATCCCCGGCGTGGGAAAGGTTACGGAACAGAACTTGCAGGCCTTGGGTATTCGCAGGGTCGGCGATCTCGCCCGCTTTGACGATTCGTTTCTCGAAAAACAGTTTGGCAAATGGGGGCTGGCGCTGGCTGGCAAAGCGCGCGGAGAAGATGCCGGGGGATGGTTCGACAGCGAGGTGGGCGCCGATAGCGATGCCAAATCGATCAGCCACGAACACACCTTTAATGAAGACACTGCCGATGCGGAGCGGATCGAGTCCACCTTGATGAGGCTCTCGGAGATGGTGGGCCGCCGTCTGCGCGAAAGCCAATTGCACGCGCGCACCATCCAGTTAAAGCTACGCTACAAAGATTTCACCACCATCACGCGGGCGCATAGCTTACCCGCGCCCACTCAGCTCGACACCGAGATTTTCGAACAGGCGCGCGCGCTGTTTCGTAAGAACTGGCGCAAGGGAGCCCATGTGCGTTTGCTGGGCGTACACGCGTCGTCATTCCAGGGCGAGTCGAAACAGGGAGATTTGCTGGAAGGCGGCCGCCGCCAACGCTGGCAGCAAGCTCTCTCGGCTGCGGATCGCCTGCGCGACAAATTCGGAGAATCGAGCGTGTCCCTGGCCACGGGATTGAAAGGCGGCTTCCGCGAACGCACGCATGAAAATCCCGCAGGATTGCCGGGCAAGGGGAAAGGGCAGTAGCAGAGAACTCCCGTCCGTCCAAGAAGAAGAGCACGACCGTTGGTAATCTATCGAAAGTAAGCGGCTTCCCACATAATCGAGGGGTGGCAAATGAGCTTGAAAAGAAGCGGAGTCGTTAATGGCCGGTGGAGAAGAACTCGAAGGGCTCCTCAAGCTCGATCAGGCGGAAAGACCCGCCGGAACGCCAGATGCGCACGGGCATTCTTCCACGCATCAGTTGCTCGATGAACTGCTTGGTCGTTTCGAAGAAGACGATTCACCGGTACTGTCGGCACACGGCCTGACGTCCGAATTTTACGCTGATTCTGACCAGTAACGCCCCGCCACGAAAATTGAATCCAGAGCCATGGAGCCTGAGTTATTGTCCAGGCTCACCGTAATAGCTGGCCTCGGTAACCGGCGCGGGCGTACTTTCAACTCCATTAACGCCCAGCCTGGCTCGCGCCGAAAACATCGGCCCCCGAGCAGGCTTTGTTGGAGCAAACGATGAGAGTCCCAGCGGAACCTTAATGTCGTCGTAGATAGCTTCGACTCCGCCGCGCATGAAATAAGTCTCATGCCAAAATCCGGTGCCGCCGGAATCGCGCAGAAACTGCTTCCACCACTGCATGTGCGGCTCCGAGCGCGCCCATCGCTCCAGGGAATCAAAATCGCGCCAATACTGGCGCATGCCGACATGCGGAGGCAGCAACGAATAGAAGACAGACTCGTGCCGCAGCAAGCCTTCGGGTCTTGCTGCCACTGAATCTTCAATCTTGGGGCCGAAGCCGAACAAGGTTTTGAGTCCCGTCATGGCGTTGACCCGCATGCCGAGATAAATCACCACAAGGTCTGGGTAAGAGGTCAGATCCACGGCGCGCCGTTCAACTTTCATGTCCATCTCCGTCTGCTTGAATAGTCGCCACCTCAAGGATTCAAACGATACCTCCAGGGTCGCAGAATGTTGGGGACACCAGCCGACCTAAAAAGACGAAGGCCGGAACTCCGGAATTGCTTCCGGTCCCGGCCTGCGCTTCCATCAACTCGTTCAGAATCTGTTGGAGCCAGAGGGGCGAGAACGCCCCGTCCTCCATTAGTTGCGTTCTAGTTGCTCGGCGTTGTATTGACTGCCGCTGTTGTGGCCCCGGGCGTGGCGTCGCTGGTGAGGCGGCTCAGTCGCGGGTAGAACGGGGTTACCTCAAACGGCATCTTATCGCGCGCGGAGGTGATTGCCACCGGCGCGGTCTTGGCCAGTTCCACGCTGTTAGTCCAAGCATTCAGTTTCACGCGTCCGCCCATGGGAAGCGCCGCGATCTGGTCCAGTTTGGCCGGATCCAGAGCGGGCCCGGAGTTCTCGAGCGCCGTCAGCCGCATGAGTTGGCCCTTTTCGTTGGTGAAGCTGTTGCCCAGATGAGCGGTCAACAACGCGGAGAGTTCCGGAGCTCGTGCCACCAGTTCCTTGAGAAACAGGGAAGGCACGTCCAGCTTTTGGGCGTAGGGCGAGTTCTTCAACAGTTCCATGGCTTTGACGTCGGCTGCGGTTTCTTCTTCCGGGTTGTGGCGGAATCCGAAGTTCTGGTACGTGGACTCGTCGGTAAAGAGCATGCGGTCGTTGAAGGCGAACTTGCTGCCCAGGTTATGTCCCAGAACAATGTGAGCCAGCTCGTGCGAGAGCACCATCGCCAGGCTGGCTTCGTCGGGAAGCACGTCAACCAAGCCGCGGCTGACCACAATGGTGTTGCCGACGCTGAAGGTCTCCAGCGGAGAAGTCAGCATCACGCGAGTCCGCACTGGACGCGGTAATTCGATGTTGTTGGTGACGATCAGGTTGTTGACCACAGTCTGCAGGACTTTGTCGACCTCGCCTTCCGGAGCCACCAGGCCCGATTCCGTCAAACGCTCGATCACATTATCTTCGGCTTGTTGCTGCCATTGGCGTTGGGCTTCGAGCGGAGACGGGTCCGCAGTCGAGGGCGTTTCGTCCTTCACCGAGTCCACTCTTACCTGCGTGAGTTCGTCCTCCTTCAAGCCTTTCTTCAAGTTATAGCCCCAGATGCGGCTCTGCGCCTTGAATGCCATCTTGTCCTTGGCGCCGTAGCTGAAGTCGCCTTCCTCGCTGTAGATGTAGGCCGGAACCCAGTAGCCGGGGATCAGGTTCAGGCGCCAGCTATCCATGTGGAAGTACATGGCGTTTTTCGGACGGGGGGCATAGGTGCCGTTCAGCCGCACGATGTTGTAATCCTGGTCTTCGACCCAGATACGGCCCACGAAGCGGCCTTTGCCAGCATCTTTCTTGGGAGTGACGTCAAAGACGAGGCAACGCACGTCGCCCAGAAACTCCCGGTGCACGTATTTGAATCCGTAGTGCTCGCGGTTGAAGTCTTCGCGATCGACGAAGATCATCCAGGAGAAGCCCATAGGCTTGTATTCAAACTTGAACATCTTGCTGACTCCGCCCAGCAAATTCTTCTCGAAGCTTTCGTCCTTGGTGAGGTAGTCGCGCCGGTCGACGGTTTCTCCCAAGTCCAGGCGTCCGAGGAAGTAGTGGTCCTGACTGGGCACGGCGCCGAGTTGCGGATCGGGCTTCAGATTCTGAAGATAAGTCTCGACCAGCGGCGTACGGTTCTTCAACATATCCATCAGCGCATGTTCGCGCACAATGGCGCGGTCCACCACTTGATCCATGGTTGTCGGTGGAGCCATCGATGCACTGGCCGCAGCTTGCGCTGGAGCGGTGCTGGCGGGATGCGACACAGCGGGTTGAGCGGCCGGCGTGCTCGCCTGCACAGGGCTCGACGCCGGCGATTGATCCGTTGTCTGCTGTGCCATCGCGCTCAGCGTGATCAACAGAAAAGCGGTAAGTGTCCATTTCCAAGTACGCATGACTCTGGTCCTCTCTAAGCTCTTCAAAATCGGTGCTCTTCAAATCGGTCTCTGAAAACTCAGTACGCCAGCTGGAAAACCACATGTACAATTGCCGTGGAATCCACGGGTGAACCAAAACGCTGGGCTGGCTTGAACCGCATCTGACTAGCGGCGGTGACGGCCGCTTCATCCAACCCGTGACCCAAACCGCGCACCACACGATTGACGTGCAGTTGCCCGTTCGCGCCGAACAGCACTTCGAGGAGCACTTCGCCCTCGATCTTGAGTTGACGGGCCTCCTGCGTATAAACCGGGCTGGGTTTGGAGGTGATTTCCACCTGCGCGCTCGCCGGGCCAGTATCTGCCTGAGCAACCTTGGCAGGGCCGTGAGAAAGTTCCTGCGTGCCGAACCCCGCGGTCTGCACCGACCCGCCTCGATTGCGATTGTCGCCCTGCGCAATCCCGTTTCCGAAGCCCGCGCTGGCGATAGTGCCCTTGATCCCTTTCGCTCCGCCTGTCCCGTTGCCCGTGCCCTGGCCTTCGGGTAAATCGAACGAGCCCAGCTTGGCGGCCGCGAGGTGAGCATTGTCCTTGCCCTGTCCTGGGAGGCCATTCGGATCGCCAAATCCCCCGGTTTGTACCTTCTGTGTGGGCGCATTCACAGTAGCGGCGGCAGAGCTGCCAAACGCACCCGTGTACACGATTTTCGGAAGCGCGTTGACCGGCGGCGCTAACTCAGGAGACTTGAACTTGGCTTCAAGCGGCGGAGCCTTTTCTTCGTCCTCCTTCTTCTTGCGCGTGCGGATATCCTTCGGCACAAACAATTTTGCGGCGGGGAAACTTACCGGTGGCGCCACCTTGGAGACGACCGCCGGCCGCCGAGCCTTCGGTTTCGCCTGGGCTGCCTCGGGCTTTAAATCGGGTCTCGGAATCAGCTCCGTAACCGTGAATTTTTGCCTGAGCCGCAGCGTGTCCGGAAAGAGAAAGCCAACGCTGAGCAGCAGCATGATAAATAAAACTTCGATGCCATAGCTGGTCGCTAAGGTGCGCCAGTCCATTCGCCGTTCTGGCAGCAGGCCGAGTTCAAACTTGTCAGGCGTAGCCATCCACACACTCCAAACCAGCGAATCCGAGCCATGGGGAGAGTCCGCGGGTCGAGTCTTTAACTTACGGGAGAATGGGCGATGGGTAAACGTGTCTCCGGCACGTGTACTTAGGTAACGAGCCGAGGCCCAAAGCGGGATAAGCCCCAAAGCGACGGGATCATGCCGATGCAGAAGCGGCTGATGTGGACGCCAGCCTCTGGTCGTGCGGGCGGCGGGAAAAGTGTTGGCCCGCGGCGATCGGGCGCAATGGCCTCGGGAAGCACAAGGCTCCGCTTTTGCGCAGCCCTTGGGGGGGCTGGGCGCAATTAATCAGGGAGGCTCGACCGCTCAACCAAGTCCGAGCGCTGAGCCTCCCGTTCTTCAGAGAGAAGATACCCGGGGCTATTTGTGATTCTTGTTGGAGGCCTCGGCGGCCTGCTTGAGTTCCCGGTTGGCTTCGTCGAGCAAATCCTTAGCTTTGGCGGCGTGTCCCTCCATGTCCCACTCATTGGCCTGCTGAGCAGCTTGGATTTTTTGGAAGGCCTGGTCGCAAAAACGTTGGGCCGCAGCCAGGTTCGGGTGTCTTTTCCCACTGATGTTCTGGGCCGGCTGCATTTGCGCGTAGACGAGACTTGCAAACAGCAAACCAACGCTTACCATGCTCCCTAAAAACACGTTCTTTTTCGGCATCTCTATTCTCCTCCAGGATGAACTACTCGCTGATTGAACACATGAACACACACAAAGTTGTGCGTCCGGTTCATTCTACGCATTTCTCAAGATTCGCGGAACAGCAAGCGTGCACCGGCAGTTGCTTCAGGAGGTGCACGGCGCGTCGGAAAACTGCGGTGTTCGGGATGCTGATGCTCCGATTCTTCCGAGACTCAAGGCGTCCCGCTGCAGCCGTGGAAGGCGCCGGTAGACTTAACGCAGTGAGTGCCGAATCCACGAGCCTTGCCGGAATTACACTCTGATATCAAACCCGCATAAGGACGTACGCTTAAGCATCTTTCGAATGGCTTCCAGCTGCGCGGCAGGCTTGAAATCACTTGGATTGACCATGACGGTGTGAATTCTTCAGCCCAGAGTCATGCTTCCCATTCTTTAGTCTTTAATCTTTGCGCAGAACGCTTATGGGATTGGAACTACCAGGCACCGAAAGGGCGGAATTCTAGCTATCCCCTCGTCGCAGCTTCCGAATCTGTTTTACATGATGCTGGCCATGCACCCAATGAAACTTTCGCCATTGGCATGCTGTTAGCGGTCCAAGGATGGGATGATCGAGCAGCCGGGTGCGCTTGCCGAAGCGGGTTTCGCATTGCGCGATCACCTCGTCCATGGCTGAGATCCGTGGCCCGATCTCGCGCGTGACCTCATCCGCCGCCATGCCGCGAGGCTGGGTAGGTCCCGGCGCTTTCCGCCCTTCGGGCATGTGTCCAAGTCGGGTGACCACAAAAGTTCTCATGCGATCCTGCAGCATCGGCCTGCGCGCCAGCGGCTTGCCTTCTTGCAAAACGCGCTCGAATCCCTTTACGGTTCCAGTGTAGGTGAGATAGAGGTGCTCCAGCACTTCGGCAGCGCTCCATTTGCCCTCCGGATGACGCTGCAGATCCTTGGCGGTCATGCCGCGCGTAGCTGAGGCAATGGCCTCCTGTAACCTTTGTAGATACGCATCCATTGTACGAACTCTGGACGAACTCCTCTGTTGCTTCTAGTAGAATCAATGTCGGCGTTGACGGTTGCAAAATTTCACGCGCGGATGGTGCTATGAAAAAGCTGCTGATGGCGATGCTGGCGCTGGCATTCTTGACGATGGCAGGCTGTACATCGGAACCCGCCAAGCCGGCGCAAACCGAGAAACCGCAGCCCAAAGCCGTGGAATTGCAGACGGGCCGCTACGCCTTCCAGAAGCTTTACATTGCGGCGCATGGCTGGGCCCGCGATGCTCAACCGTTCCGGCTGGAGTCGCAGTTCATGCCTGACTCCAATGGCAGGGATGGCAAGTCGGATGTATGGCGGGCCACTTTCGCGTCGCCTGCGGGACGAAGCTCCAAGCCTTACGTGTGGTCGGGCACGGATGTCCCGGATGCTCCCTCGCGCGGAGTTTCGCCCGGCAACGAGGACACTTACAGTCCCACCAACGCCTCCACCCAGGTCTTCGACATTGGCTTCTTGAAGGTAGACTCGGACAAGGCTTTTGAACTCGCGCAGCAACATGGTGGCGACAAAGTGCTGGAGAAAAATCCGGATACTCCCATCCTTTACGTGCTCGACTGGACCCACGCCACCAATCAACTCATCTGGCACGTGATTTATGGAACCAGCCGTGATGACGCGAAACTGAGAGCGGCGATAGACGCGACCAGCGGCGAGTTCATCCGGGTGGAAAAATGAGCTGATTGGTATTCGACCGGGGGGATTTTGAGCGTAATTGAGATTTATCGCCAACGACGGCTTCCTAAGCCGTAGCAACAGCGATATACTGCTTCTTCGCAGGGGGTCGCTCTTGTTCCGACCGCTTGAGAACGCGGCGTTTTTCCTTCCGAAAGTTTCGCACCCAGGTCTGAGGAGTTATTTTATGCCTAACAAACAAACGCTCATCCAGGTTTTGTTTATCCTTGGATTTCTGACCACATCAGCGTCAATCGCATCTACCGCCAACAAGGCACGATTCAGCAGCCTATCCGGGAGGGTCTTCAAAACCTTGGCCAGCTTCGACGGAACCGATGGTGCTTTCCCTCAGTACGGATCTCTGTTACACGGTAGGGATGGAAATTTCTACGGGACCACCTACGAGGGCGGCGTCAGTAAAAACTGTCAATACCGCGGTGGCTGCGGAACGGTGTTTCAAATTACTCCACGGGGTAAGATAACCACTCTTTACAACTTTTGCTCCCAACCTAATTGCGCAGACGGCGCCAACCCGGTTGCAGGGCTCGTGCAGACCACCGACGGAGATCTCTACGGAACCGCATACGGTGGCGGCGCTACGCTCTTGGGCACCGTGTTCAAGATCACAGCGCAGGGCAAGCTGACAACGATCTACACCTTTTGTGCCGACGAGGGTCTCCCCTGCCTCAATGGTTCCGCTCCTCTTGGCGGTCTCATGCAAGCCACGGACGGCAACTTTTACGGAACCACTCAATCGGGTGGGGCCTACTCCGGGGGCACAGTCTTCAAAATTACTCCCAGAGGCAAACTGACCACACTTCATAGCTTCTGCGCGCGAGACTGTGCCGATGGCACTGAGCCCATGGGAGTGTTGGTTCAAGCCACCGATGGGAACTTCTACGGAACCACTTCCAATGGCGGCGTCGGCGGCAACTGCAACAGCTACAACGACGACCTCTGCGGGACGGTCTTCAAAATCACGCGCACGGGCAAGCTAACCACGCTTTACACCTTTTGCCGCAAAGTCAACTGTTCGGATGGCGCTAGCCCCTGGGCCGGACTGGTTCAAGCCACCGACGGAAACTTTTATGGGACAACCAGTGAAGGCGGAAATTCAAATGTAGGCACGGTGTTCAAAATCACATCAACCGGAGAACTGACGACGATTTACACCTTCTGCACGCGAGGGGAATGCTACGACGGTAATGAACCAATCTCACCGTTGATTCAGGCTACTGATGGTAACCTTTACGGTACAACATATGGAGGCGGGGAATTCGGCGTCGGGACGGTCTTCAAAACCACCTTAGGCGGCAAGCTGACCACACTTTATAGCTTTAACTCAACGGACGGCTCCGCTGTTTGCGCCGGGCTGATTCAGTCCGCAAACGGAACACTCTATGGGACGACCGGCGGAGGCGGAGCGGACGGAGATGGCACAGTTTTCGAACTACTGCCCTAGGTGACGAAACCAGGCGTTAGCACAAGCTTGCGCCGCTTCTTCGCCCCCTCGGCAAGCCATTGCGCCGTACGTCCGCCTAAGGAGCCTGGCTGACGTTAGCAACCCATTCGACAGGATGGCCTGCAAGATCAAGTTTTGGCTATCACGAATTAGCCTCGGTCCTCGAACCCTATTTCTTCGCTTCCGCCTTTAATTTCTGCAGCGCCTTCTGTGCTTCCTTGGCGAAGGGACCCTGGGGCAGAATCTTCAAATACTCCTGATAGTGCACGATTGCCTGGCCAGGCTGGTCCAACTTCTCGTAACACTGCGCCATGCGAAAATTGGCCACGGCATCTTTCTCCTTCCAAACCAGGGCATCCTGATAGCGGGTAAGCGCGGCCTTGTAGCTTTTCCGCTTGAAGTAGAAGTCGCCGACCTCGTCATCTTTCATTGCCCGGTAAGGGTTCCATGGGTGCATCTCCTGCACGTCCCCTGCGGGCTCGTCTTCGGGGTTGGTATCGACGATGCCGCTGTCAGGATGGTTCTTGGCATCGTCTTTGGGCGGGTTCAGATCAACTCTGGTGTCACGGCTGGAACTTTCCCCGGCTTCGGTGTTCGGGACCGAGCGCGGCGGAGACTGGTTCTGGCCCGGCCCTTGATCCGGCTCCGCTTGCTGTTGGGCGGCAGCCCATCCTCCGAGAAAAAGGGCGCAGAGCAAAGCAACAAAAAGCGACCGCATACGGATATTTTATCGCGTTCAGACTCAAAACGCTGGCTAGCGGAACGCATAACCACAAAGGAACGCAAAGGTGCACCAAGGAAGATCAGAAAAAGACTTGCTGGGATTAAGAGGGTTTCCTTCGTGTGCTTCGTGTCCTTTGTGGTTAGCGGTTTTTCCTTTCCAAAAAAACAGGCCGCTCCGGAGGATTGGAGCGGCCTGCGTTGGCGAAGTCCTCCGGGGAGGAGGGTAAACTTGTTTACAAGGATGGCCCAGACGACTGGTTCGTCGCCGACGAGGCAGGCGCGCCTGCCGTCGTATTGGTCATGAGCCGCACGTCGACGCGACGATTCTTGGCCCGGCCTGCTCTGGTCTTGTTCGATTCCACGGGCTTGTCCTTGCCCAGCCCGATCACATAAATCTTGTAGCCGGGGATATTCTTCTCCGCAGCCAGGTACTGAATCACGGCGTCGGCCCGGCGCTGGCTCAGTTCATAGTTGTATTCGGCATTGCCCACGGAATCCGTCGCGCCTTCCACGGTAACGATGTAACCCTTGGTGTTAGGCACATCGCTGACGATTTGATCCAGCGCCGCCTTGGCGTCCGGGGTCAAGTTGTCTTGGTTAAAGCCAAAGTGCACCGCCGTCTCGGTCACAACCCGGTAGTTGTCGAGGTTGGCCACGGTGCTCTGCAAGGTGTCCACGCGGTGGACTGCGTTGGTAGCGAGGGTCTGAGCCTGATCGGCTTGCTGCCCGGCTGCCTGGGCCTTCTGGTCCACTTCGGCAGCTTTGGCTTGCACCTGCTGGATTCCGGCCTGGGCGCGCGCGTCTACGTCCTTGATGTCCTTCGAATTCTTCGCGGTCAGGTCGTCCAGTTCATTGGTTTTGTTGATCAGCGGCGTGGTCTGTTGACGGACATAATTCTTGCTGGCGCATCCGACCGACGCCGCCATGCTTAATGCCAGTAGAACAGCTAACGAAGTGCGATTCATGTTGGGGAAGCTCCTTATGTTCTTTATAACCGGAAATCTAAAATCTATTCGATGCCGAGATCTCACGGTCTTGCCTTGGTTGATCCTGGGTACGAATCTGATCTTCAGAATCTGGCTGCCGTGATCGTATCGGAACCGCCAAATTCCGGGGCTAGTTTTTGTAACCTTCGTGCCCCCGCTTTGTAATGAGCACGAGCGCTGCCAACCTGCGCCGGAACCGAGTCGGTCTCTAAGTTATTGTTGTAGCGACAATTATACATTTCTTCACAGGGACCAGTGGAAGCGGAAGGGAACAAAAAGCAGTATCCACCGAGGAGATTTTATACGGTAACAGCGCACCCAAACAGGACCTCGCTCGGTCGGGCACGCGTCTCAGGCCCTGGCGGGCAAAGTAATTCGAATGGCCTGGCGCTTGTCGGACAGAATACGCGGATACGGTTTCCTGCTACTTTACTGATTCACCTTTTGCCGCAGAACTGACGATGTGTTCGGGTTGAAGCTGTCGTCGCCCGAATAGTCGGCGGTGATCTTATGCGTTCCTACGCTCAGGTTCTTGGTGGTAAACTTGGCGACCCCGCTAACCAGCTTGGCCGTCCCAAGCTTCTTCGATCCATCTTTGAAGGTGACAGTGCCGGTGGGACCGTTCTCGCCCTTCAGAGCAGCTTTGACGGCAGCGGTAAAGACCACGGCCTGGCCCTTTTGGGAAGGGTTGGGCGAACTCTTGAGGCTGATTTTGGTGGCAGCTTCGTTGAGAAAAACGATTGCAGTTGCACTGAGATCGTTGGTAACCACCAGATCGTCGGAGCCCGAGCCGCGCCGGCTGAAGCCTGCCGCACCCATTCCCAGAGGAAACTTCAGGGTGGGGAAGTCCACGTGCGGCTGGAAGGTTCCGTCGCCCTTTCCGAGCAGAACGCTCATAGTGTTACCGATGAGATTGGCGACCGCGAGGTCCGGTATCCCGTCGCCATTGAAGTCGCCGATCGCGAGGCCGTCGGGACCTAGGCCGACTGTGGAATCGACATGACTTCGGAACGTCCCATCGCCCTTGCCGAGCAGGACGCTGACGGTTCCAGTATTGCCGTTCGAATAATTAACAGTTACCAGATCGAGTTTTCCATCCTGGTTGATGTCGGCGGTTGCCACGATGGCGGGCGATATTCCCGTGCGATAGTCCACATGGGCTTTGAATGTGCCATCCCCATTGCCTAAAAGAATGTTGACGACACTGTCCTGATAACCGCTGACTGCCAAGTCGATCTTGCCGTCGCCATTAAAGTCGCCGACTGCTACGGAATAGGGATATTCCGATGTAGCATAAGTTTTCATGGTCCCGAAGGTCCCATCGCCATTATTTAGAAAAACACCGACCGTGTTCTGGCCTTCGTTGGTTTCCACCAGATCCGGCTTACCGTCGCCGTTAAAATCCCCGACGGCGATCCAGTGGGGAAAGCTTCCCGCGCCGTAGTCTTTATGCGCCTGGAAAGTGCCGTCCCCGTTGCCGAGAAGCACGCTCACGGAGGAACCAGTGTCGTTGGCTACAACCAGATCGAGATTGCCGTCACCATTGACGTCGGCAATGGCAATGCCATCGGGACCATCGCCCACCGCGTAGTCGACCTTGGGTTGGAAAGTGCCATCTCCATTGCCGAGGAATACGCTGACCGACCCGGCAGCGCCATCGTTGTAGTTGACATTGGCGAAATCCAGTTTGCCATCTTTATTGAAGTCAGCCACCACAACGGACTGAGGGTTCGCACCGTCGGTGTAATCGGTGCTCTTGAAATTTAACTTGGCGGCGGGAACGGCCTGCGCGCCGCGTCCCGATGGGCCAGTAAGCAAAGTCGAGAATTGCTGAGCCTGCCCGGCAGAAACAAGTGCGATGCATGACAAGAGGATTGCCACGGAGTGTGAGGCTCGAAAGGGAATCTGGGTTACCGGAGATGTTTTGGACATGGGGCTCCCAAGGGGTCGAAAGAGTCTGTGATGAAAACCGAAAAGCGGCGCCGCCCGATCGGTCCAATTCCCGCCATGGGCGCGCCCAGAGCCATAGTAGGCCTGAATTGCCGATATTGCAAACGGGGCAGTTAGAACCAACCATTCTGACGACGTAAAATGGAAATCTAAGTTTCCGATGGACCTTGCCGCAAAAATCCGTAGCCTGCCTGCTTCGTCCGGCGTGTATCTGTACAAGAACGCCGAGGGCGAGGTCATTTATGTTGGCAAGGCCAACAACCTGCGCAGCCGTGTGGGTTCGTATTTCCGCGAAGGCCGGGTCGAGGATGCGAAAACCGACACGCTGGTCCGCGAGGCCGCGGATGTTGATTACATCGTCGTTGCCAACAATAAAGAAGCACTGGCGCTGGAAAACCACCTCATCAAGCAGAAGCAGCCGCGCTTCAACATTCTGCTGCGCGATGACAAGACCTACCCGTATGTGAAGCTCACGTTGGGAGAGCGTTTCCCGCGAGTGTATGTGACGCGGCGTCTGAAAAAAGACGGGAGTTCGTACTACGGTCCCTATTTTCCCACCAGCCTCGCCTATCGCATCGTCGACCTGATTCACCGGCACTTTCTGATCCCATCGTGCAAGGTGGATCTAGGGCATTTTCATCCGAGGCCATGCTTGCAGTATTACATCGGACGATGCCTGGGACCTTGCGTGGAGGGACTGACCACGCCTGAGGCTTATCAGGAAGCGGTGCGTGATGTGAAGTTGTTTCTCGAAGGCCGACCGACAGACCTCTCGCATTCTTTGCGCGAGCGCATGGCGAAGGCGGCCGAGGCTGAGGAGTACGAGCGGGCGGCGAAGTATCGCGATTTGATTTCGACGGTGGAGCAGTTGCAGGAGAAGCAGCGGATTGCCGCGGTCGAGGGCGACGACGCCGATGTGTTCGGTTACCACTACGAAAATGACATGCTGGCGGTGAACCTCTTCCACATGCGCGGCGGACGCGTGCTGGACCGGCGCGAGTTTTTCTGGGAAGAACTGCCGGAGTTCGAGACCTCCGGTAGAGACGTAGCTGGCTACGCCTCCCCGGAAAACATTGCAAGCAATGTTTCCACCGAATCATTT
>Ga0182014_10005346_pt1 | contig 14289 bp, 15 predicted proteins | sample 612S2DmetaG_FD_120489 | JGI IMG/M metagenome (GOLD analysis project Ga0182014, IMG submission 120489) | Permafrost microbial communities from Stordalen Mire, Sweden - 612S2D metaG | ecosystem: Environmental > Terrestrial > Soil > Wetlands > Permafrost | place: Sweden: Stordalen | collected... | reverse complement strand
GAGATCCGCGGCAACGATCCGCAGCATCTGGTGCGGCTCGGCTGGCATCTCGGCAACCGCCATCTGCCGACCCAGATCATGGGCAAGGCCCTGCGGATCCGCCGCGATCACGTCATCGAGGCGATGGTCAAGGGGCTCGGCGCGCGCGTGGTCGAGATCGAGGCGCCGTTCGATCCCGAAGGCGGCGCCTATGCGGCGGGCGGCCATGGCCATGCGGACGAGGCCGCAACCCATGCCGCACATGATCTTGCCTCGCACGCGCATCATGGCCACGCGCATGACGATCACGGCGACCATGACCACGGTCATCACCATGACCACGACGAGCATTGCGATCACGGGCATCACGGCCATTCCCATGCTCATGACCACAAGTAAGCCGCCGGCTCCGCCGCGGCGGCGCAAGGGGGCGCTCGTAGCTTCGGTTGCAGCGCAGGCTTCTCCGTCGGACGCGCCGGCGCTGGACACCGGCGAAGCGGCGGCGCTGTACCGGCTGATGACCTGGTTGTCGCCGGCCTTTCCGGTCGGCGCCTTTTCCTATTCCAGCGGCATCGAATGGGCGGTGGAAGCCGGCGATATCGCCGACGCCGCGTCGCTGACGGACTGGCTTGCGGCGATGCTGGCGGAAGGATCCGGTTTTTGCGACGGCGTGTTCCTGGCCCATTCCCACCGGGCGGCGTCGCGGCGCGACCATGACGCCCTGCGGGAGATCGCTGAACTCGCCGCCGCCTTCGTGCCGTCGCGCGAGCGGCAGCTGGAGACCTCGGCGCAGGGCCGCGCCTTCATCGACATCGCGCGCGCGGCCTGGAACTGCGACGGGCTCGCGGAGATGGTTTCGGCTTGCGGCGGTGCAATCGTCTATCCGGTCGCGGTCGGCGTCGTCAGCGCCGCGCATGCCATCCCGCTTCCCGCCACGATGCACGCTTTCCTTCACGCCCTGGTATCGAACTGGATTTCCGCCGGCGCCCGCCTGGTCCCGCTCGGGCAGACCGACAGCCAGCGGGTGCTGGCGCAGCTCGAGCCGGTCGTGGTCGCCACCGCCGGCCGGGCGCAGCACGCCGGCCTCGACGACCTCGGCAGCGCCACCTTCCGCGCCGACCTCGCCAGCCTGCGGCACGAGACGCAATATACGAGGCTGTTCCGGTCATGAGGATGATCGCCAGGCCTGTCAACGGCGTCGTGCCCGCGAATGCCGGAACCGCCGGCGTGAGCGCAGCAGCGCTCATCGCGGCTCCGTGTCCTTTCGTTTGGACACGGTGGGAGAGACCTTCCGCAAATACGAACTTCGGTGGCTATGGGTCCCGGCGGTCGCCGGGACGACGTGGAGAGAGAAATGGCTAAATCGCACGGCCCGCTTCGCATCGGCATCGGGGGTCCGGTCGGATCTGGCAAGACCGCGCTGATGGACCTGCTCTGCAAGTCGATGCGCCAGCGCTACGACATCGCCGCGATCACCAACGACATCTACACCAAATGGGATGCGGAATTCCTGGTGCGCTCGGGGTCGCTGACGCCGGACCGCATCGCCGGAGTCGAGACCGGCGGCTGCCCGCATACCGCGATCCGAGAGGATGCCTCGATGAATCTCGCCGCGGTCGCCGACATGCGCGCGAAATTTCCCGGGCTCGACCTGGTGCTGATCGAATCCGGCGGCGACAATCTCGCCGCTACCTTCTCGCCGGAACTGGCCGATCTGACGATCTATGTGATCGACGTCGCCGCCGGCGACAAGATCCCTTCCAAGGGCGGCCCCGGCATCACCCGCTCGGACCTGCTCGTCATCAACAAGATCGACCTCGCGCCCCATGTCGGCGCCTCGCTGGAGAAGATGGACACCGACGCCCGACGGATGCGCGGCGAGCGGCCGTTCGTGATGACCAACCTCAAGAAGAGCGAGGGGCTCGACCGTATCATCGACTTCATCGAAGCCAAGGGCGGCCTGAAGCCGGCGCAGGCCAAAGCCGGCTGACAGGGCGGGCCGCGCGGAAGATTGACGCGTTAACACTTGTGGCCGCGGCGCTGCCTGTCGCCGTGCACCGCGAAAATCTTCTCTTGGCTCCGGAACAATGCCGCTGCCCTGCGATTGTCCATCCTCGATCTTTGTCGCGACCGTGGCAGGACGACACAAATGGCGGCCCCATCCTTCCTTCCGCCCACCATAGTTGCGTACCGATGATCGCTGCTTCATTATTCCCGTCGAGTGGATTTCATTCCGTCTTGCTTCGCCGCCCCGGCGGACTTTCCGATGTTTCCCGCGTTTTTCGTCAACGTCTCATTGCCTGAGTAAGCGAGTGGTCCGGCTTGGTTTCATCATCGGTTTCATTGCGCTGATCGGGGTCCTGCTCTCCGGACTGGCGGCCTATCGCGTCCATGACCAGGAATTGGCGCTCGACGGCATCGCGCTGGCGCGCGCGATCGACGTGCACGCCAGCCTGGTGCAGGACCGGCTGACCGAGCGTGAGCTGCTCGCGCGGGTCGCCTCCGGACTGTTCCGCGCGCCCTCGGTGATCAAGGCCAACATGCTGCAGCCGCTGCGCGCCTCGATCTATGCCTTCAAGACCGATTTCGTGCTGGCCGGCTGGGTCGCCCGGCTCGAGCCGGGCGAACTGGACGCGGCGCGGGCGGAGCTCAAAGGCGCCGGATTTCCCAATCCGGCGATCCGCGGTGACGACGACAAGCCGCTCGACGCGCGCATGCTCGACCAGCCGGTTGACGTCCTGATGGATGTCGAACCCCGCACCACCGAGAGCATGGCCTTCCCGGGCCGCGCGCTGGACCGGGAGCCAGTGCTCGGACCGATGCTGGCGCGGGCCATGGCCGGCGGCAAGCCGGTGGCCTCCGATCCGATCCGGCTGCTGCGTCCCGACGGGCCGATCGGCCTGGTGCTGGCCGCGCCGGTGCTGCAGGAGGGCCAGGCCCAGCCGGCGGGTTTTGTTACCTTCTCCTACGATCTGGCGTCGCTGATGCTGACCAATGACGACCTCTCGCTGTTTTCGGTGGTGCTGAAGGATCCGCGCGAGGCCGATGGCGAGCTGATCGCGGATCATCAGGGCGCCGTCGAGGCGCGGAAGGCTTCCGATGCAGGTGTTGCGCCCTCGATGATCCGGACGGTGACGTTCGGCGGCCGCGACTGGTCGCTCGGCTATTACGCCAAAACCAATGCGGCGAACCGTGCCCGGCAGACCGCCGCCATCATCGCCGCCATTGGGCTGGCGCTGACCGGCATCGTCTGTGCGCTGTTCGGCTATGTTGCCTACAACAATCTGCGGCTCAGCCGCGAGATCCAGGTCAGGATCGGCTTTGAGCGCCGGCTCACCGCCGTGATCGACGAGCTCAATCACCGGGTCAAGAACATCCTCGCGGTGATCCAGTCGATCGTGACGCGCACGCTGCGCCATGGCTCCGACATCGATGTCGCCCGCGATCTTCTGATCGGCCGCATCCATGCGATGTCGAACGTGGTCTCGCTGCTCAGCGAAAGCCAGTGGCAGGGCGTCAAGCTGAAGGGCCTGTTCGAGGCCCGCGCGATCCCGCATGCCGAGCGGATCGCGGTGTCCGGTCCCGACATCGCGGTCAGCGCGCGCGCGGCGCAGAGTCTGTCGCTGCTGTTCTTCGAGCTGGCGTCGCATTCCGATGAGGGGCTTTCGCTGGTCGGCAAGCACCCGCACATCGTCGCTAACTGGCAAGTTACCGGCGAGGAGCCCGACACGGTGTTCCAGTTTCGCTGGGAGGAGTTCAACACCAGCGAAGCGACACGCCGGCCGGACTCGGATTTCGGCCTGATCCTGCTCGACCGCGTCGCGCCGGAGGCGCTCGGCGGCGTCTCCAAGCGCTACTTCACTGATGTCAGCTACGTCTACGAACTCACCGCGCCGATGGAGACCGTCGTCGACATGACCGAGCGCGACCGCACCGAACAGTTCGCAACGCCGCCGCGGGCAAAACGGTAACGGGATTACTCGCCGTCGTCACGGCCTTGAGCCGGGACCCATGATCACCAATGTCGGAGACTGTTGAAGAGCTGCATCAACGAACCCCCATAACCACCAAAGCCTGTGGCTATGAATCCCGGCTCAAGGCCGGGACGACATTGGTGAAGACTTCGGCGCCGCCATCTACCCCCCGCTGCCGCCGATCACGGCGCGCACGGTGTTGTCGGGGCCGAAATCCTCCGCGCCATCGACATAGAGCAGTGCCGACAGTTTCGAGCGCGCCCGGTTGACCCGGCTCTTGATGGTACCGACCGCGCAGCCGCAGATCGCGGCGGCGTCCTCATAGGAGAAACCGGAGGCGCCGACCAGGATCAGCGCCTCGCGCTGGTCCTGCGGCAGCTTGTCCAGCGCCACGCGAAACTCCTCGAACTCCAGATGCGCCGTTTGCGCCGGCTGGGTCTTCAGCGTCTTGGCATAGCTGCCGTCGGCGTCTTCCACCTCGCGCCGCCGCTTGCGGTAGTCGGAGCGGAACAAATTGCGCAGGATCGTGAACAGCCACGCCGGCAGGTTGGAGCCGGGCTGGAACGAGTCGATATTGGCGAGCGCGCGCAGCAGCGTCTCCTGCACCAGATCGTCGGCGCGGTCGCCATTGCCGGAAAGCGATATCGCAAAGGCGCGCAGGCTTGGGACCGACGCCAGAATGTCGTCGCGTAGGGCATCTGTGAGGGGCATTAGCTCCTCCCGTCTTCGGGATCACCCGCGTTTCCCAATTGGGGATCGGGCTTGGGAACATCAAGCTTGCGGATCAGTTCGGCGAAACGGTCCGGGACCCCCTGGCGCACGACATCGTCGTACATCGCGCGAAGTTGATGTCCGATCCTCGACTGGATCTCGGCATTGAGCCCGCTCTGCTTGCCCGGTGCCGCATTCTTGCCGGCTGGAGACTTTACATCCTTCATGACCTGTTCCACGCTTCCCCGAGAGTTAAGTCCCTGTAGAGTCAAGAATTTATCCTTGATTTCGAGGCCTTCCGCCGAAGCTAATTCGAACGCCGCCGAAAGGTTCCCGGGGGCTGTGGAACTTTTCTAGGGTTCGAGCGTAATCAGTCATGTCAGGGGAACCGGGTCACCCCGCCAGCATGCGTTGGCCCAATGAAAGATGGAGTGGGGATGTCCCGATCACAGCTTGTTGCTGAACATTTACCGTTGCTGCGGCGCTATGCCCGCGCATTGACAGGCAATCAGGCGTCGGGCGACGCCTATGTCGGGGCCATGCTCGAGGCCCTGCTGCAGGATCCGACGCTGCTCGACGAGCAGCACGGGCCCCGCGTCGGGCTGTTCCGGCTGTTCACCCAGATCTGGAATTCGGTCGCGCTCAACGGCGATACCGACGTGGCGAGCCTGCCGCTGCCGTCGGAGCGCCGTCTGTCCAACATTACCCCGCTACCGCGCCAGGCCTTCCTGCTGCTGTCGCTGGAGGGTTTTTCCGAGGAGGAAGTGGCGTTCATTCTCGCCATCGACGTCGCCGAGACCCGCAAGCTCGCCGATACCGCCGGCCGCGAGATGGCGGCGGAGATCGCCACCGACGTGCTGATCATCGAGGACGAGACCTTCATCGCGATGGACCTCGAGAGCCTCGTGAAGAACCTCGGTCATCGTGTGATCGGCGTCGCCCGCACCCATTCCGACGCGGTAGCGCTCGCCAAGAACAGGAAGCCCGGCCTGATCCTCGCCGACATCCAGCTCGCCGACGGCTCCTCCGGCCTCGATGCGGTCAACGAACTGCTTCGCACCTTCGAGGTGCCGGTGGTGTTCATCACCGCCTATCCCGAGCGCTTCCTCACCGGCGAGCGTCCCGAACCGGCGTTCCTGATCTCGAAACCGTTCCAGCCCGCGATGGTTTCCGCGGTCGCCAGCCAGGCGCTGTTCTTCCAGCGCAACTCGCGCAACCGCGCGCCAAGAGTCGCATAAAGGGTGGCGTGAGCCAGCAAGGCTGATCGAATCCGGCGCGCTTCACTGCGCGCCGGATTGAAGCGTCGGCGCTGGCGGTTTGTCAAAATCGACGCCGAGAGGACGTTGCGGCAATTCGGCGAGGGCCGCGGCCCGGTCCGCGAGCGTCTGGTAGCATTCGCAGCAAAGCTGCATCAGCAGGGGCCGGTTCAGGATCTCGATGACGCCGCGCGAGTAGGTGATGGCTCCGGTGTCCTGGATTTTTTGCGCCACCTGGGTGATCGAGGTTCGCCGCACGCCGAGCATTTCCGACAGCAGTTCCTGGGTCAGGTGGATGGTGCTGCTTTCCGCGCTGTCGGCGGATTGCAGCAGCCAGCGGCAAAACCGTTCCTCGACGGGGTGAATGGCATTGCAGACGGCCGTGACCCGCGCCTGCGTCAGCAAGATCTCGTTGTAGTGGATGCACATGTTCTGGATGTTGACGCTCCGGGCGACCGCGTCCGCGAAATGAGGGGCGGAAATGATGGCGACGTCCAGCGGCAATTGAACGACGACGCGGACGCCGGATGTGCGCAGGCCCAGTCCGGCCATCGCGTTGACGACACCCTCGCGACCGACCGTGGCGGTTTCGATGGCCTTGCCGTTCTTCAGCACGGCGAGCAGGGACAGCATCCCCTTCAGCGGAAAGTACACCTGCTGCATGCTGTCGTTGGCTTCGTTCAAGACCTGGCCCGCCGGCATCGAAGCGGTGGCGAGACGTCTTGCGATCAGAGCGAAATCCGGCTGGGGCAGGGCTGCGAGCAGGCGGTTTCTTAGCGGATCGAGAGCGGACGCATGCATGCCAGTTTTTCCAATTCGGGAAGAGCTCGCACGCACCGTCAAGCACTTGCGTCGAAATATCATCGGCGCCGTCGACGGCCTCGCGTTGATATAAATCAAGGATCGCCGTCACCGGGATTTCTTTTCACCCCGGTCGGAACGGCGAAAGGAAGCAACCTCCCCGTGAGTTGCGGCTTCGCGTCGCACTGGAATATCGGCATTCGCCTGAACGGGCGCAGAGCAAGTCGAGGCCGCCAGAGCGATGAAATGGAATAGTCGGGATAAGGGCTGACGGTTCGCCACCGGCCTGTCGCGCATCGGGGGAGGTCGGAACAAAAGCAGGGCGCGGTTGGCATCACCACAACCGCGCCCTGCATCGCCGGTCGTTGGGGCAGGGGGGATAACCGGCTGCCGGGATGACTCCCAAGGGCCCGGAGTCGTTCCCGGCGGGCCGCAAAATTTCTGCACACGGTTAAGTGATGGCGGTGCGCTGAACCGCGCCGGTTCCCTTGCGTTCTCATAATGATCGCCATGGGGCGAGGGACGAACCAACATGTCACATATTTCACGAGGAATTTTCGGTGCGGCCGCCGTTGCCCTGACGCTGGGCGCCGTGCCGCTGGCCGCGGGACGCGATCGCGATCCTTCGGCAGACTTCGGCTCGCAGGCCATCAATGGAACGCCAGTCAGCGCCATCAACCGCGCCGCCAAGGCCGATCGCGCTCCAGGCATTGCCCGCTCCGGGGCGCCGACGCAGACCATTTCGCTGCATCTGAACGGATTTACCGACACCTCGGTGCTGGTCCGCGTGCCTCTCGTGCAGGCCGCGCGGGCGAATTCGGCAGCGCCCTCCTGGACCCAGTCCGGTGAGCGCGCGGTGGGCTGCGAGCCCGTCGTCAGCGTGCTGATCGACGACGCCAAGCGGCTTCAGCCCGGCCGCTGCGTGACCTGAGCGGATCATCGACAAAGCGGCTGAGAGACTTTGTCATTCCGGGGGCGCGCTGCCTCACTCCGCCGGGGCCTGATCGCTCGCGGCCGAGGCGTTGCGGCTGGCGAGAATTCCCAGCGCCAGTCCGCCGACAGCCAAGATCGGAATCAGCCGCTTGACGCCGATGGCGCGGATTACCTGGAGGCCGGCGGCCACCAGCATCGGATCGGCGAGCGCGGTATGCATGGCCGATTTCGCGCTCTGCGCCGCGCGGGCGGCCCGGGCCTCGATCGCATTTTTCCGGACCATGTAGCAGCCGGCCGCGATCAGCGCGACCGCCGCGAATATGCCGGCGCCAGTGAGGCAGGCCTGGATCAGCCCGTAGCCTTGCAGCACGAACACGAAGGCGGCGGCGCACAGAAACGAGGTGGTGACGAACAGCGCGATCGCCGCGACCGCCGCCAGCGACGTCAGCCGCAACGCGCTGCCGGTGGATTGCTTGAAATCGTCGATCATGCGCTGAAACATTGGCCGCCTCGCTCAACAACAAGACTATGCGCCCGATGGTTCGAGACGCGCGGCCTTGCCGCGCTCCTCACCATGAGAAGCTGAAAATATCAGCCCGAGACGTCATTCGCTCGCAGACCTCATCCTGAAGAGCGCGCTCTTGCGCGCGCCGCGAAGGATGAAAGCCCGAATAGAAGCCCCGAGCCGGCCTACCGCCGCCAAGTCGCGCCGATCAGGAAGCCGAGGCCGATCGCGAGGCCCACGGTCGCGAGCGGGCGCTGCGTAATCACGTCTTCCAGCGTCTCCTCGATCGAGGCGGCCGCGTCCTGCGCCGCCCCCATCATGGCGCTGCCGCGCTCCGAGAGGTCATCGACCGCGGAATCGACATTGACGCGGGCCTGCTTGTAGCCGCGCCTCGCCTGCTTGCCGGCCGTGCCGGCAAGTTTGTTGAGCGCTTCGGTGATCTGGTCGGTCAGGGCTGCGATATCGTTTTTCACGGCTGCTACATCCTTTTCGAGGCGTTCCCGGTCCGCTATGTCCGTCAGATCTCTCATTCCGATTTCGCCGTCTGTGCTCGACATCAAAAGCTCCCGAACGACCTGAGGTTTCATCTACCGAACAAACGCGGTATGATGCCGAAGGTTCCCGATAATGTTATCCTCAACCCGGCGGCAATTGCGGCGTGTCGACCGGCATCAGATGTTCCTTGAGAATGAGGCCGACGATGAGAAGCGGCGAGGACAGGAACCCGCCCATCGGTCCCCACAGCCAGGTCCAGAACGCCAGCGCGATGAACACCGCCAGCGCGTTGAGCTCGAGCCTTCGGCCGATGATGGTGGGGGTGACGAAATGGCCCTCGATGAAGGTCACGCCGACAAAGGCCAGCGGTGCGATCAGGCCGGCGCCGAGTGTCGGGAACGCGACCACGCCGACCACCGTCAGGATGGCGAACATCGCGACCGGGCCGATGATCGGAAAGTAGTTCAACGTCGCCGCCAGCGCGCCGAGCCCGGCCGGGTTGGGCATGCCGGTGACGGCGCAGATGATGCCGGTAGCGGTGCCGAAGCCGAGATTGATCATGGTCACGGTCAGGAGATAGCCGCCGAGATGGTCCTCGATCTCGTTGAGGATGCGCAGCATCCGCAGCCGGGCGTCGTGATCGCCGAAGGTCATGATCAGCGCGCGGCGCAGGTCGCGCCAGCTCGCGATGAACAGGATCAGGGTCGCGAAGAACAGCAGGAATTCGGTAAAGGTCGGCGACAGGAATTCGATGGTCGGCTGCACCCAGTCGAATTTAGGCAGCTGGAACGACGCGGCCGGGAGCGTGTCGGAGCCGCCGAGCATGGTCTGCAGATCGTGCCAGAGCGAAAGCGGCCGGTCGAAGATGTGCAGCTTGTCCTTCAGCAGCGATCCCAGTTCCGGCAGCCGCGTGCTCCATTGCATCAGGGGGGAAGAGATCAGGCCGACCATGAAGGTGACGCCGGCGGCCACCGCGGCCACGATCAGCACCGCGGAAACGGCGCGGGGAATCCTGTGCCGCTCCAGGTAGCCGGCGGCCGGCGACAGCATGGTGCCGACCACGAAGGCCATGACGACCGGCAGGAAGAAGGCCTTCGCGGCATAGAGCACGGCGATGATGCAGATCACCAACAGCGCAACCAGCGCAAACGCAACGACTTCGGCGCGGCGGATTACCGGCGGCAGTTCGGTCCTGGCGTCCGGCATCGGCGTGCCAGCGGCCTCCCGGCCAAGCGCACGTTCATTGGGAAGGACACGCAACAGGCTCTCCCCGGGGCTCATGGGTAAATCTGGCTGGCGAGCCGCGGCATCGTGCGCGACGAACGCGCTCAAGTGGAAAGAACCGGCGGGGTCAGCAAAAGTTCCGCCGTGCAAAAATGATGTTCAGCCCTCTTGACAGACGAGATTCAATTCGATTCGCGGCGGAACCGCGAAGCCTCGGCGACGTTTAATCCTGCAGAAGCATCAGACTGATGCGCATCGCATTGGGGCAGATCATGACACAGGCATTCGCAGGCAATCGCAGGCTGTCGCGCGCGACCGGCGCGCTGGTGTTCGGCGCGGCGCTGATGCTGTCGCCCGTGCTGTTCTCGGGCACCGCGAACGCGCAGGCGCTCGGCTATGCCGCCGCGCAGCCCAGCGCGTTTCCGTCCGACGACATCATGTTGGCGCCGAACCCGCCCGCCGCGAGCGACGAAGGCGATGGCGGCGTGCTGCCCGAACGGCTGCGGCGGACCATCGTGTCGCTCGACACCGGCGAGGCGCCCGGTACCATCATCATCGATACCGGCAACACCGCGCTATACTATGTGCTCGGCCAGGGGCGCGCCATCCGTTACGGCGTCGGCGTCGGCCGCGAGGGGTTCACCTGGTCCGGCGTGCAGACCATCAGCCACAAGGCGGAATGGCCGGACTGGCATCCGCCGGCGCAGATGATCGCGCGCCAGCCCTATCTGCCGCGCTTCATGGCCGGCGGTCCCGGCAATCCGCTCGGTGCGCGCGCGATGTATCTCGGCTCCAGCGACTATCGCATCCACGGCACCAATGATCCCTCCACCATCGGCAAGTTCGTCTCCTCCGGCTGCATTCGCCTGACCAATGAAGACGTCAGCGACCTGTTCAGCCGCGTCGCGGTCGGTGCCAGGGTCGTGGTGCTGCCGAAGAACGGGCCGCACCTCGAAGCCAGGACAGCCGGTGCGAGCGGGACGGCGGCCGCGGCGACGGTCATCGCGCGTCCGGCAGCGGCGCAGCGCCCGCGGGTCATCACGCTATCCACCGGCCGTCAGGCCATGAACCTTTCGACCTCGTCGCTGTACTGACCGCAAAGCACTGACCGCAAACCGCATCGCGGAGGCAACATGTTGAAGATACCGGTGAGACAGGCGGCGTTGGGCGTGGCGGTCGCGGCGTTCGCCATGGCGCTGGCCCCGACGGCACAGGCCGAAGACTTCCTCTCCGCATTGTTCGGCGCGTTCGGCGCCCGGCCGCCGCAGCAGGCGCCTGTCGAACGGATGCCTTATGCGAACGAGGCTAATCCCTTGTTCGCCCCGCCGGATGCGGCGCGGCAGCGCGTCATCACTTATGGCGGCGGCCAGGCCTACTGCGTGCGGACCTGCGATGGCCGCTATTTCCCGCTCCCCGGCTCCGACAAGGAGAGCCGGGCGGCCTCCTGCAACAGCTTCTGCCCGGCCAGCAAGACCGAGGTGGTCTATGGCGGCACCATCGACGCGGCCACCACCGGGAATGGAAAGCCCTATTCGGAATTGCCCAACGCGTTCCGCTATCGCAATGAGATCGTGGCGGGATGCACCTGCAACGGCAAGGACCAGTTCGGGCTGGCGCCGGTCCGGATCGAGGACGACCCGACGCTGCGCAAGGGCGACCTGGTGGCTGGCGCCAACGGGCTGCTGGTGGCGGGTCGCGGCGCCGATGGACGCAACGCGTCACTGAATTTCTCGCCGGCCCCGAAATCGGTTCTGGCGCATTACGGGCGGGTGCCGGTGCTGGCCCAGGAGTGAGGGCGCCCTTGTCCCGTCATTGCCGGGCTTGACCCGGCAATCCATCTTCCTCGCAAGCTTCTCGTTCAGGCAGCGCGGATCTTGCCGAGGAAGTTTGTCACTTGGCTGCCGAGTTCCTGGCTCTGGGTTTCCAGCGTCTCGGAGGCGTGCTTGACGTCCTCCGCCGCGGCGGCGGAGGCATCGGCGTCGGTTTTGACGCCGACGATGTTGTCGGAGACGTTCTTGGTGCCCTGCGCCGCGTACTGCGTGCTGCGGGTGATCTCCTGGGTCGCGGCGCCCTGCTCCTGGACCGCGGCAGCGATCGCGGTGGCGACCTCGTTGACCTCGCCGATGATGCTGCCGATGGCCTTGATGGCGTCGATGGCGTCGCCGGCCACCCGCTGGATGTCGGCGATCTGCTCGGAGATTTCCTCGGTCGCCTTCGCGGTCTGGCTGGCCAGCGATTTGACCTCGGAGGCCACCACGGCGAAGCCGCGGCCAGCCTCGCCGGCGCGCGCCGCCTCGATGGTGGCGTTCAACGCCAACAGGTTGGTCTGGGCGGCGATGGTGTTGATCAGGCCGACCACTTCGCCGATCCGGCCCGCCGATTTCGCCAGGCCCTGCACCGTGCCGTCGGTTTCCCGCGCCTGACCGACGGCGCGACCGGCGATCCCGGCGGCATGCGCGGCCTGCCGGCTGATGTCGTTGATCGATGCGCTCAGCTGCTCGGAGGCGGCAGCGACGCTCTCGACGCTCATCGAGGCTTCGCCTGACGCCTTTTCGGCAACCTGGACCCGCTGGTTGGTCTGGCGGGAAACCGCCGACAGGCCCGAGGAGGTGGTCCGCATCTGGCTGGAGGCGTCGCCCAGTTGCTGCAGGGTCTGGCGCACCACGCCTTCGAACTCGCCGACATAACTATCAATGGCTTTCTGGCGGGCGGCGGCTCCGGCGTTGCGTTCGCACTCCTGCTGCTCGATCCGCAGCTTGTCGACCGCCTGCTGCTTGAAGGTCTCCAGCGCGCCGGCCAGCGCGCCGATTTCGTCGCGGCGCTCGGTATAGCCGGTATCGATGGTGAGATCGCCCGCGGCCACCTTCAGCATGGCGTCGCGCATGTTGTGCAGCGGGGTGATGACGCGGCGGCCAACCGCCATCATGGCGCCGAAGGTCAGCACCAGCGCTCCGGCGAGCAGCGAAAGCTGCAGCACCAGCGAGCGCAGCGACGCCGCATGCTGGACGGCGGTGTGGTCCCTGGCGGCCTCGAGCGCGCGTTCGGCGACCGTGACCGCCGAACCCATGCGACCGACGGTGATCGGGCTCCAGGCGTTCGCGGTCAATTCGGGCTTCTCGCCGGCAATCAAGGCCGTCAGCAGGCGATCGCGCAAGGCAAGATAGTCCGGCTCGAAATAGGCGGTCTTGGTCGCGGCGATGGCGGCGGCGAGCGCCGGAGGCAGTTGCATTCCGGAGGCCGCCGTTTCCAGCGCGGTGAAGGCGGTATCGGTGCCGCCGAGGAATTTGAGGTAGGCCGTGCGCACTTCCTGCGCGATGCGTCCGGCGGCAAGCCCCTTGGAAACGATCAGCGAGGCTTCGCCGGCGGTGTTGCGCAGCAGCCAGGCGGTCTGCTTGATCGCCAGCAATTGGTCGATGGTAGCGTCCTGATGGTTGATGGCGGCGGCGAGCGCGCCGGACAGTTTGTCCAGCGTCGTCAGCAACCCGGCCGTCGTATCCAAATATTCCTGCGGCATCGACGCCCGGCGCGCGGCCTTCGGCTTGGCGACTTCATCCCAGAATTCCTTCTGCAGCGCGGTCAGGCGCTTGAACAGGCGATCGAGTTCCGGCACCAGCGTGCCTTGCTGCGGAAATTCGATCGACGGCAGCAACACCAGCGCGTTGGCCATGGCGGGCATTTGTGCATGGCGAAGGTCCCGCAGATATTTGTCGATATCGCTGGCGACCGGCGTGTCGGCGTTCAGCAACCGAAAGGTGGTAGACTGATCGGTGCGCAGATTGTGCATGGCCTTGAACAGGTCGGCCGAGGCCTCGGCGATCACCGCGATGCGGCTGGTCGCCTGCACCCGGTTCCAGGAATCCCATGCGTTGAGCGAGAAGCCGATCACGACGCAGAGCGCGGTGGTCAGGATAACGGCCTTGAGCAGCGCCGATACGGTTAAGCGATTGAGCATGAGACCCCCACTCGGGGCATTAACGCTAACAAAGGTAAACATTTAGACAGCTTTGCTGCCGTATTTGTACGGTGAAGGCGGGAAGCGGCCCGGCTGCCGCGGTTCCCGGTATGGAACCGCAGCCTCCCTCGCACGTTAGCAAAACGTCCATTTCGCTTCCCGCGGGCCTTCAGGGGATTTTCGGATGATTGTCAGCGCACTCGTTACGTTTCTCGTCGTCATTCTCGTTCTGTACCTGATCAATCTGCTGCCGATCGACGGCCGCGCCAAGCAGATCGCGCGCGTCATCGTGATCATCCTCGGGGTGATCTCGCTCCTGAAATTCATCGCGGTGTTCTAGAGCAAATTCCTCAAAAAGCGAGTCGGAGGGATTCTCTTGGAGGCGGAATGCTGATTCCATCTTTGCGACTGAGTCGGGAGGATGGGATGGGCAAGCCGTACAGCATGGATTTGCGTGAG
>Ga0182014_10005343_pt1 | contig 14296 bp, 14 predicted proteins | sample 612S2DmetaG_FD_120489 | JGI IMG/M metagenome (GOLD analysis project Ga0182014, IMG submission 120489) | Permafrost microbial communities from Stordalen Mire, Sweden - 612S2D metaG | ecosystem: Environmental > Terrestrial > Soil > Wetlands > Permafrost | place: Sweden: Stordalen | collected... | reverse complement strand
CGCATGTTGATCGAAGCGAAGGTCGACTACTCCAAGAGCCGCAATCTCCTGCTCTCGGCCATCGTGCTGGTGATCGGCATCTCGGGCGTGTCGATCCAGATCGGCAACGCGCAGCTCAAGGGCATGGTGCTGGCGACCCTCGTCGGCATGGGCCTGAGCCTCATCTTCTGGGCGCTCGACAAGCTGGGCCTCAGCAACGAGTCGCCCGACGCCAGCATGGTCTCGCCCGACTGAGACGGGCCAACGCGCCGCGAGCCGATCCCTGATCGGCCGCGCGGCGCGACGATTCGACAAACGCCCCCGCCGCCCAACGGCGACGGGGGCCGAGCGAAATGACGGGAGATACGACGATGTCCGACACGAATCTGAGTCAAGCGATCTTCGACCGCCTGAGCGAGCGGATCCTGCGCTGGCGATACGTTCCCGGACACCGTCTTCACCGAAGAAGCCTTGTGCGCCGAGTTCAAGGTCAGCCGCAGCCCAATCCGCGAAGCCCTCCAGATGCTCGCCGACCGGCGCCTGGTTGAGAAGAAGCCGCGGCAAGGCTACAGCGTCAGGCAGCTCAACCTGCGGGAGATCCGCGAGCTGTACGATGTGCGCTTCGTGCTCGAGACCTTCATCATGGCCCAGGTTTGCCAGAGGGGCCTGGACGAAGGCGTCCTGCTCGAGCTGAAGACGCGATGGACGCAGGTCTATGAGAACCTCCCGCAGATGATCGCCGATCCGGCTACGATGGACGCGGAGTTCCATCGGACCTTTGCGCGCGCCGCCGGGAATCAGACCATGGCCTCGATGCTGAAGAACATCGACGACCGGATCCGCTTCGTGCGCATCTTCGACATCACCAGCGCCGAGAGGCTCAAGACGACCTGTCTGGAGCACCTCGAGATTCTCGACGCGGTGAGCCAGCGCAATCTTGAAGAGGCCGTCGCGGCGTTGCGCCGCAACATCGAAGGCGGCCGGGACAAGGTCGAGCACGCCCTCAAGGAAGCCCTCGCGAGAGCCCATGAGACCCATAGTTGACGCGCCAAGGCTGGCGGTGGCCCTCGGTCCGGAAGTCCCGAGCGGAGAATTCCCTGCGGCGGTCCACAGCGTCTTCCGGGCGGCGCTCAACCTTGTTCGCCCCGGCGGCGACCTGCTGAGTCTCCTCAGCAACGAAGCCTGCGACGGCCCGCAGAGCATCCGTCTCGCCTCCGTGGAGGACTTCTCTTCGTTGTCCCTCGTCGCAGGAGCCGCCGGCGCCTTCCGCGCGACGGAAATCACTCTCGATCGGTCGGGCGGCTTGCCGCCGTTCCGGGTGGGCTGCGCCTCGGCGCGCCGCCTGGCGGCGGAGACGCTGCCGCCGATCGGCAGGGGGGAGGAGAGGTGGAGCGCGGGCGTCGCGCTGCTGGACGGACTGCAGCAGCGCGCCGGGACCGATCTGCGCATCGGCTGCCTATTGGCGGACGCCGTCGCGCCGGGCCCGATGGGCGAGCGGCTGACGCGAACCGCTCTGGCTCTGGGGCGCTCCGTTCGGGCCGGCGGCGCGGAGGCCGTGCGGCACGCGGCGTCCCGCCTAGTCGGCCTGGGAACGGGGCTCACGCCGGCGGGCGACGACTTCCTCTCCGGCTTCCACGCCGCGGCGCTTTGCCGGAGCGGGGCGCGCCCCGGAGATTCCGGATTGCTCGCGGCGCTCGCGGGCGCCGTGCGGGAACGCCTCGGCGCGACGACGGCGCTCAGCGCGACGTTGCTGCGCAGCGCTCTCGCAGGGCATGTCTTCGGACCCCTGACGGCGCTGGCGGAGGCCTGCGCGGGAAAGCCCGGATGCGGCGCGCCGGCCGCGGTCCTGCAACTCGCGAGCGTCGGGCACAGCTCGGGCATGGACGCCGCGACCGGATTTTTCTACGGGCTGACGATTTGGCGGTGACGCGCGCGCCGCCCGACCAGCGGCGCCGTCATGGAGCCGGTCGTCGGCCGACGGCAAAAGAAGGACGCAAGACACGTCGTGAAGGAACACGCAGTCGTTGCCGCAACCGGCGCCTTCCGTTCCGGAAAAGGGGCGCGCTTTGAAACGGCCGCGCCCTGCGGTTTGACGTCGTAGGAGGTCCCATGCTCCAGAACTTTCATTACGCGGCCCCCAGAACGCGGGCCGAGCTGCACGCCATCCTGGCCGATCAGGGTCCCGACGCGTGCCTCCTGGGGGGAGGGACGGACCTGCTGGCGAACATCCGCGGCGGCCTGGCGCACCCCCGCATCGTCGTCGACGTGAAGAAGGTCGAGGGCTTCTCCGGCATCGTGTGGAGCGAGCAGGACGGCCTGCTCATCCGCGCGGGCGCGACCATCAACGACGTCCTCCAGGACGCGAGGGTGCAGAGCGACTTCGTCCTCCTCGCCGCGTGCGCGCACGACCTCGCCTCCTATCAGATCAGGAACCGGGCCACGGTCGTCGGCAACGTCGTGAACGCCTCGCCGTGCTCGGACATGGCGCCGGCTCTGCTCTGCCTGCAGGCCCGCGCGGTGATCAGCTCGCGGCGAGGGGAGCGCGAGGTCCCGTTCAAGGAGTTCTTCAAGGGCGTCAAGAAGACCGTTGTCCGGCCCGACGAGGTGCTCGAGCGCATCGTCGTTCCCGCCGCGTCGGCGGGCGCTCGCGGCAACTATTACAAGCTGAAGCGGATCAACGGCCACGACCTCGGCATCGTCGGCGTCGCGATTTGCCTGGCGGGGAATGGCGAGGCGCGCCTGGGCGTCAGCTCCTGCGCGCCGACCCCGATACTGGTCGAGAATCTCTCCGACCCCCTCTCCGCCGAGGCGGTGGTCGGGGCGGTCATGAAGGCCATCAGCCCGATCAGCGACGTCAGGGCCACCAAGGAGTACCGCGAGCACATGGTGCAGATGTTCGTCCGGCGGCTTGTCGACGAGGTGAAGTCATGAAGATCAAGGTCACGATCAACGGCGCGGTTTACCAGCGCGACGTGGCGGAGAACATCACTCTCCTGCATTTCCTACGCGAAGACGTCGGCCTCGCCGGGACAAAGGAAGGCTGCGGCGGCGGCGAGTGCGGCGCCTGCACCGTGCTCCTCGACGGCCGCCCGGTGAACTCCTGCCTCGTCCTCGCGGCGGAGACCGACGGCAAGTCCGTCTCGACGATCGAGGGCGAGGCGAAGGACGGCAGGCTGTCGCCGATCCAGGAAGCGTTCGCGCGGCGCCACGCCGTGCAATGCGGCTATTGCACTCCCGGGATGGTCATGTCCGTCCGCGCGCTCATCGAGCGAAATCCGAGGCCGACCGTCGCCGAAATCAAGGAAGGCCTCGAGGGCAACTTCTGTCGATGCACCGGGTACGTCCAGATCATCGAGGCCGTCCTCGACGTGAGCGGGCAAGCGGACAGCAAGCAGGAGCCAACCCATGCTTGAGACCTCGAATCCCAGCTCCCTTCGGCACGTCGGCCATAGCCCCGCGCGTCAGGAGGCGCCGGACAAGCTCACGGGCGCGGCCGTTTTCGTCAGCGACATGACCCTTCCCGGCATGCTCTACGCCCAGGTCAAGAAGAGCCCCCACGCCCGGGCCAAGATCCGGCGCATCGACGTTTCGCGCGCCGCGCGGCTCCCTGGCGTTCGCGCCATCCTCACGGGGCACGACCTCGATTACCGCATCGGCCTGTACGTGGTCGACAAGGACATCCTCGCCAAGGGGGAGGTGCGGCACTTCGGCGAGGCGGTGGCGGCCGTGGCGGCGGACACCCTCGCCATCGCCAGAGAGGCCGCCGACCTCATCGAGGTGGATTACGAGGTCCTGCCCGGCGTCCTCAACCACATGGACGCCCTCAAGGAGGGCGCGCCCCTGGTCCATCCGGATCTGGGGGCCTACGACTACGTCAAGGCGGTGTTCTCGCCTCAACCCGGGACCAACATCGCCAACCTCAGCAAGTGCCGCAAGGGAGATGTCGAGAAGGGCTTCGCCGAGGCGGCGTGGATCGTCGAGCGCGAATACACCAACCCCTCGGTCCAGCACGTCCCCATGGAGACGCACGTCGCCATCGCGCAGTGGAAGACGGGGGACGACATCACCATCTGGAGCAGCGCGCAGTCGCCGTTCACCGTGCGCGACCTGTTCTGCTCCTCGTTCAAGTTGCCGCTCTCCAATGTGCGCGTCATCATCCCCAACGTCGGCGGCGGCTTCGGCGGCAAGGCCGGCATTCACCTCGAGCCCCTGGTCGCCTGCCTCTCGCGCAAGGCAGGGGGAAGGCCCGTCAAGCTTCAGGCCACGAGGGAGGAGGAGTTCAGCCTGCTGCCCTGCCGGAGCGCGCTGACCTACCGGGTCAAGACCGGCGTGCTGGCCGACGGCAAGATCATCGCCCAGAAGATGGAAATGTTCTGGGACGCCGGGGCCTACGCCGACTACGCGGTGAACGTCACCAGGGCATCGGGCTATTCGGCCTCGGGACCTTACGAGATCCCCAACGCCTGGGTCGACGCCTACACGGTCTACACCAACAAGCCCTACGGCACCGCCTACCGGGGTTTCGGCCACGTCGAGTTCTTCTGGGGCCTGGAGCGGCACATGGAGCTGGTCGCCCAGACCATCGGCATGGACCCGCTGGAGTTCCGCCGCAAGAACCTCCTCCGGCCCGGCTCGCTCACGCTCACCGGCGAGAAGATCACCGCCCACACCGGCGACGTGCGCAAGTGCCTCGACGCCGTCGCCGAGGCCATTCATTACGGCGAGCTGACGCCCGTGGAGAAGGCCAGGGAAGCGAGGACGGGCCTCAAGATCGGCAAGGGCGTCGCCACGCTCCACAAGGCGCCGGCGATGCCGTCCTTCACCGCCACCTCCGTCATCGTCAAGATGAACTCCGACGGCGGGGTGTTGGTGAACGTCGGCCTCACCGAGATCGGCCAGGGCTCGACGACGGCGCTTGCCCAGATCGCCGCCGAGCGGCTCGGTTTCCCCCTGAACAAGGTCAAGGTGACCGTCGAAAAGGACACCGACCGCGATCCCTATGATTGGCAAACGGTCGCCTCCAAGGGTTTGATCCTCACGGGCAACGCCGTGATCCTGGCGTGCGAGGACCTGCTCGCCAAGGCGTACGAGACAGCCGGGCAGGCGCTGCGCGCGCAGGCCTGCGACCTCGGCCACGACGGCGAGAGGATCTTCGTCAAGCACGACCCCGACCACTCCGTCCGCTTCGCGCAGCTGGCGGTCGGCTATGCCTACCCCAACGGCAACGCCATCGGCGGGCCGCTGGTCGGCGTCGGGCGCTATATCGCGCAGGGCCTCACCAATCTCGACAAGGCGACGGGCCAGGGCCTCCCCGCCCTCGACTGGACCTATGGCGCCCATGGGATCATCGTCGAGGTGAACGCGGCGACCGGCCAGTACCACATCCTGAAGATCGCCTCCGCTTACGACGTGGGCAAGGCGATCAACCCGGAGTTGGTCCGCGGACAATGCATCGGCGGCATGGTCCAGGGCCTCGGGACGGCGCTCTGCGAGGGCTACATCTACGACCAGCAGGGTCATCTCCTGAACCCCTCGTTCACCGACAACAAGATCCCGACGAGCAAGGACCTTCCCGACGAGATCGAGTGCATCATCATCGAGACGCCGCAGCTCGACGGGGCTTACGGCGCGCGCGGCGTGGGCGAGCATCCGATGATCTCGGTCGCCCCCGCGCTCGGCAACGCCATCGGCAACGCCGTGGGGGCGGAGCTGACGCACATGCCTATCCGCAGCGAGGACGTCTGGCGCGCCATTGGCCATAAGGAGCCCGTCGAGACCTGGATCACCAAGACCCCCACCGGGTCTTGCCGATCCGTCGTCTGGGGCGGCTGACCGGCGGCGAATTCCGGCCTGCGACGACCGATGGTCGCCGCAGGCTTCGGAATTGTCCGAGCAGGCCCTCGAGTTTTGCGGCGCATCGCCGATGGATCGCCATCGACGCCAGTCGCGGCGTTCGGCCCGTTTGCGCCCGCCTTGCGGAGCGGCTCCCGGTTCGCCATGTTCGTCGCGAAGGCTCCGGCCGATGCTTCGAAGGAGGAAACATGAGCGATAGCGCCATCGACGAGGTCGCCGGCCGATGGGCGACAATCCGCTTCGACGGGCGCCGCTGCATCCATGCGCGGCGCTGCGTCATTTCGCAGCCCGGCGTATTCAAGGCCAACGCCAAAGGCGATTGGATCGATCCCGACGCCGCCTCGGCCGAAGACCTCATGTTTGTCGCGCGCAATTGCCCGTCGGGCGCGATCCAGGCAACGCGCCGCGACGGCGGCGCGCCGGAGCCGCTTCCGCTGGTCAACACGATCGCCGTTCGCGAGAACGGCCCGCTTGCGGCGCACGCTCGGATGGAAATCGGCGGCGAGGCGGCGGGCATGCGCGCGACGCTGTGTCGTTGTGGCGCCTCGAGCAACAAGCCCTATTGCGACGGGTCGCACGTGGGCGCGGGCTTCCTCGCTTCGGGCGAGCCCGCGACCAAGACCAGCGAGCCGCTCGCCGCGCGCGACGGCGCGTTGAAGATCACGCCGTATCCCAACGGGCCGCTCGGAGTGAGCGGCGCGGTGGAGATCCTGTCGGGCACGGGGCGCGCGATCGAGCGGACGCAGGCGACCGCGCTCTGCCGCTGCGGGGGATCGAAAAACAAGCCCTACTGCGACGGAACGCACAAGGCCATCGGCTTCGTCGCGCCGGCGACGCCGTCGTGAGCGCGCCGGACGACGGGGGAGGTCGCGCCATGGCGAGCGCCGACGAAGACGTTCTGGCCGCCGCCGAGCGCTGGCGCAAAACGGGGCGCGCCGTCGCCATCGCGACGGTGGTGGAGACCTGGGGCTCCGCGCCGCGGCCCGTCGGCTCGCATCTGGCGATCGACGGCGACGGCCGTTTCCTCGGGTCGGTGTCGGGCGGCTGCGTCGAAGGCGCGGTAGTGAGCGAGGCGCTCGACGTCATCGCCGACGGCGCCGCCAAGACGCTGGAATTCGGCGTCGCCGACGAAACGGCGTGGCGGGTCGGCCTCTCCTGCGGCGGCCGCATCACGGTCTATATCGAGCGGGTCGACTGATGCGGCTGGAACTTCTCGAGGCGATGAACACGACGCGGCGCGAGCGGCGCGCCGGCGCGCTGGTCACCAGGCTCTCCGACGGCGAGCAGCGCTTCGTTGCGGCGGAGGCGGTCGCGGCCGATCCGCTCGCCGAAGCGCTCGACGCGGCGCTGCGATCGGGCAAGAGCGGCCTCGTCGAGCGCGCCGGCGAGCGCTGGTTTCTCACCATCCTCGTTCCCCCGGTGCGGCTGGCGATCATCGGCGCCGTGCATATTTCGCAGGCGCTGGCGCCGATCGCCAGGATCGCGGGGCTGGACCCGACGATCATCGATCCGCGCGCCGCGTTCGCGACGCCCGAGCGCTTTCCCGACACGCCGGTCGTCGCGCAATGGCCGGACGAAGCGCTCGCCGCCTCGCCTCTCGACCGCTTCACGGCGATCTGCGTGTTGACGCACGACCCGAAGATCGACGATCGCGCGCTCGTTCGCGCGCTCCAATCCGACTGTTTCTACATCGGCGCGCTCGGTTCGCGCAAAACGCACGCCAAGCGGATCGAACGGATGCGCGCCGAAGGCTTCGACGAAAAGGCGCTAGCGCGCATCCACGCGCCGATCGGCCTCGACATCGGCGCGACGAGCGCCGCCGAAATCGCCGTGTCGATCGTCGGCGAGATCATCGCCGCGCTGGGCAAAAAGCCGCCGCGCGCGGAACGCGGCGAGGGAGCGGCGTCGTGAAATTCGGCATGGTTCCGGTCGACGAGGCGGAAAACGCGATCCTTGCGCACGGGCTGCGCCTCGAGTCGGCGACGCTCAAGAAGGGGCAAATCGTCACCGCGGCGCGCCGCCGCGCGCTGAGCGAGGCGGGAGTCGGAAAAATCGTCGTCGCTCGGCTCGACCCCGGCGACGTCGGCGAGAACGAGGCGGCGAGGCGCGTCGCCGAGCGGCTCGCCGGCGTCCATCTGCGTCGCGAGCCGCCGTTCGCCGGCCGCGTCAATCTGTTCGCGCAAGCCGCGGGCCTCGTCGTCGTCGACGCCAAGGCGATCAACCGAGTCAACGGCGTCGACGAGGCGATCACCGTGGCGACGCTGGCGCCGTTCCGCGCCGTCGCGGCGGGCGACATGGCGGCGACGGTCAAGATCATTCCCTTCGCCGCGCCCGGCGCGGCGCTGGAGAGAGCGTGCGAGGCCCTGCCCGCGGGCGGGGCCGTGTCGATCGCGCCGTTTCGTCCGTTGCGCTTCGCCGTCGCCTCGACGACGCTGCCCGGCCTCGCGGCGAGCGTCGTCGCCAGGACGCTGCGCACGCTGGAGGCGCGCCTCGCTCCCGCCGGCGCTTCGATCGTCGCCGAGGAGCGCGTCGCCCACGAGCCCGGCGCGCTCGCGGGCGCGCTCGAACGGCTCGCCGCCAAGGGCGACGCGTTGGTGATCTTCGGCGCTTCGGCGGTCGCCGATCGGCGCGACGTCGTTCCCGCCGCGATCGAGGCCATCGGCGGACGGATCGAGCGCTTCGGCATGCCCGTCGATCCGGGCAACCTGCTGCTGCTCGCCGCGCGCGGCGACCTGCCGATCGTCGGCGCTCCCGGTTGCGCGCGTTCGCCCAAGGAGAACGGCTTCGATTGGGTGCTGCAGCGCATTCTCGCAGGCGCGCCGATCGCCGGCGCCGACATCGAGGCGATGGGCGTCGGCGGGCTCCTGACGGAGATCGCGTCGCGCCCGCAACCGCGTCTCGGCGATGCCTGAGATCGCCGCCGTCATCCTCGCCGCGGGGCGGTCCGCGCGCTTTCGCGCCGAAGGCGGCCGGGAAATCTCCAAGCTCGTGGCGTTGCTCGACGGCAAGCCGCTGGCGCGCCACGCCGCGGAGGCGGCGCTCGCTTCGCGCGCGCGCCCGGTCGTCGTCGTCACCGGCTTCGCGCGGGGGGCGGTGGAGGCGGCGCTCGCTGGATTGCCGCTCGCCTTCGTCCATAACCCCGATTTCGCCAGCGGCATGGCGTCTTCGCTCAAAGCCGGCGTCGCGGCTCTGCCCGCCGACGTCGCGGGCGCGCTCATCGTGCTCGGCGATATGCCGCGAATCGAGGGGGCGACGCTCGATCGTCTGATCGAAGCCTTCGCGGCGCGCTCCGATGCGCTCGCCGCGGCGCCCGTCCACGCCGGCCGGCGCGGCAATCCCGTGCTGCTGTCGCGCGCGCTGTTTCCCGCGCTGGCGCGCCTCGACGGCGAAGAGGGCGCGCGCCGCCTCCTCGGCGAGGCCGATCCCCGAGACGTCGTCGAGGCGCAAGTCGAAAGCGACGGTGTGACGTTCGACATCGACACGCCGGGCGAACTCGCCGCGGCGCGAGGCTTGCGCGGCTGAAGGAAGCCGGGCGACGTTCGGTTGAGCTTTCGCGCGCGCAAGGAACAAATCGGCCGATCGCGCTCGTCGACGAAAGCTTCGTCTATCTGTAATATGCCTGGTCGAGGGTCGATCGGCCGGCGCGGTCACAGGCTGAAAGGTCGGATTCGAGAGTTGGGAGAACCGCGGTGACATCAGTGGAGATGAGCGACCTGCGCAAGAGATTCGGCGCGGTCGAAGTGATCCGGGGCGTCTCGGTCGCGATCGACGAGGGAGAATTCGTCGTGCTCGTGGGGCCGTCAGGCTGCGGCAAGTCCACCGTGCTGCGGATGCTCGCCGGCCTCGAGGACGTGACATCGGGCGAGATCCGCATCGGCGGCGCGGTCGTCAACGATGTGCCGCCGATGCACCGGAACATCGCCATGGTGTTCCAGAGTTACGCGCTCTACCCGCATATGACGGTGCGGGAGAACATGAGCTTTGCGCTGAAGCTGAAACACATGGCGCATCACGAGATCGCGGAGAAAGTCGATCGCGCCGCAGGCGTCCTCGGCCTCGAGGAGCTGCTCGATCGCTACCCCCGGCAGCTCTCCGGCGGCCAACGGCAGCGCGTCGCCATGGGGCGCGCCATCGTGCGGGACCCGAAGGTCTTCCTCTTCGACGAACCGCTGTCCAATCTCGACGCCAAACTGCGCGTGCAGATGCGGGCCGAAATCAAGCAGCTGCATCAGCGGCTGCAGACCACGACGGTCTACGTCACCCATGACCAGATCGAGGCGATGACGATGGCCGACAAGATCGTCGTTCTGCGCGACGGCCGCGTGGAGCAGATCGGCAGCCCCCTCGACCTCTATGACAGGCCGATCAATCAGTTCGTCGCCGGCTTCATCGGCTCGCCGGGCATGAATTTCATCCCCGGTCGCATCCGCATCGATGGCGGCGCGTTTCTCGTCACGGCGAGCGGCGATCGCCTGCCGCTGCCGGCGGAGACGTCGCCCGCCTGGGACGGACGGCCGGCCACGATCGGCATCCGGCCCGAGGATTTCGTCATCGATGGCGAAGCCGGCCTTCCGGCGCAGGTCAGCGTCGTCGAACCGACGGGCGCCGAAACCCAGGTGATTGCGCGATTTGCGGGGCACGACATCGTCGGCGTTTTCCGCGAGCGTCTCGACGCCAAGCCGGGCGGCATGCTGGCCCTGACCGCCCCGGCGGCAAGAGTCCATGTCTTCGACGAGCAATCCGGACTACGGATGATGTAGGCGGCGGCGGCGCGAAGGCGCTCGGCGCGATGATCAGGGCGTCGGCGCAGCCCTGACCTCGGCGAAGTCCGAGCGGCCGCCTCACGCCTTGACCGCGCCGGCGGTGAGGCCGGCGACGATGTAGCGCTGCGCGAACAAGAACATCAGGATCGCCGGCAGGATGGTGAGGGTGATGAAGGCGAGCACGAGCTGCCACATCGTGTTGTACTGACCCTGATAGGCCATCAGGCCCAGAGTCCAGGGGTAGCGCGACTCGGAGTTGAGGACGACGAGCGGGAGCAGATAGCCGTTCCAACTGCCGACGAACGAAATCACGGCGACGGTCGAAAGAATCGGCCCCGTCAGCGGCAGGGTGATGAACAAGAAGTAGCGGAAGTAGCCGCAGCCATCCATCATCGCCGCATCGAGAAGTTCGCTCGGCAATTGCTTGAAGGCGTTGCGCAGCAGCAGGATGCTCATCGCCAGCGAGAAAGCGACTTGCGGCAACGCCACGCCGAGATAAGAATTGAGCAGGCCAAGATCTCGGATCTTGATGAACAACGGCAGGATTCCCGTCGCGAGGGGGAACAGCAGCCCGAGCTCCAGATAGCTCAGCAAAAACTTGTCGCCGAAGAATTTCAGGTGCGCGAAGGCGAAGGCCGCCATCGACGCGCAGGCGAGCGTCAGCGCGACGGTGAGGATCGCAATGATCAGCGAATTGCCGAGCACCTGCCAGTAGCGCGCGCCCGACAGAATGCCCCAATAGTTCCGCCACACCCAGACGTGCGGCAGGCCGAGCAGGTTCGAGCGCAGCTCGCCAAGCTCCTTGAAGCCGCCGAGCGCCGTCGCCAGGATCGGCACGAGCACGATCCCGGCAATCACGACGAGCGCGCCGAAGATCGCGATCGCGGCGAGCGGATTGAGGCGGCGGCCCGACAAATCCTGCGTCGAGGCGGCCGTGGCGGCGGGCAAGGAGGTCTCAGTCATCGCGCATGAAGATTCGTTGGTAGCCGATGGCGAAAGTGACGCAGATGAAGAACAGCACCACGCCCACCGCCGAGCCGAAGCCGACGCGCATTCGGGTGATGCCGAAATAGTAGAGGAACGACACCATCGTGTGCGTGGTGTCGAACGGCCCCCCGCCGGTCAGCGGCACGACGATGTCGAAGAGCTGCAACGAGCCGACGACGGCGAAAAAGATCGAAAGGCGGATCATCGGCCCGAGCTGCGGCACGGTGATGTAGCGGAAACGCTGGAACGAACTTGCGCCGTCCACCTCTGCAGCTTCGAGCAACGACTTGTCGATGCCTTGCAGGCCGGCGACGTACAGCATCATGTAGAAGCCGAAGTATTTCCAGATGATAACGATCAGGATCGCGGTGAACGCCCAGTCCTTGTCGGCGAGCAGGTAATACGGTTGGAGGCCGAGGGCGCCGTTGATCGTTGCGACGAGGCCGTAGTCGCCGTCGAACATGTAGCGCCAGATGAGCCCCGCTCCGACGTCGGCCAACACATAGGGCAGAAAGAAGATCATGCGGAACGCCGCCGCCCCGGCGATTCGCCCGGCGACCATCATCGCCACGGCGAGCGCCAGCGGGAGCTGAATGAGAAGCGAGACGGCGATGATGATCCCGTTGTTGACGAGTGCGCGCGAAAACGTCGCGTTGCCGATCAGATAGCCGTAGTTCGTGAGCCCGATGAACTTCTCCGGCCGGCCGTAGCCGTCCCAGTTGTAAAAGCTGAACCACCCCGCTTCCGCCATCGGCAGGGCGACGAAGACGGTGAACAACAGCAACGCGGGCGGCAGGAAGACGAGAACGACCGCCCAGCCGTTGGCGGACATTCGGCTGGCGGGTTCGACGGAGTTGGTCCCGGCGGTCGACAAATGAACGAACCTCGCTTCTCGGAGCGCAGGAGCCCCGCCGCGGACACGCGGCGGGGCGACGCGAGATTTCGCTTGGCGATTCGAACGTTACTGCTGCTCGGCGGCCTCCTGGAGCGCGGCCGCCGCCGCTTCCGGCGTCATTTGTCCGGCGGCCACGGCGACCGAAATATCGTTGATGACGCGACCGACCGACGGACCGAGGTCCTGATCGAAGTAGTTCTGGTGGAAGGTCGTCGCGGCGAGATCGTCGGCGAGGCGCTTCTGCAGCGGGTCGGTGATGACCTTCGAGGCGCCCTTCACGACGGGGATGTAGGCGCCGGTGGCCGCAGCCTCCTCAGCATACTTCTCTTGGCTGAAGAACTTGAGGAAGTCGATCGTCTCGGGCGGCGCGGTCTTGGTCACGAGGAAGCCGTTGATGCCGCCGAGCGTATCCGTCGCCTTGCCCTTGCCGTCAGGCACGGTCGGGAACGACAGGATGCCGATGTCCTCCGCCGCAATGCCCTTGCCGCTGGCGGAGTTCGGCGCCTGCATGCCCAGGAACCATTGACCCATCAGGTCCATGGCCGCCTTGCCGTCGCCGAAGACGCCTGCCGACTGCGCATGCGAGGTGGAGAGATAGCCGGGCTGGAATGGGTCGAGCGCCCCGAGCTCGTGAAGCCGCTTGCCGGCCTCGACGAAAGCCGCGTTCTTGAAGCCGCCGTTCTTGTTCGCCTTCGCGTCGGGCAGGGCGGTTGCGCCGCCGACGCGCAGGACGAGATAGTCATAGAAGAAGGCCATCGGCCACTTCTCGCCTGCGCCGACGACGATCGGGGCGATTCCCGCCGCCTTCAGCTTCTTGACCGCGCCGAGAAGATCGTCCCAGCCCTTGATGTCCTCGGCCTTCACGCCGGCCTTCTCGAACAGCTTCTTGTTGTAATAGAACACCACCTCGCCCATCTCGAAGGGCACGCCGACGAGCTTGTCGCCGACCTTGAAGGAATCGACCGCAGTTTGCGACATCGTGGACGCGACGTCGGCGACGCCCTTGGTGATGTCCGCGAGGAACCCGGCCTTGTCCTGCGCCTCCATGACGCCGCCGGCCCAGCTGTAGAACGCCTCGGGGCGCGAATCCGCGGACTGCAGCATGGTCGGCAGCTTGGCCTTGAACGCTTCGTTCTCCAGATACTTGAATTGGACTTTGACGCCCGGGTGCGCGGCGTTGTAGTCGGCGGCGATCTTGTCCCAAAGCGCCTTCGCCGGAGCGACCTCGTTGACGTGCAGGATGGTGACGTTCGTCTCGGCCAACGCCGGGACGCTTAACCCCGCGACGCACGCGGCGGCAAAAGCGAGATGACGAAACTTCATGACTCCCTCCTCAGGAAACGGCTCTGCGATTTCCCCGCATTGCGGGCGAACGCTCGTCCGCTTGCCCCTGCTTGTCAAGCGAGTCGACGACAGCAACGGCCAAAAATTAGGTAACCCCGTTGACGTTCGCTCGTGAGAATGGAAACAGTTCCATCCTCTGGACGCCTGGGCGACGCCGAAGTCTTGGCGCGATGAGGTGAGGTGGTCCCATTGTCAGGACTACTTCACTCTGAAGTGGCCCCGCTGCGCGAGTCGACTTCAGGGGGCCTCATGCGCCATCGTCGATCGCCTCAAGGCCGGGGCGCGCCGTCCTTCAGGCGGCGCGGCGATGCGCACGCGGAGGAGCTTGCCATGACGATGATCCGCAATCCGATCCTGCCGGGGTTCAACCCCGATCCGTCGATCTGCCGCGTCGGCGAGGACTACTACATCGCGACCTCCACCTTCGAGTGGTATCCGGGCGTGCAAATCCACCATTCGCGCGATCTCGTGAACT
>Ga0182014_10005339_pt1 | contig 14308 bp, 15 predicted proteins | sample 612S2DmetaG_FD_120489 | JGI IMG/M metagenome (GOLD analysis project Ga0182014, IMG submission 120489) | Permafrost microbial communities from Stordalen Mire, Sweden - 612S2D metaG | ecosystem: Environmental > Terrestrial > Soil > Wetlands > Permafrost | place: Sweden: Stordalen | collected... | reverse complement strand
GGTGATAGGGCTTGTACATCGCGGCATAACGGCCGCTGGAATCGGTCTTCAGGCCATATTGCCGAAAACAGTCCGCGGCGTAGTCGTTCGGCGCCTCCAGCACCACATAGACGCCCCAGCGCAAATCCCGGAACACCGGGCGGCCGTCGCGTTCCAGCGACGACACCACCTCCACCACGCCCGATTTTTCCAGCACGCCGCCCGCCTCGCGCGGCCGCATCACATGCGGCAGATCGTCGACGCCGCAGGGCGGAAACAGCAAGCCGCCGGCCGGAACGTCGAGCCCGGTGGCATTGGCGATCGCCGCCATTTCGATCGCCGATTTCGTGCCGTCGAGAAACGAGTTGAACATCTGCGGGTTCATGCCGGCCGATTGCGCCTCGTCTGCCGTCAGCCCGTAATGGCCCCAGACGCCCTGCGGCGTCACATCGTGATAGACCGGCAGATATTTCGTGCCCTTGCCGGCGGCGACGACGCGAAAACCCGTGGCGCGCGCCCAGTCGACCATCTCGGCCGTCAACGCCGGCTGGTCGCCATAGGCCAGCGAATAGACCACGCCGGCCTGCCGCGCTTCCTCGGCGAGCAGCGGCCCCGCCAGCACGTCCGCCTCGACATTGACCATGACGATATGCTTGCCGTGCGCGATCGCGGCGCGCGCATGCCTGATCCCGACCGCGGGATTTCCGGTCGCTTCCACGATCACCTCGATATTGCCCGATGTCGCCTTGGCGGCGTCGGCGGTGAAGGTGGTGGCCGCGATCCGCCCGGCGTCCCAGCCGACGGTGCGGCACGCCTCGCGCGCGCGCTCCGGATCGAGATCGACGATCACCGGCACTTCCAGCCCCGGGGTGTGCGGCACCTGCGACAGGAACATCGAGCCGAACTTGCCGGCGCCGATCAGCGCGACACGGACGGGTTTTCCGGCGGCAGCGCGGGCGTGGAGCAGATGATGGAGGTTCATGGTGGGGTGATCCGATCAAACTGTCGTCATTCCGGGGCGCGCGAAGCGCGAACCCGGAATCTCGAGATGATTACGTCTGGATTCCGGGTTCGCTCGCTTGCGCGAGCGCCCCGGAATGACGGGTGTGGCTGTTACTCCGCCGCCTGCTGATGGCGACGCGACAGCTGCAGCAGCGCATCGTCATCGACGGTCTGGATCGGCGTAAAATCCCGGTGGGCGATATATTCCGGCCGGGTGGGGGTGCGGATGTGGTTGGAGACCGCGTTCAAGGTCAGATAGACGATCTTGCGGGGGAATGGCGTGATGTTGCCGGCCGAGCCGTGCACCAGATTGCCGTGGAACATCAGCATGCCGCCGGCGTTGCCGGTCGGCGCGACGATGCCGCCTTCCCGCACCAGCCGCGTCACGGTTTCCTCGTCCAGCGTCCACAGCGGGTAGGAGGTGGTCTGCAAATCATGCGAGGCCTTGAGGTCGCCGGCATGCTGGCTCTTCGGCACCAGCATCAGGGGGCCGTTGATCGGCATCACCTCGTCGAGGAAGATCGCGATGTTCATCGCGCGCGGCTCCGGCATGCCATCGTCGCGCTTCCAGGTGCCGTAGTCCTGGTGCCACTGCCAGACGTCGCCGGTGAAGGCCGATTTGGCGTTGATCTTGTACTGGTGCATGTAGACCTTCTCGCCGAAGATCTGTTCGACCGGATCGATCATGCGCGGATGCGCGCCGAGCAGGCCGAACGCCTCGTTATAGAGGTGCGCGGCAAAGGCGGTGCGCGGCGCGCCGCTCTTCTCCCGCCATACCTCCGGCCGCTTGGTGTCGTAGATGCCTTCCGCCTCCCGCGCTAAAAGGCCCACCTCTTCGCGGCTGAACAATTCCGGCAGGAACAGCCAGCCCTCGCGGTTGAAATCATCGATCTGCTGCTGGGTCAGTTTCATGGTGTTCCTCCCTGACATTCTTGGGGCGAAGCCCGTTCATTGCCGTCAAGATTAGCACCGGAGGATGGGGTTGACCAACCGGAGCGTGACGCAGCGCAATAATGCCGCGGCGTCACGCCGCCAGAAATTCCAGCACCACCTTGCAAAACGCCTGCGGCACCTGATCGAACATCCAGTGGCCAGTACCCGGTATCATCGCGGTGCTGGAACCGGGAACATGGCGCGCCAGCGCAGGGTGCACCATGGCCAGCGCGCCCCTGGTGTCGCCGCCGCCGATGAACAGCGTCGGCACTGCAATCTGCTCGGCGTCTGCCCGCGTGAACGGCTGGCGGTTTTCCCCGACCTGTCCGATCAACGTCGTGGCGTTGTCGCGCAGCTGCTGCCTCGGTGCCGCGGGCAGCCGGCCCCAGGCGCCGTCGCCCTCGATCATGTCGAAGAACAGCTTCAGCCCGCCGTCGATATCGCCGGCCTTGATCTTCCCGGCCGCGGCGACGATCCCCGCCGCGCGTGGCGAGGCCGCGGGAGCAGCCAGTGGATCGAGCGAGGAATCGAGTTCGCCGCCCGGCTCGGCCAGGATCAGTCTGCGCAGCAATTGCGGCCGCCGCCTGCCGACGTGGAACGCGATGTGGCCGCCGCGGGAATGCCCCATCAAATCCACCGGCCCCAGCTCCAGTTGCTCGATGAATCCGATGACGTCGTCGATATGCTGCGCCATCAAATAATCGTCGCCGACGCCGTCCCAGTGTTCGGGGAAGAAGCGCCGCAGGCTCAGCGGGATCACGCGATGGTTCTTCGACAGCGGCCCCAGCACCGACGACCAGGTGCGGAAGTCACCGAGCGTGCCATGCACGCAGACCAGCGGCAGCCCCTTGCCGAGTTCGAGATAGGCCATGTCGTAACCGTTGACGTGAAGTGTCTGCATCTCAGCCCGCCAGGAATTCCAGCACGATCTCGCAGTATTTCTGCGGCGCCTGTTCGAACATCGGATGCGTGGTACCCGGGATCATCGCGGTCGTCGACCCCGTCACATGCGCCGCCAGCGCGTGAAGCACCTGCGGCAGCGTGCCCTTGGTCCTGGCGCCGCCGATGAACAGCGTCGGCGTTTTGATCGCCTCCGCATCGGCCTTGGAGAAGGGCGGGCGCTGGTCCCGGACCTGGCCGATCAGCGTCATCGCATTGTCGCGCAGCAGTTGCTTCGCTGTCGCCGGCGTTCGTGCCCACGCGCCCGGGCCCTCCAGCGCATCGATGAAGAACTGCAGCCCGCCGTCGATATCGCCGGCTGCGATCTTTTCGGCCGAGGCCGCGAACCTTGCGGCGAGCGGCGAGGGGGCCCCGGGTTTTGCCGCCGGGTCGAGCGAGGAGTCGAGCTCACCGCCAGGCTCGGCCAGGATCAGCTTTCGCAGCAGATCGGGCCTTTGCTGCGCGACGCGGAATGAAATGTGCCCGCCGCGGGAATGTCCCATCAGGTCGACCGGCCGGGTGTCGAGCTTCTCGATGAAGCCGATCACGTCGTCGACGTGCTGCGCGATCGAATAGGTGTCGCCGAGGCCGTCCCAGTGCTCGGGAAAGAAGTGCCGCAGCGACACCGCGATCACCCGATGTTTCCGCGTCAGGGGACCGAGCACCGACGACCAGATGCGGAAATCGCATAGCGAACCGTGCACGCAGACCAGCGGCGGTCCCTGGCCGATATCGAGATAGGCCATGTCGTAGCCGTTGACGTGGAGCGTTTGCATCTGGGAGCTCAGGCAGCTGAGGGGGCAGCGAGGGGCGGATCCGTTATACGCCGGATGTCATACGCGGGCTTGACCCGCGTATCCATCCAACTTCGACAATAGGTATTTTCAAAGGAAGATGGATCACCGGGTCAAGCCCGGTGATGACGAATATGCGGTTCTTCGCCGTTCTTTTCATGGGACGGCGCGAAATTCCCTCGGAATCCGGGTGGATTGCAACTATCTCCAAGCCTAGATTCCGATCCAGCATCAGACATGGGGCGAAACGGAACTGGAGCCCGCCATGACCGACCAGTATTTTGCCATCTTCGACACTGCGATTGGCCGCTGCGGCATCGCCTGGGGTCCGCGCGGCATCAATGCGGTGCAGCTGCCGATGGGAGCCGAGGACAAGACCCGGGCGCGCATCCGCCAGCGCTATGGCGACATCGTCGAGGCGGCGCCGCCCGCTGACGTGCAGCACGCGATCGGCGGCATTGTCGAACTGCTGGACGGCAAGCCGAACGATCTCACCGATGTCGTGCTCGATCTCGACGGGGTGCCGGAGTTTCACCGCGGCGTCTACGATATCGCCCGCGGCATCCCGCCGGGCAAGACCATGACCTATGGCGATATCGCCAAGCGGCTCGGCGGCGTCGAGCTGTCACGCGATGTCGGGCAGGCGCTCGGGCGCAATCCCTGTCCGATCGTGGTGCCCTGCCACCGCGTGCTCGCCGCCGGCGGCAAGCCGGGCGGCTTCTCCGCCAATGGCGGCGTGGTGACGAAACTGAAAATGCTGGCGATCGAGGGCGCCGTCGTCAATCACACGCCGAGTTTGTTCGACTGAGCTGGTTCTGCTTGGCACCCGTCATTCCGGGGCGCCGCGCAGCGGCGAACCGCGATGTGCAGTTGCACATCGGGGAATCTCGAGGTTCCGGGTTCGCGCTCGCGCGCGCCCCGGAACGACGGTTGTTGTGGTTGGCACGAATTGGCCAAACGCCAAAGGCTTTAGCCCGCCTAAACCGCCTCGCAGGAAAATCCGTCGCCCCGGCGGCGGATACGGCCCGTGGAGGGCGAGGGGAAATGCGCGGTGCAGCAGAGCGTCTCGGTGTCGCAATAGCGCTCCAGGAAATTGCGCCGCGTGGTCGCGGCCTGCATCTGGTCGACGTCGAATTTCGCCGATAGTTCCGGATAGCGCGCCTGCAGCGGCGAGTGCATCAGGTCGCCGCTCATCACTGCTGAGTCCTTGCCGCGGCCGAAGGCGAACGCGACATGTCCGGACGTATGACCCGGTGTCGGCACGATGCGGGCATGATCGCCGATCTCGAAATCATCGTGCACGATCTCGGCCTTCTTGGCCTCGACGATCGGCAGCACGCTGTCGCCGAACGGCGGCACGGGGGTTTTGGCGTGCTGCCCGGTCCAGTAGTCGAATTCGCTCTTGCCGAAGATGTAGCGGGCATTCGGGAAGGTCGGCACCCAGCGGCCATTTTCCAGCCGCGTGTTCCAGCCGACGTGGTCGACATGCAGGTGCGTGCACATCACATAGTCGATGTCATCGACGGAAAACCCCGACGCCGCCAGCGCCCGCATATAGGTGTCGTCGGTCTTCATGTTCCATTTCGGGCGCAGCGGGCGGGCCTTGTCGTTGCCGATGCAGCTGTCGACCAGGATGGTGTGGTGCGGCGTCTTCACGACATAGGACTGGAAACACAGGATCAGCACGTCGCTGGCATCGATCGCGCCGGCCTTGCGCATCCACGCCCTGTTTTCCGCCAGCTGCTCCGGCGTCAATCCGGGCAGCATGTCCAGCGCGGGCAGGAACGTGGTTTCCTGCTCGACGATGCGATGGATGGCGAGATCGCCGACGGTGAGCTTGAGACTCATGGCAAAGGCCTGACGGTTATGCCGGCGGCGGTGCCGAGATTTTTACCGAAGGCCGCTGCAGCATCTTCTGGTGGAAGGCATCGAGCTTCGGAAAGGCCTTCTGCCAGCCGCAATCGGCAAAGCGGAAATCAGCATAGCCCAGCACGCAGGCGAGCGCGATCTGCGAGATGTCGAGCGGCCGGGACAGCATGTCGGCCTGCTGTTCGAAGCGCGCCAGGCCGCTCCAGGCCCGGTTCCAGTGATCGTCGGCCCAGGCCTGCCAGCGCAGCGGCTCCGGCCGCACCAGCTTCTCGTAGCGGCACAACAGCATCGAATCCAGCATGCCCTGCAGCATGGAATGATCGCTCTTGACCTTCCATCGCGCCGGACCCGAGGCCGGGATGAGCTTGCCGCCGCCGGCGAGCTCATCGAGATATTCGACGATGACGTAGGAATCCAGGATGACCTCGCCATTGTCCAGGATCAGCACCGGCAGCTTCTTCAGCGGCGTGATTTTCGAGTATTCCTCGTTGGGCTGGCCCGGCGCCACCGCCGCCGGGATGAATTCGATCTTGTCGATCAGGCCGAGTTCGATCGCGGCGATGCGCACTTTGCGGGCGAACGGCGAGGCCGGGGAGAATGAGAGTTTCATTGGTTTGACCTTCGGAAAATGCTCGGTCTGATGACTACCGTCATTGCGAGCGAAGCGAAGCAATCCATGGGGCGGCAAGGCAAGTGTGGATTGCTTCGTCGCTGACGCTCCTCGCAATGACGGTGGTGATGTGTCACATCGTTCGAGAGGCGCGCCAAAAGGCGCGCCTCCTCAGGGCGCCACCCTTCACGCCGCGACGATTTCCTGACGCTGCTCGCCGAGACCCTCGATGCCGAGCGTGACCACGTCGCCGACATTGAGGAACTTCGGCGGCTTCATGCCGGCGCCGACGCCGGGGGGCGTGCCCGTGGTGATGATGTCGCCCGGCAGCAGCGTCATGATTTCCGAGACGTAGGAAACGATTTTAGCGATGCCGAAGATCATGGTCGCGGTCGAGCCGGTCTGGCAACGCTTGCCGTTGACGTCGAGCCACATCGACAGCTTCTGGACGTCGGCGATTTCATCCTTGGTCACGAGCCAGGGGCCGAGCGGGCCGAAGGTGTCGTGCGACTTGCCCTTGGTCCACTGGCCGAGGCGCTCGAGCTGGAAGAAACGCTCGGAGACGTCGTTGCAGACCGCATAGCCGGCGACGTGGCTGAGCGCATCGGCTTCGGAGACGTATTTGGCGCGGGTGCCGATGATGATGGCGATCTCGCATTCCCAGTCAAGCTTGGTGGAGCCGCGCGGCTTTTCGACCTTGTCGTTGGGGCCGCAAAGGCTGTTATTGGCCTTCATGAAAATGATGGGTTCGGCCGGAATCGGCATTCCGACTTCCTTGGCATGGTCGGTATAGTTGAGGCCGATGGCGACGAATTTGGGAAGGCCGCCGACCGGTGAACCGATCCGCGGGGTACCGCTGACGGCGGGGAGCGAGGCCGGGTCCAGCGCCGCGAGCTTGGCCAGCGAGGCCGGCGAAAAGGCCTCGCCGGAAAAGTCCTTCAACTGCGCCGACAGGTCGCGCAATTGCCCGGATTTGTCGATCAGACCGGGCTTTTCCTGGCCAATTGCCCCGTAACGAACCAGCTTCATTTCGTCTCACTCCCTGGGATGACAGTTGCTTGGATGCTTCTTGGAACAGCGCGGGGGGAAATTCAACTGCCGGCCGCGCTGCCGGGCTATGCTTTGGGCGCGATTTCAGGCCAAAAGCATATGCCGGAACCACCCCTATACGATGAATTCGAAGGCATCGCCGTGGCGCCGGAGGTGGCCGGCGTTGAAATGCCCGCCGATCACCAGCGTCGGCGTATCGGCGAAACGGGAGAACAATTCGCGCCGCGTCGCCGCCGACTGCCCGGGATCGGAATCGGCGGTCGACGACCAGTCGAGATGCGCCATCTGGCAGGGGTGATGGGCGACGTCGCCGGTGAGCAGGGCCTCTTCGCCGTCCGAGCGGATGTGGATGCTCATATGGCCCGGGCTGTGGCCGGGGGTCGGGATCAAGGTGATCTCGTCGGCGAGCCTGGCGTCGCTGGCGACGAGGTCGGCCTTGCCGGCGTCGACGATCGGCTTCACCGAGTCGTTGAAGACCGCCGCCTTGTCGGGCTCCGTGCTGTGGTCGCGCCAGTGCTGGTATTCGTCCCGGCCGAACACGTAGCGCGCCTGGGCGAAGGTCGGCACCCACTTTCCATCGACGCGGCGGGTGTTCCAGCCGACATGGTCGACATGCAGGTGCGTGCACAGCACGGTGTCGATGCTGTCGGGCGCAAAACCCGCCTGCCGCATGGTTTCGAGGAAGGGTCCCTGCCGGTTGTTCCAGGTCGGCACGTTGCGGCCTTCCTTGTCGTTGCCGAGTCCGGTATCGACCACGATCCGGCGGTCCGGCGTCTCCACCACCAGCGAATGGATCGACATCTTGAGCCGGCCCTCCTCGGTGGCGAAATGCGGAGTGAGCCAGGGCAGTTTCCGGATCTCCTCGTTGCTGGCGAGCGGCAGGATGAAACGGGTGCTGCCGACCGTCTCCAGCTCGACGATTTTCGTGATTTTGACCTTGCCTACATTCCAGTACATTCGGCGTTTCCCCATCGTCGTTTCTTGGGGCGAAAGATGCTGGTTTCCGCCGCGGCGCGCAATGGATCATCTCACCGGTCCGCGCGTTGAAGCCGCACGCGAAAGCAAGGGAGTGCTGAGATGCCAGAATTAGCGATTTCGGCCGAAAAGGTCGGTTTTTTGATCGAGAAAATGCGTGAATTCGACGTCAAGGAGGGGGATTCCGATCCGGATTCCGGGTCGAACCCCGCCGACGACAACATGGTCGACGTGCTCGAGGACAATGGCGACGATCCCGTGGTGCGCGAGATCGCCGGCTTCATCAATGCCATGACCGAGGACGAGCAGATCGATCTGGTCGCCTTGATGCGTCTCGGGCGCGGCGATGGCACGATCGAGGAATGGGACGATCTCCGCCGCGAGGCTGCCGAAGGGCGCAACAAGCGTACCGTAAGCTACCTGCTCGGCGAACCCCTGGTCAGTGACTACCTGGCTGAGGGCCTGGATGCGTTCGGCGAGACCTGGAGCGACGAGCGCACCACGTCGGTGTGAGGGGTGGAGTTAACTGCGGCCACCGCGACTCTCCCTGATCCCTCCCTCTCGTGGGGAGGGACAAGAAGCGTGCATCGTCTCAGCGCCCGCAATCGACGATGACGGTGCCGAGCTTGTCGCCTCTCTCCACCGCCAGATGCGCCTTCGCCGTCTCGGCCAGCGGAAACTGCGCGGCAATATTGTGGATACGCGGGCCTTCGGCGAGCCATTTCGAAATGTCGGCCTGCGCCGTGGCCAGCAGCGCCGGCGGCAGCGCGAACAGCACCAGCGCGCGCAGCGCGATGCATTTCTCCATCAGCTCACGCATCGGCAGCGAGGGGTTGCGGTTGCCGTTGGTAGCGTAGACCGCGATCGTCGAATTCATCGCCATCAGTTTCAGCGTCGTGGCGATATTGCCGCCGAAATCGACGTCGACCACGCGATCGACGCCGCGCCCCTCGGTGAAGGCCAGCGTGCCTGCGACGACGTCCTCGGTCTTGTAGTTGATGACGAGGTCGGCGCCGGCGAGCCGCGCCTGCTCGGCTTTCGCCGGCGAACTGACGGTGGCGATCACGCGGGCGCCGCGGCCTTTCGCCAGCTGCACGGCATAATGGCCGACCGCGCCTGCGCCGCCGGTCACCAGCACGGTCTGGCCCGCGATGGCGCCGTCGCCGAACAGGCAGCACCACGCGGTCATGCAGGGAATGCCGAGTGTGGCGCCGGCCGCGAATGACAGATCGTCCGGCAGCGGCGTCACCAGATGTTCGGCGAGCGTGATGTATTCGGCGGCGGTGCCGAAGGCGCGGCCATTGCGCTGGCCGTTGAACAGCCAGACCCTTTGACCGACGCGAAACCGCGTCACGCCGTCGCCGACCTGGTCGACGATGCCGGCGCCGTCGCTGTTGGGGATCACGCGCGGGAACTCCAGCGCGCGATAGCTGCCGGCGCGGCGGCCGACGTCGGCGGGATTGACGCCGGACGCCTCGAGCCGGATCCGCACTTCACCCGGTCCGGCCTGCGGCGTCGGCATCTCGCCGAAGCTCAGGACGTCGGGCGCCGCGCCGGTCCGTTCGTACCAGACCGCCTTCACAGCGTGCCCGGGAATGCGCCGCCATCGAGCAGGATGTTCTGTCCGGTAATGAAGCCGGCCTTGGCGCTGCACAGGAAGGCGCAGGCCTCGCCGAATTCCTCGGGATCCCCGAATCGCCCGGCGGGATTGAGCTTGGCGCGCTCCGCCAGGACCTGTTCCACGGTGAGGCCGCGCTTGTCCGCCTCGCCCTTGGCGGTGCCGCGCAAGCGATCAGTGTTGAACGGGCCCGGCAGCAGCGCGTTGATGGTGACGTTGTTGATCACGGTCTTGCGCGCGATACCGGCGACAAAGCCGGTGAGCCCGGCGCGGGCGCCGTTCGACAGGCCCAGGATCTCGATCGGCGCCTTCACCGCGGCGGAAGTGATGTTGACGATGCGGCCGAATTTGCGCGCCATCATGCCGTCCACCGTCGCCTTGATCAGTTCGATCGGGGTGAGCATGTTGGCATCCAGCGCCTTGATCCAGTCGTCGCGGGTCCAGTTGCGGAAATCGCCGGGCGGCGGGCCGCCGGCGTTGTTGACCAGGATATCCGGATCGGGACAGGCTTTCAGGACGGCCTCGCGGCCCGCGGGCGTGGTGATGTCGCCGACGATCTCGGTGACGGTGACGCCGGGACTGGCCTTGCGGATCTCGGCCGCCGTCTTCGCCAGCGCCTCGGCGCCGCGCGCCGTCAGCGTCACATCAACTCCTTCGTTCGCCAGCGCCATCGCGCAGGCGCGTCCCAGGCCCTTAGAGGATGCGCACACGATGGCGCGGCGGCCTTTGATCCCAAGATCCACTGTCTCACTCCCATGATGTCAGATGATTTTTGCAAATGATTTTTGCAGGTCCGATGGCGCCATTGTAGCCAACCCCGGCGGCTCTGGTAAGGGACCGGCACCCTTCGAAAAATGCATATCAGGGAGATATCCCGGGGGACGAGGCGTACCAGCCGCTATATTCGCCGGTCTCGCTTCAGGCGGTCGATCGTGGCCATGAGGTCCGGCGGCAGCGATCGGAAGCCGCTCTGGCCGGCCGCCGACAACAGCGGCCGCAGCCTTGAGCCGGCGAGATATTCCGGCTGTCGGTCCGACGGCACCAGCTGATCGAAGATCAAGACCAGCGTGACCGCGACGAGGCCGACGCGCACCGCGCCCAGCGCCGCACCGGCGAGGCGGTCGCCGAGACCGGTTTCCGGCCCGATGATTTCGTCGAGCGCCATTCGCATCAGTTTTCCCAGCACGATCCCGATCGCGAGAAAGCTTCCGAAGAACAGCAACGGATTCTGCGCCCAGAGCGAACCGCTGGCCGGTGCCGCCGGGCGAAACCAGCGACATGGCCCAGACCGCGATCGGCATCGCGAAGAGGTAAGCGAGGATCGTGACCGCGCTGCGCAGCAAGCCGGCATTGAAGCCGGTGACGGCGGCGACGATCAATCCGACATAGACCACCGCATCGAAGCTGTTCATGAGCGGCCGTTCCCGGTGTATTTCCAGTATCCCGACTCGGTGAATGAATCGGGTTTGCGATCGCTACGATCGTCTGTATCAAGGAGGGCGTTGCGAGCCCTCGCGGAGTTGAACATGTCCGGTCTATTCGACGTCAGTAAAGAAACCATCCTGATCACCGGCGCCTCGCAGGGCCTGGGCCGGCAATTCGCGCGGGTGCTTTCCGCGCATGGCGCCGCGGTGGTGCTGGCGGCGCGGCAGACCGCCAAACTGAAGAGCCTCGAGGACGAGATCCGAGGCAAGGGCGGCCGCGCCGCCGCGGTGCAGATGGACGTCACCGATATCGCGTCGATCGCGGGCGCGATCGACGCCGCGGAAGCCGCCCTCGGTCCGGTCAGCGTGCTCGTCAACAATGCCGGCATTGCCATTGAAAAACTCGCGATCGAGCAGACCGAAGCGGACTGGGATTCCGTCATCAACGCCAATCTCAAGGGCGCCTATTTTGCCGCCACCGAAATGGCGCGGCGGATGATCGCGCGCAGGCAGGAAGGCAACATCGTCAATATCGCCTCCGTGCTCGGCTTCGGCGTGATGAAGTTTCTGTCGCCCTACACCATCTCCAAGGCCGGCATCGTCCAGGCCACCAAGGTGATGGCGCTGGAGCTCGCCGGCAACCGCATCCGCGTCAATGCGCTGGCGCCGGGCTATATCGACACCGAGATGAACCATGATTTCTGGTCGACGCCGTCGGGGGAGAAACTGGCGAAGCGGATTCCGCAGCGGCGCGTCGGCGCCGAATCCGATCTCGACGGCGCCATCATGCTGCTGGCCTCCTCCGCCTCGCGCTACATGACCGGCAGTGTCGTGACGGTGGACGGCGGGTTCCTGCTGACCTGACCTCGCACATTTCGCATTTGATCTAATCCGGCAGATGTTCGTTAGAACCCTTCCGGTATTCAGGCGCGGACGGGCAGCGCCGAGGCATCACCATGAGATTTATTGCTTGTTTGGGATTGTTGCTGGCGGCCACCGCCGCCAACGCACAGACCTACACCACCGTCGTCAATCGCGAGGCGAACACGGTCACCACGGCCGGACCGAGTTCGACCGCCACGACGACGCGAGTGGCCCGCACATCGACCAGCTCGACCTACACCACGACGATCACACGCACCGGCGGCTATCAGCCGATGGGGCCCGCCGGATATCATCCGATGGGACACTAGTCTACGACATGAATCGCAGCATCTTTTGCAGCCGCGCGATCCTGGCGCCGTAGGGCGGGTAGAGATCGGCCAGCCGGTTGAAGGGCGAGCGATAAAACACCGGCTTCAGCTTGCTCAGGGTGTCGAAGCCCCATTCGCCATGATAGGCGCCGGTGCCCGACGCGCCGACGCCGCCCATCGGCTGGTTGATCTGGGTAAAATGGAACAGGCAGTCGTTGACGGTGACGCCGCCGGAGACGGTGCGCGCCAGCACCTCGTCGCGCGCCTCGTCGTCCTTGCCGAACCAGTACAACGCCAGCGGCCGGTCGTGGCTGTTGATGTAGGCGATCGGCTCGCCCGCGTCCTTGTAGCCGATCACCGGCAATAGCGGCCCGAAGATCTCCTCCTGCATGATGGTCATGTCGGCGGTTGCGCCGACGACGAGCGTCGGCGGGAATTTGCGCTTCGATTTCCAGGCGGGATCGTCCGCCTTTGCCGGCTGCATGATCCGGCCGCCCTTGGCGGCGGCATCCGCCACCAGACTTTCCAGCCGGGCATAATGCCGGTCGGAAACGATCGAGGTGTAGTCGGTGTTGCCGGGATCGGTGCCGAACATCTGACGCATGTTGGCCTGAACCTTGTCGGCGAATTCCTGCACCCGGGCTTCCGGCACCAGCGCATAGTCGGGCGCGATGCAGGTCTGTCCGGCATTGAGCAGTTTGCCGTAGGCGATGCGCTGGGCGGCTTCCGCCAGATCGGCGGAGCGGTCGATGATCGCTGGCGATTTGCCGCCGAGTTCGAGCGTGACCGGCGTCAGGTTGCGGCCGGCGGTCTCCGCGACCAGCCGGCCAACCCGGGTCGAGCCGGTGAAGATCAGATGATCGAAAGGCAGTGACGCAAAGGCCGGCGCGATGTCGTCCTCGATCCCGGTCACCAGCATTTCGGCGGCGTCGAATTTGGCCGATATCAGCTCACGCAGCAGCGCCGAAAACCGCGGCGTCAACTCGCTCGGCTTGATCATCACGCGGTTGCCCGCGCCGAGCGCTCCCACCGCCGGCGCCAGCGTCAATTGCAGCGGATAATTCCAGGGCGCGATGATGCCGACGACGCCGAGCGGCTGCGGGATCAGCCGGTTCCTGGCGGGCATGAATTGCAGCGCGGTGGCGATGCGCCGCGGCGCCATCCACTTCTTCAGGTGTTTGGCGGCGTGCTTGATCTCGCCGAGCACGAACATGGTTTCCGCCAGCACCGTCTCGGTCTGGCAGCGATGGCCGAAATCCGCCGAGATCGCCGCCTCCAACCGGGCCTCATTGTCCGAAATCACCGCGCGCAGCCGCGCCAGCCGGTCGAGGCGCAGTTCCAGCGTCGGTGCGGCCTCGGACCGCGACAGCTCGAACAGGTGGTGAAAGGCGTCCTCCAGGGCGCTCTGGCCCGGGCTTTTCAGTGTCTGGTCCATGGCGTTTCCCTCAGGTGTTTCGAGGCCGGTTTCTTGGGATTTCCAGCCGGAAAGCTGGGCTTTTGCGGAACTTCTGGCAAGGGCGCCATGGCGGGCCGGTTTATGCTCTCAAAAGCACGATTTGGCGGATTCAGGCCGTCATAAAATCCTCAAAAGTCGCATCACGGCCCTTTCCAAAGCAGACGCGCATTGGTACATACCCCTCGCGACCCCTTAAGGCTTTTGCCGAGGGTTGCCTTCTCAGGAAGCCTCCGGACGGGAGCGGCGCCTCAGGGCGTTGGCCAGACCCGTTTCGGAATTCGGTTTTTCGGAAAAGGCTACGCAACGGTTTATCGCGGGGTGGAGCAGCCCGGTAGCTCGTCAGGCTCATAACCTGAAGGTCATAGGTTCAAATCCTATCCCCGCAACCAAGTTGATAAAAACCCCAGCAATCTGAATGGATTGCTGGGGTTTTCTTTTGGCCGGAAATTCTTTTACGCAGCGCCTG
>Ga0182014_10005336_pt1 | contig 14310 bp, 11 predicted proteins | sample 612S2DmetaG_FD_120489 | JGI IMG/M metagenome (GOLD analysis project Ga0182014, IMG submission 120489) | Permafrost microbial communities from Stordalen Mire, Sweden - 612S2D metaG | ecosystem: Environmental > Terrestrial > Soil > Wetlands > Permafrost | place: Sweden: Stordalen | collected... | reverse complement strand
GAGATGTGGCTCAATCCGCAAAAGCTCTACGAGTTGCGCCTTGCGGAGCAGCAGGCAGGCGAGAAGATCAAGAGGACAATCGTTCGCCGGGAACCTGCGCATGCGGCGTAGATGCAGATTCATTCAGCGAAAAGAAGCCCACGTGCAGACGTGGGCTTTCGCGTTCTTGGGCTACTTCAGTTTCATGTCGAAGGCGAGGGGGAGGAGGTCGGAGAAGGGCATGGTGCGGGGGCCGTCGGCGGCGGGGAAGAGGACAGGGGCTTCGGGGCAGATGAATTCGGCCAGGACCTGGCGGCAGGCGCCGCAGGGGGGGCTGGCGGCGTGGTTGAGGTTGGCGACGGCGACGGCTTCAATTCGGATTTCGGGGCCGAATTGGGAAACGGCCTGGACCAGGGCGGAACGCTCGGCACAGATGGTGAGCCCGTAGCTGATGTTTTCAACGTTGGTTCCAGTGACGATTTCGCCGTTGGTGAGCTTGAGGGCCGCGCCGACGCGGAAACCGGAGTAGGGCGAGTAGGAATTCAGCGCGGCCTGGCGCGCCTGTTCGAGCAGGTTTTCGAGGGCTGGCTCGGTCGAGTATGGATCGTTCATCGGGTCTCCAATCTGCAATCAGCGTGAGAATTGAGGCTAAAGCATTTCCGGCTCTGCTGTACATGGGGCGGGGTCCGTCGTGAGTGTTCGAGGATTCCCGCCCTTGCGCCAGAAAGAAGGCGCGAGGATGGGGCACGGGGCTGCATTGGCTGTTCCCTAATCCGTCGTCCCTGTTCCCTGATTTCCCGACGGAACTCCGTTCCTCAAGTTGAGGCTCTCTTTACCGATAAAGGCCTTGAGTGCTCCCTGTGCTCGGGGGCATTGATCCTCGCTGGGCGGATGAGTGGAACCAATGGCAATGGATGAATTGACGAGGGAGTTCCTGATCGAGAGCCAGGAAGGGTTGGACCGGATGGAGCGGTGTCTGACCGACCTGGAGGAGCGGCCCAACGATACGGGGTTGCTGGCGGAAATCTTCCGCTCGGTGCATACGATCAAGGGAACCACGGGTTTTCTTGGGTTCAAGCGGCTGGAGAAGCTGGCGCACGCCGGCGAGAACCTGCTGGGGCAGTTGCGCGAGGGCAAGCTGGTCGCGGACCGTCCAACCATCACCGGACTGCTGCAATTGCTGGACGGTCTGCGCTCCATCCTGAAGACCATTGAGGCGGAGGACAGCGAGGGTGAGGGCGAGGATGCGGCGCTGATCGGCCGTCTGGAAGAGTTGCAGGTTCCAAAATTGGCACAGGCGCAGGCAAAGCAGCCTGTACGTTTGAAGGCCGGCGTGCATCCGGCGCCCGCAGCTTCAGATGGGCCTCAACTCGCACATCCGGCCGCTCCCGCAACCCCTCCCGCCGCACCTGCCCCGTTCACCGCACGTGCCCCGCTTGCCGCACAAGCGCCGGAGCCCGTGAAGGCTGTGCAACCGGCTGCATCGGCTCAGAAAGCGGCGGGGGCGAGAGTGGCTGGAGAAGCGGAGAGCGATGCCGCCAGGCCGCGGGCGCAGGGGACGGGATCGGGGACGGCGGCGGAAAGCACGTTGCGCGTGGACGTGACGCTGCTGAACCGGATGATGAATCTGGTGGGCGAACTGGTGCTGACCCGCAACCAGGTACTGCAGGCCACCGCGGCCGATCCCAAAATGACGCTGCTTTCGCGACGGCTGGACATGGTGACGGCGGATCTGCGCGAGAGTGTGATGAAGGCGCGGATGCAGCCGGTCTCGAACATTTTCTCGAAGATGCCGCGCATCGTGCGCGACCTTTCGCAGTCGCTTGGCCGGCGCGTCCGGCTGCAGGTGGAGGGCCAGGACACGGAGCTGGACAAGAGTTTGCTGGAGGCCATCAAGGACCCGCTGACTCATGCTGTCAGGAACTCGCTGGATCACGGCATCGAGCTGCCCGAGGCGCGCCAGGCATCTGGCAAGGACCCCGAGGGAACGCTGAAGCTGCGGGCCAGCCAGGAGGGCAGCCACGTCGTGATCGAGGTATCCGACGACGGGGCCGGCATTGCCGTCGATAAGGTGCGCCAGAAGGCCATTGAGCGCGGGCTGATTACGCCGGAACGGGCTGCACACCTGACCGAGCGCGAGTTGCTGCAATTGATTTTTCTGCCCGGCTTCTCGACCGCCGCTGCCGTGACCAACGTGAGCGGGCGCGGGGTGGGGATGGACGTGGTGCGCACCAACGTGGAAAAGATCGGCGGCAAGGTGGAGATCGACTCGCGCGCCGGCAAGGGCACCACGCTGAGGATGCGGATTCCGCTGACGCTGGCCATCATTCCGGCCCTGATTGTCCGCAGCGTGGGCCAGAGCTTTGCCTTGCCGCAGGGTGCGCTCTCGGAACTGGTGCACGTCCCCCCCGAACAGGCAGCCGCGGCGATCGAGTGGATGGAGGGCGCGCCGCTTTACCGGCTGCGCGGCAAGCTGCTGCCGCTGGTGTTTCTCGATCGGCTGCTGATGCCCGGCCGGGAGCACAAGCCGGCCACGGAGCGGGACAACTTCATCGCCGTTCTGGATGCCGACGGGCGGAGTTTTGGGCTGGTGGTGGATGGACTTGCCGATCCGGAGGAGATTGTGGTGAAGCCGCTGTCCGCGGTGCTCAAGGATATCGGCCTGTTTTCGGGCGCAACGGTGCTGGGGAACGCGGATCTGGCGTTGATTCTGGACCCCGGATCGATCGCCATGAGGGCCGGTGTGACCATGGGCGCCGACGAAGAGGCTGCGCACGCGGCCGAAGGGCCGACGGACGCCGAGACGGCGAAGAGCCTCGAGTATCTGCTGGTGGAAGCAGCCGAGCGTCAGGCCGCGGTGCCGTTGGCCGACGTGCTGCGGATCGAGCAGGTTCCGGTTTCGCGGATCGAGTACATCGGCTACCGGCCGGTGCTGAACTTCGAGGGACAACTGCTGCCAGTGGAGGATTCGGGCGGGGTGCTGGCCGCGGCGCAGGGCAATCCGGGGGCGCAGATCATTGTAGTGGTGTGCCGCGATGGCAATCGCCATGTTGGCATTGCGGTGTCGCATGTGCTGGACGTGGCCGCGGGCGGCGACCTGTTCGAGGCGGGCACGAGCCGGTGTACCGGCGGCGTGACGCTGTTGAAGAATCGCGTGACCGGAGTGGTTGACCTGGGCGCCGTGGCGCCGCTGCCGGCGAAGGAGAACGCGGCCAACGAATGGAACCAGATTGCGGAGGCAGTGAGATGAGTACCGCAGGGACGGCACAGAATCGCAAGGAGAAGACGGCGGCGACGCTGGTGGAGATGTGTTCGGTGCGGCTGGGGCAGACGTTGTTCGGCGTGCCCATCAGCCACATTCTGGAGATTGTGGGCTCGGCGCGGCCGCAACCTGTTCCGCTGGCCCCCGGGTACGTAGGCGGGCTGGTTCACTACCGTGGCGACGTGCTGACCACGGTGAGTCTGCGCCAGTTGCTGGGGTTGCCGGCCAAGGACGGTCCGCAGGACATTCTGGTTCTGGAGAGCTCGGGCGGCTGCTTTGGGCTGCTGGTGGACTCGGTGGGCGAGGTGCTGACTGTTTCGTCCGCGGATTACGAACCCAACCCCTCGATTCTGGATGAGCGCCGGAGGGCGTTGCTTGCCGGCGCGTACAAGCTCAAGGACAGCCTACTGGTGATGCTGGACCCTGAGTGGCTGGACCCGATGCGGCTGGGTGCGGCCCAAGCGGCGTAGCCGGATTCCGCCAGCCGGAGGAGATCATGCGAGCACTGATTGTCGACGATTCCCGTTTTGTGAGGGGCCTTTTGCGTGGCCTTCTCGAGGAGCAGGGCATCGAGTGCGAGGAGGCCGCCGACGGCCAGGCCGGCATCGATCGGCTGAATGCCGGTTTGCCTTTCGATCTTGCGCTGGTGGACTGGAATATGCCGGTGATGGACGGGCTGGAGATGCTGAAGCAACTGCGGGCGGAGGGATACACCGAGATGAAAGTGATGATGGTGACCACCGAGGCGGAGAACGATTTCATTATCCGTGCCCTGGATGCGGGCGCCGACGAATACCTGATGAAGCCCTTCGACGACGAGGCGCTAAGCGAAAAGCTGGCCATGCTCGGTCTGGCGGAGGCCTGAGCGATGGCGGCCGGTCGCCGAACCCGGATCCTGATCGTGGACGACTCGGCAGTGATGCGGAGCCTGCTGCGTTCGGTAGTGTGCGCCGATGCGGGCCTGGAAGTGGCAGGGACCGCGGCAGACGGCGAATCGGCCTTGAGAAGCATAGAGGTTCTTCGCCCCGACCTGATTCTGCTGGATGTGGAGATGCCGGTGATGGACGGATTGATCACGCTCAGGCAGTTACGGACGCGAGGACACAGAATGCCTGTGATCATGTGCAGTTCGCTTACGCAGCGCGGCGCCAAGGTGACCATCGAGGCTTTGGCCTGCGGCGCTTCAGACTATGTAACCAAGCCAGAGGGACAAGCGAGCCGCGAGGCCGCTACGCGAGCGCTGGCCCAGGAGTTGGTTCCCAGGATTCATGCGCTGACGAGTCAACTGCAAGGGCAGCCGAAAGGGCAGCCGCAATCGGTCTTCCCAGGCGCGGCACGTATGCCGCTGATGCTGCCCATGGCGCCGGCGCACAAGGCGCAACCGGTCTCGTCGGTCCCAGTGGTGCTGGCGATCGGGGTTTCCACGGGCGGCCCCGCGGCCCTTGAGGTTCTGCTGCCGGCGCTTTCGGGGAACTTTCCGCTGCCGGTGCTGATCGTGCAGCATATGCCGGAGCTGTTTACCAAACTGTTTGCCGAGCGGCTGGACGGCCGTTGCCGCTTGCGTGTGCGCGAGGCGGCGGAAGGCGATCCGGTGCGCGCCGGAACAATCTATATAGCGCGCGGCAACTGGCACATGGAGGTGGTGGGTGCGGCGCGGGCTGGCCGGCCGGCAACGCTGCACCTGAACCAGGGCCCGCTTGAAAATCACTGCCGTCCGGCGGTGGACGCGCTGTTTCGCACGGCGGCCGGGGTCTATGGCTCGGGTGTACTGGCGGTGGTGCTGACCGGCATGGGCTCGGACGGGCTGGCGGGCTGCCGCACGATTCGCGATAACGGCGGAAGCGTGCTGGCCCAGGACCAGGCGACCAGCACGGTGTGGGGGATGCCGGGCGCGGTTACCAACGCCGGTCTGGCGCACAATGTGCTGCCGCTCAATGCGATGGCCCCCGAAATCCTCCGGATTGCCAGCCGGACGCACGGCAGTGAAGCCCGCGAGCTTCTGAAATCGGTGGTCTAGTCATGGAAACATCCACCATCGTCGACTACGGCTATCTTCGCCAACTGGTTTTCGGCCTTTCGCAAAACGTGCTTGACCCCGCGCGGGACTATCTTTTTAAGACGCGCCTGACAAGGCTGTTGCGCAACCAGGGCATGACTCACCTGGAAGAACTTGTGCAGTACCTGAAGCTGAGGAAGAACCCGGTTTTGGAGCGCTCGATCGCGGAGGCAATGACGATCAACGAGACCAGTTTTTTCCGCGATAGCCGACCCTTCGAGCTACTGAGAACCGACTTGCTGCCCAAGCTGATCGAACCGCGGCGGCACGTGCGCAGTCTGCGCTTCTGGAGCGCGGCCTGCTCGAGCGGCCAGGAGGCATACAGTCTTGCGATCGGGATGCTGGAGCACTTTCCCCTGCTGGCGGGCTGGAACATTCGCATCGAGGGGACGGACATCTGCGGCGAGGTGGTGGAGCGCGCCAAAGCCGGCCGCTATCATCGCATCGAGATCAATCGCGGCCTGCCCGCCCGGTTCGTGGTACGTTATTTCGACCACACGGGCGAGGACTGGGTGGTGAAGGAGGAGGTGCGGAAGCTTTGCAACTTCCGCCAGGCCAACCTGTGCGGGCCGCAACTGCCCTTCCACCGTTGGGACGACCGGTTCGACGTGATCTTCCTGCGCAATGTGATGCTGTACTTCTCGCAAGAGACGCGGCGCGCGCTGCTGGGGAACATTCACCGGCTTCTGGCGCCGGACGGGACACTGTTTCTCGGGTCGAGCGAGCAACCGGCCGATCCGTCGATCTGGACGGCGGTGCTTGCGGGCGGCACTTGCCACTTCAAGCCGAGACAGCCGAGTTAGCGGAGTTAGCGGGGTTAGCGAAGTTAGCGGAGTTGGCGGGGTAATGGAGTTAGCAAGTTAGCGAGTTAGCAAGTTAGCAACTCGGCAAATCGGCGAGTTGCAAGTCAGAGAGCTCGGCTGGAGGTGCAGGTTCGAGTTCAGCCTTCGAGCAGCTTTTCCACTTCGGCCTGCAGGCGTGCGGTGATGGCGGCTTCGGCGTCAAAGGGAGAAAAGCGCATGGGCTGGCCTACGCGCACTTCGATGGTGCCGGAACGAAACCAGCGCCGCCGGCCGGTCTTCAGCTCGCCCAGTCCGAGCATGGCCATGGGCAGCACCGGGGCCGCGGATTCCTTGACGAGCAGACCGATCCCTGGGCGGAATGGCGCTAACTTACCCTCCGCGGAACGCGTGCCCTCGGGAAAGACCATCACATTGAAGTCCCGGTCCAGCGCCTCGCCGGCGTGGGCAAAGCTGGGCTGAAAGTCGCGCTGCCTGGGCAAGGGGAAGACGTTGAAGAGCTCCGTAAGGAGCAGATAGAACAAAGGACCGGGCAGAAAGAACCGTCCGGTAGGATGGAGAGGCTCAGGATTGATGAAGTGGCGATAATCCTCCAGCATCTGTCCGGACATGGCGACCGCGATCCGCCGCCGGATGGGGCCAGGGAGCGCATATTCCAGAAAGGGTCCATCGTAGGTCGTTACATGATTGGCAACGATGAGCATCGGTGCATCGGCTTTCAGCCGGTCGGTCGCGGCTGCGACTACGGCGGGGTTTGCCAGCAGCCAGACCAGGGGGCGTACCACAGCCTCTAAGAAACCAACTCGTAGCCATTGGAAGGGCAGCCACCAGGGCCAGTGGGGATAGATGTAAGTTGCTGCCGGAGCGGGTTCAGGTTGAGGCTCCTGGGGAACGGACGCCGGTTGGGGTTCGTGATCTCCCACCTTTTCCGTGCCTTCCCGGGTCTCAGAAGCAAGACCCTTCGACAAGCTCAGGGCGGGCTCTGGGGCACCCGGCCTTTGTGGGCGTTCCAGGGCGGGGGTTCCGGCCAGCAGATGGCGCAGTTCGCCGAGGGTTTGCACTTCTTCCAGTAGCCCGCTCTCGGGAACCATGCCCAGCCGTTCCTCGATGGCGGCGGCCAACTGCACGCGTCCCAGGCTGTCCAGATGCAGATCTTCGGTGAGGCGCAATTCATCGCCGACGCCGGATGGGGCTTCGCCGGTGACCTGTGCAATCAATGTCAGCAGCCAGTCTTTCGAAGCCCCAAAGGCGCTTGATCCGGGAGGATTTGCCGCGCCTGTGCTGGCCGTGGCAGCCGCAGCCTGGATTTTGGCCAGCCAATCTGCCACGGCTTTGCGCCGGACCTTGCCGGTGGAGGTGCGAGGCAGGTCAGGCTCGGGCCATAGCACCCAGCGGCTGAGGCGCTGAAACTCCGCGAGGTGGGCGTTGGCGTGCTCGATGGCCGCCGCAGCTTGTTGCCCTGTGCCGCGAAAGGCGAGCACGGCGCAGGGTTCCGGGCCGGCCGGAGTCTCCATGGGCACGACCGCGCAGGCAGTCACACCCGGCTGCTGCTCGATGGCCGCTTCGAGGTCCTCGGGGTGCAGGTTCAGGCCGGCCGCGGTGACGATGACTTCACTCTTGCGGCCCAGGAAGCGCAGTTCGCCGGTGGGCTCGGTCTCGGCCAAGTCGCCGGTGGCCAGCCACTCGCCGGTGCGCGGATGCATAGCGCCGCCGGACCAGGTGGCGCCGGAGATGGACGCGCCGCGGACTAGAACTTCGCCGTCCGGACCCAGCTTTACCTCGCGCCCCGCCATCGGTTTGCCGATGGTTCCCTTTGCCACGTGGAAGGGGTGGTTGAGGGTAATGATCGCAGTGGTTTCGGTCATTCCGTAACCCTGGACGACGACAAAGCCTACCGCATTCCAGAACTTTTCCAATGGACCGGAAAGGGCTCCGCCGCCGGAGATCAAGACCCAGAACTTGAGGCCGAAAGCGCGGTGGACATCGCGGAAACGCCACCAGCGCAGCGGGACGGGGACGCCTGTAGCGGATCCCTCGGGGCCAAGCGCGCGCTCGGCGAGGCCGGGCAGGGTGGATTCGAGGCGGGTCTTGATCAAAGCTATGACCCTGGGCACGGCGGCAAGAACGGAGATGCGCTCACGGCGGATGGTCTCAATGAGCCTGGGCGCAACCAGGCGGCTCTCGAAGTGGAGCTCGGCAACGTAGATGATCGGAACCCACAGGCCCATGGTCTGGCCGAAGACGTGGCTCAGAGGCAGGGTGTTGAGGATGCGCAAGGGATGGATGAGGCGCTCATAGGGGAGATAGGGCCTCGACGCGTCCGCGATAGGGCTCACGCTGGCCAGCACGTTGCCGTGGGTGAGCACAATGCCCTTGGGCTCCCCGGTGGTCCCGGAGGTGAAGAGAATCTCGAGCCGGGTCTCGCCGGAGAGCCCAGGAACCGGGCCGGTTTCTCCTGCAGGCAGGTGTGTGAGCCAGTCCTCAAGAGCCAGCCGGGGAATTGCGGCGGGCAACCGGCTTAGCAGCAGGGCGTCACCCACGGCGAGTTTGGGGGTTACGTCGGCTGCGACACGGGCGGCAAAATCGACAGCTCCGTTGGCGTCGAGGGGAACGGCAAGCACGCCGCGCAACAGGCAACCATAGAATGCGGCGATCCATTCCGCGCTGTTCTCGCCCCAGATCAGGACGCGGTCGCCAGGCCCGATGCCCCGCTCGACGAGCAGCGAGGCAAAACGGCCGGCGAGCTGCGCGATCTCGCCGTAGGTCGTGACCCGGCGGCGGTTGCCTTGGTGACGGACCACGGCGATCTCGCGGCCGTGGCGGCGGAAGTCATCGAGGAGTGTAGCCAAATGGTCGCGCATGGGCATTCCGGCAAGGATCAGAATATTAGATATTAGATGGACGCGCGGCAACGCCGGATGCGGACAAGCACTTTAAATTTTGCTCGATGCCGGACTCGGAGTACGCAGGCGCCGATTCACTCTTGGATTCGGTCCCGAGGGGGTTGAACCTTCCGAATGGAGGTCAGGCGGCTGGAATGTTTTGGGAACGGGTCAGATTTCCGGGTCAGTCTTGCAACTCAGGGTTTTCGGCGGCGGCGGCTTCCATGCAGGTGAGGATGGCGAGCATCCGGTCGAACTCGGGGTGGCCGTGGAGGGGTTTGAGGCGGGGATCGGCGAGCATCTGGAAGAACCATGGGCAGCGGACTTGCTCGGCGATGCGAAGTTCTGCGACTGCGGCATCGAGGTCGCCGAAGGCGACATAGACGGCCGGCGTGAAGGAGCTGAGGACGTAGCGTTCCCGGCTCAGCCATTCCAGACGTTCCAGGATGGTGCGGGCCTCGTCCGTGCGGCCCATGCAGACCAGGGCATAGGCATGGACGGCGATGGCGAGATCGAAGTGCGGCAAGCGCTTCACGAGGCCTTGAGCAAGCTCGGTCCCGTGCGCGGCGTCTCCATTGAAGGCAAGAATCATCGACCCATAGAGCGCGGCGTCTTCATGCTCGGGGAAGAGAGCGAGGGCTTGGCGGATCTGCTGGACGCTCTCGGCGGCTTGCCCGTCGAGGTGGAGTGCCCATGCCAGGCTGGCGTGCAGCCAGGGTGCAAAGGGGTCCCGGCGAAGAGCGGCGCGCAGCAGCTCGATGGCCTCGTCAAAGCGGTGGCGGCTGAGCGCGAACATGGCGCGGATACGAGTGGTCCAGGGATCGTGGGGCAGATGGGCGGAGAGGGAGAAGGCCCAAAGGGCAGCGGGCAGATTGTGGTCCACATGGAAGTTGACCCAGCCGAGCGCGGGCAGGATGGCTTCGGCGCGAAGGGGAAGATCGGGAACCGACTCCGCCGTGCGGCGCACAAGGTCCGCGGCGACGGCCGGAGACATGAAGCCGTAGAGGGCCTGGGTGACGCACAGATGCACCAGGTCGACCTTGACGGCGATCAGCGAGGGATCCAGCTCGGTGGCGCGGGAGAGGTGTTGCAGGCCGTCCTGCATCCGGTGGCGCTGAAGGGTCTGCCACTCATGGTGGGCGCGCTGGTAGATTTCGTAGGCCTCGCGGTGGTGCCACCCCAGCGACGAAGTGGGCGCCGGGGTACCCTCCAGGGTCGGGGCATCGCTACCACTCCAGGAGGCAGAGACCGCTTCCTGGGGACCGCTGTCGCGGCTGCCCCTGGAAGCAAAGACGGCTTCCTGGGCACGGCTGTCGAAATCGGGCCCGGGCGCGGCGGCGGCGGCGATGGAGAGCGCTCCTGAGTTCAGACGGAAGGCGAGGCGGTCGCCGAGCTCCGATTCGAGTCCAGCAATGCGGCTCTGGGGCACGATCAGGTCTTCCACCCAGATCTGGGCGCCATCCTCGACCCGAATCATCTCCGCCCGGAGGCGGAAATGCGAGGGCAGGCAGCGCAGGGTTCCGGCGAGGACGAGGTCGGCTTTGAGGGCCTCGCCGATCTGCTGCGCGCTGAGGCCGTGGAGGGCCAGCGTGAAAACCGAATCCCTGGCCATGACGGAAACGGCCGGATGATGTGCGTTGCTCAGCCGGGCGATGGTCTCCTCGGCGACGGCGGGACCAAGATGCTCGGGAATACCGTAATCGGAGGCGAAAGGCGGGATGGCCAGCCGCGGGAGCGCACTGGCCGGCGCGACGCCGTGAGGGCGCACCTCGGCGGAGAAGCGGTATCCGCGCTTGTAGACGGTCTGGATGCACTGTTCCGGCTCAAGCCGGGCGCGCAACGAGGAGAGGCACTTGGGAACGCTGTCGGCGGTGACGTGCACATCGCCCCACAGGGCCTGGCGCAGCTCAAGGGGCGTAACGATCTGGCCGGCGTGGGCCAGGAGGAGACGGAGCGCCGCCAGCTCCTTGGGGGGCAGATGGACTACCGCCTCTCCGCGCAGGAGGGTACCATCGGCCTGGAGCCGGAAGCCTGCGAAAGAAAGCTCTCCATTCCAGCGACCAGAATCTGTCGCTACCACCCCAGGAAGCAAAGAGCGCTTCCCGGAAACCCCGGTTTCTGGGGACGGCGGTTTTGTAGAGCCGGGCAAAGCGGATGAAGGCGGTTTCAGCCGATCCAACGCAGCTCCCTCGGAGTTCCGGTTAACCTGCTTGCCGAAGTTTTGCCATCCGCTCAAGACGAGTGGCAGCCGCCGCCAGTGATCGCGGGGACCTGCATGGCTGACATCTGGAGAAAAATTGCGTCGCAGCCCCTGCGAACAGTTGGGCTTCAAACCACCCAACAATGATGACCTCATTATGCGGATTCTGAAGGAAGCAAAACGACCTTGACGATGATATTTTCCACTCGAAGTAATCCAAAAGTGGTTACTTGTTTACCAAAGAGATAATAACCGATCAGGAGGGCATCCTCTTGAATCTGTTTGATTTGGACATGTTTTTGGAGGGAGTTCTCTGTCCCTCGCTCTCTGGGGGTGAAACGCTGGAAGAGGACGCAAGGCCGGGCGGTTAAAGGGAGGTGAACATTTTAGCAATCAAGCGGCTAAATCGTGGGTTTCCGCATCCCGGGGTTAAAGAGCGCGGGCCGGAGCGCCGGGTACTGAAGGTGACTCCACACCCGAAGGTGATCAGTTGCCAGTGACCATTGGCCACGACGCAGAGCTGACCAATGGGCATTGACAACCGACTACTGGCGACCGATGCTTCAGGGCCGCGCCAGCGTGAGGCCGAGGCCGGTGGTGAGGATGACGTCGTCCCTGAGCTTCCCAGGGGGCGGGAAGGAGGTGTAGCGATCGCTGAAGGTGGTCTGCCAGTTGAAGATTTTCCCGATTCTGGTGCTGAAGCTGGAATCGGCGGAGAGCTGGACCTGGCTGAGTTGATTGAGGTCGGGATAGATATAGGCTTGCTCGGTGAACAGGCTTCCGGCGCCGACTTTGCGAGTGTAGATTTCGCCGAGGTCGAGGGCGGCGAAGCTGTTTGTGGGGCCTGGGGAGTAGGTTTCGTGGGTCCAGACGAGTCCTCCGAGGACATCGAAAGTCTGCTTGGCCGACTTGCTGGCGTGCCATCCGAAACCGCCGCCGATGATGGAGCGCAAATCGAGATCCTGAAGGGCGTTGGTGGAGAAATCTCCGGTGCCGAAGGCGAAGAGTTTTGGATTGAGGTTGTGGTCGTAGCGCAAGCCGCCGGCGGTGGTGTTGGCGCTGGTGGAGGGGACGGCGTTTGAGTTTTCGCTATAGAGGGTATTTGCGTAGAGCGATGTCTTGTCGGCGCGGGTGGTGCGGGCGGCGGTGAATCCGGCGCCGAAGGTGGCGGTATCGGAGTTTCCGCGAGCCAGGGCGAGGCTCACGTTCAGGGCGCCGGCCCAGGCATGGCCCCAGTCCGGACGCAGGGAGGTTTCATAGGCCTTTTGATCGGCGGGCGAACGGAGAACCGTAACGGCGGCGGAGTCCAGCGTGGCCGGGCCGGAAGGCGCGGCGACCAGGAGCCCGGTCCCGGAGCGCTCGATGGAGGTTACGCTAAGGTTTCCTTTCGGCGTGGGCAACACGAGAGGCTGGCTGGTGGTGAGGCTGGTTACGTGGTCCCACGCGATGGCGATGGAATCCGCATAGGCAGTCTTGAAGGTGAGTTTGCCGGCTTCGAGCTTGACGGCCGTTCCAGTGAGGCGGTCGCCGTTCTTCAGCACCACGGTGTCGGCGTGGAGAGCAGGGGCGGCGAGTGAGGCAAGAAGTGTAGATGCAAGGACAGCGGCGAAAAGACGCACGGAGAAGCGCAGGGGCATGAGATTGGGCATGATCCTTTTCTTGAAGAGATGCTTTTGAGATAGACCGGAGCGGAATCCGGTCATTGCTTTGGGGCCTTTTTGCCATGATAACCCGGAGTGCTCCGAAAATTCGCGGGAGACTTAGAGAAAAGCTTCAGAGATTTGTCAGGAATCTGGAGAGCGGCGGCTGTGAAACTGGTTTAGGACCTGCAAGTGGGTCCCAAGGGAGTTTGTAATGACCAAGACTGTTTCGTACGCCCAGTGGTCTCTGGAACCCTATTGCATCGGGCTGAAGCTGCGCTCCTTGCGCACGCAAAAGCGGCTCACGCTTTCCCGGCTGGCAGCCGAGACCGGTCTTTCGACGGCGCTGCTTTCCAAGCTGGAGACGGACCGGATGATACCGACGCTGCCGACGCTGGCCACCATCAGCCGGGTGTACGGCGTGGGCATGAGTTACTTTTTCGCGGAGCCGGCGCAGCATACGCTCTCGATTACGCGTAAGGCCCACTTGCAGGGCGAGGGGCGCGGCCCGGAGTCAGTAAAGGTTACCCCGTTGAACGCGGCGGGGGAAAGACCGCGGATGGTCGCGCAAATGATCGAGTTTCCGCCGGGCGGAGCGTCGTGCGGCGCGGAACCCGGCCGGGAGACGAGCGGGCTGGCGTATGTGCTGGAAGGACGGCTGCAGTTGGAGGCGGGCGGCATGCAGGAGGTGCTGGAGGCGGGCGATTGCGCCTACATGGAGAGTAAGATGGCGCTGGCCTGGAGCGCTGCGGGCAAGCACCGGTGCCGGGTGCTGGCGGTACTGCCTGGCACTGCACGCACGGAAGGCTGAGCGGGCTTAGTTTTGGACGCGCGGGATTAACTGAAACGAGTCGAGAAAGCGCGCCGCATCGGCGTACCTGTTGGCGAGGGGTGAAATGACCAGCGCCTGGTACAGCACGCCGCCCACCATGTAGATGCGGGCGGAGAGGTGCATTGTGGCGCTCTCTGCCTCAAACTCCACGCCGTGGTAAGCGCCGAGGGCGATCTTCTTATCGCTGAGCAGGCGACCTTTGATGTTTGCAACGGCTCCCTTCTTGGCGTCGTCCAGCAGAACGTCCTGATCCGCGCTCGCGGCCTTTGCGCCGTAGCCGCAAACCCCGATGTAGAGCGCCGTAGAGGAAACCTCCGCGATATAGGAGCGCAATTCGAAGTTCCCCCCGTCGGTGGGAACATTATCCTTCGACAGTTCGGGGGCAGACGGAAAGGAGACGAGAAATCCGTCCGAGGGATAGTTATATGGTTTCCACTCCGGCGTCTGGGCGGTGAGCGCCACGGCAAACAGCAGCAGGGCGACAGCCAGGGCAAAGCGACGTTGCAGGGTCATGCGCATCTCGTGGATCATGATCGATCTCCTGTGCGCCGGCTAAACCGGCGAGGTGTAGTGAATGAAAGTTTCATACAGTGAAGGTTTAGCGAACCACACTGGCCCCGAGTCATGCGGAGCCGCTCGTGAGGGCGGCGTCGAAGCGT
>Ga0182014_10005333_pt1 | contig 14322 bp, 13 predicted proteins | sample 612S2DmetaG_FD_120489 | JGI IMG/M metagenome (GOLD analysis project Ga0182014, IMG submission 120489) | Permafrost microbial communities from Stordalen Mire, Sweden - 612S2D metaG | ecosystem: Environmental > Terrestrial > Soil > Wetlands > Permafrost | place: Sweden: Stordalen | collected... | reverse complement strand
CCGGCGCTCGGCTATCTCACCCCCGCGGCTTTCGCGGAAACCTTTACCGCAACGGGCGATCGGCTGCGCAGCCCGAGCCAGCTACGCCGATCGCCCGTTGCTCCGCCGGCGCTCCTGCGCCAATCTCAACCCGCGGCTCTGGCTCCCGCCGGATGAACGTCAGAGGTCACAGCATCACGTAGTCGGCGTTCTCCACGGACGACAGAAACGTGGATGCTCAATCAATCGAAACTCCAGATCCGCCATTTGAGACCACAGGCTGGAAAGAGGCGAGGCAAAGGAATTCGTCGAACGTAATTCGCGTTTCCGGCCCCGCCCCGCCGCCGATCCCATCGTCATCAAAGCCGTCGGTCACCCTTCACACGGATTCTCCGTGCCCGGACGCTACCGTCATCTCGACCGGCGTCAGGTTCACTAGGAAGATCAGGATCAAGGTGACGACGCCGATCGCCGCAAAAATTGCGTACGCTCCCGTGTACCCGCCCAGATAAGTCAACCCAAAGGCCAGGATCGAAAAAGAGCAGCAGCGCAAAATGCCTTGAATGGGGGCAATAACTCTGTAGGCCTTGATGAAAGTCGCCCGCCGAAATTTTTCGGCGATGATGGCTGTGGCGTAATTGCTCGATCCACCCAGGCTTATGCCAATCATCATGAGAGAAATCCAAAAACATACATTGTATTGCGAAAATATGTTCATAATAATGGCGACGACCCACCACACGGTATATATGATGTAGCTGCGCCTGATCCCCAATTTCTGACCCAGCCAACCCCAGCCATAGCCACAGGGTAATCCGATGATAGCGGCAATGGTCCAATACAGGATGGCTGTATTCTGATCATGGCCGAAAGACATCAACCTGGTGATCACCTGACTTTGAACGCCAACGACCATGATGTACATGCCGCCCGTGATAAGCGACAATAGCCAGACGTCGCGCATTCTCAACAATTGCCACATGGTCAGCGAGCTGTGTTTCTGGCTTTCGGCCTGAAGACGCCGGCTTTCCGCGATCTGCTCCGCCGACATGGTAATGTTGTCGGGTGTACACCCCACTTCCTCGGGCAAGTTATGGATGAAGAACGTCGTCGAGAACGCCAAGATCATCATCACAGCCGAAATAGCCCAAAAGCCGTTCAGAGGTCCTAGGCCGATCACCAACCCGGCGAAAACTGGAATGAACAGAGCGCTCGACAAGGTCGAACCCATGGTAGCGTATCCCAGAGCCAGTTCCTTCTTTCGCGGGAACCAATTGGCGATCAGAGTCAGTCCGCCGGGAAACGCGTATCCAGAAGCAAAGAGCGACACGCCGAAAAGCAGCACGGTGAAACCAGTCAAAGACCCGCACATTCCCAGCAGACCGAAACAGATCGCGGCGCAAATCAACGACAAAACCGCCGTCTGTTTAGCCCCCCAGGTGTCGCACAACTTCCCTAACAGGAAAGCAGCGAGCACCGATCCCCAGGATGCGGGCGTCGCCCAGAACAGCAACAATTTCGAATCAATTCCATAGGACGCCGATATTGTGGGAATAATGATGTTGAGTCCTTGGATTTGTACTCCCGTACCAACCCACATAAAAAGCGCCTCGGTCAGGATGACCCACCATCCGTGTTTGCCGAAATTACTTTTTGCATCCATGTTGCACCATCTTCTGCACTTTGTAGGTCACGGTTTTATCGCCCGCCACGGCTTGCTCTGCTCTTGGCTCCAACCTAACGAAGAGGGTGCTAAGCCCCACTGTTCGTTTCTGCTCCCGACCGCTACGGCACTATTGGATGCGGATTGTTCTTGCGCCTCGTAACGTTGCCGCTGACATAAAACTTAGAATCTTTGTGCGCTAATTCTTTTTCGTCCAGTCGTAATAGCGAGAACGCATAACCGTTCCCTGCGCCACGGATCATCAGCGTTGTTTGGGTTGACCTGCCACTGCGATTTTCCTCCACGCGGAATTAGGGTCCGGCCTTCACGAGGACGGACAGATGAAGCGAGCACGGTTCACGGAAGAGCAGATCATTGGCGTTTTGCGTGAGCATGAGGCCGGGGCGAAGACCGCCGAGCTGGCGCGCAAGCACGGCGTCTCGGAAGCAACACGCTACAATTGGAAGGCCAAGTACGGCGGGATGGACGTGCCCGGGGCCAAACGCAGGGTCGTTCAGTTCTCTGAACTTTGAAGCGGCCCAGCGATTCCCAAGCGCCGGAATGTGTGAATCTATCAGCGACAACCCGAATCGGCGGAGGTTGTCGGATGCCCGTATCACTGCTGGAGATCTTGCGCTCGATCTCCGACCATCGTCGCGCCGAAGGCAAGCGCTTCGATCTCGCCACCGTGTTGCTCTACGCCATTCTGGGCATGGTCGCCGGAGCCAATTCCTATCGGCAACTTCATGAATTCATTCGAGTTCATATGCAGCGACTGAACGAGGCGTTCGACCTGCGGCTGCCCTATTCGCCTTCTTACACCGGGCTGCGCTTGATCATTCAGGGCGTCGATCCCAAGGCTCTAGAGGCGGCGTTTCGGCAGCACGCGGCCTCGATTTCGACGCCGCCCTCCACCGCGAAGGGCCTCGCGGCGATCGCCGTCGACGGCAAGACTTTGCGCGGCTCCTTCGACGCTTTCAAAGACAACAAAGCCAAGCACATGATGACCGCGCTACGCCAAGTCGACCAGATTGTGCTCGGCCATTTGATGGTCGAGGACAAGAGCAACGAGATACCGGCCGCGCCGGAATTGATCGAGGCGCTAGGCTTGAAAGGCTGCGTGTTCACGCTCGACGCCGAACACGCCCAAAAAAACGTTTGAGCGCGTGATCGCTTCGGGCAACCATCTGCTCACGCAAGTCAAGGACAACCAACCGAGCCTGCGTCGCCGGCTCGAACTGGGAACCGCCGGCAGAAAGCCGATCGGCTCGATCATTTGCCGGAACAAGGGACGCAACCGCTGGGAAACCCGTGAATTGACGGTCTTTCCCGCCAAGGCGTGGTTTCGAGGCACACCGTGGGAGAAGCTGATCAAGACTGTCCTCCGCCTCGAGCGCACCGTTTGCAGATACGATCCTAAAACCGGGCTTTGCCCTCAAACAACCGAGACCGTCTTCTGGATTTCTTCCGCCGCCGACGTGACGCCGGAGCGCTGGATCGAATGGATACGCGGTCATTGGCGCATCGAGAACGGCAGCCACTACGTGCGCGACGTCGCCTTCGCCGAGGACGCCTCGCGCATCCGCAAGAACCCCGACATCGCCGCCAGACTGCGTTCTTTCGCCTACAACCTCATCCGAGCCACGGGTTGCGAAAACGTACGAAACGCCCGCTGGCGCGCCGCGCTCAATATCGATCTCGTCCTGGCTATGCCCTAAATTCCCTGAGAACTAAACTGCCCTGGGGCCAAACGCCTGAAGCAGCTCGAGGATGAGAACGCCAAGCTGAAGATGCTGCTGGCCGAGGCGATGCTCGATGCGTCGGCGATGCGCGAACTTCTTTAAAAAAATGGTAGGGCCCGCCGCCAAGCGCGAGGGCGTCGCGCACCTACGGGCTGTGATGGGCCTGTCGGAGCGGCGGGCCAGTTTCATTGTCGGCGCCGATCGCAAGATAATCCGCTACCGGTCCCGTCGACTTGCGGAGACCGGACTTCGGACGCGGCTGCGTGAACTGGCCAAGGAACGCCGACGCTTCGGCTACCGGCGGCCATTCATCCTGCTGCGGCAGGAGGGCGAGTCGTCCGGGATCAATCGCATCTACCGGCTCTATCGCGAGGAAGGCCTCACGGAGCGCAAGCGGCGGGCGCGACGGCGCGCTGTGGGCACGCGCGCGCCGATACTTGTCGAAGCCTGCGCCAACGCGCACTGGTCGCTCGACTTCGTCCACGATCAGTTCGCCAGCGGCCGGCGCTTCCGCATCTTGAACATCGTTGACGACGGGACTCGCGAGTGCCTGGCGGCGACCCCGGACACCTCAATTTCGAGCCGGCAGGTGGCGCGCGCGCTGACGGACTTGATTGAGCGCCGTGGAAAACCAAGCCTCATCGTCTCCGACAACGGAACGGAGTTCACCTCCCGCGCCGTGCTCGCCTGGGCTCAGGAGACCCAGGTCGATTGGCGTTTCATCGCCCCGGGGAAATCGCTGTTCATGCGTGATCCGGCCATCAACCCTGCGAAGCAACGCAATCCCGCATAGCGACGGCGCATGTCCCGCGTTCGAGAAAGGGAACTCTCTCGGCCTCCGCGATCTTCCACCTTTCGAGGCTCATTCCCGCACCCCGCATGACCACTGTCTACGCTTCAGACCTCGCGTCGCCGCGACGCCCGCAAGATTCGGTCCCGGGCCGCCTGCTGCGGCTTTGGCCAGATGAGACTTTCACTCATAGGCACTCGTCAGCTTTGCATGATGCACTCCGCTTGTGAGGTGTAGCAGAAATCCGCCGGACGGTTGTTTGGGCGCGAAGCGGAAGTGATTGGCCGAGAGTGGCTAACTCGTGCCCGCCGGCCTCAATCGTCCATCACGGAGAGGTCGTCGGCGACGATCAGGTAAGGTTCGACTTGCTTCTGGATGTCTGAGGGACCAAGGCCTCCAAGAATCTCACGCAGCACAAGGCCTTGGGGCGTCACGTCGATGACACACTGCTCGGTGACGACGTGATCGACGCACGATTTCCCGGTCAGCGGGTAAGTGCATTCCCTCAAGATCTTCGGTGCGCCTTTGGCCGTCAGCTCCATGGTGACAATCACTTTGCGAGCGCCGTTGACGAGGTCCATCGCGCCGCCCATTCCCACCATCTTGCCGGGCCGCGCCCAGTTGGCGAGATCGCCTCTCTCGGAAACCTGCAGACCGCCGAGTACCGTGGCGGCAAGTCGTCCCGACCGCACGATGGCGAAACTTTCGGCGCTGTCGAAGGCCGCGGCTCCGGCAACGGGTACGAAACGCATACCGCCAGCGTTCGAGAAGCTTTCGACCGCGCGCACGCCATCGGCAATCGGGCCAACGCCAAGGAGGCCATTCTCTGTGTGAATCATCACACCGGCCGGGGCGTAATTGCTGCAGAGGCTCGGCACACCGATGCCGAGGTTGACGATGTCGCCAGCAACGAAATAGGCCGCGGCGCGCCTGGCCATTCTATGGCGGATGTCCATCTCGTCCTCCTCAGTGCGCCAGGATCATATCTACGTAGACGCCGGGCGTGACGACGCTGTCGGCGTCAATCTCGTCGAGTTCAACCAACATGTCGGCCTCCACCACTGTAATTGCGGCGGCCTTGGCGACGAGCGGGTTGAAGTTGCGCGACGTTCCGCGATAGGTGAGGTTACCGAGCGGGTCGGCGCTACGGGCGCGCACCAGCGCGATGTCGCCGCGCAACGGCGCCTCGAGAAGCCATTTCTCGCCGTCGATTTCGATGATGCGTTTCCCCTCCTCAGCGACGGTGCCGATCCCAGTTTTGGTCAGGACGCCACCGAGGCCCGAACCACCACAACGCATTCGCTCGGCGAGACTGCCTTGCGGCACCAACGTGAGTTGGATCTGGCCCTTCGCCACCAGATCCACCGTCTCGGAATTCATTCCGATGTGGGAGCCTATCACCCTGTGCACGCGATCATTGTGGATCAGGCGGCCGATAGTGAGATCGGCGTCGCCGGTGTCATTCGACAGGAGCGTCAGATGACGAGCGCCGCTATCAAGTACGCAGTCGATCAATGCGTTGGGAACGCCATGATTGGCGAAGCCTCCGACGGCGATCGTCTGCCCGTCCTTGAACAGAGCGACGATCTCCTCCTTGGTTCTGACCTTTCCGGACATTGCTTCAATCTCGTTCGAGGAGAACGGCGACGCCTTGGCCGCCGCCGACACAGAATGTAATGACCGCGCGGTGGAGATCGCGACGGCGCATCTCGCCGACGGCGCGCGCAACCAGCACTGCGCCGGAGCCCGCGAGCGGATGGCCGATGGCGATGGCGCCGCCGTTCGGATTCACTTTGTCGCGGTTCATGCCGATGTCGTGGATGCAGGCGAGCGATTGCGAAGCGAAGGCTTCATTGAGTTCCCAGAGGTCAATGTTGGCGACCTTGAGACCGGCTCGCTTGAGCAGTTTCTCCGTCGCCACGATCGGACCGATGCCCATAAAGTTGGGATCGACGCCGGCGACGGCATAGCCGCGGAAAACGGCCAGCGGCTCAGCGCCAAGGCTCTTGGCCGTATCCCGATCGACGATCACCATCGCGCCGCCGCCGTCCGACATCGGCGACGAATTGCCCGCCGTGACAACGCCACTGGGTTTGAACACCGGGCGCAAGAGGGAGAGCGATTCAAGAGTGCAATCTGGCCGCACCGACTCGTCGTGATCGACGACAATCTTCTTGCCCTTTGGGCCCTTGACCTCGATTGGCACCACTTCGTCATGGAAGCGGCCGGCTTCCCAGGCGGCGGCGGCGAGCATATGACTGCGCACGGAAAATTCGTCGACTTCCTGCCGTGTCAGCCTCCAACGCTCGGCAACGTTCTCAGCGGTGATCCCCATCGACGGGTTACCGATAGCGTCAGGGCTCGTGTGGATATCTACGAAGCGTGGCGGCGCCACCGACCAGGTGGTTTCGCACTTTTCCAGCGAGTAGGTGCGGCGGCTGTCGCTCTCGACGCCACCTGCGACGATTACGTCAGCAAATCCCGCCATGATCTGGATCGCGCCATAGGCGAGGGCGTTGAGCGAGGCGGCGCATTGGCGGTCGAGCGTGATGCCGCCGACCGAGATCGGCAGGCCGGCCTCTAACGCCGCCATGCGGCCCATGTTATTGATCTCGTTGTTCATCAGATTGGCGAACACGACGTCGTCGATGCGCTCGGGATCGACTTTGGCCCTTCTCACCGCCTCACGGATTGCCTCAGCGGCGAGCACATGGGCGGGGACGGTGGCCAGCGCGCCGCGACAGCGCCCGACGGGCGTGCGCACGGCCGATATGATGACGGCGTCTCTCATCGTTCTCTCTGTCGCTTTCAAGGCTTCAAGCCCGGGATGCCGAGTATCGCGCGCGCTTCGGCCGAGGTCGCCGGACTCTTGCCGTAGAGACTGATCGCCTGCGCCGCGCGCTCGACGAGGCCGACATTGGTCGCCTTCACGCCCTTGGCGAAATAGACGTTGTCTTCCAGACCGACGCGCACGTTGCCGCCGAGCGCGAGCGTGGCGAACAGGATCGGCAGGTGATCCTTACCGACGCCGAACGCCGACCAGGTGGCGTCCGCCGGCAGCTTGCTCTTAAGGTAAAGCAGGTTTTCGACTGTCGCCGGCATGCCGCCGAGCACGCCGAGGCAGAACTGGTAGTGGCCGGGCGTGGAGAGGCGGCCGTTCTTCATGAAATAATCGGCGACACCGAGCATGCCGGAGTCGAAGATTTCAATCTCCGGCTTGATGGCACGCGCTTTCAGCACCTGCCCGAGTTCGCCGAGGAACTTCGGCGAGTTCATGAACACGCCGCCGGGCATCCAGTTGAACGAGCCGGCGTCGTAGGAAGCCATCTCGACCCCGTCGAGCGTCGAGACATGAATCATGCGCTCCGCGTCGCTCGCCCGGTGGTCGCCCGAAGTCGTGCAGTTGATGACGACGTCGCAATCCCTATGCGCGCGAATGAGCTTGATCGTCTCAGCGAATTTCGCCTCGCTCATCGTGCCGAACCCGGCGTCGTCGCGCATGTGCAGGTGGACGACCGCCGCGCCGGCCTTCCAGCAAGCGTAGGCGTCGGCGGCGATCTCTTCCGGCGTCAGCGGAATGAACTCGTTGATGTCCTTCGGAGTTATTGCGCCGGTCAAGGCCGCAGTAATAATGACGGTTTCGAGGTGGTTCATTGTGCAACCCGATTGGTCGTTTCGCCGTAATTTGTGAACATCACTTTCCTACTCGGCTTTTCATCGCTTAGTTGGACTCAGTCATGCGGAAGCGGTCGTCACATCGACAACATATACCATATATAAAAGTTAGTATGACGCTTTCGTACTACATCGTCTGTCTACGTTACTTGAGATGTATGATAAGCGGAAAAATACATATGTTCCAATTCATTTTATTCCTGCGGTGATGCGTAACTTGTATCATCGAGGATATTCACCCGACAATGAATCCGAAGCGCGATCCTGCCGCACGAGTTCTGACAAGCCTCGGGGCGCGCCTCGTTTGCCGCAGCTAGCGACGCTCCCCGGTTGACTGGATCGCCGTCAGGGCGATCGTATAGACGATGTCGTCGACAAGTGCGCCGCGAGACAGGTCGTTGACCGGCTTGCGCAAGCCCTGCAGCATGGGGCCGACGCATACGACGCCCGCAGAACGTTGTACGGCTTTGTAGGTCGTGTTGCCGGTGTTGAGATCGGGAAAGACGAACACGTTGGCGCGTCCTGCGACCGGACTATCCGGCGCCTTCCGACGTCCAACGCTTTCGACGGAGGCGGCGTCGTACTGGATGGGGCCGTCGATGATCAAATCGGGTCGGCGCTCTCTGACCAAGCGCGTCGCCTCACGCACTTTCTCCACATCTTCGCCAGTTCCCGAAGATCCGGTCGAATACGAGATCATCGCCACGCGACTTTCGAGGCCGAACGCGGCGGCGGATTTCGCGGATTGAATCGCGATTTCGGCAAGCTCTGCGGACGTTGGATCTGGATTGATTGCGCAGTCGCCGTAGACCAGAACCTGGTCAGGCATCAGCATGAAGAAGACAGACGACACGATCGTCGAAGCCGGATCCGTTTTGACCAGTTGAAGCGCCGGGCGCACGGTGTTGGCCGTGGTGTGGACGGCGCCCGAAACGAGGCCATCCACATCGCCTTCGGCCAGCATCATTGTTCCAAGCACGACAGTATCTTCGAGCTGAGCCAGCGCCTGCTGCGGCGTCAGGCCCTTGGATTTGCGCAATGCCACCATGGGCGCGACATAGCGGTCGCGAATGATCTCGGGTTCGAGGATTTCAATCGAGCCCGGCAATTCAATTCCATGGCGCGCCGCGACGGCCCGAACAGCGGACGGAGACCCGAGCAGCACGCACCGCGCTATGCCTTTTCGCGCGCATAGGGCGGCAGCGGTCAGCGTGCGCGGCTCGTCGCCCTCAGGCAACACGATCCGCCGGTTCGCCGCGCTGGCGGCGTGAATCAATTCGTGGCGGAACATCGGCGGCGTCATTTTGCGCGCGCGCTGACGTCGTTCGATAGCGGCGAAACCGGAAACATCGAGGTTATCGGCGGCGTGCTGGATCAGCTGTTCCATTCGCTCGAGATCGTCGGGCTTCACACGACGATCTATCGCGGCCAATCGAGCCACCGCCTCGTAGGTTTGCCATTGGGTCTGCAAGATGTTGAGACCCGCCCGTCGCGGCTCGAGAAACGCCTCCAACGATGAGGAGAGCCGCTCGCCGCAAGTAAGCAGAACGCCGGCGATCGGCAAGCCGCTCGCGCGCGCAAACGCCGTCGTGATGATGACATCGGACCTGTCGCCCGGCGTGACGACCAACGTTCCCGGCCGCAAATACTTGACAAGGTGCTCGGGACTGCGCGCGGCGACGACGACATCCTGGACCCGCGCCGCTTCGAGATCTCCCGCTCCGACGATGCTCAATCCCAAGTCGTCGGCCACATCGGCAAGGCGCGGCGCCGCCAGCGAGGCGCTTTCCGGCACGACGCCGAGAAGCGGCGCCGGGAAGTCCTTCGCTCCGATTTCGGCTAACAGCGCCTCAGGGAGCCGCGCGATGACGACGCCTGCAGGGGGGACGCCGTCGCCGCCGAAGCGATGCAAGGCGTCCGCGGCCGAAGCGGAAAGCGCCGCCGCGCTGTCCACGCGACCGGAGATGACGGGAACAATCTCTGCGCGCAATGCTTTCGCTACCGAGAGGTCGAGATCGGCGACAAGCGCGTGGCCTTCGGCGAGAGCCGCGCCTTCGACGACGATGATGTCTTGCCCTTCGCCGACCGCGTGAACAAGCGCGACGACGTCTTCGAGCAGAGTCTCGATCGCGCCGGAGCGCATCATCGCTTCCGCCGTAGCCATCGGGATGGCCTTGGGAACCTCGAAGCTCATCAAGCGGCGCGCAAACCCGACCGATCTGTCGGCACCGTCCCCGGGAACGTCGGGATCACTGATCGGTTTGACGAAGCCGACATTCAATCCCGCAACCTGAAGCGCGCGCGCGAAGCCGAGCGCAATCGCCGAGACGCCGAATGACGGTTCGGTGGGGGCGACATAGAGAATACGAGCCGAGCGTCTCGGGGTCATTGGGCGGCCTCCGCGAATGTGGAAAGGACGAAGTGCTGGTCGCTAAAAGCTATTGCCGCCGTATCGCAAGCGATCATGCGCTCTTCGTTCGTTGGCGCGACCAGCGCGCACGGGCGACGGGAACGGCTGATCACGCCGGTCAGGCCGCCGCAGGTCGAGTGATTGACGTCCGCATCGAGCGTAATCCCTAGACTGCCGAGGCGATTGAGCACCGCCGCGCGTACCCCCGCCGAATTCTCGCCAATTCCCCCTGTGAAGACGATGGCGTCCAGATGCGGCAATGCCGTCGCCAGGCCGCCCACGGTCTTGGCGATGCGATAGGCAAAGACCTCCAAGGCGAGTCTTGCGCCCTCGTGTCCGTCTTTTGCCGCGGCTTCCAGCGTGCGACAATCGTTCGACAACTCGGATAGGCCGAGAAGTCCGCTGTCCTTGTTGACGAGCTTATCGATCCCGTCGACGTCGAGGTTGGCGCGTCGCGCGATGTAAAGCAACGCACCGGCGTCGACATCGCCGCAGCGCGTGCCCATCACGAGCCCTTCGACAGGCGTCAGACCCATGGATGTGTCGATGCTCACGCCGTTGCGAATCGCGGTAGCGGACGCTCCGTTGCCCAGATGAAGCACAACCAGGCCGCTATCGGCCGCATCGAGTCCCAGAAAGTCAATCGCGCGCTGAGCGACAAACCGATGCGACGTGCCGTGGAAGCCATATCGCCGGACGCCGAATGCGCGACGGTAACTTTGCGGCAGCGCATAAAGATACGCTTCGGGCGGCATGGTCTGATGAAACGCCGTGTCGAAAACAGCGACCTGCCGGGCGTTCGGCAACGCCGCGAGGGCCGCGCGGATGCCAATGAGATTGGCGGGATTGTGCAGCGGCGCCAACACGCAGCAGGCTTCGATATCGCCTATGACTTCCGGAGTAATCTCGACGGAACGCGTGAACCGCTCGCCGCCATGCACCACGCGATGACCGACAGCGGCGATGCGGTGGAGCCAACCGCGCTTGTCGACGAAGGCCAGCAACCCGTCGAGCGCTTGTTGGTGACCGCCGTTTGCCAGCGGCGTCTTGCTCCGCTCCCCGTCGACGTCGAAACGCATTCGCGCCTCGGGCGAACCCAGGCATTCTGCCAAACCGGACATAAGTGCGTCGGGTTGGGCAGAATCATACAGCGCAAATCTCAGAGAAGACGAACCGCAATTGACAACCAGGGTGAGCGGCGACGCATCCGTCACGGGAAGACCTTCATTTGATGCCTGAGAAAACGAGCCCGCCGTCCGAAGTGGCGGGCTTAGATTTGCTCAGACGCCTTCGACGCAGAGCGACACGCCCATGCCGCCGCCGACACAAAGGGTCGCGAGGCCCTTCTTGGCGGTGCGCCGACGCATTTCGAACAACAGCGTCACCAATATGCGGGCGCCCGAGGCACCGATCGGGTGACCGAGCGCGATCGCGCCGCCATTGACGTTGACCTTCGTAGGATCGAGATCGAGATCGCGGCCGACGGCGATCGCCTGAGCCGCGAACGCTTCGTTGGCCTCGATGAGATCGAGGTCGCCGACCCGCCAGCCCGCCTTGGCGAGCGCCTTGCGCGAAGCCGGGACAGGACCGATGCCCATGATCGCCGGATCGACGCCGGCCACCGCACCGGCTGCGATGCGAGCGAGCGGCGTCAGCCCGCGCTTGGCCGCCGCTTCCGCCGACATCAGCACCAGCGCAGCCGCGCCATCGTTGATCCCGGAGGCGTTGCCGGCGGTGACTTTGCCGTCCTTGGCGAAGGCCGGCTTGAGCTTGGCGAGAACCTCGAGCGTAGTGTCGGGCTTAATGTATTCGTCCTGGGAAAAGACGATGTCGCCCTTGCGGCCCTTGATCGTCACGGGAACGATCTCGTCACTGAAGCGGCCTTCTGTGCGGGCGGCTGCGGCTTTCAGTTGTGATCGAACGGCGAACGCGTCGAGCTCCGGGCGCGTGAGTTCCCATTTGTCTGCGACGTTTTCCGCCGTTTTGCCCATGTGGTAGTTGGCGAACGCGTCCCACAGGCCATCGACGACCATGCTGTCGGCAAGCTCGGCAGGTCCCATTTTCACGCCGTTGCGCAGATGCATGACGTGGCGGGCCTGGCTCATGCTCTCCTGGCCGCCGACGACGACGATGTCGGCGTCGCCCGCTTTGATCATCTGTGCGCCGACGAGCACCGAGCGCAGGCCCGAACCGCAGACCTGGCTCAAACCCAAGGCGGTCGTCGTCACCGGTAGCCCGGCCGCGATCGCTGCCTGACGAACCGGATTTTGTCCAAGCCCCGCGACGAGCACTTGGCCAAATACAACTTCGTCCACCTCTTCCGTTACCACTGAGGCGCGTTCAAGAGCGGCGCGAATTACCACTGCGCCCAGCTGGTGGGCAGGAAGCGGAGCGAGCGACCCATTGAAGGAGCCGATGGCGGTGCGGACCGCCGAGACGATGACGACATCAGACATGCGAATATAACAACCTTCGAATGGAATGATCAGAATTGAAATGACCGGGCTTCGGGCGGTCGAAGTGCGCGGCGACTATTCCGTCGCCGGACGACTGACCGCCCATCGACAGCGTGGCGTTCGGTGGAGAAGGCGATGTGTTGATAGAGAAACAGCACGGAACCAATCCACGCTATTATCCATTAACCAGAATATGTCTCGCTTCTCATCTACAGATTTAAGAGGACATTACAATTATCTTCTCAATATCAATAACCGATTACAACGCGTAACTGTGCGTTTGTAATCGGTTTTTGATCAGTTATACGTCGAAAAAATTCGTCTCACGAAGACACAATTCAGAATTACTTCTTTTTATCCAATCCATACATGGCACGAGAATCGAGGTCGGAATGGAACATCTTGGTGTTGCAAAAATCGCCAAACATCTCGGTTCCGAAAGTCATGTCGAGATCATCCACGATGCGCTGCTTCCACGCCCTCCTGACGACTTGCGTGGTCAGCCGCCGAATGGTGCGGTGCTGCGCCATGATCGTATCAGCGATCTCGTGAGCGCGTTCCATCAGCTTCTCGCGGGGCACGATCTCGCTGACCATGCCATACTCAAGGAGCTTCTTGGCGTCGAGCTTCTCGTTCATGAGCATCGCATAAGTCGCCCGCCGGGTCCCCAACAGCTCGAAGAAACAGCTATGAATGCCGTCACCGGGGACGATGCCATGGAAGTAATGCGGATCAGTGATAAAGATGTCATCCGCGGCGATGCAGATATCGCACATAAGGGCGAGTTCGCTGTGGCCGCCGGAGCCGCTGAGAACTCCGATTGTGGGAACTTCGACATCTTGGATCTGGGCAATCAACATGCGCCGACCGTCGATGAACATGTGGTCATACCGCGTGCCGGTCGGATTGGTTTTTTCGGGCAGCCAGCTTTCGGCTTCGAACTGAGCAACCCAACTGTCTCCAGTACCCGTGAAGATAATGCACTCGACGTTGCGGTCAGAGCCGACGAGTCTCCACATCTTCCCGATTGCGTCGTGAAGCTCCATGCTCCAGATAAACGGACCGCCTTTCGTGTGCATTCGAACCGTGAGAACACCGTCCTCCCGCTTTTCCATGATGAAATGCTCTTTGAACATTTCCTTGTATTCTTCGAATTCCGGCCATTTAACATAATTTGTGAGCGTCATGATCCTCTCCAGGGGTCGTTCTTTAGCTACCGAGGTCGCAGGCCGCGCCTCAGTGGTAGTGTGTTCTTCATCTGAACGCAGCGTGGTGGAAGTGCAAAAAGCGCATCACGTGAATGACATTCCGCATCACACGAAGTTAGATAATAACGATGATTATTTGGGCGCATGACAATTGTACAAGTATTTTTTGGCGCGCGTCATTATAAATACAAATGTCAATCGGCCTGGGGTCCGAACGCCGATCGAAATCGTAACCTGCTGATCAGCTTCACATTCGCCGGATCAACCTTCGGCGGTTACCCACGAGTTCATGCGCCGCTTCCTGCTGCATGTCCTGCCGCACGGCTTCCATCGCATCCGGCACTACGGATTGTTCGCCAGCGCCACACGCAAGGCCAACATCGCCCGCATACGCGAACT
>Ga0182014_10005332_pt1 | contig 14322 bp, 12 predicted proteins | sample 612S2DmetaG_FD_120489 | JGI IMG/M metagenome (GOLD analysis project Ga0182014, IMG submission 120489) | Permafrost microbial communities from Stordalen Mire, Sweden - 612S2D metaG | ecosystem: Environmental > Terrestrial > Soil > Wetlands > Permafrost | place: Sweden: Stordalen | collected... | reverse complement strand
GAGCGTGGCGCACACCGCCTTGACCACGGAAGCAATCCGCAGTGCCTCGTGGATCTGCTCGGTCGTCATGTTGGCTTTGCGCAGCTCTTGTTCGTGAGAGACCAGGCACGAGGCGCAACCGTTGACGGCCGAAACGGCCAAGCACCACAGCTCGAAGTCTTCCTTGGCCACGCCGCCGTGGGTGCCGATCACCTGCATACGCAGGCGCGCCGGCACGTTGTCGTAGCTGGTGACGCCCATCTCCGAGAGCATGTGCTTGGAGCGGTAGTAGACGTTGTTCATGGCCATGATGGCCGCGGCCGAACGGGCGGCCGTGTACGCCTCGGACGAGAGGTGCAGCTTGCTTTCGGCGTCGAGCTCGGGGACCGCCGGCGAGGGCGCCGACGCCGCCGCGACGGCGACGACGGCCCCCCAGAACTGTTGGTCGCTCAGGGGCGAGGCATTGGGCAACCCGCCCAGGTTGAGCTTCAAGTCCCGGGCATAGTCCGGGAGCATGTCCTTCAGTGCTTCCAGGCCCATGCTCAGGCGGCCTGGGTCATCAGTGCGGCCGCATCGATGCTGGGCTGGCCCTTTTGCCAGTTGCAGGCGCAAAGCTCCTCGGTCTGCAGGGCGTCCAGGACCCGGAGCACCTCCGCGACGTTGCGGCCCACCGACCCGGCCGTGGCCATGGCGAACTGGATGACTCCATCGGGGTCGACGATGAAAGTCGCCCGCTGGGCTACGCCGTCGTCTCCCAGCACGCCCAGGGCGCTTACCAGTTCCCGCTTCACGTCAGAGAGCATGGGGAAAGGCAGGGCCAAGAGATCCTGGTGCTGAATGCGCCAGGCGTAGTGGACGAACTCGTTGTCGACCGACGCCCCTAGGACCTGGGCGTCGCGATCGGCGAACTCGCCGTTCAGCCTGCCGAACTCGGCGATCTCGGTGGGGCAGATGAAGGTGAAGTCCTTGGGCCAGAAGAACACGACTCGCCACTTACCGGGGTACGAACCCGAGGCGATGGTCGTGAAGTAGTCCTCGGGCTTGGTCGCCGGCACGTCGCCCAGTCGGCCCGGGACGAGGGCGGTCAATGAGAACTCAGGAAAGCGGTCACCAATGGAGAGCACGTCGAAGCTCCTTTTTCTTTGTCAAGACACGACTGTCTTGTATGGGTACGGCACGGCCTTGTATGGGTATGGCACGGCGCTGCTCCGGTTTACCACGAGCGACAGCCCAACGCTAAAGCCATAGGCTAAATCCGCTACCCGGGTCATCATCGATAGCTTTGACTAATGAATCGGCCGACGCTGGTCCAACTGCGTGCTCTGGTGGCGCTGGCCGACACATTGCATTTCGGCGAGGCGGCCTCCCGGTTGGGGGTCAGTCAGCCGACCGTGTCGGGGGCGGTCCGCGGGCTGGAGGCGTCCTTGGGCGTGAAGCTGGCCGAGCGTTCCAGCCGCAAGGTCGTGCTGACGGCGGCCGGCGCGGAGACGGTGGCGCGGGCGCGCCACGTGTTGGATGAGGTCGAGAGCATGGCCGAGGCGGCGGCCGGCACCCAAACGGCCGCGAACGAGAGGCTGCTCCGCCTCGGGGTCATCCCCACCGTGGCGCCGTACATACTGGCGCCCCTGCTTCGCGCCCTGGCCCGGTGGGCGCCGCGCCTGCGCCCCGAGATAACCGAGGACCAGACGGCCCGCCTGCTCGACGAGCTCGTTTCGGGCCGTCTGGACGCCCTGGTGCTGGCCCTCCCTGCTGGTTGCGCCGACATAGTCGAAACTCCGCTCTACCGGGAGGACTTCGTCCTCCTGGTGCCGCCCCAACACCCGTTGGCGGGCAAGCTGGGCCTCGGCCCCGAAGTGCTCAAGGGCCTCCGGCTGTTGCTCCTGGAGGAGGGCCACTGCCTCTCGAGCCAGGCGCTCGAGGTGTGCCGTCAGGCCGGCGCGGCAACCAACCACCCCGCCCGGGCGGCGTCGCTCACCACCATCGCCCAGTTGGTGGCGGCCGGCCTCGGGGCGACCTTGCTGCCGGCCACGGCTCTGCCGGTCGAGACCCGGAAGGGCAGGGTAGCGGTGGCGCAGTTCAGGGCGCCGGCTCCCGGACGTCAGATAGGACTGGTCTGGAGGGCGCGCAGTGACCGCGATAGCGAATATCGCCAGGTCGCCGGCTACGTGCGCCGGGGGCTCAACCGGCCCGGCTTTGCCGGCCGGGTGGTCGGCACAGGGCCCCTCTCCTAGTGGCCGGGTACCCTGGGGCGGTGCTTCGCGTAGGTGCCGATGTGGTGGAGATAGATGAGATGGCGGCCTCGGTGGCCCGACTGGGTGATCGGTACACTAAACGTCTCTTCACGCCCGACGAGCTCGGGCCGCCGGCGGGGGGGGGAGCGCCGGCCAGGGAAGCCGTCGACCTGGCGGAGCGCTTTGCGGCCAAGGAAGCCGCCCTGAAGGTCCTGGCGCCCGGAGAGCGGGAGCTCGACTGGCGCTCGATCGAGGTACGACGGACCAACACCGGCGGTTGGGGACTGAGCCTTCACGGGACGGCGGCCGCCCTTGCTCAGGAGGCTGGTATTGGTCACATATCGCTGAGCGTGTCCCACGCCGCCGGGCTGGCCATGGCGGTGGCTGTCGGCTGGCCTGGTAGGCCCCGAGGGGCGGCCGCCGCCCCGGGCGTGGACGGGACGGAGGGCCCCTAAAGGCAATGGACGGACAAGTGAGAGAGATGGACGAGCAGATCAGGCGGGTACTAGCTGAGTACGGCCGCATTCGTGCCGATATGGCAACGCTCGATGGCTCCGCTGACCTGTACCGGGCGGGGATGACCTCCCACGCCTCGGTCAACGTCATGATCGCCCTGGAACAGGTCTTCGACCTCGAGTTCCCCGACTACCTGCTGAACAAAGCCACGTTCAGCTCAGTCGCCGCCATTCGGGCGGCCTTGCTAGAGCTTACCGGCGAAGGGCGGGCCTAGTCAGGGCGGGCCTGCCGATGACCAGGCGGTGTGGCCGGCATCGGCGAGGAGCCGACGACGGTCGACCTTGCCTTGGTGCGTCATGGGCAGGGTACCGACGACGTGGACTTCGTCCGGCAGCATGGTGGCGGGCAACTGCCTTTCAGCCGCCTCGTAAAGACTCGTCACCGCCACTTCGGGGCCTGCCTCGACGAAAGCCGCGATCCCGGGCGAGCCGTTCAGGTCTACCAGGGCACACCACGCCCCCGTCACCCCGGACGTGGACCGCAGCGCCCGGGCCACTTCGTCCAGCGATATGCGCACGCCGTTACGCTTGACGACGTCGTCCAGGCGCCCGCTGTAGACAAAGAGCCCCCGCCTGTCCCGATAGACGAGGTCACCGGTCTTGTAGACCGTTTTGCCGGCCACGACGTCCCGTCTGAGGACGCTCTGGGTGAGCTCCTCGTCGCCCCAGTAGCCTCCCATCAACTGTTCGCCACCGACATAGAGCTCACCGGGCTCGTCGTGGTCGGCGATGACCTGGCCGTCTTCGCCCACGATGTAAAACTCCACGCCCTCGTGCGGTGCCCCTATGGGGACTCGGCCCGACGCCACGTCCTCGGTGGTGACCCGGTACGTCGTCACGGCGATGGTGGTCTCGGTGGGGCCGTAGCGGTTGAAGACCTCTACCTCGGGCAGGACTGACCACAACCTTTGGATGTCGGCGGCAATGCACTGCTCACCTCCGAGCGCTACCGCCCGGAGCCGGCACCCGGCGAGCCGGGCCAACTGGCGCGAAGAAACGACCAGCCTCAGATAGCTGGGCGAGAAGCTGGTGAACGTTATTTTTTCGTCCACGACCAGTTGGTAAAAGCGCCTCAGGAACAGGATGTCCTCTCGTCGGGGGACGAGCAGTGACCCCCCTGCGGCAAGGACGGGGAACACCAAGCCGTACGACCCGTCGAAATGGAACGAGGAGACGGCCAGGGCGCGCGCCGTCTCGTCGAGGCCGATCGCCTCCGCACATCTACAGACGGCCCACCTGAAAGCCCTTTCCTCCACCCGGACACCCTTGGGCCGCCCTGTCGTGCCCGAGGTGTATATAAGGTAGGCGTCTCTCTCCGGGTCGGTCGAGCGGGCTACGGAGCAGGACGAGACGGCGATGACCTCCACCGCCGTCGCCGTGGGCGCGGCCAGCCGAGGCGGGGCAAGGGCGTCCTGTCCGCCGGTGACCACCAGAGCGGGGTCGCAGTCGGCGATTATGCCGGCCAGGCGGGAGGCGGGACTGTCCACCGCCAGAGGCACGAAGGGTGCCCCCAACCAGAGGCAGGCGAGGGCGAGGACCACGAACTCGGCGGAGTTGCCGAGGTACAGCGCCACCCGGTCGCCGGGAGCCACGCCCAGGGCACCGAGCCCCGAAGCCATGGCGCCGACGCGTTCGGCTAGCTCTTGATAGGTGAACGACGCCGCCTCGTCGCGCAGCGCCATGCTGGTCGGCCTGTCGTTGGCGTGGCGCAGCACCAACTCCACGATGTCGGACGGGACGGCGGCTGGCGGCGGCACCGCACCAATAGCGCTCATCGGCGACCGTGGTTAGGTGGCGCCGACCGGGGTGTGAGGCTGACCATCTAGCTCGCTCTGTCCGGGCCATCGAGGGCCCGGCCGAGGAGCTTGCGGCGCGGTCAATAACCTCACCTGCTCGGTCAATAGAGGCAAGACCTGTTTACGGGTGCCCTGCGTGTACAGCGAGTGGTCGATGTCGGGGAGGACCGCCATGCGGAACTCCGCCGTTTTCTGTAACCGCCGCAGAAGGCCGGCCTCTCCCTGGCGGACCAGCCTGCCTTCGTAACTGCCGCACAAGACGAAAACGCGGGCCCCCAGGCCGGCCACTTCTCTCAGGACAAAAGCCGGTGGGACCTCGCCTGTGGTCCGGTGAACGAGCCACGACTTCACATCGGCAAGCCTTCTGGCCGTGGCACCGAGGAAATGGTGACCGGGCAAATGCTTGGCCGAACGGCGCAGGGCCGCTGCGGCCCGGACGACGAGGCCGGGCCGCGAAGGGCGACCAGAGGGGGCCTCGCCCTGGGGCTGAGCCTCCCCGGTAGGGAAGATGAGATTAATGGCCAGGACGCCGAGCGCACCCGCGGTGCGAGCGGTTTGGACCGCATGGTAGGCACCGGAGCACAGGCCCATCAGCACCACCGCCGAAGAGCTCCGTGGCGATACCGCCGACGCGATATCGGCGATGTCGTCGAGGGCCTCAGGAGAATAGACAACACCCGGGTTTCGCCCGGCGCGGGCGGGGCTGTTGCCCAGGCCGCTGAGGTCGACGCGCCAAACGCCGATGCCGTCCCGAGCCCAGGACCGGGCAAGATCCACCCAGAGCCGGCCCGGTCCAACGTGGTCGACCCTCCCGGAATTGAGCATCACGACGGTAGCGTCCGGCCGGGGGCCCGGTGGCCGCGTCAAGATGCCGAAGAGGCGGTTGGGCCCCATATACCTGATCTCCTCGACGACCTCGCCCCCGTCGGGGCACTCAAGGGCGGCGTCCGAGGTACCGGGCACGACGATGGGCGAGCTTTCGGGCCCGGTGACGCCCGACAGCCAGGCCACGATGGTGTCAAGGGTGCCCTGGGGCACCACAGACTTGAGGGGCCAGACGCTGATGAGCTCCTCCTGGCCCTGTGCGTCTGCGGTCTCGGCGTGGGCCAAGGAGAGCCGCTCGAGCGTGGCGCGCCGGGGCGGGCGCTCGGGCCGGAGGAGGGCGAGGACATGATCGGCCAAGTCGCCTTGAGCTGACTCGAGGGTCAGCTGGGTCATGGCCCGTACCGTTGCCGCGTCGTAGACCGTGCCCAGGACCTCGGTGCCGCCCGCCCCGGAGACGGCCGGGTCGGGGGGGATATCAAGGCCTTGGTCGCCGAGGTACACCGATCGCAGCAGCGCCTCCTCGCGCAGGTAGCTCCGACCGCTGTCGCATGGGTCCCACAAGACCAGCGCGTCGAGCCCGCACCCCTCCGAGGCGCAAGCGGCCACCGTGGCGCCCAGGCGCATGCCCACCACGCAGACCTTGCGGGCACCGCCGCGGCGCAGGAGATCCACGGCGGCGCGCACCGATCCCTGCCAGGCTTCGGCTCGGCCCGGGTCGCGGTCGGAGCCGGCGGAGTCGCCCGTGCCGTCGTAGTCGATGTGGAGCACGGCGAACCCCTCCGACTTGAGCCGCTCGCCCAGGGCTTGGTAGGCGCGTCCTGCCCCCTGGGCCTCGAGCCCGAAGGGGGGGCAAAGGACGACCCCGGCCCGCGCCTCTCCCCCTTCTGGGACATAGGACCTAGCGAACAGCGGCCGTCCCGGCGGCCCGAACCACAGTGCGTTTGTTGTCAGGGACCAATCATGCCAAAGGGGGCGACCGTTCTGGTGCACGGGGAGCGCCCGTCAGACTTCGCAAGGCCTACTTGTCATCATTAGCCTTACCTCACTACTGCTTGCGCGAAACCCGACGCTCCACGTGTGAAATGACGAACAGAAACTTCTCCCCAGACCGAAGCCAGAGGTCTTAACCTGGGGGCGGTGCTAAGAATCCTCTCGGTGATATTCGGTGGTTGAGGTCAGCATCGTCGGCTTGGGGCCCTGGGGCCTGTGCGCCTTGGAGCGCTTGGTGGACGCAGCCCGCCGGACGCCCGAGAGCGACGTCGTCGTCCATGTCGTCGAGCCCGGGCGCCCGGGTGGGGGCATGTACTCCCTGGACCACCCCGATTATCTGGTCCTCAATACTCCCTGCGGCCAACATTCCATGTACCCCTTCCCCGAGATCCTGGACGACGGGAGGTTCGGGCGCGGTTTTTACGAGTGGGTGAAGGAAAAGGGTTACCGCTGGCTAGGCTTCGAGTGCTGGGTTTCAACGGTCGGGACCCCGATCGGCCCCCACGACTTCCTGCCCCGGCGGCTGATGGGCGAGTACCTGGAGTGGTTTTACCAGGTGTTGTGCGCCGAAGCCCCGGCCAACATCACCATCAAGCACCACAAGACGTCCGCGGTCGACGTCGAAGCAGCCGAAGGTGGGGGCGAACGCGTTTATCTGGAAAATGGCGAGCAACTTGTCGTAGACGACGTCATCCTGACCACCGGGCACGTCCAGGATCTCCGCAACATGACCCCCGCCGGCCCGTTAGCCACGAGCCCCTACCCCATAGACGCCTACCTGGGCGCGACGGGCCCCGACGAAAAGATCGCCATCGAGGGCATGGGGCTGGTGGCCCTCGACATCATCACCGCCCTCACCATCGGGCTCGGCGGACGCTACACGACCGGCGACGACGGCAAGCTCGTCTACCACCCCAGCGGCCGGGAGCCCTCAATCTGCCTTTTCTCCCGCAGCGGTTTCCCCTACTGCGCCAAGTCGTTCGGTGCGTCCGACCCTATGGGCGATTACCAGCCGTCCATCTGTACCCTGGACGCAGTCGCCGCCCTGAAGCAGGACGTCGGCGGCCGCAAGCGCCACATAGATGCGCGCCACGAGCTGCTACCCCTGGTGTTCGCCGAGATGGAGCTGTGCTATTACGTCACCGCCGCCCGTCAAGCCGACGGGCCGGAGGCGGCTCGAGGCGTGCGCACGGCTTTGGTGGAGGCCTGGGGCTCGGGCACCTTCGGGGCCGTACGTAGCCAGTTGGCCGACAAGTACGGGGAGTTCAGCGCCGAAGCCCATCTTTTTGCCGGCAAGGACGCCCATTACACCAGCGCCCGGGACTACGAGGCGAAGGTCTACTCGACCGTTCACGCCGACATGACCGAGGCTCTCGTGGCTGGCGGGACGAGCCCCGTGAAGGCGGCCCTGGAGACCCTGCGAGCCTTGCGCGACACCCTTCGCCTGGCCATCGAGTTCAAGGGCCTGAGCCTCACCTCTCACGTCGACTTCCAGCTCAACATGCACAGCCGTTTCGCCCGTCTCGTCGCCGGCCCGCCCGCTTTTCGTTCCCAACAGCTGCTGGCGCTCATGGACGCAGGCGTCCTCAGCCTGCCCTTCGGCCCCTCCCCGGAGCTCTTGCCGGCAGACAGTGGGCGCATCCTGGTCCGCTCCACCCACCTCGACCAGCCCTTCGAGGTCGAGGTCGACCGGCTGATACGGGCCCATCTCGACCTGCCTTCCATCTCCCGCTCGACCAATCCCCTGTTCACCAACCTGGTGAGGCGCGGCCGGGCGCGGCCGCTCGACTTCGACGGCACCCCCGTCGGTAGCATCGACCTCACCGAGGACTTCCACCCCCTCGATGTGGCGGGCAGGCCGGAGGAGCACCTCTGGGTTTTCGGTGTCCTGAGCGAGGGCGTGCGTTACTTCACTCTCTACATACCGTCCCCCAAGAGCCGGGTGCGGGCCTTCATCGATGCCGAGTTCTGCGCCAATGAAGTCGTCCGGCGCGGTCGGGTCATCGAACTGGACGGCCGTGCCGCCCTTATGGCCGGCGCCGCCGCCTCGAGGGAGGCCGGGCAGGGCGTCGGGCGCCCGGAGGGCTTGGCCTCTTCACGGCGCGTTTTGCGGGTGGCCTTTGTCAACGGCATGCCCGACGGGGCCTTCGAAGAGACCGAACGGCAATTCGAGGGGCTCCTGGGGGCGGCGTCGGCCGGCCAGGCCATTTCGTTCGAGCGTTTCGCCCTCCCCGGGGTCGTCCGCAGCCCGGGGGCCCAGGCCCTGATCGCGGCCGGTTACAAGCCGGTCGAGGACCTTTACGCCAACCCCCCCGACGCCGTCATAGTCACGGGCGCCGAGCCCAAGCAGCCTGAGCTCACCGAGGAGCTCTTCTGGCCGGCGATGGAGGGGCTCATGTGGTGGCTCACCGAAGCCGTCCCCAGCGCTCTGATCTCCTGCCTCAGCGCCCATGGGGCCATGTGGGCCTTTCACCGGGTGCCCCGGCGGATGCTCCTGGACAAGTGCAGCGGCGTCTTCGAGCAGGTCATCGACCAGTCGCACCCGCTCATGGCCGGGGTCGGCGACACGGCATGGCCGCACTCCCGCTTCAACGACGTCCCTGCCGCTGCCCTATCGGAAAATGGCTACGAGGTGCTGGCCGAGTCACGCGACGGAGGTTGGACCGTGGCCCTGGGCCAGCAGGGCGAGTGCCAGCTCTTGCTGCTCCAGGGCCACCCGGAGTACGGGCCGTACACGCTGCTGCGGGAGTACCGCCGTGACGTCCGCCGCTACCTCGCTGGGATCCAGGGGTCTTACCCGCGCATCCCCAACGACCTGCTGGACAGCGAGGGGAGCGAGGTCCTGGCTGAGTTCGAGATGAAGCTGGCCTGCAAAGGCCGTGACCCGTCGCTGATGCAAGACTTCCCCTTCGACCTCGCCGCTCGGCACGTCACGGCCCGCTGGGACGCCGCATCGGGGGGGCTGATCGGGAACTGGCTCCAGTCGGTCCGCCAGAGGGCCGCCAAGCGCCTCTACATTGATAGTGGTGCGTGACGAGACTATCGCTATCCACGGCAGCTACCTGGCCGACGGCACCAGGGCGGTAGCGGTCCCCATTTACCAGACGGTGGCCCACGATTTTGTGGACGCCGCCCATGCCGGAGCCGTGTTCGACCTGGAAACCCCGGGCTTCCATTACAACCGCATCAACAACCCCACGGTCGACGTCCTCGAACGGCGCATGACCAGTCTCGAGCAAGGCGTGGGCGCGGTCGCATTGAGCTCGGGGGCGGCGGCGGTGCGCTATTCGGTGCGCAACATCACCGAGGTGGGCGCCAACATCGTGACGACGCCGCAGCTTTACGGAGCCACCTACACGTACTTCGCCCATGTCCTACCGGGCGAAGGCGTGGAAGCTCGCTTTGCGGCCGATGACAGCGCCGACGCCATCGAGGCCCTGATCGACGACGGGACCAGGGCCGTATTTTGCGAGAGCATCGGCAACCCGGCCGGCAACGTCGTGGACATCGAGGCGGTGGCCGAGGCGGCCCACCGCCACGGGGTGCCCCTGATCGTCGACAACACCGTGGCGACGCCGCTTTGTCTGAAGCCGTTCCGGCACGGGGCGGACATCGTCATCCACTCCCTCACCAAGTTCGTGGGCGGGCACGGGACGACCCTGGGCGGCATCGTCATAGACGGCGGCAGGTTCCCCTGGGCCGATAACCCTCAAAGGTTCCCCATGTTCAACCGGCCCGAGCCGGCGTTCCACGGCGTCGTCTACGCCCGGGACTTCCCGGACAGGCCTTACATCGTACGCTGCCGCACCGTGGGGCTGCGCAACGAGGGGGCCGCTCTCGCCCCCCTAAACGCCTTTTTGCTGTTGCAGGGACTGGAGACTTTGGCCGTCCGCCTGGAGCGCCAACAGCAGAATGCCCACCTGGTGGCCGAGCACCTGCTTTCTCACCCCCGGGTGTCCTGGGTGGGCTATTTGGGCTTCGACGACAACCCTTACCATCTACTGGCCAAGAAGTACCTGGGGGGGAGCTTCCCTTCGATCGTGACCTTCGGAACGGCCGGTGGTCACGAGGCCAGCATCCGGTTCTTCGACGGCGTAAAACTGTTCAAGCGCCTGGTGAACATGGGTGATGCCAAATCTCTGGTTGCCCACCCGGCGTCGACGACGCACCGCCAGCTCGACCAGGCGGCCCTGGAAAGGGTGGGCATCCCGCCGGAAATGATCAGGCTGTCCATAGGTCTCGAGCACATCGACGACATCATCGAGGACATCGACCAGGCCCTCGAGAGCTGAGCCTGCGGACCGTACCCTGCACGAGCACAGTGGCAGCTCCGCCCGGCGAAAACCGTACGGCCCACCAGAGGAGGGCCGCGCATAGGCGGATATGCCCGGACTTCAAAGCATCGAAGGCATCCCGCAACGCCCGCTCGGAGTAATATCGCCGAGCCCCGCGGCGCGACGCGGCGAGACCGGCGGCGGCCTCGGCGTCGCCGGCCGTCCTGAGCCGGTTGAGATGAGCGGCGAGGACACGGTCGCCGGCCGAGGCCAAACTACGCGTGTCACGGCTCCAGTTGTGGTCGTGGAGCCGGTACGTCACCGTGACCTCGTCGACATAGACGAACCGTCCGCGTTCGGCCAGCTTGTGCACCAGGTCGAGGTCGTCGGCCCCGTCGAACGCGGGATCGAACCCCCCTACCCCGGCCACGGCTTCCCGCCGGGCCACCAGGGTGTTGATATAGGGCCGGTTCCCCCCCGAGTAAATGGTGCGACGGGTGGTCGGCCCCACGACCCGAATGACGCGCCGGTTCTTTTTGTCGGCGCCGGTGATCACGTCACACGCGGTGAAAGCGGCGACCGCATCAGCGTGGGCGGCGAGGGCGTCGACCGTCGACGAGAGGTGACCGGGGTACCACAGGTCGTCGTAGTCGAGGAAGGCCACAAGCTCTCCGCGGGCATGCTTCAAGCCGAAGTTACGGGCGCGGGCGACTCCACCCCTATCCTGGCGAACGACCCGGATACGACGGTCGACGGCCGCCAGCTCCACCAGCGCTCCGGCATCCGGCGAGCCGTCGTCGACGACGATGACTTCCCAGTTGGCCCGTTCTTGAGCGACGACAGAGGCCAGCGTCTCCGCCAGGAACGGCGGCTCGCTGATGTGCGTCGGCACGACGATGCTGACCAGCGGCGCGTCACCAAGCGATGGCCGCGGTCCACCGGCTGGGTCGAACGGTTCGTCTGGGTCGAACGGTTCGTCTGGGTCGAACGGTTCGTCTGGGTCGTCGGCAGCACCCCGCACGCCAGCGACGGTACCAGTCGACGAGCCTGGAGTGCCGGTCCTGCGCCTACCAGGTTGCGTCGCGGCTCTGGCCACTACCTGAGAGAACTGACACTCCCTGAGCGGGGCGCCCCTCGTCGGGTCGTCATAATCAGCCCGCGCCAGACCCTTGGCGGGTCTCACCAAGCGCCTGATCGATCGGCACCCAGCAGTTCTCCGATGTGTTCGTACGCCAGTACGCGTCGACCGACCCGACGGTAACAGTGTCGCCGGCCTCCTCCGGCCTGCCACAGTCGATCACATTCACGTCCTGTGCCCCGAGCAACCCCACCGTGGGCGGCACCTCCTATACCGTGACCGCCAAGGCCACCGACTCCGCCGGCTTCGGCGGGTCGACGAGCTTCTCATGGTGCGTTATTCGCTAGGGCGTGGCCCGCACGAGCTCCTCGAAGCGTCGTTCGACCTCGTTCATAGAGCGCGAGAAATCAAACACATCGGCCGCCCACCGCCTCCCCACTTCCCCTAGTTCCCTCGCTTTGTCCGGCGCTTTCAAGAGCTCGATTATCGAGCGCGACATTTCGGCAGGGTCATCGGTTATAAGAGCCGGGCAACGCGGCGGCATTCCCTCGGCGCCTACGGTGGTGGTCACGACGGGCAAGCCATAGGCCAATGCCTGTGGGACCTTGAACTTCAACCCGGCGCCCCTCAATAACGGCGCCACAACGATCGTGGACGCGTCGTAATAGGGCTTGAGGTCGTCAACATAGCCGGTTGCGCTGGCTCCTGGGGCCGGGGAGCCGGACAACACCTCATCGGATTGTTCGCCGGCCAAGACGAGGCTGGCGCCCGTTACCGAATTGTGGACGGCGGGCCAGACGTTGCTGATGAACCAACGGGCACCCTCGGCGTTGGGACCGCGACTGAACGCGGCGACAAATATCATTCTTTTGGCGTCCGGCGAGCCGAGGGCTTGCGGCGAATGATCAATCAGCGGATCCACGACCATTATGGGCCGCCTCAGGCCTGAGCGCCGGAGCGCACTGACGTCCTCATGCTTGAAGACCTGCACAAGGTCACATTTGTTGAAGAAATAGGCCTCCGTGTAGATCCCCACCGGGGCAAAGAGGCGACGCCTGAACGGGATCCGCTCAATGTCCGGGTGCTCCTTGCGCTGCGCACGTACGGCGCGCATCATCCCCTGAGAGTAGATGTCGTACGCCGTCGCGACGATTGGCCGAGGTCGGCGTTGGCGGCGCAGATGGGGCACCACTCGCAGCAACTCTGACCAATGCACGTTCACGATATCTGCGCCCGCCAGAAGTTGACGCGTGCCGCGGTCACCTACGAGGGCGTCGACTTCGGCCACCCCGATGTTGAACCCGGTCAACGTGCGCCCCTGCAGGCGGAGCCGGCTGGTGGTGCCCCCCGGCTTTGGAGGGCAGAAGTGCACAGCCACAGATGCGGAGAACGCGGCCCGCACACGATCGTCGGGTGGCTGTACGCAAACCAGGTCGACCGTGTGAGCATTGGAAAGGTGGGACACATAGGCGTACAGAAATGCTCCGCCCGCGTGAGGCACGCCGTCGTACGGGGCGAACGGTGTGACTATCGCTATATGCATCGTGGCGTACGAGGTCAGTCGACGAACTCGAAGCTACCCCAGTAAACAGGCCGCTCAGGGACGGTGGTGACGCGAGGGCCGACTCTGCAAGTGGGATCGTCATCGAGCAGGCGGCGGACAAGTCGGGCCGTCTGGGTGAGGCACCTATGGGCGGCTATGTAGTAGGCAACCACCAGGTGCTAACAATAACACCCACGCGTCGGGCGCCAGCCTCAACGCCGGCGGACCGGGCTCGAAGTTGAGATGGCTCTCATCGCTCGACCGATGGGTGCTCGACCCGGTTGCGGATCCTGCGGTCGGGATCCGGTATGAAGAAAAGCCCGAAGCGGACGGCGAGCCTTGCCCTCCCGCCGTGGCGCGACCCAGGCTGACTGGTAGGCTCCTGGGTAGGGCCACCATGGCGAAGAGCCCTGCACTTGCCGGCGAGGGTTCTGCCAACGCGGGAGCGAGGACCACCCTGGCGCACTCTGCGGGGCCTGCTCTGCTCACCGTCTTTTGCTGCGCTGCGTTGTTCGGGCCGTGGGGCAGGACCGGGGACGCAATTCGCTCCGGTCACGCTTTTGTGCGGGCGGTCCAAGCTGCGGGCATGGTCCACGGGCCATGGGCCCACGTGCTCGGGTGGTCGGTGCCTGCATTGCCCGTCCTCGGTGGTTTTGCTTGCGCGGCCGCCGGGCTGCGGGCCGTTAAGGCATCGGTTGTTTTCTGCGGGCTGGGCGGCCTGGTCATCTTGGCATTTTCGACATGGGTGCTGGTCAAGTTCCAAGACCACGTCCCGCTCGGTCCCTGTACAGGTGCCGCCCTGGGGATAGGTGCCGTCGCGACCACCCTTCGCTATGCCAAAGAAAGGAGCGTTCCTCATGCCCGATGAACCGACGCTCGGCGCCCGAGGCCGCGGCCCTGCCCTTGGGCCACCGCCGCCCCAAAGGACGCGTCTTCCTCACCATTGCCGCCGCCGTGGTCGTCGTGGGCGCGGGGACGGGCACCTCGCTGGCGCTGTCCAGCAGCATCGCTGGAGGGGCAAGCACGCCGGCGGGCGCAGTCAGTGACCTGTTCACCGCCCTGGGCAACAGCGACGTGATCGGCATGCTCGT
>Ga0182014_10005329_pt1 | contig 14331 bp, 14 predicted proteins | sample 612S2DmetaG_FD_120489 | JGI IMG/M metagenome (GOLD analysis project Ga0182014, IMG submission 120489) | Permafrost microbial communities from Stordalen Mire, Sweden - 612S2D metaG | ecosystem: Environmental > Terrestrial > Soil > Wetlands > Permafrost | place: Sweden: Stordalen | collected... | reverse complement strand
GGGGGCCTTGTGCCTCCTCGGCAAAGGGTGTAATCTTCGTTTTGAGTTCTTTTTTAATTGCCATTATTTACGCCTATGAAACGAGCATTTCGATACGGCTTCTACCCCACCCGCGAGCAGGCGCACCTGCTTAACCGGACCTTTGGGTGCGTGCGGATGGTCTGGAACGAGACCCTTCGCACGAGCGACGCGCGCTGGAAAAACGGCGGCAGTCGTCTCACCTACCGTTTGGCCAGTTCGCATCTGACCGACCTCAAGAAGAGACTCGAATTCCAGTTTCTCAACGAAGTGAGCAGCGTTCCCCTCCAGCAGTGCCTTCGCCATCAGGAGGCGGCGTTCTCCGCCTTCTTCGCGAAGCGGGCCCGACACCCTCGGTTCAAGGGACGCCGGGGACGGCAATCGGCCGAATTCACGTCCAGCGCTTTCCGCTGGAAGGATGGCCAGCTTGCACTGGCGAAGATGAAAGAGCCCCTTGCCATCCGTTGGAGCCGCCCGCTTCCGCTGGAAGCCGTGCCCTCGACGGTCACCGTTTCCCGGGATGCTTCGGGGCGGTGGCACGTGAGCCTCCTCGTCGAGGACCCGACGGTGGTCCCCCTTCCTGCCGTCGCGGAAACGGTTGGCGTGGACCTGGGCCTGAAGGATTTTGCCGTCCTCTCGACGGGGGAACGTATTGCGCACCCCAAGCACTATCAGCGCAAGCTCGCTACCCTCACCCGCCGCCAGCGAAGGCTCAGCCGAAAGAAGAAGGGGGGAGCCAACCGCAGGAAAGCACAAGCCAAGGTGGCCAGGGCCCACGCCCATGTGGTGGACGCTAGGCGAGATTTCCTCCATAAGCTCAGCACGAACCTGGTTCGACGTTTCAAGCGCATCAGCGTGGAGGACCTGAATGTGGCGGGCATGGTCCGGAACCGATGCCTGGCCCAGAGCATCGCCACCTCGGGGTGGGCCGAATTCCGGATGCAACTGTTCTACAAATGCCAATGGTACGGACGGACCTTCGTGCAGGTTAATCGTTTTTTTCCGTCCAGCAAGACCTGTTCGACCTGTGGGCATGTTCTGGATCTCCTGGATCTTGGTACCCGGGCCTGGACCTGCCCCGAGTGCGGCACCCGGCATGATCGGGATATCAATGCCGCCATCAACATCGATTTGGCCGCTGGACGAGCGGTAAGAGTCTGTGGAGCTGATGTGAGACCAAGGCATGGAGCAATCCATATCGGGCAATCGGCGTTGAAGCAGAAAACCTCGGTTGCGAAACCGGGAATCCCCTTCGTTTAGGAAGGGGAGGACGTCAAGACTCTCCAACTCATAAGATCCCCAATGCCACCACCAGGATGCCATCCTTTTTTCGATCCTTCCTGTTACGATTTCGCCGGGAACGAGGAGAGCCCTATGAAGATTCGGGAAAACCTGGACGCCCTGATGGAAAGGCATCCGGAAATCTATGAGGCATACACCCAGTTCGGCAAGGCCGTCCACGAGCAGGGCGGCCCCCTGGACGCGCGGACCCGGTGGCTGATCAAGGTGGCCACCTCTTCGGCCCTGGGCTTCCCCAAGGCCCAGCTCACCCACATGATCAAGGCCCTGGATGCGGGCTGCACCCCGGAGGAACTGGAGCACACCATCCTGCTGCTGGCCCCCACCGCCGGCTTTCCCCGCATGATGGAGGCCATGGAGCGGCTGCGGGAATTCCTCCAGGAGGCCCGTCCCTGATGCCGCCGGCTGCCACCGGGCTGTCCCGCTGCGCCTGGTGCGGGACGGACCCCCTCTACATCGCCTACCACGACGAGGAGTGGGGCGTGCCCGCCCACGACGACCGGCGCCTGTTCGAAATGCTGGTCCTGGAGGGCGCCCAGGCCGGTCTGAGCTGGATCACCGTGCTGCGCAAGCGCGAGGCCTACCACCGGGCCTTCGCCGGATTCGATCCGGCGGCGGTGGCGGCCTTCGGCCCCGAGCGCGTGGAGGCGCTGCTCCTGGATCCCGGCATCGTGCGCAACCGGCTCAAGGTGGCCTCGGCGGTGGCCAACGCCCGGGCCTTCCTGGCGGTCCAGGACGCCTTCGGCAGCTTCGACGCCTACCTGTGGCGCGGCAATCCGCCCCGGGCGAACCATTGGCGCTCCCGGGGCGAGGTCCCTGCGGAGACCCCCGAAGCCCGGGCGCTCAGCCAGGACCTGCGCAAGCGCGGGTTCAAGTTCGTGGGACCGACCATCATGTACGCCTTCATGCAGGCCGTGGGCATGGTCGACGACCATGTGCTCGACTGCTGGAAGCGACGGTAGATGCTGCTCCCCCTCCTGATCGGGTTCGCCTTCGGATTCCTCGGCTCCATGCCCGTGGCCGGGCCGATCTCGCTGCTGGTGCTGCACCTCGGCCTGGCCCACGACTCGCGCCGCGCCATGTACGTGGCGGTCGGCGGGGCGCTGGCGGAGGGCCTGTACGCGCTCATGGCGTTCTGGGGTCTGAGCGCGGTGCTGACCCGTTACCCGATGGTCCTGCCGGCCTCCAGGATGTTGGGATCCGGCCTGCTCATGGCCCTGGGCCTGGTCATGCTGCTGACCCCCGCGCGCGAAGCGGCACCCCAGGCCCAGTCCCGGGGCAAGGGCCGCAAGCGCAGCTTCACCCTGGGCTTCCTGGTCACGGCCGTCAACCCGACCCTCATCGTCACCTGGACCGCCGCGGTGGCGGGGCTCCACGCCACCGGCCTGCTGGCCATGGACCGGGCCCAGGCTTTGCCGTTCGCGGCGGCGGCCTGCTGCGGGATCATCGCCTGGTTCCTCACCCTGCTTGCCCTGGTGCGCAGATGGCAGGACCGGGTGAGCGTTCAGGCCCTGGGGCGGTTCAAGCGGAGCATGGGGGCCGTGCTGGTGGCCGTGGGAGGGTGGATGGCGCTCCGGGCGGTGCTGAACGCCTTCCACCGCTGAGTTCCCCTGCTCATCTGCCCCTCCCCGAGCCCCCCCCTCGTTCGCCATGCCCGCCACCCCCAGGCCCTTTGTCCCCATCCCCATTCCATGTGGCGGAGTAGGGCCCGGACGTGGGCTGATAGGAACCAGGCCGCTGACAGCCAAGGGCCAAAAGGAGCAGAAATGGGATGACCACGAGACGATTGAGCTTTCCCATAAGAACCTCCTCTTGTGACACGCATTTATTATAAAGAAAAAAAACGAAATAGCGACACCGTCTCAATCAATTCGAGGCGCTGCCCAGTTCATCCCAAAGCCGGTCCGACAGCACCTGGTCCACCCGGCCCTCCCGCACCACCCGGCCGTCCTTCATCACCAGCACCCGGTGGGCCATGGCCCGCACCACGTCGATGTCGTGGGTCACCAGCACGTAGGACAGGCCGTGGCGGCGCTGCAGCTGCGCCAGGAGCTGCAGCACCTGCTTCTGGATGGTGACGTCCAGGGAGCTCGTGGGCTCGTCCAGGATCACGATGCGCGGGTTCACGATCAGGGCCCGGGCGATGGCGATGCGCTGGCGCTGGCCGCCGGAGAACTCGTGGGGATAGCGGCCCAGGAGCGCCTGCGCGCTGCCGTCCTCGGCCAGGCCCACGTCGTCCAGGGCCGAGAGGATGCGCGCGCGGCGCTGGGCCTGGGTGAGGTCCGGCTCGTGGATGCTCAGGCCCTCGCCGACGATCTGCTCGATGGTCAGGCGCGGCGAGAGGGAGGAGAAGGGGTCCTGGAACACCACCTGGATCTGCCGGCGCAGGGCGCGTTTCTGCTGGCGGCCGAGGCTGGACCAGGCCTGTCCGGCCACCGAGATCTCCCCGGAGGCGGGCGTCAGGTCCAGCAGGGCCAGGGCCAGGGAGGTCTTGCCGGAACCGGATTCGCCGATCACCCCCAGGGTCTCCCCGGGGGCCAGGGTGAAGCTGGCGCCGCTCACGGCGGTGAACTCGCCCCTGCTGAACCAGCCGCGGATGCCGGGCCGGGGCACCGGATAGACCACCCCCACCGCGCGTCCTTCCAGCACACAGCCCGCCTGGGGCTCGGCCACCTCCCGCGCACATAAGCTGTCGATCAGCTTCAGGGTGTAGGGGTGCCGGGGCGTCTCCATCACCTGGCGCATGGGCCCCTGCTCCACCAGCACCCCGCGCTCCATCACCGCCACCCGGTCGGCGAAGCGGCGCACCAGGTTGAGGTCGTGGGTGATCATCAGCACCGCCAGGTTGCGCTCGACGCGGATCCGCTCCAGCAGGTCCAGGATCTGGTGGCGGATGCTCACGTCCAGGGCGGTGGTCGGCTCGTCGGCGATAAGCAGCTTGGGGTCGCAGGCCAGGGCCATGGCGATCATGGCGCGCTGGCGCTGGCCGCCGGAGAGCTGGTGCGGATAGCTGTCCACCCGCCGCTCCGGTTCGGCCACCTCCACCCGCATCAGCGCCGCGATGGCCTGGGCGCGGGCCTCGGCGCGGCCCAGCCCCTTGTGCAGCTGCAGCGCCTCCATGATCTGGGCGCCGACGGTCATGACCGGGTTGAGGGCGGTCATGGGCTCCTGGAAGATCACGGCGATGTCGTTGCCGCGCAGGGCCTGCAGTTCGTTCGGCCTCATGGCCAGCACTTCGCGCCCCTGGAAGCGGATGCTCCCCTGCAGCCGGGCCGCGTCGAACAGGCGCAGGGTGGACAGCGCGGTGACGGTCTTGCCGGAGCCGGACTCGCCCACCAGGGCCAGCTTCTCGCCCGCATCCAGGGTGAACGAGACGCTGTCCACCACCTTGCGGGCACCGAAACTGATGCTCAGGTCCTGCACCTCGAGCATCATGGCGCGTCCTCCGCGATCTCCTTGCGCGGGTCCAGCGCGTCGCGCAGGGCGTCCCCCACCAGGATCAGCAGCACCAGGGTGAACACCAGCACCGTGAAGGTGGCCAGGGAGATCCACCAGGCGTCCAGGTTGTTCTTGCCCTGGGCCAGCAGCTCGCCCAGGCTGGGGGTGCCCTCGGGCACGCCCAGGCCCAGGAAGTCCAGGCTGGTGAGCGCGCCGATGGCCCCGGCCATCTCGAACGGCACCAGGGTGATCACCGGGGTGAGGCAGTTGGGCAGGATGTGGCGGAAGATGATCACCCGGTTCCGCTGGCCCAGCGCCTTGGCGGCGCGCACGTAGTCCAGGGTGCGGTTCTTCAGGAACTCGGCGCGCACGTAGGCCGCGATCATCAGCCAGCCGAAGATGGAGATCAGCGCGACGAGCAGCCCCACGCTGGGCGCGAAGAACGCCGAGAAGATGATCAGCAGGTACAGGGTGGGCATGGCGCCCCAGATCTCCACGAACCGCTCCATGGCGATGTCGGTCCAGCCGGCGAAGTAGCCCTGGATCGCCCCGTAGAGCACCCCGAACAGGGTGGAGACGATGGTCACCGCGAACGCGAACAGCACCGACAGCCGGAAGCCGTAGAGGAGGCGCGCCAGCAGGTCGCGCCCGCGGTCGTCGGTGCCGAGCCAGTTCTGCCGGCTGGGCGGGGCCGGGTCGGGCTCCCGGGAGAAGTAGTTGATGGTGCTGTGGTGGTAGCGGTTGAGGGGGAACAGGGCGAAGTTCCCGGGCTTGGCCAGCTGCTCCCGGATGAACGGGTCCAGGAAATCCGTGGGGGTGGGGAAGTCGCCGCCGAAGGTGGTCTCGGGCAGGGTCTGCACCAGCGGCACGTACCAGTGGCCGCTGTAGCGCACCAGCAGGGGCTTGTCGTTGGACAGCACCTCGGCGAACAGGCTCAGCACCGTCAGCGCCAGGAACAGCTGCAGGCTGCGGTAGCCCAGGCGGTTGCCCTTGAACCGGGCCCAGGCCCGCTGCCAGGGAGACGGATTGGCCGGGCTTTGCCCGGCCAATCCGTGGGGGTCGAAGGGGGGACCGGAGCGAGCCACGCGAGCGGAGGCCCCCCCTTTCTTGACAAAGCGTTCAGTCATACTTCACCCGCGGATCCACCCACAGGTAGCTGAGGTCCCGGATCAGGGTGGTGACCAGGCCGATGAGGGTGAAGAAGAACAGGCTGCCCAGCACCACCGGGTAGTCGCGCCGGATCACCGACTCGTAGGAGAGCAGGCCCAGGCCGTCCAGGGAGAACAGGGTCTCGATGAGCAGGGAGCTGGAGAAGAAGGCCCCCACGAAGGCGGCCGGAAAGCCGGTCATGATCGGGATGAGCGCGTTGCGGAACACGTGCCGCCACATGACGTTCCGCTCGCTCACCCCCTTGGCCCTGGCCGTGAGCACGTACTGCTTGTGGATCTCCTCCAGCACGGAGTTCTTGGTCATGATGGTGATCACCGCGAAACTGCCCAGCACCATGGCGGTGACCGGCAGCACGATGTGCCACAGGTAGTCCATCACCTTGGCCATCATGGAGAGTTCATCCCAGTTGCTGGAGGTGAGCCCGCGCAACGGGAACCACTGGACGAAGGCCCCGCCCGAGAACAGCACCAGCAGCAGCACGCCCATGACGAAGCTGGGGATGGCGTAGCCCACCAGCACGATCAGGGTGGTGGCGGTGTCGAAGCGGCTGCCGGCCCGCACCGCCTTGGCGATGCCCAGCGGCACCGACACCAGGTAGGTGAGCAGGAAGCTCCACACCCCCAGGCTGATCGATACCGGCAGCTTCTCCCGGATGAGCTGCCAGACGTCCTCGTTGTGGAAGAAGCTCTTGCCCAGGTCGAACCGGGCGAACTGGGAGATCATCTGCACGAAGCGGGTGTGCACCGGCTTGTCGAAGCCGTACAGCTTGCGGATCTCCTGGATGCGGGCGGCGTCCACCCCCTGGCGGCCGCGGTAGCCGGCGCCGGTGGCCCGGGGTCCCTCCCCGGCCGAGTTCCGGCCCTGGAGCTGGTAGACCATCTGCTCCACCGGCCCCCCGGGCACGAACTGGATCACGGCGAAGGTGATGGTGAGGATCCCGAACAGGGTGGGGATCATCAGCAGGACCCGCTTGAGAATGTATGCCCACATGGCCTGCTCCTATCGCTTGGTCCACCAGGCGGCGATGATCCAGTTCTCGGCCTGGAAGTAGCGGGGCGCCACGGCGGGCTCCGAGAACTTCCCGGCCCGGTAGGCGATGCGGAACCCGTTGGCGTACCAGGCCGGCACGAAGTAGTGGCCGAAGCGCAGCACCCGGTCCAGGGCGCGCAGGCGGGCCACCAGCTCGGGCCGGGTGGCGGCATTGGTGGCCTCCTGCACCAGGATGTCCACCGCGGGGTCCCGCACCCCCATCAGGTTGCCCGAGCCCTCGGTGCCGGCCGAGGCCGAGGAGAACCGGTCCTTGAGGTCGCTGCCCGGCGCCTCGGTGCCCACGGTGCGGATGCTGGTGATGTCGAAGTCGAATACGTCCAGCCGCTTCTGCAGCAGCGCGAAGTCGGCCACCCGGTAGTTGCACTGGATCCCCAGCTTGGCCAGGTCCTGCATGTAGGGGTCGACGATGCGCCCCATGCTCCCTTCGCTGTCCAGGAATTCGATGGTGAGCGGCTCCCCCGCGGCGTTGCGCAGGGCCCCGTCCCGGTAGGTCCAGCCCGCCTCGTTGAGCAGGTGCTGGGCCTGGCGCAGGTTGGCCCGCAGGCTGCCGGGGGGGTCGGTGGAGGGCGGCATCGGCACCGGCTGGGTGAACACCGCCGGCGGCAGCTTGCCGCGCAGGGGCGCCAGCACGGCCAGTTCGTCGGGTCCCGGCAGGCCCTTGGCCTCGAAGTCGCTGGCGTTGAAGTAGCCCCGCACCCGGGTGTACTGGCCGTAGAAGAACTCCCGGTTCATCCATTCGAAATCCATGGCCAGCCCGATGGCCTGCCGGACCCGCGCGTCGGCGAACCGCTTGCGCCGGGTGTTGATGAGGAAGCCCTGGAAATCGCCGGCGTTGTCGCTGGGCAGATCGCGCCGGATCAGCTCGCCGTCGGTGAACTTCTTGCCCACATAAACGCGCGCCCATTCCCGGGAGGAGAACACCTGGATGTAGTCGAACTCGCCGGCCTTGAAGGCCTCGGTCTGGGCGGTGGTGTCCTTGTAGATCTTGTAGGTGACCCGGTCGAAGTTGTACTGGCCCAGACGCACGTTGAGCCGGGCGGCCCAGTAGTTGGGATCGCGCTGGTAGGTGATGTCCCGGCCGAAATCCACGTGGCCGATGCGGTACGGGCCGCTGGCGATGGGGATGTCGTCGACGATCTGGTCGAACGGCTTGCCGCTGCCCCATTCCCGGCTGAACACCGGCATGCTGCCCACGATCAGCGGCAGCTCCCGGTTGGGACGGCGGAAATGGAACTGGACGGTGCGCTCGTCCAGCACCACCGCGTCCTTGACGTCGGCGAACGTGGTCCGGTAGGCGGGGTGGGCCAGGGGCCCGGTGAGCTGGTCGAAGCTGTGCTTCACGTCGGCGGCCAGCACCGGCTTGCCGTTCTGGAAGCGGGCGGCGGGGTTGAGCCGGAAGGTGGCGGTGAGGTGGTCGTGGCTCACCGCCACATCCTCCGCCAGCAGGCCATAGGCGGTGGTGGGTTCGTCGAAGGTGCCGGTGAGCAGGCTCTCGAACATCAGGTCGGGCAGGCCCGGCGGCGCGGTGCCCTTCAGGGTGAACGGGTTGTACTTGTCGAACTGGGAGATGCGCGTGGGTGGCACCAGGGTCAGCTCGCCGCCCTTGGGGGCGGCGGGGTTAACCCACTGGAAATGATCGAAGCCGGCCGGGTACTTGATGTCGCCGAACTGGGCGTAGGCGTGGGCGGCCCAGGCCGGAGCCGTCATGAGCAGAACCGCCAGACCGCGTCGAAGGCATCGTAAAACCAAGCCTGCGTTGATTTGACTGAATCGCCCAAATGTCATGCGGCGATCATATCAGCACCGTTAGGTAGCGTTTTGATTAAACTTCTGGGCTGGGCATAAGCAGCCGTAAGGTCGCCAGTGACCTAACGGCTGCTAAGAAAAACCGTCTATAGATTCAAATGGATGACCTTCGCCGGGGGGAAGCCGTTGAAGGAGGTGCTGGAGGCGTGGCTGTAGGCGCCGATGTTCTCGCTGTAGACCAGGTCGCCCAGCTCCATGTCCGGCAGCTCCTCCGCCAGAGTGATGGTGTCCAGGGCGTCGCAGGTGGGGCCGAACACGGCGCAGAGTTCCGTGGGGCCTTCCTTGAAAGACCGCACCGGGTAGTGGCAGTGGTCGAACAGCTGGCCCGAATAGGTGTGGTAGACGCCGTCATTGATGTAGTAGCACTGCCTGCCGTCGCGGTGGGCCTTGCCGATGACTTCGGACACCGAGGTGCAGGCGGTGGCCACCAGGAAGCGGCCGGGCTCGGCCAGGATCGCCACGTCCTTGGGGAACATCCTGCTGATGGTGTCGTTGAGGATCTTGGCCAGTTCGTGCAGGGGCTTGACGTTGTCATCGTACGGGGCCGGGAAGCCGCCGCCGATGTCCAGCTGGTTCATCTTGGTGAAGCCGCGCAGCCTGGCCTCCTGGAAGATCCCCGCGGCCATGTTCAGGGCCTGGACGAAGTTCTGGAAGTTGGTGGTCTGGCTGCCCACGTGGAAGCTCAGGCCCTCCACCGTGAGCCCGGCCGCCTCGGAGGCGGCGATCAGGTCCACCGCCTCGCCCGGCTCGGCGCCGAACTTGGAGGACAGCTCCACCATCGCGCCGGTGTTGGGCACCCGCAGGCGCAGCAGCATGCCCACGTGGGGCGCGTACTTCTGGACCTTCTTGATCTCCTCGTAGTTGTCGTAGGTCACCAGCGGTTTGTACTGGTCCAGCTCCTGCAAGGTGGCGTTGGTCTTGATGGGGTGGGAGTAGATGATCTTGTCCCAGATGAAGTCCTGGCGCTGCGGGTCGGGCAAATCCTTGATGTTCTCGTGCACCAGCAGGAACTCCGGCATGGAGGCCACGTCGAAGCTGGCCCCCGCCTTGTACAGGGTGCGGATGATCTCGGGGTTGGGGTTGGCCTTGACCGCGAAGTAGGGCTGCACCCGGGGCAGCCAGCGGTTGAACTCCGCCAGGTTCTCGCGCAGCTGGTCATGGTCGATCACGAACAGAGGCGTGCCATGCTCCTTGGCCAGTTTCTCGAGCAGCGTCTTGGAGATCACAGAGGTCCTTTCTAATCCCCGCCGTCGGCGACGAGGAAGTTCTTGAATTGCCAGGGGTCGGCGGGATCCAGATCAGGCCGGTTCCAGCCGGGGAAATGGCTGGACCGGTGCTTGAGCGGGGTCCAGTCGGAGGGCGTGGAGATGTTCAGGCCCAGGTAGGGCCGGGCCCGCTCCAGCACGAACTCGTGCGGCAGGTCGTCGGGGACCAGCACGCCCCGGTCCGGGTTGCGGATGATCCAGGCGGCCGCGGCGCAGACGGAAATGGCCACCTGCAGGGTGGTGGCGTTCTGGTGCGGCAGCAGCTCCCGGGAGCGCTCGATGGTCAGGTGACTGCCGGTCCACCAGGCGTTGTAGGGATGGCCCATGAGCAGCGCGCCCAGGATATCCGCCCCGCCGGTGATCTCGTCGGTCATGATCCGCAGCTTGGGCTGCAGCGCGTAGTCGCAGCCCCGCAATTCATGCAGGGAGGCGGTGGCGTCATCGCAAGGGCAGTAGGCGTAGTGGACGGTGGGCCGGTAGATGGCCCGGCCGTCCTCCCACACGGTCAGGTGATCGGAGATGGTGAACGCTTCGCCGTGGCGGACCACCATGCCCTGGATGGGGTAGTCCGGAACCCAGGACCGCACCCGCACGTTCATGCCCATGCGGGCCAGGCAGATCTGGTTGCGGGGGCCATCCCCGTGCTCGAACGCGAGGTCGGGAAGGGTCCGCTCGTGGGTGCCCCAGCCCATTTCGGCGGTGGTGATGCCTTCTTCGCGGAAACCCTCGATGCTCCAAGTGTTGACGAACTCGTCCACCTGCTTGGGCCGAGAGCTTCTCTGGGTGTCCCGCTCGCTGCAGTGGATCACTTTCACCCCCAGCGCCATGGCCAGGCGGTTGAAGTGCCCGCCGCCCGCCAGCTCCTGCAGTTCCTCGGCCCGGGCGCCCTGGACGCGCCGGTCGGCCTGCAGCTTCCGGGCGATGTCCACCAGGCCCTGCTTGGTCCAGTGGGAGATGAGCCCGGGGTTGGCGCCGTGCTCCAGCACCGCGGTGGGGCCCGGGGTCTGCCAGCCGGCCATCATCCGGCGGATGTTCATGTGCCGCCAGTAAAGGGTCAGCTCGGTGGGATGCTTCGCACCGCCCGCGTAGGGATCCCACAGTTCCACCGAGGTGTTCACGTACAGCACGCCGTGATCATGGCACCACTGCAGGAGCTCGCAGCAGTCGATGTTCCATGCCAGATCCACCAGCAGGTCCCCCGCGCGCAGATGGCGGCCGAGCAGCGAGCCCAGGTTTTCCGGGGTGATCCGGGCCTGGGTGAAGGTCACGCCCTGGCTGATCCATTCCCCGATGGCCTCGCGCTTGTCCTCGAAGTCCATCACGGTCACGTTCCGCGGAGCCACCTGGAGCTGTCTCAGCAAAAGCGGCAGGGCACATTGCCCCACCGCACCGCAGCCCAACAGGAGGACCCGCATTTCCAGCTCTGCCATTTTATGTCATTCCTTTCCTACCCAATTCCCTGGGGAATCAGTGGATTATAAATAGCTATGAATCCAAGTATATTGGGTGTGGGACGGCAATGAAACCGAAAACCCTCATTGCCCCCTAAGCCAAACCATATCAATAAGCACCGCTAAGTCCTTTCGGGGCGCAGCGGCCGTTCCGGGCACAAGCAACCGTAGCGGAGCAGGCTCCGCAATGGTTGCTAGCGTTTGGGAGATTCATGGGGTCCGGACCGGCGGAGCCCCCTGCTGGTTCAGGCCGGGCATCCCGCGAAGCCATCAGAACAAATCATTAAGGTATTCCAGCACCTGGGCGAACCCGCCGCTGCAGAAGACCAGGGCGGACGCCGCCAGGATGCTGCCCGCCAGCCAGAGGGTGAACCGGATCAGGAAGGGGTTCATGGTGATTTTTTCCATACGACCTCCGCAGGCCTATGGCCATTAAAAGTATAGGGTCCTGGTGCTGGATGCGCCTATTTTCCTTATCCTGTTGAAGCGGCATTTGTTCTCCGTCCGCGACCGATGACCCTTCCGGGAGCGTTCTTGGCTGCCTTCTTCCAAAGCGAACTGCTCCCCCTGCTGGAGCTCAACGGACTGCTCTGGCTGTGGGTCTGGGTGGTGCCGACGCTGGTGCTGCGGTTCCCGTTCCTGCCAGGCGGCATCCTGGGCCTCGCCCTGCCCGGGGTGGTCCTGGTGCGGGCCGAGACCTACACCTTGCGCATCCTGCGGCACGAGTTGTGCCACGTGCGCCAGATGCGCCGATGGAGCCCCATGGGCGTCGGCCTGGCGCAACTGGTCCGCTACCTCCTGTTCCCGGTGGTGATCCTCCTGACCCAGCGGCGCTGGCCGGGCCTGGGCGAACTCTACCGGTCCAATCCGCTGGAGCGGGCCGCCTTCGCGGCCATGGACCGGAAGGATCCCCTGCCCCGTTATTGGGGTTCCACGCCGGGATCATAACGCCATATTCTGGGTGTATGCCCGAACTGCCTGAAGTGGAGATCACCCGCCTCGGCCTGACCCCTGAATTGGAGGGCCGGCGCATCACCGCGGTGACCCTGCGCAGGCCCGACCTGCGCTGGCCGATCCCCGGGGAGATCGCGGCCCTGCTTCCGGGGGAGTTCATCCTGGGGGTGCGCCGGCGCGCCAAGTACCTGCTGATGGACCTGGCCCCGGGCAGTGCCCTGCTGCACCTGGGCATGTCCGGAAGTCTCCGGGTGCTGGCCGGGGATGTTCCCCCGGGCCGCCACGACCACGTGGACATCGCCCTGGATTCGGGCCGGGTGATGCGGTTCAACGATCCGCGCCGCTTCGGCTGCCTGCTGTGGCAGCCCCTGGGGGAAACCCATGCCCTGCTCCGGGACCTGGGGCCCGAACCGCTGTCCGCCCAGTTCGACGGCAACCACCTGTTCCGGCTCAGCCGCGGCCGCCAGACCAGCGTCAAGGCCTTCCTCATGGATCAGGGCACGGTGGTGGGGGTCGGCAACATCTACGCCGCGGAGTCGCTGTTCCAGGCCGGCATCGCCCCGGGCCGCCCGGCCGGGGAGATCTCCCGCCCCCGCTACCACCGCCTGGCCTCGGCCGTGAAGGAGATCCTGGCCCACGCCATCCGCTGCGGCGGTACCACGTTCCGCGATTTCATCCGCCCGGACGGCCGTCCGGGCTACTTCGAACAGGAATTGTTCGTCTACGGCCGGGAGGGTGAGCTATGCCTGACGTGCGGTGGCATCCTGAAGAACAGCCGGCTGGGCAACCGGGCGACAGTCTGGTGCGGCCACTGCCAGACCTGAGGATCCTGCTCTTCGAGCCGATGCACGAGGCCGGCACCCAGCTTCTGCGGGGGGTGGGCGAGGTGGTCCTGGCCCCGGCCCTGGACGAGGACGCCCTGGTGGCGGCGGTGGGCGATGTGGACGCCATCATCATCCGCAACGTCGGCGCGGTGACCCGCAGGGTGATCGCGGCGGCTCCCCGGCTGAAGGTGATCGGACGGCACGGGACCGGGCTGGACACCATCGATATCCAGGCCGCCACCGAGCGGGGCATCCGGGTGGTCTACACCCCCGAGGCCAACGCCGAGTCGGTGGCCGAGCATTTCGTGGGCATGGCCCTGATCCTGTCCAAGCGCATGCTGGAGGCGGACGCGGCCCTGCGGGCGGGGAACTGGAATGCGCGCTACCAGTGCCAGGGCCGGGAGCTGCGGGGCAAGACCCTGGGCGTGGTGGGCTTCGGCCGCATCGGGCGTGCCACGGCGCGGATCTGCCACCACGGCTTCCACATGCAGGTCCTGTACCACAGCCGGTCGGCGGCCGCCCCCGAGGAGGAGGCCCGGTGCGGGGCGCAGCGCACGGGGCTGGAGCCGCTGCTGCGGACCGCCGACTATGTCTCGCTCAACCTGCCCCTCACCCCGGAGACGCGCCACTGCATCGGCCGGGACCAGCTCCGGATGATGCGGCCCTCCGCCTACCTGGTGAACCTGGGCCGGGGCGCCCTGTGGGACGAGACGGCGGTGCTGGAGGCCCTGGACCAGGGCTGGATCGCCGGGGCCGGGAGCGACGTGTTCGAACAGGAGCCGGCCAGCCCGGACCATCCCCTGTTCCGGCACCAGCGGTTCGTGGGCACCCCGCACATGTCGGCCCACACCGAGGAGGCCATGCGCCGGATGAGCCTGGTGGCCGAGGATGTCATCGCGGTGCTCCAGGGCCGGGAGCCACGTTGGCCGGTGAACTAGCCTGGATTTCCACGTAGGGAAGTTCGACTAACGATTCGGACACATGAAGAGCCAGGCGCTGGTACCACTCAGGGTGAAGGTGATCCTCTGCTTTCAGGTGCTTGGTTTGATGCGATGT
>Ga0182014_10005328_pt1 | contig 14331 bp, 13 predicted proteins | sample 612S2DmetaG_FD_120489 | JGI IMG/M metagenome (GOLD analysis project Ga0182014, IMG submission 120489) | Permafrost microbial communities from Stordalen Mire, Sweden - 612S2D metaG | ecosystem: Environmental > Terrestrial > Soil > Wetlands > Permafrost | place: Sweden: Stordalen | collected... | reverse complement strand
TCTGGCGGCTTTCGCGAGCGCTTTTCGCTTTTTGGCGAAATTCGGCGCGACGACATAACCCTCGTCGGCGATGAGTTTCTGGAAATCAGTCGGACACATTTTGGACCTCGGCCTTGCTCCTGCAGACAGTTGGGTCGATTAAACCAGCGCATTTTGCGAATGGGAAATCAGGCCCGCATTTTTTCGCCGCGTTTTTTGAGGTTCGCGCGGATCAGCGCCGTCAGCACGGGCCCGAGCGAGAAGGCCCCTGCCCTCGCCTTTTGCGTCAGGCTGCGCAGATAGCCGCCGGCGCTGGCAATGGCGTCCCCGCGCTGCAGGATCGCGGCGAGGACGACCGCCGCGTCATTGGCGCCGAGAATGTCGTTCGCCTCCTCCCAGGCGCTCGGACTGACGCCGATCCAGGGGCGGACCCTTTCCGCTGTCGCGATGAGGTCGCGCCACGATTTGATGCCTTCGGGAGCTTGCTCGACAATGTCCGGGCAAGCGTCGAGGACCATAGCGAGCGGAAAGGTCGCCTTTTGAGGCGGTGTTTCCTGCTGTGGGGTCGATGATGGAGGGGGCGTTGTTTCCGGCTGAGGCTCGTTGGTCGCCCCATGGCTTATCGGCAAGCCATGTTCAGATTCAAGAAAAAGGGTTTTGTTTGAATTTTGTATGTGCCGTTCATTTTGGGTGGCATTGCCGCTCATTTTTGATGTTTTGACATGGGATTCGAGGATAGCGCGGATCTCATTCGCGAGAGTTTCGAGCGCGGCGGCCAGAGGTTCGAGCGTCTGCACAGTTGCCGTTCGCGCGATGCGCCCACCAAGCGCCATGAACGCCTTCTGAAAACCGTTCCAGTCGGCCCGGACGCCCTCATAGGCGCCGGTCGCAATCATTTTGTCGATGTCGCGCCGGCGGATCGTGATGTTCTCGCGGAGATGGCGCAGGAGAAGCTGCTCGGCGGCCGCCTCGGCGGCGAGCTGGCTGAATTCCTCGGCGCGCGCGACGATTGGAGAGAGATCGAAGCCGAAGGCCTCCGTGATCTCGCCCCCCTCCCCTTTCCGGGCGTAGCGCTTCCCGTTGGCGCTGTCGCGGCGAATGATGATGCCGAGGGCGACGAGGATCGCCAGGTGCCGACGCAGGGTGTTCTCGGCCATGCCGCCCGCCCGCTGCGCCAGCGCCCTGTTCGATGGAAAGACGATGATCGGCTTGTCGCCGGCGAGCATGTCCGGGCGGTAGAAGGAAAGCAGCGCCTTCAGAACGGCGAGCGTGCGGTCCGAGAGGCCGAGCAGCACCATGGCCGCGCAAATGTCGTCGAAGACGAGCCATTTGCGCACGACGGCGTCGGGATCGCATTCGCTGGCTACGATCTGGGCCTGCGTTTGGGCGAGCGAATACGATCGGCGCCCAAAGGGCGTCGTTGATAGGGATAATTGCATGGTCTTTGCCTTTCTTCGGGCAAAGCAAAAGCGTTCGCTGAAACGGCGTTCGGCCTTGACAAAAAATGGCGGGAAGCGCTATTTAGAAATTGCGAGTTTCCAATATAGGGCTTCCGGAGCGGCGACGTTTCGGGGGCTTTTTCTTTGCCTAAATGTCTCCTGATGGGTTGTTGGGTACGCGGTTCACGCCTCTGCGCAGCGCCTTGATGCTGCGAAGAACTTTTTGGCTGGACCTGGCAGACTCAGAGATTTGTCGCTGGTCGCCGGTCCCGCCTGAAATCTGATTTCGAAACTCCCCTCCTATGGGCGCCGCGCGCGAACGGCCAGATGCTTTGACGCCGCCCGCCGCGAATCAGCAGCGGGCGCGCACCAAGTGTCCGGCGACAGTTTGCGAATGCCAAAGCGCCTGATGAAAAAAAGTTGGAATTTGCCCGGAGAATGCGAGGCCGGGATCCCGCCCCTTCCCGCTCTTTCAGAGCGCGCGGCAAGAGGCTTTCCCTGCGGAATCGCCCGCTTCGCGCATTTATTCGGCCAAGGCTGTTGGCCGGGCAAAATACCCCTGCCCGCCGCCCGGAAGGCGTCGTCGATAAAAAGTGCTGCATGTTCTTCGCCTTGTTTTAGGCAAAGAAAATCTGCTCGCCGAAACGACGCTAAAGACTCTTGACTGTGATTCGCGGAAGTGCGATTCTCAACTTGCTAAGGGTATAAGAAGGGCTTCCGGACCGTATGTTTCGGGGGCCTTTTTTCTTTTGCCAAACTCTCCTGCTTACATCGGGTTAAAGTACGGGCACGATTTCTACCCCCTAAGAATCCGATCGACTTCCGTTGCCGGATCGTCCTTGCCGGAATTGGCGGTAGATCTCTGGCAGCCGCTCAAGGATAAAATCCCCAAATTCAGGGACGTTATCTTCATCGACGGTCAGCCGTAAATTCCTAGCTCCGCGCTCAATGCTCACAACTTTCAGACCATTCTCGTCGATCCAAGATGAGGCGTTTAAGCTCGGCTTCTTCTTCGGGCTTAATGCCTGAAGCAGGTGGATAAACCTTGCGTCCGTTTCGGCGTTTTGAAACGATGCTTGGTTGATAATGTGCTCGATTTCATTCTCAGCCGTTTGATTAAGCCTCAAACTAAGCTGGTTCCACCGTGGTCTCCCAGCCTTCGGTGCTGACCCGACAGCTATAATAACGTGGGGAGGAATTGATCGCCCAAGGGTCGAAAGTTTGGATAATTGGGTTCTGCCGATATTGAGAGCGGCCATGATTACGTCACGGTCGAAACCCTTATCTTCTAGGGCTAGAGCAAAGCTCACACGTTCGATGAAACTGAGATCAAGACGAGCAGAATTTTCCTGGCCTTGTGCTATAACTAGTTCTACGTCGCTAAGATTACGGACGATCGCGCGAATTGGACGCTCAAGTTCAATTGCAGCTCTTAGGCGGCGGTGCCCGTAGGCAATCTGATAGTGGTCCAGCTTTTCCGGGTGAGGTCTAACAAGTATTGGCACTTGTTGGCCGTTTTCACGAATAGAATCGACGAGGTCGCGATGATCTTTTGAATTCCCGACGAAGCGGTCACGAACAAATGACACGTCGATCTTTTTTGGCTCTATCTCAATAACGCTATTTCCTGCCGCTACGAGCGCACGAGCTTCTTCGGCGGCATTTGTTATTTCGCTAAGAGTTCGGCCGATAGCGCCGATCGTGGGGGAACGGACATGGTGCCTCTGGCTGGGGAAGGAAGCTGCTCCGTCAACAGATTTATCTTCGGTGGGCAATATGGACGCCGCCTGAACATCTTCCGGGCCGTGTTCCGCATCTCGAATGCGTTGCGCGAGATGGGTACGGAGTGTGGTTTTCCGACCAGTCATGGTGATCTTCCCCATGCGTGACGTATTAACGCCTCAACTTCTAAGTTAACAGCATCGAGAGACTCGATTGCGCGCTGGTAGGTTGTTCGCGTGAAGTTCTCTCGCCCGACTTCATAAAGGGTCTGTTTCGAGAGGCCCGCATCAGAAATCGCGGTTGATTTAAGTGCGGTGTTGTTTAGAACACGCTCGTGGAATAACGTGCGCATTAACCCAACTGTCCAATTTTGCGGACCATCAGACGGTTCGAAGCGTGTAACCAAATAGCGCAAAAAATCATATTCTAGGTAGACGGGAGCGGCAGCACCCTTTCCTCTACCGGCATCTTCGACGACAGTTAGAAGGTCAGCTGCCATCAGCAGAAACTGACACATGGACATGACGTCAAGCATTTGTGGATGGACAGTGATCAGGAGTGCCGTCGCGGCACAAAGTGCACCAAGTGTAAGGAACCCCAACTGAGGTGGGCAATCCAGAATCATAACGTCGTAGTACTGCTCGACGCTCCCAAGCGCTCTCCCTATACGATCAAAAAAAGGCTCTGTACCGTGCTCGGCAAGTGCTTTGGGCGTGTCGTGTTCAAACTCCATCAGTTCAAGATTGCCGGGGATCAAATCCAAGCCAGGGAAATAGGTCTTTTGGATAATATCGCTGAGCGGTCTGCTTTGATTATCGTATCTGATGGTGCCGTAGAGTGTCGCGTTCGGGCCAATGTCAAATTCTGGTTGATATCCATGAAGTGCGGTCAACGAAGCCTGAGGGTCGAGATCGATTGCGAGAACGCGGTAGCCCTTTAGAGCAAGAAATTGAGCCAAATGAGCTGCGGTAGTTGTCTTACCGCTACCTCCCTTAAAGTTTGCGACTGCGATAACTTGGCATTCCTCGCCTTCAACTCGATTTGGAAGATAGTCTTTTCCTTTCGCTCCTTCGTCAAGCATTCGGCGGAGTTCATTGATTTGTTCAAGTGTGTAGGATCGCCGCCCGGCGGCGCCGACACTGGGCTGTGGTCCCTTTCCGCCGATCGAAAGTTGACGAAGATATCCATCGGCAACCCCAATCCACTTTGCAGCTTCGCCGGATGAAAACTGTCTAAGAGTTTTCTTTGAAGCGGGAGGAAAGAGCGTATGGCGGAGAGCCTGCAACTCTTTCGACAGCGCGTCGCCATCCTCAGTAATGACCTTGGTGACGCGCGCTCTGGTGGCGTTTGTCACAGATTTTGTCATATTCTGATCCATTCGGTTCGATTTGATCTTTGAAGGCATCGGACGGCCGCAAGTTACGCCGCCACGCCGCATCGCGCTAAAACACCGTAACATAAGGAGGGAGATTCGCTTCGCTGGCAAGCGTTTTTTGATTAACGCGCGTTAACTACTCTTCCTTGAGTAATAGTGGGCTCGCGCGGAAGATTCTATGCCATTGGATTGTGTATGGACGGAGGCTTTGGCTTTAGTAAAGGCAACGACTGCGAATCGTCGAAGGTGGTGTGCATTGGTGATGAACCGATTGGTGCGACGATAGAAGTGGTGCCGAGGTCCGACAGTTGCACCGTAATTACCTCCCCCATTTTTTAGGACGCGACTTTTTGAGGATTTACGCCAGTGGGTCGAGCGGGGCGCCGGCCTTTGTTACCCGGTCGTGCGGTTGTGCACGGAGGCCAAGGATGGTTTCTCAATCCGCCTGCTGGAGGAAGTGGGTCGGCCCTTCGCCGTATCCTGTGCGGCCTATGAGATCAGAATGGAGACGTTTGGAATCGACTTGGGCCTATCTATGCGGATTGCTACCAGAGAAGGCGCTTTTTTGGGGGCGCGGCTTTATCGATAATCTCCGGCGGATCGACTGGCAGCTTGTCGGGATCCCTCGGCCTCGAAGCTGTACTGGCGACAATCCGCGCAACAGCTTCCGTTACCGACGCATCATCGAGCGGTTGGGCGGCATGCTATAAACTCGGATCAACGCCGCGTTGAAACGGATCGTAGCCTTTCACGCGCCTGCCGAGATCGCAGTTGCGCGTTTGGACTTCGGGAGGCCCGGCCCTATCTCGGCGCATGAATCGCTTTGTGAGAACTGGCCGATACGTTCGGGATCGCTGCGAGCGATCTGCCATCGCCGTACACGAGCCAGGAACGTGCAGTCTGCGGCTATGTCGATCGCAGCAACAGCATCTCGCAATCCAAATTCGCGTGTCAGCGCTGCGGCGGCGAAAAGCCCGCCGACGTGAATGCAGGCAGCGCCAACACCCGCAGACGTTTTTCGAGATTGGGGGCGGCGCAGCTCACGAAGGATGCTATCCTCGCCCTGCTGCTGCGCCGCCCTCCCGAGGGGTGGCGGAGAATTTCGTAAAAAGAGGCGCGGGGAGCGACCCACAACCCGAGGCTATCCAAACCAAATTTCAAAACTTGGGTAGTGGCGGCCTTGGCGAGGAATGTGCTTGAACCGCTAGCTTTAGCGCTGTGTGGCTAAATGCTATAGATCCCAATTCGTGGCACTGTGCGGTCGGCATAGCAATATACCGAAAACACGTCCTTGTGGCAGGTGCCACATAACTGGCAGCAAGATGCCCCAGTCGAGAGTTTTCGTGACTACGCTGATTTGGCGGACTCATATTCTTCCGGGTTCAAGTCTCCCTTCCTGTGCTCCTATTCGATGGTGATCGCCGAGTGTTCCTAGTGGGATGCTTGATTGAAGCGGCGACTCATCGGGTCCCGCACTATTCCTTCGCGGCCTGAACGCAGGGGTATCTCGGGGAGGGATTAATGAGGAAAGAGGAACCAAAAATAGTCGTGTGGCAGGTGCCACAGCGGGGAAATTTAAAGAATCAGACCTTTGGTGGCTCCGCCCAGCCGAAAGGAAACGTCTGAGGCTTCTTCTGGGGGAAAGGATGTCATGTCGTAGGCTCTCACCCGCAGAGGATCATTTGCCGCGCGGGGCGCAAAATGTCGTTGTAGGAGGAGGAAATCACCGGCCCAACGTCAGGTCCGCCTTGAACCCCAGCGCCTGCATTCTTTGGTTCAAAGCTCTTGCCTTGGATAGCCTCCCTCGCATGGTAGAAAAGATGTCCTCCATCGAGGAGAGGAACGGACATCAGGTTCAAAAGCCCCACGGAGACTGACAGAAGCTCGGCGAGGTTCAGGAGATCTGCTACGCCGATCTTGGCCAAACCCCCAAAAAACCTCGGTGATGCGGATCGTTTCGCAAACCTGATGTGACCTTTCCGGGACAATCACGAGATCGCCAAGATAGGAGATCCTGCGTGCCTCGACGTACCAGGTTTCAAAACATGTCCTTGTGGCAGGTGCCACATAGCCAAAAGCGAGCTTCCGCAGTCATAATGTTTTCGGGACTAGGCTGATTTGCCCAGACTCATATTCTTCCTTTTTCAAGTCTCCTTTCCCGTCCTCCTCCTCGATGATGATCGCCCAGTGTTTCTGGCGGGACGCTCGATTGAAGCGACGGCTCATCGAGTCTCCGCTATCCTTCTTCGGCATGAACGCATGGGTATCTCCCGGAGGACTCAATGGGGAAAGATGATCCAAAAATAGTCGTGTGGCAGGTGCCACATCTGGGAATTCCCAGATAGGAACTTTGACAGATTGTGCGTCGCCTGTGGCTCGACTCTCTCATTCTTGGGATGACGCCAGGGATTGGTCGCTACGCCAACCGCGCAGCCTTCCCGAGCCGGCGTTCGGCGTCATTGTAATAGCTCGCCGCCTGCTGCACGGAGCGGTGCTGCGATTGCTGCATGGCCTCCGGCAGCGACACCCCTGCCCTGGCCGCCTCGGTCAGATAGCCCGAACGCAGCCCATGCGCCGAGTAAAGCTTCGGGTCGAACCCGGCCGCCACGGCGCGCCGCTTCAGGATCGCATTCACCGCCTGCGGCGTCAGCGCCTTGTCGTCGAGCCCGCCCCATTGGTCGATCGCCCGAAAGATCGCGCCTTTCTCGATGTCGGCGCGCAGAAGCCATTCCCGCAACGCCTCGACCGGACGCCCGACCAGAAGCACGCGGGCGTCCGCGTCGGCCTCGGCCGTCTTGGTGCGGCCAAGGCGGATCGAAAGACACGGCAGCGCCTTTGAGTTTGGATCGCTCGGGTCTTCGAGGACTGGTTGCTCCACGACAAGCTGCTCCAGGCGGAGGCTCGCCACTTCGCTGCGCCTCCGGCCGCCCGACGCGAAAGCGACCAGAAGAAGCGCAGCGTCGCGCGTATCCGCCAGCCGGTCGGAGCCGCAGGTGGCGAGCAGGGCCTCGAGCACGTCGCGCGTTACTGCGCGCTGGCTCTTCCGCAGGCGCGGCCGGGCCGTCGCACGCACCGAAAGCCGGAGCGCGGAACGCAGCGCCGGCGATTTGAACGGACCCGACGCTCCCTTCCAGTGATGCAGGGTCGACCAGCTGGCGAGACGCCGCCGCACCGTCGCCGGCGCATGCGGCCCTTCGACCCGCAACAGATCGCGCGCCCGCAAGGACTCCGCCACCTCGGCCGGCATGCCGTGGCCTGGCTCGGCCTCGCGCCGCGCCGGATCCCACAGATGATGCGCGACGAATTTCAACGCCAGCGCCTCGGGCGCCGGCCAGGGCAGGGGGCTTCCGGTCGAAGCCAGCGCCCAGGCCTCGAGATAGGCGAGATCGGAGGCGAGCGCGCGCAGACTGTTCTCGCCCATGCCTTCCCGGGCCAGATGTTTCAAGGTGGCGACGTCGTCGTCGGTCAAAATCTCGGCGAGCCGGTCGCGCCGGTCCATCGGCAAGATCGCCGCCAGGGCGTCGAGATCGAGGGCGCGCCGCGTGACGGGATTGCGCGAACGGGCAGGGGAGGGAGCGGTCATCTGGCGTCCTTGGCCCGACTCAAACGTCGCGCCAGCATAGCCGCTTTGGGGCGCCGGGTGAATCGGCGGATCCGTAAAGAGGAAAGCCGGCGGCGCGCGGCCACGAATGACGCCGCGCGATTAGCCGGCGGTTTCCGACGCCTGGTCCGCCGCGATCGTTTTCGCCGTGAACCGATCGCGGCCGCAGTCGTCCCTGCCAACGCGAACGAGCTGGCCCGAGCCCTCGATTCTCGCCATGACCGCGTCGAATTGCGCCGCATCGGCTGTGTGGATGTTGATGAAGAGCGCCAGATCCTGGCGCGTGAAGGTGGAGCGTTCGCGCGTCAACGCCGACAGCACGAGCTCCGGCTCTGCGAGAATCCGGACGCCATAGCGTCGGGCGATCGCGAGATGCGCCGCCGCCCTCCTCACCGCCGCGACTGCGCCCGGCTCCGCCGAGCGTTGAAAGAATCTTGCCGAGAAATGGTAGATCGCCATGTCAGAGCCCCCGCTGCGTAATGGCCCGGCGCCGCAACGTCTGGCGTCGCGAGCGCCGGAAGCTCGCACGCCGGATAGAGAGAAGCCTCGCCTCTACGGCGCGGCGATCAATCGACCTTCATCTCCGGAGCTTTCGGGAGACCGGCGCAATAAGGCTTGACCTCGCCCATGTCGCCGCGCGCCCCGCGCACGGTAATCTGGGTCAGGTCAATAGCGTTCTGGTTGATTTTCCATTGCGTGCGACGAACCATCGTTTCCTCCTCAAAATATCGTTCAACAGGCGTTCGGCGGCGTCTATTTTGTGTAGTGTCTCAGTGCTAAATTTAACCGGCCAGCCAAATCGCCCTTAGGTCGTCTTCGCATTGTCATTACTCGCTGGGATCGGATGATATTCATTTCGGTTCGGAAGCGTATCGAAATGCGGCTGATATTGGTTTGCCTGAGAGAACGATTTCCGAACGAAACTTTGAATTATACCGTCGGGCACGCGCGCTTCGGCCTCGCGAGAGCCGACAGCGGGCATCTTAAACAGGCCTTTAGGCGTCTCAGCCATCGAGCCATTCCTGTGTTGCGGTATATACAGCTTCAAACTGGCCACCACGCGAGCGCATGTCAAGAGGCGAAAATTTCCACCTGCGACGCCGCCCTATTTTCAGGCCTTTCCGCGAGCGGCCGTCAATCCCCGATTGGCGGTAGAAAAGCGACTTTTTTTTACGAAAAGCCTCGCGTGAAGGGTCGATCGTCCAGGCCGCTTTGCCGGCCGGCCTTCGTCGTACTTTGGACGCGTGAATTGAAACGCGGCGAAAAAGCCCCTGAAATTGAATCTCTTAAGCAAAATTGAAGTTTCAAATCAAAAACGCGGCCCTAATAACACTCCAAGCTGGCGAAATCATTACGCTTTCGGTAATTGAAGTTTTTAATCAAAAGCGACCGCCTGGGAAGCCCGCAGCAGGCGAGATAGTGGCGATTGTCGGTTTTGCTTAAAAACTTCAATTTGAATCGCTCAGTTAAAAACTTGAATCGCTGAGTTAAAAACGCCGCGCCCGATTTTTGGCTTAGCGATTCAATGTTTTTCTCCATCTCCTTCTGTTCTCATTAGCTTTTCCAGCCTCACAGCCCTGCAGCTTTGGTGAGATTGACGCGGAATTTATCGCGCCGGCGCTGGTAGCGCCGCGTCATCTCGGCGCTGGCGTGGCCGAGCTGCTTTTGCACATAGCGCTCGTCGACCTCGGCCGAGCTGGCGAGCCCGGCGCGCAGGGAATGGCCGGCGAACTTGCGCTTGCGCTCGGCCTCGGAGAGGTCGGCGCGGACGCCCGCCGCCATCGCGGCCTGCTTGACCAGGCGCGCCACATGCCTGTCCGAGAGCCGTTCGGCGGCGACGGCCTTGCCGCCCTGGGCGACCCGGCGGAAGAGGGGGCCGTGGCTGATCCTGGCGAATTTCAGCCAGGTCTCCAGCGCGACGATGGGGCAGGTGTTTTCGCTCGAGCCGCGGCCGATTTCGACCTCGCGCCAGCCGGTCTTGCCCCTGACCTGAACGAGCAGGCCATTCGCCTCGATGGTGATCCAGCCGGCGCCGTCCAGGGTCTCGTCGCGCCCGCAATCGAGGCCGACGATCTCGCTGCGACGCAGCCCGCCAGAAAAACCGACGAGCAGGATGGCGCGATCGCGCAGGCCGCGCAGGCCATGGTCGAGCGTCGCCAGCATGGCGCGAAGGTCGTCAGCCAGCACGGCTTCCTTTTGTTCGGGCGGGCGGCCATGCCTGCGGCGGATGCCGGCCATGACCTCGGCGATGTGCCGATCACTCCGGTCAAGCGGCGCGCCGCGCTGGCTGAAATGCCAGGCGAGCGCGGAGAGGCGCCGTTCGATCGTCCGCACGGACAGGCCTTGGCTCCCAGCCCCGATGCCCGGCTCCGAGGCGCAGGCGGCGAGATAGAGGCCAATGGTTTCCGGCGCCGGGGGCAGGGGCGCGAAGCCGCGGCGGCGCGCCCAGGCGGAAAAATGGCGCCAATCGGCGGCGTAGGCCCGGTTGGTGTTCCGCGCCTTGGCGCCGCGGGCGTAATCCTGCGCCGCCGCGGCGAGCTTTTCGAGGCCGGCCGGAAGCGGCAAAGCGCGCGCGGGCGCGAGGCTCTGGCCCCGCGCCGCGTCCGCGACTGACTCGTTCGGCGAATCCGCGGCCTCCGGCGGCCCGGCGGCGGGCGCGGCAGGCGGGCCTGAAGCTGCGTCTGGCGGCGTTTTCCCGGTCATTTCGGCGCGTTTTCCGTCTTTCTGAGCGAATATATCATAAACATTTAGCCGATTCGGCGCGGCCCCAATTTACGTCCGATAATTGAACATTATCGGACATAGATAGCGCAAGACAAGCGCGGCGGAAAAGCGCCATTTCATTGACCATAAGCGCCGCCATGCGTTAGCCTGCCGGCATGCCGCTGCGTCCCCGAATCACGCTCGCCGCCCCGCCGCCCCGCCGACCTTCCCCCCTTTCCCCAGCTGGGCGAGAGAGAGGAGGATAGTTGCGAGCCAAAACTCCGAGGGGAGGATCGACGCGACTCGTCGATCCGAGGGGAGAGAGGCCAAAGGTTCCGTCGAACGAAGTTCGATGGAATGCATATCCGAGGGGAGGCCGCGCCAAGGCGCGGGCGAGAGGAGGCTGGCGGCGTCGGAAGACGGCGCCGCGGAGGCCGCCTTCCGCGCCGGCGCGGCGCTCGCCGCGCTCCATCCGATCGCCCGCGCCGAACACCCGCTCGGCGGCCTCTGGCGCCAGCGCCTGGCGCTCGCCAACGCGGCCGTCCTCGCCCGGCAGGGCGGGCGCACGGAGGACGCGGCGGCGCTGCGCGACGCCTTTTATCTGCGCCGCGACGGCGACGATCCCGGGCCCGCCGGCCGCATCCTCAAAGCCTGGCGACGCCTCGGCGCGCCCGGCGCCCTGCAAACCGACGACTGGACGCCCCGACTCGCGGCTCTGCTCGAATTGCGCCGCGACGACGCGCTCGAAGAGATCGTCGCGCGCGCCGCCAGCCTCGCCAAAGGGCAGGGGAGCGCCGTCGCGGCCGCCGCCGAGATCGCGGCGGCGAGCCTGCGCTTGCGGCCAGACGCCGAGGCGCTGGCCCTGTGGCTCGCCGACGCCGTGCTGGCGCATCGCCTGAACTGGCCGGCGCCGGTTCCGATGATCGCCGGCGAGATTCGGCGAAGCGATCTTTCCCGCGCGACGCAGCGGCAGGGCGGCGGCGGCTGGCCCGCCACATGCGCGTTCGCCTACGCCCGCGCGGCGGCCGTCGCCGCGGACCTCTACGCCGAGCTCGCCCGCCGCGCCGAGCGGCTGCTGGCGGTTGCGCCGAAACTGCGCGGCAAGGATGCGGATCTGATGATCGCCATCCTGATCGGCGAGGACGCGCAGGCCGCCAGGACCGGCAAGACCGTGACCGACCGTTCGAGCCGCCGGCTGTTCGACCGCCTCGTCGCGCTCGGCGCCGTGCGCGAGCTGACCGGCCGGCCGACATTCCGGCTTTACGGGCTCTAGCGATGGCCCGGCGCGCCAAACCCGAAACGGCGTTCGATGCGGAGCTCGCCGATCTTCCGCCCGAGCTGAGATGGCGCGAATGGATGGGACGCGTCGAAGCCGTCATCTTCGCTTCGCCCGCGCCGGTCGGCCGCGAAATCCTCGCCCGCCTCGTCGGCCGCGACTGCAATCTCGATCTTCTCATCGCCGACATTCGCGACGAGTTGCGCGGACGGCCCTACGAACTCGTCGCGGTCGCCGGCGGTTGGCGCCACCAAACCCGAAAAACCTTCGCCGACGCCATTCAGGCGGCCGCCGGCGTCGGCGATCAGGCGCGGTCGCTGTCTCAGGCCGAGTCGCTGGTGCTCGCCGCGATCGCCTATTACCAGCCGATCGCCCGCGCCGAACTTTCCGAATTCTTCGGCAAGGAGGTGAGCCGCGACCTCATCGGCGGGCTGCGCGCCATGGGCCTCATCGCCGCGGGGCCGCGCAGCCCGCGCCCGGGCGCCCCTTACGCCTTCGTGACGACGAAAACCTTTCTAGCGCAGTTCGGGTTTGAGAGCCTACGCGATCTGCCCGACATCGAGATGCTGGAGGACGCCGGCCTGCTCGCCAAGGACCAGCTCCTGGCCGGGGCGTTTCCGGGCGGTTGCGCCGCGGCGGACGACGGCGACGAAACCGACGATCGGCCCGAGGCAGCGCCCGAACCCGGTGGGCATTAGGCCTCTGTCGACGCGGCGCCTGCCCGATGTTTCCAGATCGGCGCGCCCGCGCAAGGTCCGCTCGGCGAGCAATCCGCCTGGGGTTCGCCGATCCGCATCGGCGGCGGCGCTCCGGGCCCTGGCCGTGCCTCGGATGCGGGAATTGAAACATCGAAAAAAACCGCTCTCGGATTCCTCGTTCTTGGGCAAAAGAGCGGCGCGATTGTCGAGCGAACCTGACGAACTCGCAACGCTTTCGCTTGCGAAAGCTTTAGGTCAAAACCGAAATCAGATCATAGAACGTAGGGCGCGCGCACGCCCGGATCGCCGGCTGGGAATTCCTTGACGTTGCGCGTCACCAAAAGCATGGCGCGTTCCTGCGCCGACGCCCAGATCACCGCGTCAGGCAGTTTAATCCTGTGGCGCCGACGCAGGTCGACCGCCCGCGCGGCGACGCGCTCGTCGAGGCCAATCAGCTCGAAGCCGCCGAGAAAATCGCGCGTCGGCGCCGCGAGACTCTCCGCGGCGCCGACCATCACCTCCATCCAGGTGATGATGCTGATCGCCTTCTCCGCATAGAGCGAGAGCTCGGCGCGGGCTTCCGGAACGGCGTTGAGATAGTCGATGAGGATATTCGTGTCGAACAGCGCCTTCACCATTCGCCGCGCGCCTGCTCCTGATAGGCGAGCCCGTCCACGGCGTGATCGCCCCAGAGGCCGAAGGCGTCGCGATCCCGCCCACGCCGCCGCGCGGCCAGATAAGCGTCGATCGCCTGCCGGATCAGCGCCGCGCGGGAAGTTTTTTCCTGCTTCGAGAGATTGTCCAGCTCCTGGAGCTGCGCGTCGCCGAGATCGACCAGTGTCCGCATTGCCACCATCCATTAATATATGGTGACGATATCATATATCATTAAATGCGGAAACCAGGCCGAATTTCTTTCACTGGGCTCAGGTTATGGCGCGCGCACCGCCCAGCGCCGGAGGTGGCGGACCGTCGACCTGTGAATACAAGCGGAACAAGGATGTAAATCGGCGCGACGGTTTGACCCCTCAGCGGCGCTGGGGTCAGTTGGCGAGGCCTGTTCACATCCATCTGGTCCTAACCCGAATTCCCGCCGAGCACTTACTCTCCCTTTGCTTCTCAGTTAAATTGCTCGCGTGAGCGCGCCGCCCAAGATCCCGATCCGGATGACCGTCGCCGAGTTCTTCGCCTGGAACCCGCCGGGTCCCTACCTCTGGCAACTCGTCGATGGCGAGCCGCAACAAATGGCTATGGCCAACCTGACCCACGGCTCGTTGCTGGCCGAGATTGGAAGCCTCATCACCAATCATCTCGACAAGCGCTCCAGTCCCTGCTCCGTCATCACCATGCCCGGCATCATCCCTCGCCTTCTGTCGGAGATAAACATCCGCGTCGCCGACCTCGCGGTCACCTGTACCAGCTATGAGACCGAGGAAATCGCTCTCACGGACCCCGTTCTCGTGATCGAGATCCTGTCCCCGACCAATCAAGCCGAAACCTGGGCCAATGTCTGGACCTACGCCACGATCCCCAGCGTT
>Ga0182014_10005326_pt1 | contig 14333 bp, 10 predicted proteins | sample 612S2DmetaG_FD_120489 | JGI IMG/M metagenome (GOLD analysis project Ga0182014, IMG submission 120489) | Permafrost microbial communities from Stordalen Mire, Sweden - 612S2D metaG | ecosystem: Environmental > Terrestrial > Soil > Wetlands > Permafrost | place: Sweden: Stordalen | collected... | reverse complement strand
CGGGAGCGGCTAGCGCGGGCGGGGCGGGAGCGGCTAGCGCGGGCGGGGCGGGAGCGGCTAGCGCGGGCGGGGCGGGAGCGGCTAGCGCGGGCGGGGCGGGAGCGGGGGGCGGCCCTTGGCGGGACGGGTCGACCGGTCCGGCGACGTCACGGGGGGGCGTTCGGCCAGGGCCTCGAGCGCGATGCGGACGCCGGTTTCCAGCTGCGGGTCGCGGCCCGCGGCCCAGTCGTCCGGGGAGATGAACACCTCGATGTCGGGGTCGACGCCGTAGTTCTCCACGTCCCAGCCGTACTCGCTGAACCAGTACGCGAAACGGGGCACCGTCATCCGCGTGCCGTCCACCAGCAGGTGACCCGGCATCCCCTCGATGCCGATCACGCCGCCCCAGGTCCGGGTGCCGACGACCGGACCGAGCCCGAGGGTGCGGATCGCGGCGGTGACGATGTCGCCGTCCGACCCGGCGAACTCGTCGGCCAGCGCGACCAGCGGGCCGCGCGGCGCATCCATCGGGTACGTCTCCGGCAGCATGCCCCGGGGCATGTCCCACGCGATGACCCGGCGGGCCAGTTTCTCCACGATGAGCTGGGAGACGTGGCCGCCCCGGTTTCCGCGCGCGTCGACGATCAGCCCGTCGTGCCGCATCTCGGTACGCAGGTCACGGTGGAAGTGGGCCCAGCCCTCCCCCATCATGTCCGGGATGTGCAGGTAGCCCAGCCGGCCCCGGCCCAGCTCGCGGACCAGCGCGCGGCGGCCGTTCACCCAGTCCTGGTAACGCAGCCGCCGGTCATCGCGCAACGGCGTGACGACGATGCGGCGGGGACGTCCGCCGTCCCGGCGGACGGTCAGCTCGACCGGCTTGCCCGCGGCCCCGACCAGCCGCGGGCCCGGCCCGGCCACGCCGTCCAGCGGCTGGCCGTCCACGGCGAGCAGTTCGTCGCCGGGGGCGATGGCCACCCCGGGCGCGGCGAGCGGGGACAGCGCCCTCGGATCGGAGGACTCGCCGGGCAGCACGCGGCTCACCCGCCACCGGCCGCTGGCGTCCGGCGCGAGGTCGGCGCCGAGCAGCCCGACCTGCGCCGCGCGGCCACCGCGCCGCGCGCTGGTGCCGTCGCTGGCCTGCACGACGTACGCGTGCGAGGTGGCCAGCTCCCCGAACACCTCCCACAGCAGGTCGGCGAAGTCGCTCGCGCCGCTGATCCGGTCCAGCAGCGGGCGGTACTCCGCCAGTACCCCGTCCCAGTCGACCCCGGCCATGTCGGGCACCCAGAAGTCGCGGCGCATCAGGCGCCCCGCCTCCTCATAAGCGTGCCGCCACAGCGCGACCGGGTCGGCCACAAAACGGGCCCGGGACAGATCCACGGTGACGTCGTCCCCGTCGTCCCCGTCGTGCTTGCGTTCGGACGGCAGGACGCGCACGTCGTCGCCGTCCACCACGACGACGCGGGTGCCGTCGCCGCTGACGGCGAACCAGTCCAGCTCGTCCACCAGCTCGGCGCACTTCCGCCGGGCCAGGTCGAAGCGCTCCAGGACCGCGCGGGGGCCGTCGTCGTCAACGTACGCGGCGTTTTCCCCGAGTACCCCGGACACCGGCTCGCGCAGCCACACCAGGCCGCCCTTGACCGCCTGCAGGCTCGAGTACCGGGCTTCCGGAACCGGGACCCGCACTACGCGGTCCGCCAGGCCGTCGGTATCGACTCGCACCGACGTCCGTTCAGCATCATCATGATCTTCGTCCTTGTCCGCCCCCGGGCCTGCCGGCCGGCCCTGCGGGAGCGGCGCGAACGGCGACGGCGTGGCGGCCGCGAGCGGAACCAGGTACGGCCGGCTCCCGAACGGGAACGACAGGTCGAAGAAATGCGCGTCGTACACCGGGTCGAAGCTGCGCAGCGACAGGAAGGCCAGGTAGCGGCCGTCCCTGGTGAAGACGGGGTCGGTGTCGCTGAACCGGCCGTCGGTGACGTCGGCCACCTGCGCGTCGCGGCGGCGGGCGATCCGGATCCGGCTCAGCGGCTGCGGCCCGGGCTCGGACCATGCCAGCCAGGCGGAATCGGGTGACCAGGACAGGCCCCCGGCCGGCCCGTCGTCGGAGGCCGCCAGTTCGGTCACGTCGCCGGAGCCGATCTCGACCAGGAACACCCGGCCATCACTGGCCGCCGCCGCGACCGCCGTCCCGTCCGGGGCCGCGGACAGCTCGACCACGCTGCCGAGGCGCCCGTCGGCCAGCGTGACCGGGCTCGGCGCGGCCCCGTCCTGGGAGGCGCTCTCGTCCTGGGATGCGGGCTCGTCCTGCGCTGCGGGGCCGTCCTGGGATGCGGGCTCGTCCTGTGCTGCGGGGCCGTCCTGGGAGACGCTCTCGTCCTGTGCTGCGGGGCCGTCCTGGGAGACGCTCTCGTCCTGCGCTGCGGGGCCGTCCTGGGATGCGGGCTCGTCCCGTGCTGCGGGGCCGTCGCCGGCGCTGTCCCCGGTGGGCCCGGCGCCGGCCGGGACGGTGATGACCAGCGAATCCTGGCCCGTCGCGTCGTTGATCCAGGCGGCACCGCCCGACCGCCCGAGGACCACCGGCAGCCGCGCCCGGGTATCCGGATCCACGGCCAGCGCCCATGCCGGTCCGTCCCGGTGGGTCAGCCAGTGCACGGTGCCGCGCACCTCGACCACAGATGCCTGCCCGGTCTGGTCGCACGACAGGGACCCCAGGTGATCGGCGGCCGAAATCAGCCGCGGAACGCGCGCCGCCGACGGCGAGCCCGACGTCACCTCGACGCGCCGCGACTCGGCGTCCAGATCATCGAGGATCCAGATCTGGCCGGCCACGTGATAGACGACGCGGTGGCCGTCGCTGCTCGGGTTCCGGGCGTAGAAGCCGTCGTGATCGGTGTGCCGGCGCAGGCCCGAACCGTCCAGCGCGGACGAGTACAGGTTGCCCGTGCCCTCGTGGTCGGACAGGAACACGATCCGGCCGCCCACCAGCATCGGGCTCGTGACCTGGCCGGCCAGACCGGGCAGGATACGGGTGAAGCCGCCGTCCCCGCCCGGACTGATCCAGAGCCGTCCCGACGTCCCGCCCCGGTAACGCTTCCAGTGCGCCGGCTCGTGCTGCGTGCTCGTCAGCAGCGCGGTCACCGGGCCGCTGACCGCGATGTCCCCGACCGGGCCGAACTCCAGCCGCCGTGCGGCCGCTCCGGTCACCGGAACGGCGTGCGCCCAGGTCAGGAAGGCGGCGGGCTGCCCGGTGGCACTGATCGCGAGGATCTCCCCGTCGGCGTTCCAGCCGGTGACCCTGGTCCGGCGGTCCCCCCAGTAGGTGAGCCGACGGTAACCGGTTCCGTCGACGCCGGACAGGTAGATCTCACTGGCGTTGTCGCGGGCCGTCGTCCAGGCCACCGCTCCGCCGTCCGGGGACAGCCGGGGGTAGCTCACCGGAGCGCCTTCGGCGGACAGGCGCCAGGCGCGGCCGCCCGCCACCGGCGCGAGCCAGACGTCGTCGTCGGCGACGAAGGTCAGCAGGTCACCGTGAAGGTGCGGATAGCGCACGTAACGAACAGAAGTCACCGGCTCATCGTAAGTCCCGGGAGCCGGGTCAGAGCCAGCCGCGTTCTTCGGCGATGTGCAGGGCTTCGGTGCGGTTGCGCGCGCCGGTCTTCTGGATGCACGCCGAGAGGTAGTTCCGCACGGTCCCTTCGGACAGGTAGAGCTGGGCGGCGATCTCGGAGATGACCGAGCCGTCGGCGGACGCCGCCAGCACGTCCCGCTCCCGCGGGGTGAGCGGGTTGATGCCCTCGGCCAGCGCGGCGGCGGCCAGGTCGGGGTCGATGACCCGCTCCCCCGCCAGCGCCTTGCGCACCGCGGTGGCCAGCCGGTCCGGGGGCGAGTCCTTGACGATGAACGCGGACACGCCCGACTCCATCGCCCGGCGCAGGAAGCCCGGCCGGCCGAACGTCGTCAGGATCACGATCTTCACGCCCGGCTGGGCTCGGTGCAGCTCGTCCGCGGCCGCGAGGCCATCCAGCCCGGGCATCTCGATGTCCAGCAGCGCCACGTCGACGTCGTGTTCGGCGGCGGCCGTGACCACCTCGTCGCCCCGGCCAACCTGGGCGACGACCTCCATGTCGGGCTCGAAGGACAGCAGCGCGGCGAGCGCCTCGCGGATGAGCGCCTGATCGTCGGCGAGCAGCAGGCGGATCACGCGGTCCTGCTCACCGGCCGGGCCCCGGCCCTGGCTCCGGCTCCGGCTCGAATCGCTGACGGTCACGAGGGAACGTTAGCGTCCGCCGGGCTGCTTCGCGGCGGCTCCGCCGGGCCGGCCCGGACTCCGCCGCCGCCGGTTCCGCCGCGGGCTGCTCTGCCGCGGGCTGCTCTGCCGCAGGCTCCCCCAGCGCGGGCTCCTCCGGGGCCGGGGCACGGGGGGCCGGGACCGCGGGCACGGTGGCGGTCAGCTGGAACCCGCGGCCGTCGCGGCCGGCCGCACCAGCCGAGAACCGGCCGCCGACCGCGGACAGCCGCTCGGACATGTTGTGCAGCCCCGTGCCGCCGTTGCCGCTGTCACCGCCGGTGCCGTCACCCAGCCCGCGGCCGTCGTCGGTGATCTCGAGGGAGATCTCGCCCGGGCGCTCCAGCAGGCGGACCCGGCAGGTGCGGGCCCCGGAATGCCGGATCACGTTGGTGGCCGCCTCGCGCAGGCACCAGGCCAGCGCCGCCTCGGTGTCGGGGCCGATCGTGCCCGAGCGCAGGGTCAGCGCGGGGTCGTCATCCAGCTCGATGCCCGCGGCCTCCAGCGACGTGCGGGCCGTGATGATCTCGACGGCGAGCGTCGGGCGGCGGTACCCGCTTACCACCTCCCTGATGTCGTGCAGGGTCTGCCGGCTAACCCGCCCGATGTCGCTGATCTCGCCCCGTACGGCGTCGAGCTCGGGTGACGGCGGCAGCTGGGCGAGCCGCCGGGCCGCCAGGTCGGACTTCAGCGTGATCAGGGACAGCGACTGGCCGGTGAGGTCGTGCATGTCCCGGGCCAGCCGGAGCCGCTCCTCGTTGGCGGCCAGCTTGGCCACGGTCTCCCGGGCCTGGCGCAGCTCGAACATCAGGACGAGCTGCAGCCGGAAGCCGATCATGGCCCAGCCGACCAGCACGACGGGCAGCAGCACGACCAGGAAGTCGCTGGCGGGCACGTGGTCGATCCAGCTGAGCAGCGCGTAACAGGCGCCGGACGCCGCCACCGCGACCATGGCGCGCCGGCGGCCGGGGAAGACGAACCCGATGGCGGCGGACACGTAGATCCACATCGACGTCCAGTTGGCGCCGTACACCAGGCTGGCGGTCACGGACAGCCCGGCGATCACCGCCAGGCCGGCGAGCGCGCGCTGCGGATATCGCTCCCAGGTGCAGAGGACGCCGATGTAGAGCACGCAGAAGGCGGCGGCCAGCAGGACGCCGCCCGCCTCGTACACCGGGCTGTGATGCCCCTTGGCGAACAGGCCGGCGACCGGCCCAATGAGGTAGACCAGCCAGATCCCGGAGAAGAACCAGCGCATCCAGGACCCGCGGCGGTCCCCCAGCATGCGGCGGCCGATCATCGCCTGATCGATGTTGACCCCCGCGTTGACCGGAGCGTGGGGGTCCGCGCATCCGGCGGGCGCGCCGGCCCGGGACCCGGCCCCGAGGCCGCGGAACGTGGTCAGGACGAGGCTGAGGCGGTGTTCCGCGGCCTCGCGGATCGCCGCCTCGTCCTTCGCGGCCATCGCGTCCCACCTCCTCGCCAGCTTTGTCCTCATGCTGTCATGCCCCTGCGCCCCGGGCCTACTCGCTGATCCTTTCCGTGGCGCCGGGCCGGGCCCACGGGCCCGAGCGGGGACGCGTGCGGCGGGACGGCGGGGCCCCTGTGCCCGCCGTCCCGCTGGGTGGCCCGTGATCCGGTCACGGCCGTCGTCAGACGGTCTCCGCCGTGGCCCGCACCGCGATCACCGCGAGGACGACGAACCCCGCGAACCACGCGAGGATCGTGATGTACGCGGTGGCGGGGACCGACTGGTTGCTGATCAGGTCGGTGCCGATCCGGGTGACCTGGTAGGTCGGCAGGACATCGCCGATCTTCGCCAGGAAGCCGCTCAGCGCGAACCAGAGGCCGCCGAGGATGGACATCACGAAGTACACGAACATCGCGATGGGCTGCACGGTGTCCGGCATGAACCGGTAGCCGATCGCCACCGCGAGCGCCGTGAAGGCGAGCGCGCCGATCCAGATCGTGCCGCCGATCGCGAACCACTTCCACAGCTCCAGGTGCACGCCGCCGTAGAAACGCCCCAGCAGCAGGACGAGGACGGTCGACGGCACCGTGATCACCATCGACGCGATGATCTTGGCGATGACGTAGGCGTTGGCCGGCAGCGCGGTGAGCCGCAGCTGGCGGATCCAGCCGTCCTTGCGCTCCTGCGAGATGCGCTGCGCGTTGCCGGTCAGGGCGCCGCTGAACGCGCCGATCGACGCCATCGCGATCATGTAGTACGCGGGGTAGGCCACGCCGTAGACGTGGTAGTGCCTGGCCGACGGCGCGATGACCAGGTAGAGCACGACCGGGAGCCCGACCGAGAAGAAGCTGTACCGCTTGTTCCGGCCGAGCCGCCGGACTTCGGCGCGGGCCAGCGCGAGGGTGCTGTTCATTGCAGGTTATCTCCTTAATCCTGCGCGTTAATTCTGTGCGTTAGTGCTGCGCGTAGCTGGCGACGCCCGCGCTGTCGCTGCGGCCCGGGGTGGTGCCGTTGCCGTCTCGGTCGTCCTCGGCCGTGATGGCGATGAACGCCTGCTCCAGCCCGACGCCGGACACCTCGATCTCGCGGGGCCGGTAGCCCGCGTCGAGGAGCGCGTACAGGGTGCGGTCCGAATCCGTGGACTGGATCTGCACCAGGTCGTGCCGGATCTCCACGTTGACCAGGGCCGGCAGGCCGAGCAGGAACGGCTCATCGATGCGGTCCAGGCGGAACGAGATCCGCTTGGCGCCCGCGCGCGCCTTGATCTGGCTCGGCGTCCCGTCCGCGAGCAGCCGGCCCTTGTTGATGACGATGATCCGGTCGGCGGCCTGGTCCGCCTCCTCCAGGTAATGCGTGGCGAACAGCAGCGTCCGGCCCTCGGCGACCTCGGCCTTCATGTTGACCCAGAAGGCCTGGCGGGTCTCGACGTCCATCGCCGCGGTGGGCTCGTCGAGCACGATCAGGTCGCATTCGCCCACGATGGCCAGCGCGAACCGGACGCGCTGGGTCTGGCCGCCGGACAGCTTGTCCACCCGCTGGCCGGCGAAGCTGGCGATGCCGGCCCGCTTCAGCGTCTGTTCCACCGGCAGCGGCCGGGGGTGAAATCCGGTCACCAGGGCGACGAGCTCGCGCACGGTCACCTCCGGCATCAGCCCGCCGGACTGGAGCATCGCGCCGACCCGGCCGGCCTTGATCGCGTGGTACGGGTCGGAACCGAACATGCGGATCGTTCCGCTGGTCGGCTTGCGCAGATCGAGGAGCATGTCCAGCGAGGTGGACTTGCCCGCCCCGTTCGGGCCGAGGAAAGCGACGGTCTCGCCGGGCCGCAGGTCCATGGTCAGGCCGTCGACCGCCTTGACGTGCCCGTAGACCTTTCTGACGTTCTCGAAGGAGACCACCGGCGCTCCCGATGCCCCCATCCGACCCTGAGTCATTGTGTTTCCTCCCGTGTGAACGGCTCGGTGTGTGCATTGTTCGAGCCGGTACCCCTCATCACACCAGCGGCGGCCGCACGGCGGCAGTGTGCAGCATCCTGGGCCCGTCATGACATGTGTCATGACCCGGAAGGTGACACGTCACGCGAGATAAGCCCTGGTCAGCGAAATGCCGGGCCGGCGCTGGGCCGGCGGTCGCCGGGTAAGCGCTGCTCAGCGGGGTAAGCGGCCAGGGTGCGGGCAGGCGGCAGGGGCGCCCGGCGCGGATGGCGTCAGCGGCCGACGGCGTAGCCCTGCATGCCGCGGGGGTTCGCGGCGGCGTACAGCATGCCGTCGCGGCGGGCCACGGCGCTGACCCGGCCCAGCGACCAGGGCGGGTAAACGGCCACCTCATGCCCGCGCCGGCGCAGCTCCGCGATGACCTTCTCGCCCACCCGTTCCTCGACGTCGATGGTGCGCGGCGCCGCCTCCCGCGGGTAGAACGACGACGGGAAGTGCCGGGTGTGGAACTCGGCCGCGTCGATCGCCTGCTGCAGGTTCATGCCGAAGTGCACGTGGTTGAGGAAGAAGGCCAGCGTCCACTGATCCTGCTGGTCCCCGCCGGGCGTGCCGAACGCCAGGTACGGCTCACCGTCACGCAGCGCGAGGCTCGGGGACAGCGTGGTCCGCGGGCGCTTGCCGGGAGCCAGCGTCGCCGGCAGCCGGGGCTCCAGCGTGAACATCTGCGCCCGCGTGCCCAGGCAGAAGCCCAGCGCGGGGACGACCGGCGACGATTGCAGCCAGGCCCCGCTGGGCGTGGCGGAGACGAGGTTGCCGAACCGGTCGGCGACGTCGACGTGGCAGGTGTCCCCGCGCCGGCCGGCGCTGGTCGGCACGGTCGGCTCGCCGGTGCCCGGATCGGGGCGCGGCGCCAGGTGAGGATCGAGGCCCGGGTCGCCGCCCCCGCCCGGACCCCGGGTACGGCCGTGACCGGTGCCGTTGGCGTGGCCGAACGGACCTTCGGCAAAGGCCGGAAGACGTGGCTGCCTTCCTCCCGGCGACCCGGGCACCAGGTCCGCCGACGCGGCCGGGCCCACCAGGCGGCGCCGCTCATCGGAATAGCCGGGTGACAGCAGCTCCCGCAGGGGGACGTCGGTGAACTTCGGGTCGCCGTACCAGGCCTCGCGGTCGGCGAAGGCCAGCTTGGCGCACTCGACGACGGTGTGGATGAAATCGGCGCTGCCCGGGCCCATCGCCGCCAGGTCGAACCCCGCCAGCAACGCCAGCTGCTGCAGGAACACCGGCCCCTGGCCCCAGGGCTGGGTCTTGCAGACGGTCAGGCCCTCGTAGTCGTAGGTGAGCGGCGGCTCCGCGCCCGGCCGCCAGGCGGCGATATCGTCGTAGGCCAGCAGCCCGCCGTTGGGGTGCCCGGTCGAGTCCATCACCTCGGCGAAGTCCAGGTAGTCGGCCAGGGCCTCGGCCACGAAGCCCTCGTAGAAGACGTGCCGGGCCGCCTCGATCTGCTCGTCGCGGCCGCGGGCGGCGGACTCGGCCTCATCGAGGATGCGCTGGTAAGTAGTGGCCAGCTGCGGGTTACTGAACCGGGCGCCCGGGTGCGGCACCTGGCCGCCGGGCAGGTACACCTCGGCGGAGCTGGGCCAATGGTCACGGAATAGCCCGGCGACGCTCGCGATGGCACCGCTGAGAGCCGGGACGACGGGATAGCCGCCGCCGGCGTAGTCGATCGCGTAGCTTATCACGTCGCGCAGGCGCGCGACGCCGTGGTCGCGCAGCAGCAGCAGCCACGCGCCGAACGCGCCCGGCACGCAGGCCGCGAGCAGGCCGTTCCCCGGTATCAGGTCGACGTCGAGGGCGGCGAACGCGCCGAGGGTGGCGGCCCGCGGCGCCGGTCCCTGCCCATCGACCACGAACGTCCCGCCGTGCCGGGCGTCGAAGCCGATGATGGGGACCTCACCGCCGGGGCCGGACAGGTGCGGCTCGACGATCTGCAGCACGAGCCCGGCGGCGACCGCCGCGTCGAAGGCGTTGCCCCCCTTTTCCAGCACGGACATCCCGGCCGCCGAAGCGAGCCAGTGGGTCGAGGCCACCATGCCGAACGTGCCGGCCAGTTCGGGCCGGGTGGTGAACTCGCTGGCTCCCGGCATGTCCAACCTCCACGTCCGTTTCGCGCGTTTCCGTTCCCTCCTATCCCTACCCACCACAACTAGGAAAAAAGGGCCCAACCGCGGAACGTGCCCGGACGTCTGAAGAGGCGGGACGAGATGGCGCCCTCCAGGCGCGCCCGGAAGGGCGCGCCCGGCCAATGCGAAAGGCATGGGGAATGATCACACTTTCTGTCAGCGCGCGGCGGGGCCTGGCCGCCGCCGGGCTCGCCGCCGCGGCGGCCACGGCCGCCGGGTGCGGGTCCTCCGGGAGCACCACGGCGCCGCAGTCGTCCGCCCCGTCTTCGGCGGCTAGTTCCGGAGGCGCCGGCACCGGCGCGGCCCCGGGCTCCAGCACGCCGACGGCCGCCCCGTCATTCCTCCATTCCTCCCCCGTGTCCACCCTGGCCGCGTGCAGCACCTCGGCGCTCTCGGTGAGCCTGGCCACCGACCAGGGCACCGGCGCGGCCGGCAGTACGGCCGTGCCGATCAACTTCACCAACACGTCCGGCGCCGCGTGCGGCCTCTACGGCTACCCCGGCGTCTCGTTCGTCACCGGCCCGGGCGGCAGCCAGATCGGCGCGCCCGCGACGCGCGCCCCGAACGTCTCGTCCGTGTCGGTGACGGTGGCGGCGCATGGCACCGCGCACGCCTGGCTGCAGGTCGCCGAGGCGGGCAACTACCCGGCCGCCACCTGCCACCCGGTGACCGCGAACGGGCTGAAGGTGTACCCGCCGGGCAACACGGCGGCGGCCTATATCGGCCATTCGTTCCCCGCGTGCTCCTCGGCCAAGGTGACGATCCTGAGCGTCATGCCGGTGCGCACCGGCGCGGGTACGCGAGAACAGATGCCCTGACGCCGGCCGCCGGCCGCGGCCGCCCGACCGATGTTCCCGTCCCCCGGCTCCTGACCCCGGTCCGCCGACCCTGGCTCCGGGGGGACGGTAACGTCGGGGAGCATGAATGGCAGTGAACTAGGCCCTCGGGTGCGCGCGCTGTGCGATCTCAACGTGTCGGCGGCCCGTGAGGAGGCCGGGCGGCACGAATACGACGGCATCATTCAGAACCTGTCGCCCGGAGGGGTTCGCCAGGGTCTGGCCGCGCTGGCCGCCGCGCGCGAGGCCAGCCCGGCCCTCCCGGATCCGCACGACGAGGCGCACCTGGTTGCGTTCGAAGACCAGGCCCGGGTCGTCTACGGCCACGTCGAACTGCACCGCAGCAACCCCCTGCTGCACCTCGGCGAGATGGACGTCGCCTGCTACGACCGCGACTACGCGCCCGAGCACGAACGGAACGCGGCCCGCATCGCGCACCTGAGCCAGTGGCCGCACGCCGCCGAGCACGCCATCGAGGCGCTGGACCGGCTCAGCAGGCCGGTCGCGAATTCGCTGGTCGGGGCGGTACGCGGACTCTCGGCGGGGATTCCGGCCGGGACCGAGCCCGCCATCCGGGACGCGGCGCTGGCGGCGCACGCGCGGCTCACCGGCCACGTCGAGCACGCCGCCGCCACCGGGCCCCCGGAGGTCGCGCTGGGCAGCGAGGCGCTGACGGCCCTGCTCAGCAGCGCCGAGGCGATGACGGTGGACCTCGGCCGGCTGGCCGAGCAAGCTGATGCCGAACGGGACAGGCTGCTGGCCCGCCTCGGTGAGGACTGCGCGCTGATCGACCCCGGACGTCCGGCCCTGGAGGTGGCACGCGAACTGGTCCGTGATCACCCGGACGCGGCGGGCGTGATCGAGGCGGCACGGGTCTCGATCCGGCAGGCCATCGACTTCACCCGCGAGAAGAACCTCGTGCCCTACACCGACGGCGAGTGCCTCGTCGGCCTAGCGCCGGAATCGCGGCGCTGGGCCGTGGCCATGATGGCGTGGAACGCCCCCGGCGAGCCGGAGGGGCCCTCGTGGTACTACATCACCCCCCCGGACGAGTCCTGGCCCGAACGTGAGGCCGAGGAGTGGCTGGAGATGTTCAGTGCCACCACGCTGCCGGGTATCACCGTGCACGAGGTCGCGCCGGGGCATTTCTCGCACGGCCGCGCGCTGCGGCACGCGCACGGTGACGTGCGGCGCACCCTCCAGTCAAGCGCGTTCATCGAGGGCTGGGCCCATTACGCGGAGGAACTCTGCGTGGACGAGGGGTTCGGCGGAGATGACCCGCGGTTCGCGATCGGCGTCTGGCTGGAGTCCCTGGTCCGGGTCACCCGGCTGGCCTGCGCCATCGGGGTGCACACGGCGGGGATGACGGTCGAGGAGGCGGCGCGCCGCTTCGAGGCGGACACCCACCTCGCCGGGCCTGCGGCGCTGTCCGAGGCCAGCCGGGCGACGTTCGATCCCACCTACGGGCGCTACACGTGGGGCAAACTCGAAATCCTCCGGCTCCGCGAGCGCGCGCGGAAGGAGTGGGGCGCCGGTTTCACGCTGCACCGGTTCCACAGCGCGATGCTGAACCTGGGCGCGCCGCCGCTCGGCCTGCTCGGCACCGCCGTCGACCAGGGCTGACCGGGGCTAACCGCGCCGGGGGCGATCCCGGGGCTAACCCCGCCGGGGCGATCCCGGGGCCGGGCGGCCGGGGCCCGCCCCTCCGGCGGGCGGGGGCCGCCCCTCCGGAGGGCGGTACGGGGGCACCGGTAACCGCCCTCCACGTCCAAGGCGCTACCGTGAAGGCGTCATCGCAAACGTTCAGGCAAGGGCAAAGGCAATGGTGTTTTCAGGCCGCGCACGCGCGCGGGGACGATCGGCGGCCCGCCGGGCCGCGGCGGCGCTCGCGATCGCGTGCACGCTGGCCACGATGCTGGCGCTGTCCGGCTGCAGCGCGGCGGACACCAAGATCGCGGTGGCCAGCGCATACATCCCGCAGCCGACCACGCCCGGCACGACCGTCGCTTACCTGGATATCCGCAACAACGCCGCGACGGCCGACCACCTGGTGTCGGTCAGCACGAGCGTGGGCGGCCAGGTCAGTTTTCTCGCCCCGGAGGGGGGGATGCGCGCCGGCACGATGATCATGAAACTGGTGCCGGACATCGCCGTTCCCGCCAACAGCCTGATGCGGATGAACCCCAACAGTTACCGCCTGCGCATCACCGGGGCCGGCAACATGCAGGGCGGCAAGGACGTCATCCTGACGCTCAAGTTCGCCCACGCGGGCACGGTCAGCGTCGTGGCCCTCGTCACCGATCCCGAGTCCGGCGGCGGCAGTTACTTCCTGAACTGACGCCCGGCCGCCCGGCGGAAGCCCCACGGGGCGGGGCACTGGCCCCGGGCCCCCCGGGCGGATAAGCCCCGGGCGCGGATAAGCGAGCACAGCCCGGGCCCCGCCCCCGCGGGCGGATAAGCCCCGGGCGCGGATAAGCGAGCACAGCCCGGGCCCCGCCCCTGCGGGCGGATAAGCCCCGGGCGCGGATAAGCGAGCACAGCCCGGCCCCCTGGCGGATAGACCCCCGCCCCGGCCCCCCGGGCGGATACCCCCGGGCACGGATAAGCAAGCACAGCCGACCCCGGCCCCCCGGGCGGATAAGCCCCGGGCGCGAAGGCGGAACACTAACGTCCGTTCAGCAGGGAAGAATTTCCCTCGCTGGAAGGCGGGCAGATGACCGATAGGCGTGCCCGTGTGGCGGTGTCCTCCGGGGTGTAGACGATGAAGCGCGTGCCAGGAAGGACGGAAACCTCCAGTTCACTGACCATGAACCTGAGCTCCCCAGCCTCGGGGTGCCGGAAGATCCGCAGGCGCGTCTGCGCTTCGGCCACCTCGTGGCGCGCCCACAGTTCGGCGAACTCCGAGCTCAGCTCGGCCAGCCGGCGGATGTCCTCCTCCCATTCCGGGTCACCGATGTTCTCGGAGTAGCTGGAGCGGAGCCGGGCCACCAGGTAGCTCACTTCGTCGTCGTAGTTGACGAACTTCTCCCGCGCCGAAGGCTCGGTGATCCCGCACCACAGCAGGTTCCGGTGGATACACGGCATCGAGTGCCAGTCACGGAAGACGGCCTGGTGCCCGTCATTGGATTCCAGCACGTCGAACCGGCCGTTCACGAGGACGGCCGGGCAGGGGCTGAACGAGCTGAGGATGTCGAGCACGACGGTCGGCACGACGGCCGAATCCACGAACGTGCGCAGCGGCGTCGCCTCGGCGAGCCGGTACAGGTGCTCCCGTTCGGCCAGGTCGAGGCGGAGCGTCCGCGCCACGGCGTCGAGCACCTGCATACTCGCATTGATGGGGCGTCCCTGCTCGAGCCAGGTGTACCAGGTGATGCCCACCCCGGCCAGCAGCGCCAGCTCCTCGCGGCGCAGCCCCGGCGTGCGGCGGCGCGGACCCGGTGGCAGCCCGACCTGCTCCGGGCTCAGCCGTTCACGCCGGGCGCGCAGGAACTGTGCCAGCTCGGCCCGGCGGCGCGCCTTGCCGCCCGTCCGGCGTGCGGTGTCCTGAATGACCATGAGCCTCCTCTCGCCCGGAGGGGGGAGCTTCTCAGCACGAAATCAACTTAACGCGGGGCACTGACATTCCGGGCTCCTCGCTCAGCCAGG
>Ga0182014_10005325_pt1 | contig 14333 bp, 8 predicted proteins | sample 612S2DmetaG_FD_120489 | JGI IMG/M metagenome (GOLD analysis project Ga0182014, IMG submission 120489) | Permafrost microbial communities from Stordalen Mire, Sweden - 612S2D metaG | ecosystem: Environmental > Terrestrial > Soil > Wetlands > Permafrost | place: Sweden: Stordalen | collected... | reverse complement strand
TACCGACCTTGGGCGGCGACCAATTTGGCCAGCGACTGCTGGGCCTCCGCCTTCGACCAGGTGGGCCACAGCAGGTAGGCGACCAGTGCCACCGAGCCGCCGATCACCGAGTCGACGAGTCGGTAGCCGGCCAGGGCGAGGGTGGCGGGCTGACCGACGCCTGTCAGTATCAGCACCAGGCCGGTGAGGAACGCCACCCCCAACGCGTAGTTCGACTGGTAGAAGCTGAATGCGCCCCAGCCGGTGAGGGCCACCAGAACAACGACGGCCGCCGCGCCCGGATGCAACCCGCCGACGATGGCGCCAATGGCCCCGACGCCCACCACCGTGCCACCGACCCGGGCCAGACCGCGGCTCATGGTTGCCGTGTAGTCGGGTCGGAGCACGACCGCGGCGCTGAGGGCGATCCAGTAGGAACGGGCCAGACCGGAGTGCTGGAAGCCGATGTCGAGCACCGGGACCACGACGGCCAGCCGGACGGCGTGGCGGAAGGCGGGGGACGTCGTGGTCAGGTTCTCGGCCAGGACGCCCCAGATGGTCCTCAGGTCTGCGGCCACCGGGCGGGCCCTGGGCCGCCCGACCCGGAGGACCGACCCGGCTGGTGCATCGGTTGCCCGGCCCACCAGCCTGGCCGCGGCCCGGAGCTGGCCGCGGAGCGATCGGAAGTGGGCCAGTACGAGCGCAGTCGCCCCACCGGCCCACGGTCGGAGGCCGATCCCTGCCTCGAGATCGTCCATGGCCTGGCGGAACGCGAGCCACGCGCCCGCTTCCGGATCCAGCGGCGGGTGACCCCTCGACCCGGAGCCGGTCACGGCGTCAGAGATCGCCAGAAGGAACAGGTGTAGCTTCTCGCGGACCCGGTCGAGGGCCTGATCGGATTCGAGCTCGTCGGGCAAGCGGCGGACCAGGCCGCCGATGGCGATCAGCTCGAGTCGCATGCGACGGGCCTCGTCGACCATGCCCCGCAGTGCCTGAACGTCCGGGCGTCCGAAGAGGGCACCGGATCCCAGCAGGGTCTGGGCCGTGTCGGCGGAGCGGGCGGCCGCCGGGCTCGACTCCTTTCGTCCACCGGCCAACTCGGCGAGCTGCCGGTAGACAAGAGCGGTGGCGCTGCGCTGTGGACGGAGACCGAAGGGGACACGCACCACCAGCTGCACAGCCGTCTGGACGGCACCACCCACCAGGACGGCGAGGGCCAGAGCCACGGATGCGCCGACCGAGTGCGGGGCCCGGCCGAAGATGATGATGGCCATGACCCCCTGGATCCCCACCACCGACCGCGCCGGCCCGAGGGCGACCACCAGGCCCCCCACGAAGCACCAGACCACCAGTGTCGAGATGTGGAGCCAGCCCACGCCGGCGCAGGCACTCCCGACCAGAGCGGAGACGGCCAGGCCGAGGGTGTCCAGAGCCATGGCTGACGCGGCGAGTCGTGGGCCGTTGATACGTGCTGCCAGGCCGACGAAGAGGGCACCGAGGGCGAGGCCGGACGTGACCGTCGGCGACCACAAGGCCAGGCCCAGGGCGAAGAGCACGGTCACCGGGACGGCCGTCACCGCGCCGGCCACAGGCGCCACCAAGGAGGCGTCCAGCCGGATGGCCGACCTCACGGCGTCGTGCATCGGATGTCGGGCGGTTGATTCGGGCACCTTCCACACTCTGTCACGGCGCCCGCTCGCCGAGCCCGGTCACACAGGACCGGCTCCGATCACCGGTTGGCCCCTGCCGGTCCACGTCCACTCCACCTGGACGGGGCCGCCGCGCCTCATGCCGTGGTGGCGATGCCCCCGTCGACCGGGATGACAGCCCCGGTCAGGTAGGACCCGGCCCGCGACGCCAGGAAGATGGCCACCCCGGCCATGTCGTCGGGCCGGCCGATGCGCTCGAGGGGTGCGGCTGCCGCGATCTGGTCGCCGAATGCCTCGAGGGTCGCCGCCATCATCTTGGACTCGAAGGGTCCCGGTGCCACCGCGTTGACGGTGATGGTCGGGGCCAGGCGCTTGGCCAGGTGGCGGGTGAGCTGGTGCACGGCCGCCTTCGACGCCGAGTACGAGTAGGACTCGAGGACCGGGACGTGGATGCCGTCGATCGAGCCGATGTTGATCACCCGGGACGGCTGGTCCGCCGTTGCCCCGGCCTCGAGCAGCGGGAGGAAGAACTTGGTGGTGTGGAAGACGCCCTGGACGTTGAGATTGAGGACCCGGTCCCACGACGCCGTGTCGTGCTCGGCCAGGGGGGCGCCCCAGGTGGCGCCGGCGTTGTTGACCAGCACGTCGACCCGACCGTGGTGGGCCGAAACCGCGTCGGCCAATTGGCGGGCCCCCTCCTCCGAGGACAGGTCGGCTGCGAAGCCCGAGCACGCCCCGAAGTCGGACAGCTCGGCCACAGTGGCCTGCACCGCATGGGCCTTCCGGGACGCCACGATCACGGTGGCCCCGGCTGCGACGAAGCCGGCAGCGATCATGTGCCCGATGCCGCGGGTGCCGCCGGTGACCACCACGGTCTTCCCGGCCACGGAGAAGAGGTCGGCAGGGGGAGTGGACAAGGCGGGATCGCTCATGGCGTCCGACGGTAGTGCACGCGGTCGGCCGTTGTTAGGGTGCTCCGGGCGGGGGTTCCCCTGCCCCTGTTGACCCTCGACAGCGTGGGCCCGACCCTGATGGCCCTGGGCACGCCGGAACAGAAGGAGCGCATCCTGTCGGGCATCCTCCGGGGGAGGTCCACTTCTCCATCGGCTACACCGAACCGAGCGCCGGCACCGATCTGGCGGCGCTTCGGACACAGGCCGGGCGCGACGGTGACGAGCACGACGCCCGGAGCCAGACCATCTTCACGTCCGGGGGCGTCACCAACGAGGTCCGGCGCGACATCATCGCCATGGTCGGCCTCTGCATGCCCCGTGCCCCTCGATAACGGTCGGTGGTCCGCCCTACACTTCGAACACGCGAAGCAGTCGGCCCGGTTGGGCGCTGGACAGGAGGACCCCCATGAACGTCGCACCGGTGAACGGGCAGCAGATCGCCTATGACGACACCGGGGGAGACGGTCCGGCCATCGTGCTGGCCCATGGATTCCTCATGGACCGCACCATGTTCGCGCCCCAGGTGGCGGCGCTCCGTGACGACTACCGGGTGATCACCTGGGACCAGCGGGGCTTCGGCGACACGATCCACGACGGCCGACCATTCACGTATTGGGACTCGGCCGCGGACTCCATCGCCCTGCTCGACCATCTGGGCATCGACCAGGCCATTGTCGGCGGCATGTCCCAGGGAGGGTTCATCTCCCTGCGGGTGGCGCTGCTGGCGCCCGAGCGGGTCCGGGCCCTGATCCTCATGGACACCCAGGCCGGTACCGAGAATACCGAGGTGATCCCCCTCTACCAGGGCATGATCGACGAGTGGGTGGCCAACGGCCCCAGCGACGAGCTGGTCGCGGCCACCGCAGGCCTGATCCTGGGGGAGCCCGGGCTCAATGAGGAGTGGGCCGTGAAATGGAAGGCCCGCCCCCGGGAGGTCCTGGCCCTTTGCGGGCAGGCGCTGCTGACCCGGGACGACATCACGGGCCGGCTGGGCGAGATCGCCGCCCCCGCCTTGGTTGTCCACGGTACGGCCGACCTGTCGATCTCCATGGACAAGGCGGAGGCGCTGGCCGCCGGGTTGCCGGGCAGCGGGGGAGTGGTGCGGATCGAGGGCGGCACCCACGCTGCCAACCTGACCCATCCCGGGCCGGTCAACGAGGCCATCGTGGCCTTCGTCGGCGCGCTGCCCGCCTGAGGCCCACCGCTCGGCGAGCATGCCGGTGCCCAGGGCGTTCGCACCGCGTGAGCTGGTGGGATCGACTTCTCCTCGGTCGACAACGTGCCGGCTCCGGTGAGGCCGCTGGGTGGCCGTGCCACCTCGTCCCGGCGCATCCTCCAGGAGGTGCTGTTCGACACCGATGCCCATGTGAGTGCCGAGGACCTTGCTGCCGCGGTGCAGGCCCGGGCGGTAAAGGAGGAGCTGGGCTTCACGATCGATCCCCGCCACTCCACCATCCCGGGGTGCTGCCGCGTCCGTTGGTGACGGCAGGGCGGTCCCGTCACCGCCGGGCCGCCTCCGGCCGAACCCTCAGGGCCGGGCGGTGAATTCGGCCAGTGCGCCGAGCTGCTCGGCGGTACCGACGCTGATGAGGACGTCGCCGGCCTCGATGGTGTCCTCGGGCGAAGGGTTGGTGAGGAACGTGCCGTCGGGGCGCCGGATGGCCAGCACCAGGGCCCCCGTGCGGTCGCGCAGGTGCGCCGACCGCAGCGTCGCGCCGGACAGTGGCGAGACGTCGGACACGATCAGTTCCTCCAGGCGGAACTTGAGAGTGCCGTCGTGCATGACCACGTCCACGAAGTCCACCACGTGGGGTTGGAGCACGAACGACGCCATGCGGTCGCCGCCGAGCTGCTGGGGGTTCACCACCCGGTCGGCGCCGGCGCGCACCAGCTTGGGCTCGGAAAACTCGCTGCGGGCGCGGGCGATGATCTGGATGTCCGGTCGCATCGACTTGCCGGCGACGGTCACATAGAGGTTGTCCGCGTCGGTGTCGAGGGCGGCCACCAAGGTGGAGGCCCGGTCGATTCCGGCCTGGCCGAGGACGTCGTCGTCGGTGGCGTCCCCACAGATGTGCGCGTACGGCACCTCGCTCAGCCGTGCCGCGTCACGGTCGATGACGACGACGTCCCGCCCGGCATTCATCAGGAAATGGGCGACCTCCCGCCCCACTCGCCCCCATCCGCAGACGATCACATGCCTATCCATCCGGGCGATGTCACGTTCCATCCTGCGCCTCCTCACGAGGTCTCGCATATGGCCCTCGATGAGCACCTCGAGGACGACCGAAAAGGTGTAGAGCGCGGTGCCCACGCCCACCAGGATGAGGACGATGGTGAAGGCCCTGCTGCCCGACGTCAGTGGGCGCGGGGAGGTGAACCCCACCGTCGTGACGGTGATGACGGTCTGGTAGACGGCGTCGAGCAGATCGAATCCGAAGAGCAGGTACCCCACGGTGCCCGCCACGAGCACCAGTGTCAGGGCGCCCAGGCCAATCCTCACCCTCCTGAACGGGTCGCGCATCGGCTCCATCATGCCCGAGTGGCGCAGTGGCGCAGTAACTGGCCCGCGTTCCGCCGACGGTCCGGGATCCGGCCAGCGACCCGTCTCTCACGAGAGGCCGATCACGTCCCCGTTCTCGTCGATGTCGATGTGCTCAGCGGCCGGGTGCGAGCCCAGCCCGGGCATCGTGCGCATGTCGCCGCAGATCGCGTAGACGAAGCCGGCCCCGGCCGACACCCGCACCTCGTGGACCGGTAGCCGCCATCCTGTCGGCGCCCCCTTGAGGCTCGGGTCGGAGGAGATGGAGAGGTGGGTCTTGGCGATGCACACAGGAAGGTCCCTGAAGCCGTTCGCCTCGAAGAGGTCGAGTCGACGGGCGGCGGTCGGCAGGTAGTCGACGCCGTCGGCACCGTAGATGTCGGCGGCGATCGTCTCGATCTTCTCGCGGAGCGATGCGCCGGTCGGGTAGAGGAACCGGAAGTCGCTGGGCTCCTCGGCGGCCGCCACCACGGCCTCCGCCAGTGCCATCGCCCCAACCCCGCCGTCCTGGAAGTTGGTGGTGACGGCACACCTGACGCCCATCGACTCGGCCAGCTCCCGGATGACGTCGTGCTCGGACGCGAAGTCCTCGAGGAATGCGTTGACGGCGACGACTGGGGTCACCCCGTGGAGGAGCACGTTCTCTACCTGCTTGCGCAGGTTGGACCCTCCGGCGAGCACCTCGCCCGGGTTCTCCTCCAGCATGGCCGGAGGCAGGGGCTTCCCTGCGATGACCCGGTGCACTCCGGAATGGGACTTGAGGGCCCGCACGGTGGCGACGATCACCGCCGCGTCCGGCACCAGCCCCGACTCGCGGCACTTGATGTTGAAGAACCGCTCCGCACCCATGTCGGCGCCGAAGCCCGCCTCCGTGATGAGGTAGTCGCCGGTGCGGATGCCGACGAGGTCGGCGATGACCGACGAGTTTCCCTGGGCTATGTTCCCGAAGGGCCCGGCGTGGACCAGAACCGGCGTGTTCTCCAGCGTCTGCACCAGGTTCGGTTTGATGGCGTCCCGCATGATGACCGCCATGGCACCCGCCGCCCGTAGGTCCTCGGCGGTCACCGGCTTCCGGTCCGTGTCGAACCCGACGACGATCCGGCCCAGGCGTCGGCGCATGTCCTGCAGCGAGGTCGAGAGGGCGAGGATCGCCATTACCTCCGAGGCCGCGCTGATGTCGAACCCTGTCTGGCGGGGCACGCCGTCCTGGCTGGTGCCGAGCCCGACGACGATGTTCCGCAACGCCCGGTCGTTGACGTCGAGCGCCCGGCGCCAGGTGATGCTGTTCGGATCGATCCGGAGGGAATTCCCCTGGTAGAGATGGTTGTCGAGCATTGCGGAGAGCATGTTGTGCGCCGCGGTCACCGCATGTATGTCGCCCGTCAGGTGCAAGTTGAGCGCCTCGAAGGGCGCAGCCTGGCTGTAGCCTCCGCCGGCGGCTCCTCCCTTGATCCCGAAGGTGGGGCCCATCGAGGACTGTCGGATGGCGGCGGTGGCGCGTATGCCGATGTGGGCCATGCCCTGGGCCAGGCCCAGCGTGGTCGTGGTCTTGCCCTCGCCGAGTGGCGTCGGGGTGACGGCGGTCACCACCACGTACCGGGCCGTCGGCCGGTCGGCGAGGGCCGTGATGGCGTCGAGCCCGACCTTGGCGACGAACCCGCCGTACGGCTCGAGGAGTTCGGTCGGAATGCCGATCTCCTCGGCGATGGCGGCCACAGGCTTGAGCGAGGCCTTGCGGGCGATCTCGAGCGCCGAGAGCCGGTCGTCCTGGCACGCTGTCGGCATGCTGTCCCTTCCCTCTGCGGGCATTGTCCCTCCTCGTCCCGTGGGACCAAAGTGTGCCACGCCGACCCCGGCGGCCCCGGCGGCCCGACCGCCTCCTGGCGTGTCGGTAGCGGCGACGGTCGCCCGGATGTGGTCGACTCGCAGTGCGCAGCGTTCCGGGCCGGAGGGGAGCACATCGATGGAGATCCGTTCGATCGCCGTGGACCTTGCCCGGGTTCGGGGACGATCGTCGGCTGCAACGGGGACATGGTCCCCGGACGGGGCGTCCCCGTTCGGTCCGGGCATCGTGCGTGCCGGGCCGATCGAGGTCCGGGTCGACTCGGTCGCCCTCGGCTCGGGGGTCCGTCACGATCTGGTTCTGCGCTGCCCGGAAGGTCCTGGGTGCCGGGAGGTAGCCCTCGATCGGGTCCGCCTGCAGTTGCGCAGCCGGCCGAGCCGTGTCCTCGAGCATGGGTGGCAGAGCTGGTCGTCCGTCTCCAGACGCGACGTCGACCGGGTGGCACCCACCCGGCGCATCGCCCCGACGTGGGTGCGCAGCATCTACCATGCTGCCCCCGAGCTGGCCGGACGGGCAGTGGTCGGCGATCAGTTCCTCCTCGCCTCCGACGGCTGCGGGCCTCGTGGGACCGAAGGGGGCATCGCCGGCTTCCTCGACGGCCGCCGCCACCTCTCGTCTGTCGTCGCATCGCGCCGCGGCGTGGTGGCACTGGCCCTGCTCGACGGGATCTCGCTCGCCCCCGGCGAGGAGTGGGCACTCGATCCGCTGTGGCTGGCCGAGGGCGACCCGGGTCCGCTCTACTCCGAGTACCTCGACCACTGGGCCGTCGTGGCCGACGCCCGCGCTTCGGGGCCGAGTCCCCTGGGTTGGGGCTCGTGGTACCACTACTTCTGGAAGGTCGCGCCCGCCGACGTCCGCGCCAACCTGGCTGTGGCCGGGCGCCACGGATTCGAGCTGTTCCAGCTCGATGACGGCTACCAGCGTGCGGTGGGCGACTGGCTGGACCCGAACCCGAGGTTCGCTCCCCGCCACGTCCCCGAGCTGGCCGCCGAGATCTCCGGGGCGGGGATGCAGCCAGGGATCTGGACGGCACCGTTCTTGGCTTCGCCGAAGAGCAAGCTGGCCCGCGACCACCCGGAGTGGCTGGCCGGTCGCAAGCCGATGAGCGGTGCATCGGGCACTCACTCGACCCGATCGTGCCGGGCCATGTGGAACCCCCGGGCCTGGAAGGGTTGGGCCCTCACCCTCGACACGACCCATCCCGGGCTGCTCGACCATCTGCGTCACACGTTCGCGGCCCTGGTAGCCGACGGGTGGACCTATCACAAGATCGACTTCTGCTACGCGGCCGCCGTCCGGGCCACCCGAGCCGGGGACGGCCGGGTGACCAGGGCTCAGGCGCTCCGGGCCGGTCTCGATGCCGTGCGTGACGGTATCGGCGACGCGTCGGTGCTGGTCGGTTGCGGGATGCCCCTGGGGCAGGCGGTCGGCGTGGTCGACATCATGCGGGTCTCGGCCGACACCGCACCCTCCTGGCGGCCTGGACCCGTCCGGTTGCCCGGCTACCCCGACCTCGCTCCATCGGCCATCGCCGCGCTGCAGGCCAGTGTCCTGCGGGCCCCGATGCACCGCCGGCTCTGGGTGAACGATCCCGACTGCCTGCTGCTCCGGGAGGACCACACCCGGCTCAGTGACGACCAGCGACGCATCCTGGTCGCGGCCAACATCGGGACGGGTGCTTTCACGATGGTGTCCGACGACCTCACCACCTACGGAACCGCCCAGTGGGAGCTGTTGGACCGGCTGCGCTCCCTCCATCCCGTGGCCGACGTACCACTCGACATGGCCGAACCCTTTGCCACCGCGCCGGCGATCACCGGAGGCACCGGCACCCGCCTCGAGGTCGACTGGGCGGGCGGGCCGCCCCGACCGCCGGACGCAGGCGCCCGGGGCGCCCGGCCTGCACCGCCCCCCGACGAGGGGCGGCCTGCGTCGTTCCTCGGGGGAGGCCGGCCCGGCACCGGCCCGTGGGCCCGGTGGTGGGGTCCCGCAGGGCCACCTGACGCCTAGAGACCACCCACGTGCGGCGGTCCAGGTATCGCGGCCGCTTGCCCGGATCGGTGCACGCCGGCCCCGGAGGGACCCGGACCCTGGTCGGCCGGGCCGCGGTCGCCCACGATGGCCCACGATGGGCCACAATGGTGAGGAACAGCACGAGGAGGGGACATGAAATCAGTGGTCTGGTTCGCGGAGGTCGGTGTCGCCGACGTGGCGACCGTCGGCGGCAAAGGTGCGAATCTCGGTGAGCTCACGGGAGCCGGCCTGCCGGTGCCGCCGGGCTTCGTCATCACCAGCGAGGCGTATCTCGACGCCATCGAGCGCACCGGCACCCGTGCCAAGCTCGGCGAGATCCTCAAGGGTCTGGATCCCCGGGACCTGGGGAACCTCGCCGAGGTCGCCGAACAGGCCGAGTCCCTGGTCCGCGAGACGCCGCTCCCGCCGGAGCTGGCCAAAGCGGTGCTCGATGGGTATCACAAGCTTGGCGACGGGCTCCGGGTGGCGGTGCGCTCCTCCGGTACGGGCGAGGACACCTCGGGCACCTCGTTCGCCGGCATGAACGTGACCTACACCAATGTGGCCGGGGACGAAGAGCTCCTGCGCCGGGTCGTCGACTGCTGGTCGTCGATCTACGGCCAGCGGGTCATCGCCTATCGGGCCATCGAGCAGGTGACCGACGAGCCGGCATTGGCGGTCATCATCCAGGAGATGGTCCCGTCCGAATACTCGGGCGTGATGTTTACCGCCGACCCGTCCACCAACGCAACCGACCGCATCGTCATCGAAGCGGCCTTCGGTCAGGGGGAGGTGGTGGTCTCCGGCCTCGTCGAGCCGGACACCTATGTGGTGGCCAAGGACGGCCCGCGACTGGTGAGTGTCCGGGTCGGGCACCAGGCCATGAAGATCGTCCGGGGTGCCAGCGGGGAGGACGAAGAGATCCAGCTGTCCGCCGAGGAGGGCGGACGGCGGGTGCTCACGGACGACGAGATCCTGAAGCTCGCCGAGCTCGGCCTGGCTGTCGAGCGCCACTACGGGTCGCCCCAGGACACCGAATGGGCGGTGGCGGGTGGGGAGACGTACCTCGTCCAGTCCCGGCCGATCACCACGCTGGGCGTCAGCACGGAGCCCAAGCCTGGCGACGGGCGCGTGCTCGTCAGTGGCCTCGCCGCCTCGAAGGGCATGGCATCGGGGCCGGTGCGGGTCCTGCTTTCGCCTGACCAAGGCGACCGCCTGCTCGACGGCGAGGTGCTGGTGGCCCCCATGACCAGCCCGGACTGGGTGCCGGCCATGCGACGGGCCGCGGCCCTGGTGACCGACGGTGGGGGCATGACGTGCCACGCCGCCATCGTGTCGCGCGAGCTCGGCGTGCCCTGTGTGGTGGGCACCCGCACGGCGACGGCGGTGCTTCGGGACGGCGAGGAGGTCACCGTCGACGGAGCGCGCGGCCGGGTGATCGAGGGAATCGTCACCGGACCGGCGGCCCCGGTTTCCCCGGCCGCCGGCGCGGGCGGGCCCCCGGGAGCGGCCGGAACGGACAGCGTGCTCGCCACCCGGCTCTACGTGAACCTCGCGGTGGCCGACCATGCCGAGGAGGTGGCGGCCATGGACGTGGACGGCGTGGGGCTGCTGCGGGCCGAGTTCATGGTGGCGGACGCCCTCGCCGGCGTGCACCCCCGCCTCCTCATGCAACGGGGCGAGGAGCAGACGTTCGTCGACAAGATGTCCGACTCGCTGTTGCGGATCACCCGGGCCTTCGCCCCCCGGCCCGTGGTCTACCGGAGCATCGACTTCCGCAGCAACGAGTTCCGCGGCCTCGAGGGCGGTGACGAGTTCGAGCCGCAGGAGGAGAACCCGATGATCGGCTATCGGGGCTGCTTCCGCTACGTCGACCAGCCCGACCTCTTCGACTTGGAGCTCGACATCCTGGGCCGGGTGGCGGCAGAGACGCCGAACCTGCGCCTCATGATCCCGTTCGTGCGCACGGCCTGGGAGCTCGAGCGCTGTCTCGAGATCGTGGAGAACCATCCCCAGGCCCGGGGGCTCCCGACCTGGGTGATGGCCGAAGTTCCCTCGGTCGCCTACTGGATCCCCACCTACGCCAAGATGGGGATCGAGGGGGTCTCGATCGGGAGTAACGACCTCACCCAGCTCACGCTCGGGGTCGACAGGGACTCGGCGGTGTTGGCCGAGCTCTTCGACGAGTCGGACCCTGCGGTCCTCGATGCCATCACCAGGATCATCGGGGCGTGCCAGGACTCGGGGATCACCTCGTCGCTGTGCGGCCAGGCCCCGTCCAACCGGCCGGAGTTCGCCGAATTCCTCGTGCGCCTCGGGATCACCTCGGTGTCGGTCAACCCCGACTCGGCAACCTCGGTGCGCCAGGCGATGGCCACCGCCGAGTGGCGGATGGTGCTCGAGGCAGCCACGCCGGGTCGGGCCACCTCCGCACCGGCACTGGCGCCGAGGCACCGGCTGTCCGGTGGCCGCGGCCCGATGGCCGGGTGAGGCGGCCGGCTCAGATTCGCTCGGGGATCATGTCGATGGCGCCGCACGGGCACTCCGTGGCGCAGATCCCGCAGCCCTTGCAAAAGTCGTAGTCGAACTTGTAGCGCTCGGACGGGCCGAGCTTGATCACGGCGTTGTCCGGGCAGACGCCGAAGCAGTTGTCGCATTCGAAGCAGTTGCCGCAGGAAAGGCAGCGCCGGGCCTCGAAGAGCGCGTTCTCCTCGTTGAGGCCCTCGACAACCTCGTCGAAGGTGCTCTGCCGCCGCGCCCGCTCGAGCTCGGGGCGCTTCGTGCGCGGCGCGTCCGAGAAGTACCAGGTGTTGAGGCGGTCGAACGAGGCGAGCTCGTGCCGGCCCGGTTGGTCAGGCTCCTCACCGGAGATGTAGGCATCGATGCTCCGGGCCGCCCGTTTGCCGTGCCCGATGGCCACAGTCGCTGTGCGTGGGGAGGGCACCGCGTCACCACCGGCGAAGATGCCACTCTCGCCCGTCATCATCGTGGGAAGGACCTCGACGACACCGTCGTCGACGACCACGTTCGGGGCCTCGTCGATCAGGGAGAGGTCGGTGTCCTGGCCGAGCGCCAGGATCAGCGAGTCGGCACCGAGGTCCTCGAACTCGCCTGTCGGCTGGGGGAAGCCCTCGTCGTCGAGGCGCATCTTCTCCAACACGAGGCGGTCGTCCTCGAAGCTGTTCACGGTGGAGAGCCAGCGCATCGTGATCCCTTCGTCGAGCGCTTCTTCGAGCTCTTCCCCGTGAGCGGGCATGCGATCCCGGTTGCGGCGGTAGACGATGACCGCGTCGGTGGCACCGAGACGGCGCGCCGTGCGGGCGGCGTCGAGTGCGGTGTCCCCGCCGCCGTAGACGACCACCCGCCGCCCGAGCATGGGCGGGTCGTCGTCGGCGACCCGGTGGAGGAGCGAGACGGCGTCGAGAATTCGGGACGAGTCGCCGGCCGGGATGTCGACACGCCGTCCGAGCTGGGCACCGACGGCAAGGAAGACGGCGTCGAAGCCCCCCTCGTCCCGTTCGCGTCGGATGTCATCGACGGTGTGGTCGAGGACGACGTCGACCCCCTGGGCGACGATCCGTGCGATCTCGGCATCGAGGACGGCCCGGGGGAGTCGGTAGGCGGGGATGCCGTACCGCATCATGCCCCCGAGCTTCGGGGCCGAGTCGACGAGGGAGACGGAGTGTCCGAGGCGCTTCAGATGGTAGGTGGCACTGAGCCCGGCGGGCCCGGCTCCGACGACGAGGACGCGCTTGCCGCTGTCGGGTCCCGCCGCCGGCAAGGACCAGCCGCGCTCGATGGCGTGGTCACCGAGGAACCGCTCGACGGCGTTGATGCCCACCGCCTCGTCGAGCTGGACGCGGTTGCACGACGTCTCGCAGGGGTGGTAGCAGATGCGACCCATCACCGCCGGGAACGGATTGTCCTCGACGAGCAGACGCCACGCCGCTTCGTAGTCACCGGGCTCGGACTGGTAGAGCCAGCCCTGGATGTCCTCGCCTGCCGGGCAGGCGTCGTTGCACGGCGGCAGCCGGTCGACGTAGACGGGTCGCTCGACGCGCCACGAACCGGTCCGGTTGGCATGGCTCGAACCGACGTCGAGAGTGATCGCGAACGGGCGTTCCATTACACGTCCACCCCCTTGGGGTCGATGTCGGCCGGTTCCTCGGCCAGCAGGCCGTAGGTGGTGATGTTCCGATCCGCCATTGCCTGGATGCGGGCGATGATGTCGGTGCGGGGGTGCTTGCCGAAGAGATGGGCATAGCGGCCCTGGATCGACAGGTACTCCTCGACGGGCGTCCGGTGGCGGATCGGCGAGATGCCGGTGACCTTGCCGTCCACGGCCTCGAACACCGGGAAGAGCCCGGTCTCCTTGGCCAGTCGGGCCACCCGGATGGTGTCGGACGACGCCGAGCCCCATCCGAGGGGGCAGGGGACCAGGATGTGCAGGTAGCGGGCTCCGTGGACCTGCATCGCCCGCTCGACTTTGTCCTCGAGGTCGTGGAGGTCGGCAACCGTCGCGGTGGCCACGTAGGGGATGTCGTGTGCCATGGCGATGCGGGGGAGATCCTTGCCCTGTCCGAAGGCGTTACCCGCCTCCGACCCGATCGCCTCGGTGGTGGCCGTGCGGGCTGCCGGCGGTGTCGCACCCGAGCGCTGCACCCCGGTGTTCATGTACGCCTCGTTGTCGTAGCAGATGAAGAGGACGTCGTCGTTGCGCTCGAACATCCCCGAGAGGCATCCGAACCCGATGTCGACCGTCCCGCCGTCACCGGCCTGTGCCACCACGCGCACATCGGACCTCCCCTTGACCTTCAACGCCGCAGCGACGCCGGTGGCGACGGCCGGCGCATTGCCGAACAGCGAGTGGAGCCACGGGATGCGCCATGACGTCTCGGGGTAGGGGGTGGAGAACACTTCGAGGCAACCAGTGGCGTTCACAGCCACGAGCCGGCCCTGGCTGGCCCGCATGGCCGCGTCGATGGCGTAGCGGGCGCCCAGAGCCTCGCCGCATCCCTGGCAGGCCCGATGTCCCGAGTCCAACGAGTTGGTGCGGTTCGGGTCGGACTGGACCGTCCGTCCGTCGTCATCGAGCAGACGGTTGCCGACGGCAAAGCTCCCGACCTGGTAGAAGTGGATGGGCTGCGTGGTCATGATCCCTCCTCAGTCGATCCGGGAGGCGACAGTCCCGAGGTCCCGGAGGATGTTCTCTGCGGATGGGCCGGACCGTCGGGTCGTCGTCATACGTGTGCGCTCACGCTCGACGATCTCATGGTCGAGATCGAGGAAGGTGAGGGAGTCGAGCTCGTCCAGGGCGGCGGCGGCGAACGCCTGCTCCAACGAGCGACTGGTGATGG
>Ga0182014_10005324_pt1 | contig 14333 bp, 15 predicted proteins | sample 612S2DmetaG_FD_120489 | JGI IMG/M metagenome (GOLD analysis project Ga0182014, IMG submission 120489) | Permafrost microbial communities from Stordalen Mire, Sweden - 612S2D metaG | ecosystem: Environmental > Terrestrial > Soil > Wetlands > Permafrost | place: Sweden: Stordalen | collected... | reverse complement strand
GACAACACCACGTTTCCGCTTCCAGTGTAACCAGTGGTACTTAACGGAATTACTACGCCGTTGGAGTTGGAAAGGCTGGCGACAGTAACTGGATACAACATCGAAATACTACGCGTCTCGTTCGTATCTGCATTAGCTATGGTTAAAACAGAAGTCGGAGATGAACCACTTCCTACAATATTCGTAAATGTCCAATTTGAACTTATAGGTTGGCTAGTCGATGTAGAGTAATAGCTTCCCGCAATGTACAAGTTGTTACTATTGTAGTTGGTCAACGAAGTTGCCGCCGCTTGCGGCCTGACAGTTACAGTACCATACAAATCAATGGTGTTTCCCGCTCCTGATGTCCCAAAAGTAGTGTTACCTGTAAAATTTGCCGTTGTTCCCGTCAAGCCTCCCGTCAATGTTCCACCAGACAGCGGAAGATAACTTCCTAATGTAGAAGACAACACTACACTCCCGCTGCCGGTCGTTGCAATATCTCCTAGAGTCCCTCCATTGTTATAAAGCACATGCCCAGTCGTGCTGCCGCTCACCGTGGTCGTGCCCACCGTAATGCCCGAAGCCGAAGCGGTAACAGTGCACGAACTGCCCAGTGTGCAGGTCTGCCCATTCACGGTTGTCGAAGTAGATGGCGTGCCAGTCAACTGACTATACGGCAGTGAGAGCGCCGACAGCGTCGTTAATGTAGAGTTTCTTGTCGCCGTGATATTAGCCGCTGTGCCTGTCGTGTTCTGGTTCCACGTTGGAACCGTACCTGACAAAGCCGAGTACGGAATGGTGGCGACTGTGCCAAGTGCTCCAGACGCGTTATTGGTCACGTAGCCAGCAGTGGTCAGCCCCGAATCCGTGATTCCACCCGCATGTAGACTAGCGTTTGCCGACGCTGAGCCTAGATACACATCGGTTACGCTGCTGTTGCCGATAACCGCTGTGTTGCTCCCTGCTCCGATTGCGCTATAGCCAATCACAATCTCGTTCGTATCGCTGGCAGCAGCAGCTTTGGTAAAGTTTCCTTCAAACACTGAATTGCTCGAATTGATATTTCCTGTCGTGCCGTCCGCAAGATACCAGCCAGATTGAAGCCCAATGGCAATGTTGGAGTTGCCGGTGGTGTTGTCATAGAGCGCAGTATACCCATTCGCGGTGTTGTCGGAGCCGGTGGTGTTGGAGAAGAGCGCATACATCCCATTCGCGGTGTTGTTGACGCCGGTGCCATTCAGGTTTCCCGCTCCACCAGAGTAGTAGTTATTGAGTGATGTCTGCGACTGGAGAGCAGGAACCCCATTTAACAAAACACCGTTCGAACCTATAGTCGTTGGTGTCGCAGTGCCAGCCGCGACGGCGCCTGAGAACGATGCGCTGGTGCCGTTGAGTGCGCCGGTCAGCGTGCCGCCCGTTGTAGGAAGATTTTTCACCCAACCAGAATTCGTACACTTGTACTCGACATTATTCGTCGTGTCCTGATAAGACTGTCCCCACTCTGCGCCATAAGGATAGACGGTGTAGTTTCCATTTTGCGTACAGGTGATCGTTGGCGCACCCGATCCAGTCAGAAGGTTCCATGCGACCTGATAGGTTGGATCAATTTGCGTCTGAGCAAACATAAGCGTGGAACTGATCAGGAAAAGCAGTGCGGCGAGTCGTTTCATGCTGAAGTCTCCTTAGTCTAGCTTACTGGTTGGTTCTTTGGGCCCATAACGATGGTAAGATTTACCGCTGTGCAATTCGCCCATTGTCCCGCTGTGAGCAAGAAGCTACCGTCCGAGGTTGGCGTGAGTGGTGTACCGCCGATGTTCGCGGCAAGTGTCAGTTGCATGTCGTAGACCCCCGACACGCTGAGAGATGATTGCCACTGGCTCAGGACTATATCCTGCTCAATGTTGGCGGCAAGAGTAAGAGCAAGATTCTGCGCCGCCGTAGTGATACCCGCGGAAATGGTCGAGTAACTGGCATTGGCGTAGAGCGTGATCGCCCCGGTAACAGTGTAATCAACTTCGGTCACAGCCGAAACCAGAACAGTGTCGCAAAGAGGACGCACGGTCTGCGCACTGAGAGCCGATTGAACAGCGGAAAGCAGCGTGCCAGAGGCGATGCCATCGCTGTTTGGGGATGCAGACGGTTGCGTTACGGGTCCTGTCAGGACGTAGACCTGCACCGTCCCTGGCGTTGTTGGGTTTGTCGGGACTTGGGCGTCAACAATGGTTGAACTCACGTCAAGTGCAAGAGATCGGTACTGTCCAGACGGGCCGGCCGTCGTGAGGTTGTTCGGTGCCGCCTGGATGCGTGTGCGGTAGTGGTTGTCTCCAGCAGTCGTTCCGGCTGGCTCACCCGCCGTTCCGTTGGCGGTCGTCGTCGTGTTGGCGACGGCAGAGACAAGCGGGAAAGAACCCATCAGGACACTGACCTGTCCGGCGAGGTAGCCGTTGCCGCTGAGTCCTGCCGTAGTGCATTGCGCCGCCACGGTGCCGACTGTCTGCCCTGCGGAGATAGTGAGCGCTGCCGTCGTGGCGAAGATGTAGAGCCCATCAGTGGTGCCAACCTGCGTACCGGAGGCTATCGTGGTGTCGGATGACTGTGCCGCGGTGAGGGTGAACTGTAACGTCGTCGTGGCGTACTGCGCGGGGAGACGATTGCAGTCCAGATACTCGCCGAGGTAGTCCAGCATCGGGTAGACGGCGAACGCGAGCAGGTTCTGAAGGCCGCAATACTGTATCGCGTTCCGGACCAGAATCTCTCGATAAGCGTAGAGGTTGATAAGCAACTGCTCGACCTGGGCCGGGTAGAGGGTTCTGCTGGTATCTGTCTCGAACTTGCTCACCATGTCGTTCAGGACTAGCGTTGAGTCGAGCCCATCTGAGTCGTTGACGAATGATGGCGTAGGCAGGTCAACAGGAACCGTCTGAGGGGTGCCGGTGGCCGCAGGGAACGATTGATTTGGGACGATGACCGGCATTTAGGAAGATCCTCCCACAGATATTGTCGTGCTCTCTGTGCCTATCGTAGTCGTGGTAGAACTGCTCGATCCCATGTCCGGTTTCCAGTTGATCGTCACATCGAGAGTCCCGATGTTCGTTGTGCTGGCTACCACATCGACGCTCTCAAGTGTGATACGTGTTTCCCAATCGTCAATGGCCGCAGAGATGGCGCCGATGATGGCCGGAATTGCTGCGGTGAGCGGGCGGTCAAGGAACTGCGTCAGATCGCATCCAAATGTCGGCCGGAATGGATCTTCTCCGGGGATTGTCGAAAAGATTATCTTGAGGCATTGATGAACATCCGCGTAGGATTGGCAAACTTGTCCGAGTCCTGATCCCGGTCCGCCTCCCGCCGTCGAGTCAAGCATCAGTTCCCAGCTCGATGATTGGATGTTGGTGAGGGTCGCGTATGGAAAAGTCGTGCTCATCAGTTGCTCACCTTCGTCAGGACACTCTCAATCGTGCTTGCCGTCCATGGCGTTGTCGGCGCACCGGTCACTCCACCTTGCGGGTCGGAGTGCGTATGTGCGTTGAACGCTGTAACCAGTTTACTCACCAGTGCCAGCGCATCCGCCGCCGCGCCGCCGTTGGTAAGCGAAATGCTGCTTGCAGCCTGAATCTCAACATTGCCCGATGAATCCAGTTCAATTTTTCCTCCTGATGGTTGGCTCAGAACCATCTGCCCACCGGCCCCGAGTGTCACCTGGAGCTGGTGCGTACTCGTGTTGTAGTGGATGATCGTCCCGTCAGAGAATTGTGTATAGCGGTCGGCCGGTGTGAGTCCTGCTGGCGCCGAGTCTACCGTCGACGGGACTCCACCAGTCACGATGCCGTTTTCGTCCCACTCGTCCATGACCACCGATACCTGCTCGCCGATGTCCGGCTGCCAGAAGTCTTTATCGTTCATCGTCTTCATGACCTGGACTGGCAACCAAAAAGACAGCACGTTCGCCTGGTCGGGGAACTGCACACGCACCCGGTAGGGCGGCACAGATTCAATCTGCGCAACGATGCCCGTCCGATAAGGCGGGTGGAACTGCTCCGTATATGGTCCGCGTACTGAGTCTGGCATCTACTCTCCGTAGTCGTCCGAGGCGAACTGTGTGGCCGCGCCGGTTATCGTGGTCCTGAGTTCCAATGAGGTCTTGTAGCCGTTCCGGTCCAGCCGATGCTTGCCCTCATTGATGATCCATTTTACCGAATCGAGTGCCGTCCCAAATCCGTAGAGTTGAACGGGATTCCCCGCCCGGTAGACCATCGATCCCGGAATGATGACCTCAGCCTTCAGGACGTGCATGTTGGCCGCGTGGAGATGGGCCTGTGCGCGCAGAGTGGCCTGCTGTGCGTTCTCTATCCGTTCCCGAACTAGTAGGGTGTCCTGAAGACTCAAGTCAGCGCTCTGAGCCGTTGTAGTGGCCGCGTTGGCCGTTGCTTGGAGCAACTTCTTCGAGTGCGGGTCGAAATACATCACCACGGCTTTCTTGTAGGTCTTGTCACCGTGGTGCTGCTGGTGAATGCGAAAGCGTGTGGAATCCGTTTTGTAGATGTACTGCGCATTCTTGTCTGTCAAGCTGGAGATGGTCTTCGCGTCCAGCTTCGGACGGCTGTAGAAGACAAGTTGGTTTCCGCGGATAGTGAACTCGTAGTTATGCGCGTTGGCGATGCGGTGCAGGAATCCGAGGTCAGTCTCAAGCCGCTGCGTCAGGCGTTGATAGGGAACATCGGGACTCACCTCTGTCGAGTCCACGCTCATTCCGTATTGTTTGGCAATCGTGTTCGCTATTGAGACAAGAGACTGACCCTCATAGGCGACTGATTTCGGAGTCCTGATGGCGTGAGTAACCCCGGCCTGGATTGCCCGGATCAGGAACGTATCTGGCGGTCCCTCTGCTTCCCACTCGTCCACTTCAAAGTTCCCGCAGGACACGAGAGACTGGCCTTGATAACCAATTGATAGACTGAGCGCTGTGCCGATGACCGGAGGGCTGTTCGCCCATGCGCGCGCCGAGTCCTCTACCTGAATCTCTAGTACATTCGCCTTGCCCCCAATCGCTTCGTCGTAGTGGACGTGTTGGGAATGGGTCAGCAGGTTGCCAGCGACTTGAGTGCCGCCATACATGATCTTCCACGCCGGGATTTGAACGGATGTGCTCATTTATCGATCCGCGAGTTTCTTTGCCCTTCGGATGATGTTATTTTCAATCACAATAGCATCTGGGAAGACACCTTTGTGGTATAGGACACCAAGAGCCTTATCTATTTCCGGAAAACACAGTCTTTCACAGTTGAGAAGCGCCGCCACATGGCTACTCCACACCTCTTCCCCTTTCAGAAACAGTGATGAACCGATCAATTCTGTACCTGTTACAGGCAAGGTTTCACCTGTATACTTGTTGAGATAGCATGTTTTCTCTATCACGGCAAATCCTCCGGCATCACAAACTGGTAACCTTTACTCGTCAAAACGGCGAGGCTTCCTGCTGGCGCAGAACTGATGTCAACGCCATCCTTTTGGGCTTCCTCTAGGCTCACGACAATCGAATTAAAACCGAGAGAATATCCCACAAACACATCATTGAAAAACTCGTCGAAATCTGGGGGCTTTACAGATACTATTGCTGGCATACTTCCTCCTCGCCTTATTAAACACCTTCCGGCGTATTTATCAAGAATAAAATTCAACCCCACGGCGTGCTGCTGGTCGTGCTGGTTGCTGGTGTGATCAGCGGGACGAAAACCTGCACTCCTTGTGCTACATAGTCGCTGATTGGAATGCCTGGATTGTACTGAATCAAGTCCTCAATCAGAGTGCTATCTCCGTACATCTTGTACGCAATAGCGTCCCAGCGTTCCCCTTTGGACACGTATATGATGCCCGATGACGGTGCAGACGGGTTGACGTAGGTGGTAACGAGTGAGGCTGTCAGGACCCCGCTTCCACCGTTTGGAATGACGACATTCGGCATCTACGCAGCCCTCGCAATCGTGGACAGCGGGACATTCGTATACGGTGTCTGCGCCGGTATGCCTGAAGGCGAGGCCGTGGCAGGACTCACGACAAGCGTTGAGCCGGCCGCTGCGCTCTGTGAGGTGGTGAGCCCTGGGGGATTGGTGTTGATTGTCGAGTTGCCGATGGTCCCGACCGTCATGGTGTTGCTTTGGAGCGTGGACGGTGCTACGTACTCGGTTAGCTCTAGATCCATCTCCGCAGCGATTACAGAGCCGTCGTCCGCCATCCACCGCTGTTTGATCCGGTAGTTCGAGATGACGAAGGTCCCGAGGATGTTCTTGTTGCCAAAGACAAACTGCTGTGGTACATGGAAGTCGGCAAGCTGTGTCAGTGCATTGATGGCCGTCTGAGGCTTGCACCAGAAATTGTGAAGGTAAATCGACAGTTCAACGTGACTCAGGTTGTCGTAGATCCACTGCAACACAGGAGGCGCACTGATTACGTTGAGTGCTTCGTAATGGTAGCGCTTCTCAATGTCTAGTTTGGTAGGGCTGGCGAGAGGCTGAAACGAGATGGGACCGAAAGATGCGAACATTATGCAGGCCCTCTGCTTGTCAATGCTCCGAAGCTACGGCGACTATCTTCGCGTTGAAGGTTTCTAAAAATGGTCTCAATCTCTCCACTCAAGTTATGGAGTGCTCCTTCTACAGCCTTTCCGATGGCTTGCGGATTAGCCCCAGCGTCAGCATGAACTGTCACTTGTGGGCTGTAGTGGAGGCTACCCTCTACCGAGTTCCATGCTTTCCCAATCTCGCGGCCGCCTGCCTCAAGTCCATGCACGGCAGCAACCGGAGGAAGATAATTCCACACATTATTGCCGAAATTCCGCATATCGTGAGGAGAAATTCCGAAGTTACGCATGAACCGATCAAATGCGACGTGTGCATCTCCAATGAGGCTGATGATCTTCTCCCAGTGCGTGTAAATTTCATAAGACACCGCAGCGATGGCGATGAGTGCTGTGAGAACCCACCCCACAGGGTTTGACTCGAACATTAAAGCCAGAGCAGGCCCCAGAGCGCCAATACCGCCCTCAATCACTAAACTTGCTGCAGCCCACGCATCGCCCATCATGCCGATTAAAGCAGTAATCCCAGAGATGCTACTAGCCAACCGGACGAATGGTGCTATTAGTTTTCCTACGCCTACAATACCGGTCAGCGTTACAAGTCCTGCTGCCATGAGCGCAAGATCTGCACCGATCTTCACAAGGGCAGGATGCACTTTGGAAAATTCCGTTATAGCATCCAGCCCTTTTGTAAGAGAGTCTGTTATGCCGTCGATTTGAGGCTTGAGTCCTGATCCCAACGCGACCCGAAGATTGGTTGCCGAGTCGGCCAGTTCCTTCCATCCCGAGGATGTGAGTTCATTGACCTTTTGCGCATCCTTTGCAGATTCCCCGGCATCGTTGTTGAACCTCGTCAGGATGCCGTTCATGTCACCCATGTTCTGCACCAGCAGTCCGAGAGCGTCGTTTTGGCCCTTCATCTGGTTCACGAGGGCCGAGCGTTGTGCGCTGGGCAGGTTGGCAATCTGCTGCAAGGTAGCAATCAGGTCGAGATGTTTCTCCTTCGTTCGCTGGATATGAAGTCCATACCGGGCGAGTTCGTTCGTGCCATCCTTGTTCGATTCGGTGAGTTTGTCGATGATGCCCTTGACGACAATCGCGGCACCAGCGCGTCCACCCTGCCCGAGTTTGCTCAGTTCTGCCCAAACGGTGAAGAGTTGGTCCACATCCACATGAGTCTTTCCGGCAACCTGCCCCAACTGCCGCAAGTCCCTCTCCATGTTGCCGACCGGAGCATCCGACTTCAGGAACCCGGCGCGCAACAGTGCCAGGTTGTCGGACAACTTCTCCAGCGACTCGTTTGTGTCCTTGCCCTTGATTTTCAGATTCTCAAAGGCCGAGCCAAGAATGTTTGATCCTGTCGTCGCATCTACGCGCAAGGCCGTTGCAAGCTGCGTGGCGATCTCCGTAGCCTTCAGGGTGGCACCCACGTCGCCCAGCTTCTTGTACATGTTCTCTTGGGCTGTGGTAATGTCCTCCGCGGACTTCGGGAACTTGATGGAAAGCTCTTCCGCTTGCTCCTGAAACTGCTTCAAAGCCTCTGCGCTGTCGTTCGTGACCATGCGTAGGCCGACCTGGGCATCCTCAAAGGCGGACGCGGGCTCGATAATGCCTTTCAGCATCTCGTAGCCCGCCCCAATCTCCAACGCTGAATACCAGATTCCGTGAAGGCTGTCCGAGAACGCTTCAAAGCTCTCGCTCACCTTCTTCAGCGGCTCTGTTGCCTCGTCGCGGAGTTGGACGAGAACCTTCAGGATGGATGTTTGATCGTCTTCGCTCAAGGTTTCCTCCGCTTCGGAATGCGCTTTTCAACGGCTCGGCTGTACTGTTGTAGAACTAGGTACCACCCCACCAAATCGCCTATTGACATGGAATCGATGGATTCAGGACTGACCCCTTCATGCACCATCGCGCCCAGTGCTTCCATGGTTAGGACGACTGGTCTGTTTGCGCGTCCTGAGCGGGTTTCGGAGCGTCTGGCGTCGTCTTCAGGACACTCGAAATCCTCTGGAGCAAAGGGCGCAATACCTGAGAGACCTCGGCGCGAAACACCATCGCATCATCGAAGTCCATCTCGTCCACATCTTCCATGCGGATGCGCTTTCCGTCCACAAGGGATAGACGGGAAGCCAGTGCGTCCTGAATCTTGATGCTGTCTGCGTTTTCGCCGGCGACCGTAGCGGCCAGGCGCTGGTCACGGCCAGTACCTTTCAGCAAGATCACGTGCTTGCCAGAGGGGAGGTCGAACTCGCGGCGAATCTGTTCGGGGGAGGGGGTTGTATCGGAAGTCAGTACGATGGATCCTGTTGCCATTTGAATCACCTCACGCCAGTGCTTGGCTATGGTTGTGGCGGCGCACGCGGGGCGCACCGCAGTTGTTGTTACTGCCCGACGCGCTCCACCACGTAATCCATGCGGTACTGCGCACCCGTATTGCTTGTCACAGTCGTGAACAGTGCAAACGTTCCGGCTGCGGCCAAATAGGATGTTGAACTCACCGACTTGGTAGAGTTTAGACCCGTCAAGTCGCACGTGCTGCTTATCTCGCCGTTCGCAGTGGCGGTTACTCCGCCAGCGCTTCCTGCGGTCGTAGTGCGCACGCTGGCGGTGATGCGGTAGAGTCCAGCAATGGGGGCCGTGAACACTGTGCTGGTGGAGATCGATGCCGTCTTGGCCGTCTGCGCTACCCACGGCTGCGCGATGACCGCCCACGGGTTGAACAGCGCGTAGAACGCCGGGCAGAGGGCCGTGCTGGGCGGAATAGAGAGATTGGCCCATCCGGCGTAGACTGCGGCTCCATTGGCGCTCACGCCGTTGCCCGCAACGAAGGTGATGTCCTCAATAGCGTGAGAGGTAGCAACCGAGTTCGCCGTGGGCACGTAAATGTTGAATGTCCCGGCTGCCGTGGTGAGGTATCCGCCCTTGACGGCGAGTATCCCTCCCGCAGTCATGTCGAAGTTGTAGCCGCTGGCCTTCTGAAGATTGATGTTGTTCAGTGCGATGAACGCTGAAGTCCCGCCAGACTTGATCTGCATCCCGCCCGTGATGAAGTCGCCGGCCAGGGTGCCGTTGACGGTTACGGAATATGCACCGCCCGTGTTCGTGAGTTGCACACCGTACCAGTGGACAAAGCCGCTGATTGTGATGTTGCCAGCCGCGTAGCTTCCACCGTGCCGCTCACTGCGCGCGGTTCCTGAATAGGCATAGTTGACGCTTCCCACCGTGTTCAGGTCATAGACGGCGGCAGGACCATTCAAGGTCAAGCCGTTCGTGAAAGTCAGTGTCGAGCCGTTGCCGAAAATTACATGGGGTTGAGTCCCGAGAGACAAGGCATTGGATTCCGTGTAGTTTCCTGTGGCCATCCACACAGCGTACGGGGCATTCAGCGCAGTGCCGGCAGCGCTCGCTTCGCCATAAGTCCTGAAGGGCGCTCCGATTGATCCGTTCGATACTCCGGTGAATGCAGCATCGACATAGAAAGTCGTGGTCGGGGAACCGCTGCCCGCGATGCCCAAATTGGCAAGGGCATGTGCTGCATCAGCGGCGGCCGTTCCACCATTGATGACCTTTGCGGTCTGGTGCCACTTCCCATCAGCGCCGCAGGTGTAGTGGTTATCGGGGCCAGCTACATCCTGCCATTCCTGGCCGACATTCGCAAGAGAGCAAACCTGCGACGGCTCTCCGTTTCCTGTAAGAATGTCCACTTATCAACCTCCGATGTTGCTACGGTAACCGGACAACTGGTCCTTACCGTTCACGACGTACTGATTCGAGAACGCGTCGAAGAGGTAAATCTGAGTCCCGCCAACGCTTAGATCGACGTGGTAGACATCGAAGCTGGATGTGAATTCAACCAGTTCCTGAGACTTGAAATCAATGTCGCCCACATCGAATGGGACGCCGTTGAAGTTGTAGATGACAGGACTCTCGGAAACCTCTCCCGATGCTGAGAGTGTCTGCAAGTCGCCGAGGCAACTGATTGAGCACGTCGAACTGGACAATGCCACTTGGCTGATGGTGTCAGAATCAAACGAAGACCACTTGATAGTGGACTCCATCATGTCCCAGCCAGTCGGGATCTTGATGCGCGCGGCCATGCCCAGGCCTTTGTAGTCTGTCCTGATGCGCTTGGGCTGGGGAACCTTCACTTCTGCGGCGCGCCCGAGGAGTTCCACCCCGTTCAAGTAGACGTTGCAATTCGACAAACTGTTGATCACAAGATTCGCCACGATTCACTCCTTATACTGTTGTGCTGGTGCTGGAAGAGCTGCTGCTCGTTGACGATCCGATGTTCGCCAGAAGCGAAGTGTCGACGTTGAACTTGTAGATGATCTGTTCAGCCGGTGGCGGAGGCATAACGTTGATCTGGAAGGTTAACTTACCGGCCTCTAGATTGGCAGTTGGATTGTCCGAGGAGTTGTATGTGACCTTGCTGCCAGAAATCAATGCGCCACTCTGAATGAGTGAGTTGATGAAAGAGTTCACTGCCGACAGAATCGTGTTGATAAGTCCGTTGGTGATGGGCTGATCGAGATAAGGGAGCGAGCTGTATTGGATGCTCTGCTCCACCACGTCGAGAGTCCTGCGGATCGAGATGAATGTCGTGACATTGCTGCTCGACGGAAAGCTCGAAGAGCGGTTTCCCCATACCCGGTATCCAGTCCCGTAGCCATTGAAAACGGTGATGATGCCCTGAGCGTTCAGCGTGTTGGTATCGCTTGCGCTGTCATAGGCGCTCATGTAGAGGCTGACATCGGGACCCAAAATCCCGTTGATGACCGTATTGGATGGCGAGTACCAGTAGCCGTCAGAAAGGTCTTTGCCGGATGTGGCACCAGCTACCCATGTGCTGTACGGGGTGTCAACATTCCCTGTCTTGTAGCCGAGGCTGACGGTACCCTGAGCGCTGATCGTTACGCCGGTCGGATCAATGATGCTGGTGGCCGACTTGAGCTGCCAGGGGAAGGTCAGGCCGAGGCGGTCGCTCGACTGATTGAACGCGTTGCCGGATGCCCCGCGATTGGCAACAGCCGTGCTCACGCCGATACCGGCAGGCGCGTCGGTGAAGGCATAGGCCCGAAGGGTAGTGGCCATGGCCAGCAATGCCGTACTGGTGGCCTGGTCTGTGAATGTAGGGGTAATCAGGAGCTTGGCAAACAGGCCCATCGTCTGGAATGTGGTCTGCAACGCCTGAATTCCGGTGTAGACGCCGCTATTGACGGTCCCGATGATGTCATTGGACGTCACCTTGGACGGGTCGGCATACACGCCTGTCACCTGCAACGCCTGCGCGGAGGTGATTGCGCCGCCGCTCTTGGTATAGAGCAAACCGTTCACGTAGTCGATGGTGTAGTCGGTGCCCTCGACATAAGTGATTGATCCGGGCTGATTCTTCACAACAACCGTCGTCGGCGGTCCGGCAAAGGTGATGTTGAATGTCGCACCGGTACCGCTCCCAGAAGTGCTGGCCTGAGATACAGGGTTCGACGGCGTGGCCGAGTAACTGCCGGCCGTCGTGATGGTCGCAGTGTTCACGCCAAAGACGGCGGAATTGAACGTTGCCCCAGTTCCGAGTCCTGTAGAGCTTGCCTGCGTGAACGTCGCGCTATTGACCGTGAAGACGCCAGCATTGACGATGCTGAAGGTGGCCACGCCCATGGTGATTGCCAACTGAGCTCCAGTCAGCCCCGCGCCAGTCACCGGCTCAAGAGCGGGTGCGGTGGGGTTGACCGTGTAGGATCCTGCCACAGATATCGACAGGACTGCAGTGATTGCGCCACCGGCCACTGTCACGGATGCTTGGAACTTTATGCCGGTGCCAGTCGTGCCGGTCACGGTCTGAGTCCCGTTCGTGCCGCCGATGCCGCCGGCCGCCACCGTGGCGCCCGTAACCTGAGTTGAGGTCACCGTCACTTGCGGAAGAGTTGATGCCGTCCCGCCCGTCAAGGTGATGCTGTCGCCGGCTGCGTAGTTGTGCGATGTAGCGCCGCCGGGAGCATTCACCGCCAGTGATACGAGATTCGTTGTCGCGACGGTCAGGACCGCGGGAGTCGAAGCCGTGCCGCCGGCCAGGGTAATCGTGTCGCCTGTTGCATAACTGTGGCTTGCCGCGCCGCCCGCCTGCGCCACGGTGTCAACCGAAGCGGTGGAGAGGGGGGTGTTGGGCAAGCCTGGACCAATTAGGCCCATGTGCCCGAGTGTCACCGGCACACTGTTGGATGCGGGTCCCGTCAGGGGGTTCAACGTAAACGTGCTCTGGTGCAGCAACGGATTGAACACGTCGATGACGACAACAGAGCCAGCATTCTGTAGGCGAATATCGGCCAGAGCTTCGGGGATCGTGTAGCCCGAAATCAGTTCGCCAAAGTTCGAGTCCGAATTGGAGGTTGAGGTCAGGGTAGGAGTGTTGATTCCTGGTCCTGATCCTGACGTAGCTGACCACTGGGGAGCAGAGCCAATCAGGCCAATGACCGCCGAGTTGGTGACCTGAATCGTATTGCCGCTGGTGTTGACCTCGGTTACCGTGATGCCATGGAAGAAGCTCATATCCCTCGACTCCTTTGCCGCTAAACGTGAAAAGGCCCGAGCAAGTCCAGCTTTGATAAGCCAGAATCGCTCGGGCCAAGTGCTTTGGTCCCGTCGATACAAAGTGTATCAGGTTCCTACTCTTGTGGAACGATAACCTGATCGCCACACGGCGTGACGTTGAAAATCTCTTTCTGCAAGTTCGCCAACGCATATTGGGGAAGCAGCCGCGGGCGAACGGTGAGGACGTTGAAAGTCAGGTCGTACAGCCAGACGCGCCCTTGTGGGTCCTGCTCTGAGAATCTTTCCTCGGTGAAGTAGGCGTGACGGCAGCCAGTTGGCTGAAATCCCCCAAGAGCCGATTCAATCGCATCGATGAGCGCGTAAACAGAGCCGGTTCCGCTGAGGTTCCACGCTGTCTTGCGCGCCTCGACGTGGACCTTGAACTGGAGTGTGCGCTCCTGGACCATGCTCGAGGTTGCAAGCGGTTTCGATAGTCCCGTGTTGCTGTAGGATATCAGGACAAAAGCAATCGCAGAGCTCGCCCACCACGTATCAAGGTCAAAGGCCGGGTAGATGTAGACCGGAATCGCCAGTGGACCAGAAGCGAAGAACGCCACAAGCTGAGCGGCAATCTGATTTTGAATCGAGTCAACAGTTAGGGACGCGGGGGGCGTGTTGGTCCTGCCGGCCCATGCCGTGGGGTCGATCTGTACCGGAAGCGCGCCGTATGTGGGGTCACTCATTTACGCATTCGCCTTTGCGCTCAGCTTCTCGGCTCGCGCCGCCGCTTCCTCTGCCAGTTTCTGATGCTCTGCCGCCCCTTTGGGTAGATTGTCGCGGTAGGAGTTGGCAGCTTGCCGATAATGGTCCTGAGCTTGCCCATGAGCGGCGGCCGCTTCCAGATGTTTGGCCTTCTGCTCGACGGTGAGTTCGGTGGCCGTCTGTCCATCCTGAACGCCTCCCCAGCCGTAGGCCTTGCGCTCGTGTTCGCCCTTCATCTGCGAGTGGTGCAGACCATGGGCAATGGCCAGGTGCATCTTCTCTTCGCTGGCACCGGCGTCCCGCTTTGCCATCGCCAGTCCGCGTGTCTGGCCGCATAGAACGCAAGGGCAGCCCACGCCGTGATTGTTGTAGGGGTTGGGGGTTGCCGACTTCGCCATTCCCATTCTGGAGTCTTCGTAGAACATTTGTCACCTCGAATGCGGCAGTACGATTTCTACGCCGAAGTTCTGTTTGCTCTGACGTTGCG